>JAAUXT010108194.1_pt1 | contig 15776 bp, 18 predicted proteins | sample 7278171 | NCBI WGS metagenome assembly JAAUXT01 (sample SAMN14350112, study PRJNA611818) | marine sediment metagenome | isolation source: surface marine sediment (1.8m) | place: French Polynesia: Moorea | collected 2018-08 | reverse complement strand
GTGTGTGTGTGTGTGTGTGTGTGTGTGTGTGTGTGTGTGTGTGTGTTTGTGTGTGTTTGTATGTGTGTGTGTAAGATCTTTCAAGAAAGGTATCGCCTGACTCCATGGAGGTAAATCTGAGTTCAATGCAATGACGAAAATTCTGTTTTTTTTCTCAGGGACTTGTGTGTGTGTGTGTGTGTGTGTGTGTGTGTGTGTGTGGTGTGTGTGTGTGTGTGTGTGTGTGTGTGTGTGTGTGTGTGAAGTCAGGGAAGCGGAACTCCAGCACCACTCCGTCGAATCTGGACGACTCCTCTGACCCTGAATTCGGGTTCATTACACTGTGTCAAACCAAACTTGATCACACGCAAAATGCATTCAGCATGACGGCAAGAATAACGTGGTGCTGACAGAGGTAACGCACCGCGCATGCGTGTATTCCCAGCCCTCCGGCCCACGCTGCTCACCTTGGCGTTGTAGACCCACGTGTCGTGGTCCCAGCCGAGCCAGCCGCTGATGTAACGCTCGACGAACGTGTGCACGACGAAGCGATGCGCGATGTACACGAGCGACGTCGCGACGAACACGACGAAGACGTTCATCGCGCGGGAGAACTTCCGGTGCGCGATCTGTGACCAAGAGAACAGTTGTTTCACCTCAGTTGTGACCCCGCACCAATCGAAGGGCCTTGCGACGTCATTGCAATGCGTCACCCACTCAATTCTGCGTTCGCATTTGTTCCCTCGTTCACTCACGCGGCCCACAGACACAGAGACGGACGCAGTGTAAACAGACGTGATTTTCACATTGGGTGACGCGCGGTCGTTTTTTGGGCTGATATCAAAATTTCCACCATTGGGTTCAACACTCTTTTTTGACGCCGACGTCAATAAAACGACCGCGCGTCACAAATGTGAAAACCGCTTGAGCGTCACGGCTCCTGCACGCACCTTGGGAACCTGCCCCGACTGCTCTAGACGATACCTCTCGACGAACGTAAGCGCTTTGTACTTCTTCCATTCCTTTATCTCCTTATGTCTGTCCGCTTCCTCCTCCTCCACCGTTTTTTCATTTCCTGGAAGCAAATACGGACATTTCAGCCAACACCACATGTGGATTCAGGAGTTGTTTGGTACTACCCAGGGACTGGGGGAACCCCAAGGAAGATTCTGATTCCAACTGAAGGAAATATAACATAATGCACGTGTCCAAGCCCCCCACCCCCACCCTGGCGCACGAAGCAGAGGAAAACTAGAATGTCCACATACGCGGGAACCCGGCTCTCCTCGTCGCCGTGTCCGTCTCCGCCTCGCCGCCCTCCCTCTGGGCGACCGCCCTGTGCGTCACCGTCGTCTCGCCCTCCTGGGCGACCGCCCTGTGCGTCACCGTCGTCTCGCCCTCCTGGGCGACCGCCCTGTGCGTCACCGTCGTCTCGCCCTCCATCACTGCAGGCGCCGAAGAACAACAACCGTCTCCTGTCAAAACACGCAAAAACTAAGTCAGAATTTTTTTCATTCGATGGAGTGACCTCGTGCAGGCAACATGGAAATTCCGCCCCCCCCCGCTCCACAACCTGCACGTCTTAAGTAGAAACGACCTCGCTTTCAGCTGCAATACCTGGAAATTCTCAAGTCTCAAAATGCTCACCTGTGGCTGTTTGTGGACGTGCAATGGAGCGTTGCGCTGCGTGATCCACACTGACCCACTTCGCAATGTTGATTTTCTGCTGCACGCCTCATTGATCGCGTCCCGGTGGCTGTGTCCACTCGAGCGTGGCGCCACCGCTGCCGCTGCGCGCGCATCGATCCGGTCCGGCTGCGGCGGCGCAGGCGCACACGTGCACATTCGGGAACCTGGGCCGGGAACACGCCCACTGGGTCCAAGGACGCTTCCAGGTCTTTGTGTTGAAAACAAAGCAAGGAAAAAATGAAACAAAATACATACGGATGCGACAAAAGCACACAACGCGGGGAACCCTCTTCCTGCAACATTGTGTTGTGTGGCAGTGTCGTCCTTTCTGTGGTCCCGCAATTTTCTGAGGACCTTTGTCAGCCCAGCTGAACCACAAGCCTCGGGCCGGGACGATTCTCCCGCTCCTTCCGGTGTGGCGCTACTCTCGACCCGTCACATCGAGAACCCAAATTTTACCGCTGAGCTACGAGCCCCAGGCACAGACGATTCTCCCTCGACTCGGAACCAGATTAAACCCTGGTTAAATATTGTGTTCCGCAATTCTCTGCCTGCCAATGGGGTCGTGATTTTCAACACACAAACACGTTTGGTGAACCAGTTGAGGTTCTACTTGATGGCGGTGTGTGTGCCCGAGGCTGATGCCTCTACCGTCAGGTCGAGGCCGAGAGTGGCTTCATTGCGCTCGACTGTCACGCTTGCTTTGAGCCGTTGTTTTCGCGCCTCGTCGCTCAAGCGTCATCGGCATTTCCGTTCGCAGAAGTCCTGAAGGTAGCTTATATATTATATATGGAGCTGTGCTTTGCACCATGCATTTTCCGGCATCGTTGACACCTGTGTCCACAATGTTTTTGTTTTTGCATCAAGTATTGGCTCCCAGCAATTATCTGCAGTGAGCAACCTGTGGGAGTCATGTTTTTTTTGATGCCGCCCAACAAAACGCAGAACGCAACGAGCTTGCCGTAGCTCCATATGAAATCAGCAGGACCCGTGTCCTCTTTGCAATCACGGCTCTGATTGGATCCCCCAACCCACGTGGTCCCCTCACACGACCCTGGATCCACTGGTTCCTGTCTGCACAAATCCACAGGTGTAGCACTGAACGCGTCTCGCGTCGCGTTCCACTTGCGACGCAGCGCAGCGCGCACGTGTCTGCACCGAGCAAACGCCAGAAACACCACATGTGGACTGCAATCCAGTTTATTGAATCTGAAGTAGAACTACAAAGTTAATCACAGTTTGCACAAAAAAAGATGATACAGAATCATGGGCGTATCAGGTTCTCCCGCCACAAAAATTCACCTCATACTTGCGTCTCGAACTCGAATAGACGGCGTTGGTTGGTTTGGCAGAGTCAGACTGTACAGTTGTCACAGATTATATGGAATCTACGCCATTGAAAACCATTGTACATGTACATACCACATACTGTCCACCTGATTCAACATTGTGCGCGTGAGAATAAATGCAGATTGCGAACAAGAGGCACTTGTTTTTTTGACACACGAAAACGTCCAGCTTTGACTGCAATTTTCTCAAGTTCTTTTTTCCCCACCGGATCTTGGTTGCCTGAAGCTGCTGCAGGATGTGGTGTTTGCATTGATGCGACGTGTGCGTTGCTGTGGCAACAAAGTACTGTACAAGACAAGACCTTACATGCTGCGTAAGGGCGATGTATACAACCAGGATGTAAACCTCAAAAGGATCGCTTCCGTCACAGAAAAACATCTCACAATGCTAAAGCATCGACAAAATAACAAAGACGTTTGTACACATTTGTAGACAACGAAAAATGTCAACAAAAATGATTTTTTTCAGCAAATCCATCGGACCTTCCTGTACACATGCGCTCTGGCGTTGTTTTTCACAGCTCGAAACTTGTGCGTTATTCTGTTCTCCTCAGCGAGAGAAATCAACCCGAGTTCACTTCAAAAACAGTTCAAGCAAAAATCACTCGAATGAAATTCTCTTCCAGTGTCGCGGGCGACCTGTCGTCAATGGAAACCAAAAAACAAGAACTCTGTTCAGTGTGGTGGCGCGCCTCGACGACCATCTTGAATATGTGCCGGATGGGGAACAAAATTCTCCACCGGTGGTACTTTCACCGTTTGCACTGCCACCACCATTTGCCGGTCGACGCTGCAAAGTTTGTTGCGGAGTCAACTTCGTCTCTTGGAGTCTGATTTCAGAGATAGTGCAGTCATGTATCTCGTCCAGACCATTCCAGGTTGCGAGGGAACCCTGAGAAAACACCAGAAGCGGATCCAGCTGCGGGGGGGGGATGCTGGGTGCTGGGGTCGGGGACACCCCCCCAGCCAAATCTGGATCCTCCTCCGATGAAGTCATCACACCACTGTAGATGCAGTGGTCACGGGACCTGGCCTCATGCAGTTTGGTCTGAGGCATCTCAACAAGATGCGAGTCTATTTGTCATTTCCTCTGGAGTATCCTGTACTGCGACACTTTCTTGGATAGAGATGGGTTTCTTTGCTTCCCACACAGAATGTCTTTGCTTCGGCCCCAGCCGACGTCGCTCGGTCAAGTTCGGGTCACGTGTTCTTCTCGCGAGCGTCTCAAGTCAGGTCAGTCAGCCTGCAGTGTGCGTCCTGTGGTCCAAAACACTGTCCGGCAGTTCTTCGTGGTGGTCTTTTAAAACAGTGTGGTTGGACTCTCTATGTGTCAGGAACAAGTCGACGCAAACGACTGTCGCCAAGAAATCGGCAAAAGACTTGGCGATGTGGTGAGTCTCACAATTTCTCGTACAACATCTCACTTGCTCATGCAGTTCAACTGGAAAGTCAAAACCGTGTTTTGTCTGAACAACAGTTGGTTGTGGAGTGACCTGCAGCTCAGGAGCTTGTCTCCCGAATAAACACACACACGGAAGGGGTGGATGTTGAACCCCCTTTGGTACCACCAGTCCGAGGCACACACGAGCTGCTACACCGCATTTCACACAAGTGTCTCGCCATGGTTAGGTTGTTGCAGAAAGTTTGAGCTGTGTTGAAAAAAGAGAAAAAACACTCGCAGAACACACAAAAGTACTTTTGACATTCTGCTCGTGCTTTTGTTCTTTTTTCAAAAACAATGCACTTGTAAGACTCCACTTTGTTCGCTGCGACAATTTCTGATGACATGACATTCAGGTGCCTTGTTTCACACTTCTTGCCTCCACACTTTGAAGAGAGTCCTTCATCATGCATCAAGACAGCTTCCCATTGCTCCCTCTTCACCCCATGGAGGCAGATCCAGGAAGCCTGGCCTCACCCCTCATTTACCCTCCCTCCCCTCGAAAAAATTTGCACCACAGATGTGTTTTTTGACAAAATTGACATTGTCCTGGATCTGCCCCAGTCAGGGGTTCGTCCATGTTTCGCAAGAGGCAATCGGACAATGAGCTGTCCATCCATCCTTTGCTTGAAGACGACATCCACTGATCCTTGTTCCGCGCTACGTTGAACGAATGAGAGGAAAGTTTTTCACGTTGTTCCCAGTTACACAAACCCCTGCACAAAAAAGTGTTCATTTGAAGGATCCCCAGTGCGATGTGCTCCGTTGGAGAGTGGGTCCTTCCTCCCATTTTATTCTCCCCTGTCAAATGTTGAAGTTCAGACGATGTTTTTCATTCTCTCGCATTCGAACATGAACATGAACACTTCTTAAATTTCTCTTGCTCACAGAAAAAATGCACTGAACCTATTGGTGTTAAGGACACAGAGAATGTATCACTTTCTGTACATTCTGCAAGCAACAGCCAAGTGCAGACTGCCTGTGCTGTTTCATCGTGCTCCAATGACAAAATTTTAAGCGCACAAGCGAAAGCGCAAAAACAAGTACGAGGGCCGACCCAAACGTTTTGAAACTTTTACCTTCAAGGGAAAAATTCCAAAACATTTGACACGGTCCTCTTTCGAACTGGTTGAGCACACTCAAATCACCCTTGCATTCTGAGACTTTCTTCCCTTTTCCTCTCAGGCTGGTTCGCGCTGGCTCTGCGCACGTGCGCAGGGCCCCCTGGGGCGGGTCTGGGGTCGGATTCAGGGGGGGGGGGGGTGAGTCAAGGTCGGGACCAAGCTTGATGACAACATTCAGGAAAAACAATTGTGGGATTGGTGGCACAAGGTGGCAGGGAAAGGGGGGTTCTGGGGTTCCCCCCCCCCAACGGGGAACCAAGGACACATGTGCAAACCCAGAGTGAACGCAACACCAGATGTTTCAAACGAAAACTTTGGACCCTCATGCATAAGCACCGTACCAAACCCAACTCTGATGAAATTCAGCATTCGACTGCCCAGAAGCAAAATCGAAGGGCGAAGAAGCCCGGCAAGCTCCACGATAATACGAGGTTGATTCAAATAAGTTTGGCCAAGCATGTTGTCGGGCGACACGTGGAAATGAACGCGACTGCGGCACTCGCTTACTTGCAGACCAACGCCGCACATCAACATGTTTGGACAAACTTATTTGAATCAACCTCGTATCACGACGCTAAACATCACAATTAACCCCAGGAATTGTTCAACTTTCCTCTCTGTTCGTTCAACGCAGCTGGTTTCATCCTTGTCTCTTCACACCCGGCTCGGCTTCTCTCTTCGTGATAAAGTTTGTGTCACACTCTTCACACTTCGAACTGAAGTTTCCTCGAGCACTTTCTGCTGGTGTAGCAGCTCGGTGTGTGGATTCTTCCGTGTTAAAGCACTCACTCTGGACAGTCCGACAGCACCGTCGGCCAAAACACCGCTCTGCATGTTCACGAACCCTGCACAGTTGGACACCCCTCATCCACTGGCACAGCCGCACTCATGCAGACACGCTTTTGTTGCATTTTGCGTTCCTATTCCTTTCTGAGGTCACAGCACCTTCGGTCGTTTCAGCTTTTCTGCACACCTCGAGAGCTGAAACCTTTTCCCACACTCCTCACACTGGTAAGGCAGAACCTTTAACCACACCCCTCACACTGGTAAGGCAGAACCTTTTCCCACACTCCTCACACTGGTAACGCAGAACCTTTTCCCACACTCCTCACACTGGTAACGCAGAACCTTTTCTTGCACTCATCACACTCGCATCGCTGGTTCCCAGTGCGGATTCTTGGACGCACGTTTGATTTGCTTTGGTGATTCAGCAAAATGCACTTTCACAGCCTTCGCTTGCGAGTGGTGTTTGTGTGCGCAGCCTGAGTGACCTGAGTTACACGCTGCTCAGGACCAGCAGGTGTGGCTACCCATGGTGCAGCAGCCCGCCTGCGAGGCGTTTCTCACTGCACGATGCAGCCCAATCAGGAACCTCCACATGCTACAGCCAACGCAGGAAATATGCCACTTCCTTTCCCCTGATACCGACTGACCAGCCAGGAGCATAGCAAAGCGGGGTAAAGCCCCCCCCCCCCCCCCCATGTCCCATGAAGAAAATTCTCCCTGCATTTTGATCTCAGTGTCAGTGTGCATGTTTTCCCTGTGCAGATTCTCTGAGGTTGAATTTTCCCTCTTCCCACCCACTGACCAAATCCTGGTTCATCCCTGGAGATGATGTGTGTATTCCTGCAGTGAGTGCAGCAGAAGTTGTGAGCTGTGTTCTCTTCATGCAGCTCAACTAGCTATCTCAAGTACATTTCCCCTCTTTTTTGCATCATTCCCAATTAGCATTTTCCCTTCACATGAATACAGCCCAGTCAGGTGCTGCAACATTCTTCTCTTTGATGAGGTGGCCCCAACTTGTTCATAAGTGAATTATTCCTCTCCTTGTGCTGCTCCAATCCAGCTGTGTTTCTTCTTGAAGCCAGTAGGTGTTGCACTCTTCTCTTCTTGACACAGGTTCTTACAGCAGATGTATTTTTCTCTCTTCTTCACACAGCATCTAACAGTAGATTTGTTTTTCTCTCTTCCTCTCCCCTTTTCTGACAGCACACATTTTCTTCTCTTCTTGACACAGCTTCTAACAGCAGATGTTGTTCTGTTTCTCACAGTAGAAATCTCTTCTTCACAGGAACAGCAGACTTTTTTTTTCTTTTTTGCATATTTTTTTCTTCATTCAGCTTCCAACAGCAGGTGTTGTTCAACTTCCAAGGTAAGTTGTATTTCCTCCCCTCTTCACTTTCTTCTCTCCACTTGAGGCCGCGCCTTTTACAGCTACTGCAACGCAGCTGGTTGTGACGGCACTAAAACTTGGAAGTGCACAAGCGGGCGTAAGAAAGCTGCAATCGAAGCACCCTTTCTGTCGAAGAACGCTCCTGCTGATGTAAAAGCCGCGCAGCGCAGTCACGTGACTTCACCTCCTTCAGTGCGCAGGCGCCAAGCGCAAAAGAGGCAGGATACACCAAGACAACCCACATTGGCCTCAATAGTACCACTCCTTTTGTGTTTTGACTTGTTTCGCGGACCGTTACGCAGGCAAGGCGGGAAAAAAGGGCCTCTTCTGGAAGAAACATTTTCCCGCGTCCCCGGCGTAACGGTCCGCTATGTAGTCCCGCCCCCCGCCCCGCGCGAGGCTGCTGCTCCCTGCGCCTGAGTCTGCTGTTGCGGTGGTGGTTGCGGCGGTGGCCGTAGCTGTTCCTGCTGTTGTCGTGTTGGTGGATGCTGCTGTGGTTGCTGTTGCTGCGATTGTTGTTGCTGTGTCCGTTGTTGGTGCTTTGGTTGCTCCGCGGGTGCTGCTGCTGCTGCTGCTGCGACAGCTCCCCCCACAGCGCCCCCTTCTGTCTGCTCCGGGTCGTCGGTCGTGGCCTGCATCACCGGCGTGGTGCCCATGTCGAAGAGCATGTCGTGGATGCGCGACTCGAGTTCCCTCACTGCGCAGGCACCGAGCGGGAAGCAGGGGGGGGGGAGAGAAGAGAAAAACATACTGATATATATGTGGAAACCTTTCAGGTCTGTCATGGAACATGTGCTCTGGTACCACGGTATCGTTGCACACGTAAATGTGCCTTCTGTTTCTCTGTGTGCTGTTGGGTCAGCGAAGAGAGGACAGAGACAGAAGGGAGAGACAGCAGAGAGACAGAACAGCAGAAGGGGAGAGACAGACGGAGAGAGAGAGAGAGAGAGAGAGAGAGAGAGAGAGTGTGTGTGTGTGTGTGTGTGTGTGTGTGTACGTGCACCACGTACAGTGTGACACCATGTGCGCCTTGGCGTCCTGTCCGCTGTTGCGCATCGCCTGGAGTCGCTCCGTCTGCAGCGCGTTCGTCACGTTCGGCACCGTCTCCTCGACAAACGTCTGCAGCAGAAAACACACGCGTCACGTCGCGTCGCGTGACGTCATCAATCTCGGCTTCCGGTCTGATGACGTCAGCACGGCGCTCACCGAGACAGGGTGAAAATAATACTGTTCTCATTGCATCCTGGATGACAACAAGAACCTCTCTTTCATTCACGAAAGGTTTGACCATCTGAGAAGATTTTCGGGCTCTTGGATTCTCAGGTCAAAATTTTGGATGGCGGGAAAATTTTCGGACGAAGAGCGCCAATGTCAGCTGCATCACCCATCTTTCACCACTGACTCCACAAAAGTGTCTATCCAGAGTCTATTCCAGACAGCAAAAATACGCAGGCCCAAGCGATGCCACTTTCTCGGCAGGTCCCTCCCAGAACTCACGCGCCCAACACACCGCCCCCTTCAGCACCTACCCGGATCTGCGGGATGTACATGGCCGATTTCAGGTAGTTCGCCACCGCCCCCTGACGGTTCAGCTCCGCCACGTCGATCGGCAGGCGTCCCTTGGCGTCGGGCACATCGATGGCGCCGCCGTGCGCCTCCAGCTGACGCAGCACCGTCAGCATCCCGCGCATCGCCGCCAGGTGCACCGCCGTCAAGCCGAAACTGAGGCAAACCGGAAATAACGCCATCTTGAAAACGAGCATCTTTTTTTACACGAGCTTCCAGGTCAACATCTGTTCATCTTTTCCAGTAGATCAATGCGCACGAGACACGTTTTGCAGCAGACAGGGTCACCAACTCAATGGGCCAAAAGCTCGTAGAAGAGGATGCTGTTGTAATCACCTTTGGAATTGTTGGCGTTGGTGCCACCACTCATAAGTCCGGCGTTCAAGGGTTTTGGGACTCACCTGTCTGGTATGTTGGGGTTGGCGCCGAGCTGCAGCATCTTGAGTACGAGCGGCTCGTTCTGCCGCAAGATGGCGTAGTGGAACGGCGTCAGGTCGGCCGCCAGGTTCTGCCCCACCCGCCCAGGGTCCAGCCTGACAGAACCAGTCAAACACGTGATCAGTTCACAGACGGGTCCGTGCACAACTTGGCGCAGTGCATCACAACCACTCATAGAGAACTTCAGAAAAGTCACCGCAAATTGAACATGAGGGTTTCGCCAATGAGCTGACAAAAGACCTTGACCTCGTGACTCATCCCTCGCTGCGCTTCCGGATCATGGCGCCAACTGGCGGCTGTGGATCAATTTGACAAACCCGCAAACACACGGCAACTGACCTGTACGAGATGACCTCGTACATGACTTCCGCTTGACATTTCTCAAAACTTCCCAGCGTGAGCACGAACCGCGAAAAAGCATGACTTCCCCGCCCAAGGGCTTGGACGCAGGAAGTATGAGATCACCATGGTTACGTTCCCGGGTGGTTGACTAACTCACCGCTTGGAGATCTTGTCGACGGTTTCCTGTGGCGGGGAGGCGCCCCACCCGGAGAAGATGATCTGCCCGTGCTTACCCACGTCCACGTGACCGCGGTTGATGACCTGAAACACAGGGAAAGGTCAACAAAGGTCACGATTGAGTGAGTAAGGTCAGGGTCAAATTGAAGGTTTGGTGGTTCGGTTCGGTCCAGCAGTTTGTGCACGCACAGCTGAGCTGCATGCAGAAATGCTGCGAACGTACTCAAAAACATTCTGACACGTGCACAAATGCGGGACGGGAGGGGGAGGGCCAAGTTGGTTGGTGTCGCACCTTATTCTTTGTTGTGCTTCAAAATGAGTTGACACCAACCTCCTTGTTCACACACCAACCTGGACGCAACGAAAATGATTGGACAACACGCGCTGCAAGAACGCGTGTATGACAATCAAAGCTTGAAGCCAGACACAAACAAAGCCAAGTTTGCACTGAGTGAAATCTGCGCGGCCTTTTGAGCAAAGCGTCATAACAACTGCTGCCATAGCAACAGGTGCAGGAAACACGCCAAAGCGAAAGCGAGGCTCTACCTGTTTGAACACGGCCAGCAGCGCCCTCTCCACAATCACGTAGTGCCACGCGTACTGTCCTTTGTCTCGCCCTGGAAAACACGTGCTGCGCATCACAAACAACTCTCAGGCACAATTCACACCCCGCCCATATTTGCAGGAATGCGCGGGGGCGGCGGGTGGGGGTGGGGGCTTAGACCGCCCCCCCACACCCAAGTCCGGCGACTCTTTAGCAGTTCTACAAGCGGTGCATCACAAAAATGAATTTGGAGAAAACGAATCCAGACCCTCAGCTTCAGCAGCAAAAGTCCTGAAATAGATCACACGCAGAGCTGGGTCTGCTCTCGGGTGTCAAGGTCAATTGCGATGAGGCACGTGGGGGAGGGTATGGGACGAGGAACGTGGTGCATGTGTGGCTCCTTGGTTCGTTTCTCCCCAGCTCGCCTTACCGCGGGTGGGACGTGCTAACATCGAACCCGCCCAACTGCTGCGCGTCTGGCCACGTGACGTGACGTCGAAACGCAGCGCCGTTCCCTCACGACCCAATCAAAAGAGAGACGTTTTCTCAAGGTTGGGAACCAGGCATGGCGAAAACTGGCGCATCTTCTTCAGTGGTTTCTCTCTTCCTTTTCCGCATGGCTTGGCTCCTTTTCTTCGCAGTTGGCAGCATCTCAAATTCGACGACCAAAGCGCTGATGTGCGGGTTTCTTTCTCGCTGTTCAGGTTCGGAACACCCTGCAGGTGTGTTACGGTTCGTCCATTGAAAAACTTCCTGGTCTTCTGCATCGGTAGTTATTCTTCCTCTCCTGTTTGAACCACATGCCTCCAGCATCTTATTTGTTCACTGCGACCCAAAAAGTCTGTCATCCGACATGAAAAACAGAAGTATCGCATTCAGTTTTGTTTGGTGCACACGGACCCCGAGTTGTTGGTAGATCTACTCTCGTGGCATCGTTCAAAGTGATCACAACTATAAGAGGTACTTTGTGGACCGTGCCCAAGGCTTCTGGGGCACCCGTGGCGACCTGAGCTGATGCAATGCTCGGATGCATGGTTTTTCCGACGGTTCCGCCACAATGACCTGCAGGGCGGGGCAGAAGCAGGAGTCCGTTTGAGGGGGGGGGGGGTGACGGGGGCCCGTGGGGTGGGGCGGTCCTCTGCTCCACAAATCCTTTGTCTCTGCATCGCTCCCTCCTCACGTGGACCCCAGTCAGGACCAGGCTGGGCCCCCCAAGCCAAACACACATGCACACACACGCACACATACACACGCGCACACACGCACACGCACACACACACACACACACACACACACACACACACACACACACACAGAGCTGCTGGAGGAATCTTTCAGTGTGCATGAGCTTGTGCCACGTAGGTAGACTATCTTCGTGGCGCGCCAGAAGTTCAACAAAACTCCACACGTTGACGACAACGACCTCGGAAGGACGAAACTGAAATTGGTCCTCCACAAGTTTTCCTTATTGCACGGCGACGTGAATGTGTTCAAGCACTTTTCAAGCAACTTGAAGTGCTCGTGTGAATTGCCATCTGTCTGACAACCAAATCTACGAACGTGTGCACTTCTGAAGAGCCAGGCGCCTGTGATCTGAGGCCATAAACACTGAAACCTTGGCTATTGGCAGAGTCCCGCAGGCCCGTGCAGGAAGTAAACGGAATGTGCTGATGCAGGTCGGGAAAAGCCCCTCACCTCAGCAGGACCACAGGCACTTGGCCTTCGTGAAATAGAGTGAGGCCGCTCCAGCGGGTCCAGGTCAGACGGGCTGGGACCTTGTGGAGAAGCAAACTCCAAACAAACTAGACTTACAAGTAGAAAATCAGCCGCAAGCCAAAAATCCCCCCCCCCGGCTCCCCCCACCTGGTCAGTCGGTCACGCACGCATACAGTGAGGGGAAAAGTCGGACACGCGGGTAACACAATATCAGCGCTTGCACGCGGCTGATCAAAGCACGTTTCAGGCAAAATTTACACCAGCAACGGCAAATTCGAGGGTGAAGGGATTTCCTCAAAGAGTCAAGGCACCCCCATGGCCCCTGGATCCGCTGTCAAGAGCAAATCGTTTCAAATGAGGAACAGAGCTGCAAATCAAACAATCGTCCCGATAAACTCCTTGTTGACCTGTGACGGAAATTTCTTCCTCTTTGACAACATTTCAAGAAAAGAAAACGCATTCAACAGAGAAAACAGAACAGGAATGAAATTCACCCCAAAATCGGTCAGTTGGAAATGTTTTGCTTTGGCAAGCCCATATTGCTTCGACGAAACCGGATCTACAAATCAGCCAAGTTCGTTCTTGTTTGAGAGATGTTTTTGGACCAAAACTTCAAATTACAGTCCGAAATAGAAATCTGATGAGCTGAGCACGCCCACTGTGACCCACGCCCCCCACTGTGACCCACGCCCACTGTGACCCATGCCCACCGCACTGTGACCTGTGACCCACGCCCACTGTGACCCACGCCAACCGCACTGTGACCTGTGACCCACGCCCACTGTGACCCACGCCCACCGGACTCACCGCGCACGAGGAAGCACTGCTCGGCGCCCAGGTACAGCTCCTGCGCGTTGATGAGGTCGGTGGCGACGCCGTGGCGCTGCGCCGCCTCCAGCACCATGTCGGCGGCGTCGCTCCCCGTCGCGTCCGCCGCGTAGGTGAGGGCGCTGCGGTTCCGCGCGTCGTACAGGTCCACGCGCGCCCCACGCCCCAGCAACACCTGGTGGCGGGAAAACACGGTGTCAAGTGACCAGGTGGCGGGAAATGACGGCGTCAGACGATCCGAACCGTGCGTTTGAAAAAGGGCTTGAACAGCTGTGACTTGTTTCACTCTTGTCTCGCCTTGCTGCAGCCCAAAACATGGGAACGAGGCATCACTTCAACTTTGGATATCGGGGATGCAGGGGGGGGGGAGCTTGGGCAGAAGCCTCCATTTCCAGTTTGCTACAAACATATCAACCAGGAAAACGTTTGCACACACACGAAATGGAAAGTTACAGGGGAGAGAAAAAACTCTCCAGGGCCCTGGATCCCCGTGAACTCCTCGCAGATTCAGACACGCACGACAGTCAGTCTACCGGGACAACGAGCACCAGCACCCCCACGATGCGTGCCTCCAGGAGGCCCTCCCGCGGCGACCCGACCACACACCAAATCCACAATCCAACCGCAATGCGGTTGACCGCATGTATTCATTTCCTCATAGACAAAAAAGGTGCGAAGTTGAACCAGGGGAATTTCCTGGTTTTTCCCCAGCAAGTTTGTGCAAGGTTGGGGTCCACATTACCGTAAATTATTGTGCGTGTCGAGCATGATTTTAACAAAGACATGCAGAGGCAGGTGAAGTCAGCACACATAGCCTGGGAAAGACAAGGTTACAGACACCGTACAAGTTCTGTCGTGGCAAGCCCAAAGATCTACATGTGTCAGTGAAAATTGTGAGGTGACAGCAGTTGTGCAGGGGAACAAACCGCTGTGTTTGCTGCTGTGAGAAAGACAGCGGAGTCTTGGCTTGTGTGCGTGTGTGGTAGGTATGCGTGCAGCGGTATGTGTGTACGCGTGTGGTAGATGTGCTTACAGCAGCGTGTGCATGGTACAGCAGACAGACCCCCTCCCTGAAGCACAAGCGAGCTCAATCAGGGCGAGCAGAAGCAGTTTCGAAGCCCGCGTCCCACAAAATTCAATCTGGAGCCGTCAGCGTGCGACGTCATGCGCAACTTTTGCCCTCTTCTGCGTCACGTTAGATTCGGACGCTAGAGTCTGTCGTGCGTCGCGCGTCCACACTTCGGCTTCGCGAACGAATTTTCTGAAACCGTCCCGCGTCCGCCACTGTGTTCGTTTCTGCAATTTTCTACCCATGAAACAGGCCGCCCGGTCAGGATGGAAAAAGGCATCAGGCACTTTCAGCAACCGCGCTGCTGGTTGTGCAGGCTGAGCCATTGTGAATTTTCGAAAAACTCCACTCCCAAGTCGGTCGGTTCGAGAATACCTCGTCAGCGGAATTTCTGACTTCCGAAAATGCTTGGGTCAAGCCCACACAAACCACGCACGTTGTCATTATCTTATCTCGTAGCATACCAAGCGCTTATCAGGCAAGTTGTGCAATAGCTAAATGCTTTCAGTTTCAGAAGAATATTCCGAGAGTGAAACTTGACAAAGGAACGCAAAATGTGAAGGTTTCAAGTACACTCAATGATACCAAAGGGTGCGGTTTCTTTGGCTTGTGTCTGTGTGCCGTTCAAAATTAGAATCTATCTATAGAACTCGAGAGCAATGAGGAAACTATAGACTACAGGTCGAGTGATTAGCTCTACACACAACGGTGCTCGAGAAATGGAGATGGTAGGTGTGGCCGTGAGAAGAGGCCGACCTCGAGATACTGGGGTCTGCAGCGGATCCAGGGTCAAGGTCAGGGCTGCGAGGCCCAACCTCGTGAACAAATCGGCACGGGTAATGGAACAGAAGGAAAGATCAAGCAGGTAGATCCTGAAGGGGGGGGGGCGGTTGGGACCCACCCAGACTTTGGGTCTTGGGTTGGTCCTATTCCCTGGGGGGGGGGGGCAATGCCTCTCCCACCTTCCACCGCAGGACACCAAGCATCTCACTTTTGCCACTGCACAACACAGGCTCGCTCCGAAGGGACCTGTATTGAGGGCCCACGGGGACACACGTGATATTTTTTCCAGGGAGGGGACGCTGGATCCGCTGGATGGGTCCCTCCCTCTGCACACACAGCACTCCTGTCTGCACTGATAATTGGACTCCCTGGGTCTCCATTCACCCGAATCTTCCATTCACTCTCTCCGCAGACACCACCTCGTCTCTTCCACGTGTGGAACTTCACACCTCCGCAGGGTCGGACCCAGGTCTGGTCTGAGGGACCGAGGCCTTCAGGCCGGGGGGGGGGGGGGTTAAACAAACAATTGACGTTGAAAGCAGAAAAAATTGCACCTGT
>JAAUXT010077420.1_pt1:0-10000 | contig 15781 bp, 24 predicted proteins | sample 7278171 | NCBI WGS metagenome assembly JAAUXT01 (sample SAMN14350112, study PRJNA611818) | marine sediment metagenome | isolation source: surface marine sediment (1.8m) | place: French Polynesia: Moorea | collected 2018-08 | reverse complement strand
GGTGAGTCACGTGGGTAGCTCCTGTGGGGTGAGTCACGTGGGCGGCTCCTGTGGGGTGAGTCACGTGGGCGGAGCCTGTGGGGTGAGTCACGTGATGCGTTCTTTCTGCGATGCTGTTTCTGCGTTGGAAAAGCGCGCCTGTTTTCCCAGGCGACAAAGAAATGCGGAACCTACCTTTTTTTGACGCTGCTCGCAATTGACCATGCAGCTGCTCATCTTGTGACCAGAGGTCTGAGCCTGTGGGTTTTAAACGCGCTGGTCGGTTTCAGAACCTGCGGTGGGCGCTGTGCGGCCCTGCGCGGATGCAGCACGTGCGGCGGCTGCTGGAGCCGAGCGAGTCGTGGGGCCCGGCGCGGCAGGAGCACCGCACCCAGCAGGCGAGCACCATGGAGCCGAGCGTGCTCTTCCACCACGCGACGCCCGGGTCCGAGCGCGAGTACATCATCCCGGGCGGGCTCGCGTCGCTGCACAGCCCCGGAGACTCCTACATCTAGTGCGGAGGGGAGGGAAGGGGCGGGGGCGGGGTAGGACGGGGTAGAGGGCAGAGTACAGCTGGAGGGGGTTGGGTGGGTCGGGTGGGGAGGAAGGGGTAGGGATGACACCGGTGGGTGTGGGTCGAGGTGGTGCATGTTGGATTTGGGTGGAGTGGGTTGAAACAGGAGATGCGGAGGGTGTGATGTGATGTGTGGCACACCTCACGATCTGATGTTGTGTCACAAAGAACATCAGACACAGTGCCCGCTCACCTGGTGACAGTCACTCTGGAAGAAGCTACGCCCACCGACCTGCTCACTCAACTTCAACGGACGGTCCGGTCATTGTGCTCGAACTTCAATGGACCAACAAACCAACACGTTTCACGTCACAGTGAATTGTCAAGGAACTTCGTGCAACTGCAGAGTCCACTGGGTCAGTTCACAACCCATGGCCCCGACCCAAGCACTGGACTCTCATCGTGTTGCTTGGCGATTGACCCAAGACAATGGCTTCTTGTCTTCATCGCATTTATTCGACATCAAAATTTTGCTTCGGGTTCTTACCAGCGTTTCTTGAAGATAAGCACCACTTCTCCGTTGGGCACATCGTCGTTCAGCGGACTGTGCTGAAGGACCGGCGTGGTTTTGCCATTGTCGCTCACACGTAAGATTGTTTGCGGGCAATGAGACTCACCAGAGGCGCGCTGGGCGCATGGAGCCCTGTCTGAAGGGCGACTGGGGTCTCAGCACCAGTTGTGATGCTGAAGATTCCTTCGCATCAGCGTAGGATTTTTGTCCAGAAATTTCTTGGGGGGGGGGGTCCTCTGGACCTTACTGGGGTTGGATGTCTTGTCCTTGTATTTTCACACAAACCTGCATTTTTCTCGAAAGCGAGTCGTGTAGAACACGTGTCACATTCAGTTTCTGTTCAAGTTTCAGCACAAACTTCGCACACAACTTACCGTGTCTGTTGGAGAACAGGTCCGGTGGGTGAGGGGACTGACACCCACCCCCCGTGATCTCCAACAACATTGTCCCCTGAACCTGAGTCACAAATGTCTTTGTGATGTGCTATTTTTCAAAGTTGAAACGGCGGCGCCTCTGAAAAGTCCTTGACGCAATCCTGAACCACTGAATCATTGTGATCACTGCAAAAATAATTGAGTGCGCGCGTTTGTCATGCATGCCGCGCGCGTACTTTGCTGTCCCTGCATCACGCCATGTGTGCAGCAGGTAGCGAGGGGTGCGCGGCGCAGGACAAACGAACTCGCCCTTCGTAGATACCGTTGCGTTTTGTGCCGTGAACCTTGCCTCTCAGAGATGTGAGCGCCTGTGATGATGGACCAGAGAATCTCAATCTGTTTCAGTCAACGCCGAGCAATTCGACTTCGCTCAACCCTCCTTTCCCATTTGCCTTTCATTGACATCAAGTGTTTTGCCTGGATTTTTTTAACGCTTTGAAACATTGAACACTTTTGGTTGGGACGAAGTCAAATTGACGGGTTGGACTGTACGTGTACATATCAAATGCGTTTTATCGCCGTTGTGTTCTTCTGTGGGTTGTCAGCTGTGAAACACTGTGAACCATTGTCTAAACCTTTTGGGCCCAAGTGCGAGTCTTCTCCCATTCGGCTGAGGGAGAAGGGTAGGAAGGAAGGAAGCTGACCAGAGCGGAGGGGCGTAAGTTCCCATTTCGAAGTTTTTAAAAACGCACGCACTGAAAGGCCCTGCGCCTGCTCAGCAAATGGGGCGGGGATGAACTCCTTTATGTGTGAAGGCGGCTTGGTGGCGTTTGGGGGTAGGCTGGTACCTCCGTTAGACTATTGTGTTCGCAGTCAGGATTGTTGCAAACTCTCCATTTCGTATGCACCCTCTCACACGAACATTACAATTGCATGCAAATTCAGATTTGTTCGTGTTCGACTGCACTTACTTTTATTCAGTGCACATGAAGGTCTCAATGCAGATTTCGCATTTGAGTGAATTTTCAGCTCACCTCAGCTTCGAGTCAACTTGAATGTAGCTCATCGCAGGTCCTGGTCTGACTCTGATGCTCGAGACTCACCGATACTCGCAGATCTACATTAGCATTGCCTCCTCTCCTAAATCCTGCATGTTTCCTTGAAAATCATGATTATTGTGATCAGTTCATGTTGTACGGAGGAAACGTTTGGACGTGTGTGCAGACACACACACGCATTCGCACGCACGCATACCTTCACGCAACTGGACGCAGAGCACATGTGTGCAGCCAGCTGATGTGCGAGTGAGATGTATTTTTGAAACTATGTGATCAATAAACAACTATATTCACAATCGGTTGTGTGCTTCAAAACTTTTCTTCTTGAGGCAAAACATTTTCATTTCAGACCCGTGGTTTTCGATGAAGTTGCTGTCTGGCTCTTGGATCAAGTTTATGGGTCGGCATACGTGTTACCTGCAGGTTGTTTTGGAAGAAGTCACTGATTTCTCCATTGGATCCGTGGGCCCTGGTAACTTCGGGATCGCCTTGTTTGGCCGCGTGCGATGTTGCGTCTCAAACATGTGATTTTCATTGACAAAAATGTGCGTGTTCCGCTCTGGTGGCCAGTTCGGCTTTTTTTCGGCTGCGGCAGACAGACGCACCGCACTCTGTATACCAGAGTCGCTCAGTGCAAAATGAATGGAAGGTGACAGAAAACAACAACAAAGCCAAACAAGAAGAACGTTTGAGTGATGCCTCTCTGTGTTGCGTGTGGACAGTGACCCAGACGATCACGCTTCCTTCGCAAAGTGCTGCACAAACAACTGCGGGTGGATGAAGAGACGGGTCCAGGGGAGGGCCTTGAGGGGTCCGCGTTCTCTCAGCAAACACCGCCCTGTTTGAAGCAGTTTCCATTCATGGGGGAAACACGTTTGTTTGGATTGCTTTCACTCCCACCGCGAACCCGTTGGGAGTCCTGAATCAAATCCCCCCCCCCCCCCTGTGGGGAGCTCGACTGGCATCGAGCAGTTCGACCAAATTGTTGATCCGCCCCTGGACCCAGAAAAACAAAGGCAGATCAATCCATATCCAATCCGTCACAGACCTACGCGATAAGCTGAACAACACGTCAATCCTGGACCTACGCAAAAACAGGTCCAAGACCGTCGCAAGTCACCACGTCTCCAAGTTCGAACCTGCAACGAATTATTTTTTTTGAGTTCGTGTAACCCAGTGAAGTACATTGTTTTCCATTGGGGGCCTGGTCACAGGACTGTGGCTGCACCCGTCCCAGCCTCACTGCGAAAGGAAGGGTCACACGTGCTCTTTTCACACGCACCTTGTTTGACTCACAAAAAGATGTGTTTCTCCACGGGGCAGGACAGAATGAATGTATTCTGTTGATATCCAAAGCTTTTCGCAAAGATATATAATTCGTGTTCGTGTGCACGTGCAAACGGTGCAAGTCCGAGTGTGCACATGGATGCAACACGAAGGACCTTGGTCCCTGTTGGGGCTTATGTGTGAAGCTTGGCTCAGGAGAAGCGTGGAAGCAGCACAGCCGACGAAACCTGCAAAAATAGTGACAACCAAATCCATCCTGAGGGATTGAGATGCAGAAAACTGTTGTTCGAGCATTTGATGATCAAGTTTGATGTACCAAGTGCACGGTTTGAGTTTTGCATGAGTTGCGCTTCGCTGCTCTCCACAGTATTTCAATGTCACTGTGCTTGTGTGTGTGTGTGTGTGTGTGTGTGTGTGTGTGTGTGTGGAAAAGATCCACACACACGCACACACATGCAGTCACTGGATCGTTTTCGCTGCGAGCCCCTTTCCACAACAGCAAAATCCGAATGACTAAACGCTGTTTTGTTTGTGAGGGAGCCCGGTTTGTTGTACAACAGAAAGGCTTCAACAGCGGGCAGAGCTGGTTGAAACCGGTTCGGAGCAGATCGCACTGCCACCGCAAAACCAGTCAGTTTCAGTCGTTGCCATTGCACTAGCGACACGGGATCCGATGGCAAAGCATTCATGCGCCTTGTGCTCGGTGACAGCGTCGGTGTGCAGGTGCTACAGATGCAGAGGGGACGTGGAGGTGACGACCCCCGCCGTGCCCGAGGAGATTGAGGAGAATTGGTACCAGTGCGTCTTCAGCTAGTAGAGAACCAGCATTGATCCAACACTGCCTCGCTGACTCAGGAGCGCTGCGCCGCGCGCTGTGTGAGAGGATCGTGGTGTTTGTCAACACTGCGCGCACACGTGAGGGAGCAAATGCACTGCGCGTGCACGTGGACTGAATGCACTGCGCGTGGACTGAACGTACTCGAATTCATTCACCACAACAGTGAGACCTGTCACGAAGTAAAGGCTGTCACCGTAGTGACACAACCCAGGCGGAGGGAGGAGTGACTTCGTAAACAAAACCGCCAACCCCCCGTGTGACGCCGCCAGCAGCAGCAGCGATGGCGCCGTCGCGCTGGCGTGACGCCTGCAACGTGCCGGCGTTCCTCATGATCTTCATCCCGACGACGACGCTGGCGTCCATCGTGACGCTCGTCGTGCTCAGCGTGCGCTGCAACGGCGGCCTCGCGTTCGACCGAGAGGTAAAGGTACCGTCGCTTCCTGCATGATTTCTCTGCGTCGGAATAGGCGGGTTTAGCTGTGGGATTCTGGGACGTGGCAGCGTTGCGTGAGTTTGATCAAAGTTGATGAGCGTACACGTGATTGTCAGAACGTGAGGTGATGCGGTGAAGAGTGACGCACGTTCTGTGGAGGGGGTGGGTGAAGTCACGCGCCATAAAGAACACGGCTGAAACTGGCGACTGACAACGTCTTGTCTGTGCTTGAGTTGAAAGGGCACAGTGGGTGTGACAAGCTACGCCAGAATAACTCGCAAGAAAAAGGCCTGAAAAAACGTTCAGTTCCATGAAGCTCACATTCCACACATTGGGGGCGTCTCTGTGTGAGACTAAACTTTGTATCAAAGTGCGCAAACATCAGAACCGCAACAATGGAAGATAAATTGCAACGTGTCCGGAATGGCGGCCACGGATCAGCTGATTTTTGCGCAGCTCTGAATGAATGGACAACAACAGCAGCTGCTGCCTCCGCTATGCAGCTTCACTGCGCGCGCGGGAGCTGCATCGATCAGCTGAGCCCGCGCGCGCGCGCAAAGCTCACCCACTTCCACCGCGCGCGGTTCCTCACATCTGCCTTGAGACTATTCTCGTCTGTTCCGGCCGGTTTTAGTCACACCGGATGCCACATGTGATGTATCCATCTCCAAGGCAGTAGGCGCAGGTGTCCAGGGTTTCTGTCAAAGCAGCACGACACAATGTCAATGGTTGTGTGAACCTGCTTCGGGAACACCAAGATGGGAAGCACTTCATTGGGAAGGGCTCCACTGGTTGGGGGCCTTGGGGTTATCTCTGTGACAGGGGTGTCTTGAATCACGTGACACATGTTTTGCTGTTTGTTGCTCGCACGGATCTCGTCCTTGACCCCCTCCTACGCACTGGTTGGTCTCCGTCAAGCCGGACTGGATCAAACCAGAATCACGCTGTGCGGACGTTTGTCCAAAACACCCAACAAAAACCAATGGTGGTCATCTGGCCTGATCCAAACTATTTTTCCTGCGTGACTTTGGTTTTGAATTTTGCGACACCGTGCGTGTCTTTGCCAAAGACCCGAGTAAGTCGAAGATAACTCGGGGCCTGGGGCCGTCCCAACGTGCACGACGGATTACTATCCGGCCCGGGGATGGGGCGGGTCCTGTCGCCCCTCCTGGACTCGGCCATCAGCTGAACCTTTTGTCTAATTTCTATTCTCTTTGCTTTCTCTCTTCAGGGGAACATCCTGTGTCCGGAGGGTTCGGACCGCGGCGTCATGGTGATCCGCATGTGCGCCAGCGTCGTCGTCATGACGATCGTCGCCGCCATCCTGACCCTCTGCGCCTGGTACCAGTGGCTCAAGCGGCGCAAGCAGCTCGAGCTGCGGCGCAAAGCCGAGGGCGGCTGGGTGGTGGGCGACGAGGGCGAGGTCAAGTTCGTGTTCCCGCCCGAGGTGCCGCCGCCCTACAAGATCCTGCCGCCCAAGGACATGGCGGAGAATCTCTGCCTCGCAGCCTGATGGGGTGGTACTCGTGGGCGGCCCTGGTGGGCGGGCCTGGTGGTGCCGCCCTGGTGGGTGGTTGGGTGGGTGTTGGGTCTTCAGAACTGCATGCAGGAACTGCCAGTGAAGACCTGCACGTGTACAGCTTCAACAGACATTTCAGCAGAGGAAAATCAAAAACACTCGCGCCAAAACTGGCAGCGAACAAAATCAGGGGTTCAGCTCTGGGTGAAACTCAGGTCCCTGGGTCCACCCGGATTCTCCCTGACTGCAGAGACTGCCACATTGGACGTACGTTGCATGAACAAGGTTTGTGGTTGTGTTGTAGCAGCCACAACCAAGGAACTCACAGGGTGACTCCTTTTTCACAGTATCGTGTTCCTGCATGACAGACAGACGCGCCAGATTTTTCGTCTGGCAGACATTCGCGTGGGTGGCTGAAGGCTCAAAGCCGATGTGATGATCAGCCACCGTGGAGGGAACCCGGATCTGATGATGGATGTAGCCGGATTCTCGCGTCCGACTGCGGCTTCCCAAGAATAGAAGGCTGCCATTTCAGATGACCTTCCTGAGACAGCGAGGGCAAACTCACCAGGGCAAGCCTGGTCAGAACTCTTTGGACTGCAGAACAGATTTTTTGCTATGACGTACCTCGAGCGGATCCAGGGTTGTGTTTGAGGGGATAATGGCTCCATTTTAGGGTTTGATGTTTGGTGGGGGGCAGGGCCCTGGACCCTGGATCTGCTGGAGTGTACCAACGCCATCGTGCAAGCGCATAGAGGACTGTGACATTAGACCAGGAAACATGGAGTTCTGTGATGCATTTGTTGACCTTTCCAGCCACGGAGAGGCGGAGACAGGCCACGCAGCGCGGGTTTTGTACTTGACATGTGCGCTTCAGTCCGAGCCACGTGCGTTAGTTGTGGCTCTCACCGCTCATCATCCTCGCAGGGATCCAACTGCCATGTATGCGAGTGTGTGTCCACGCACCAATGGTGTGTTGTGTACACATTCGGTGCACAAAAGTCAGTGTGGGTGATGCAGCAGACACTGAGAACCGCAGACAGCGATGGGGCTATCAATCTTCTATGCAAATGTTCACTTGTGCTTTGTGTTGTGTTCGGTGCGAGAGCGAAGTCTGCTCCAAAACACACAGTTCCACGCACCAAAGCGAGCGAGGAACTGTGGCTTCAACGGAAGATCAGGCGGATCCAGGGTCCCGGTAGGGGGTGGGGCGACTTTTGTGTTGGCCATTGGTAACGCAAGGGTGTGGGCGAGCATAGATCTGATACAATGAATGGGGAATAGTGGTCAGGGGGATTGTATTATGGGGTGAGAGGGGATTCGGCCCCGGTCCGCTGGGTCCGCTTGAAGCTTGTTATGCACTGTACACGTCACGTTTTGTACGCGACGCAACGTTCATTGACTTGTACAGGGACACGCAGTGTGACGCCACGCGTGTGAAACAGACACGAAATATTGTGTACACGAGTCCTGTACTCGAGCCCTATTCTTACTTCTTCCAACGCTCAAGCCGTGTTGCTGTTGCGATCTTGATCTCACACAGGGCTCACACTGAACAAATGTTATTGCAACAGACACATGTTTTCTGTCTTGGTACATGCTTTCCTATTGTGTGTGTCAACAAACAGTGACACACGAGCTATATCCGTTGCACACGAACAACCGCCCACTCTCTGCATCGTTGTTGCAACCACACAGCTCTATCTCAACAGGAGTTCGAACTGTGTGGTCGCAACGTGCACCTGCAGCGGAGGTTGTGACTGCAGCGGAGGTTGTGACTGCAGCGGAGGTTGTGACTGCAGCGGAGGTTGTGACGCTGACCTGTCTGAACTGCGCATTCAAACGCAGTGTGAACAACTCCGAGTTCCGTGCCATAAACTCGCTCGATCTGGCCAAATCCAGATCGCCTGGCCCATTGTCTGTATTTTTCGACACAACATTGATTGCAGAGCTGCGCTTTTTGTTGCTGAACGCACCCGCTGCACTGTAACTCAATTGCTGTTCTATTGTATCCATTCTTGTTGCTCAGTATTGCAAAACAATTGCGGGGAAATTGTTCGCATTTTGTCAAACAGTGTACTCGGCTGCACTGCAGCTCCAGAGGCGGATCCAGGGTCCCGAACATGTGATCCTGTTCTCAAATGCTTCAGAAACGTCCATGTCTGTGTCCACAAGAAGCAGAACACCCCACGTTTGACCAATTCTGGGTCCGCGCCTGGGCAGTACCCGAAACAGTCCGAGGCCTATTTCACATTGAACGCATCCTTTTGTTGCGTCCCTGGGCCAGTCCACAGATTTTATATGACGTCGCGTAAACTCGTCCAGGGACGCAACGACGTGGTGCGTCCATGTGGAACAGGCTTCACTGAGAACAGCGCGCGGTGGACCACGGGACTTTTCCCACTGCCGCGTGCATTCCTGCTCAATAGGGAGATAGTTCCAGGTCAGAATGCACCCTGCACCTTGTGTCACCAGGGACCAACGAGCAGTTCGTCCTTTGCGTGTGACTCTGTCTGGGCTGAGGGCACAGATAGACAAGGATGAATCGGTGATTCACACGTTGATTTAGTTTTTTTTGCGCTTCATATGTGAAAAACAGAATGAAATTTTGTACAGCAGATCAGGGGGGCTGGATTGTGTCTGTCAAAAATATGATTGATAACCCTGCTTGAGTGACCACGTCAATAACTGCAGATTAAACCGCAAAATGGATCAAGTTTTGCTATTGTCCACTGAGCATTGTGTGTCCATGATAGAGAATCTGCCTGTTCTCCGATGATGAATTTTGTGCACTGAAAACGTTCCCGTTGAAAGTGCGAGAATAAAACTCGAAACATATTGAGCAGAATTCTTTGATAGTTTTGTCGCCCAAAGTTCCCGAGAATGCGGAAACACCCAAACCATCTCTGGACTGGCTCAAACCAGAATCTTTCCTTGTTGATGTGACTGTCCCTTCTCACTGCTTGGGTTGTATCAGTAGCAGCAGCAGCAGAGACATTCCCTCACTCGGTGGACACAGTGGGTAGCAGACTCCGTGCACAGGAGACAAATCGGATCAACCCTCATGGGACGGGCTTCTGGATGCACTGTCGACTTCAAGGAAGCTGTTTCTATTTCGCATCCACTCTGGAATTGGGAACTCCTTTCATTGCCAATTTATCACGGACTCCGCCCCTCTGAACACCTGTGGTGGTGACAAGGGCCCCAGCCCAGCCCAGCTCCAACCCCACCCCATTACCCCCAACCCCCCCGCTCCCCCCCCCCCCCCCCGCCCCCCCCCCCCCCCCGCCCCCCCCCCCCCCCCCCACCCCCCCCCCCCCACACCCACCCCCCCCCCCCCAACCCCCCCCCCCCCCCCCACACCACCCCCCCCACCACCCCCCCCCACACCCACACCCCCCCCACCCCCCCCACCCACACCCACCCC
>JAAUXT010106365.1_pt1 | contig 15782 bp, 16 predicted proteins | sample 7278171 | NCBI WGS metagenome assembly JAAUXT01 (sample SAMN14350112, study PRJNA611818) | marine sediment metagenome | isolation source: surface marine sediment (1.8m) | place: French Polynesia: Moorea | collected 2018-08 | reverse complement strand
GGTGTGTCACACCACACTCCTCCCCCACCAGGGGGTGCTGGTACTAGTAACAATTTTAATATTTCTGTATATTTTTACAATAATTAATTAGATACATATTAGATAGAAAATAGCACAATGTCACTATTTTGCTGGCTTTTTAGCCTGCATCCCTTCCCCATGGGGTGATCATGTGGCTGGGTTTTTTTTCCCTCTCTGTTTTAAAAATGGCTGACATGGTTGAAATTGAGAGCCTGTCATTCATCAAACAACAGATTATCAGGCAGATTTATTGGGAATCAGAGTATTAGGGGTTGCAGCCCCTATCACTTGGAGCAATTGATGCAGTTGTCCAATATTTTCACCTGCTTAGTCCTGTTGGAACTACTCTTTCCGAACGTAAGTCATACGTTTAACCTTCAGCATCCATCTCGGCTTCAATCAAGGTAAGTCCATCAGTTGGTGGTTCTCAGTTCATGTCACTCCACAGATCTAACTCATTGCAATTGGTTGAATCTGGTCTTCGATTCAACTTCCCTTGTTAGTCGGCTGCCAAAGGGTTTGCGGGTGCATGTGATCACCATGCAAGGAGTGCCGCTCAGACAAGGACCCAGATCCCCAAATCCTCAGACAAGAGCATCACTGTAACTCCTCCAAAGCCTGTGGTCCAAAGAGGCCAGCTGCACGAAAAACTATCCACAAGTGCGGGTAATATCACCGCCTGCGCCACAAACGAAGTTTGTTCAGAAGATACGTATTTTTTGACAAAAACAAAGATTACAGCATTCCCGAAACTGTGTCTGCACTGACAGGTTTTCTTGTTGAATGAGTAAAAATCCTGCAGACAGCGTTTGTTACGACTGGGTGCGGTGCAGATATTTTGTTTCCCAGCGAGCGCTGTTTACATTTCCAGGTTCGGACAGCGGCGTGGCTGTAGCACCGGACAATGGCGGCGAGATTTCTGAAGTCCAGGCCCATGCTGACCCAGCTCAAACGTTGAGTCCGGTGGCTGCATTTCATCTTGTTTCTTTGGTTCGTGTTTTCAAGGCCGCTTCTCTTGAAATCAACTCGCCACAATAGCCACTCGACATTTCTCGAGAGGTGCAGCCTTTGTTGGAATCAGCTGCGTATTTGCTGAAGACTTGTCGTTTCACTCAACAGACTGATTATTGTTGGGATGAAGAGCCTGCGAAGTCGGTTTGGTCGGATCGAAAGATCGAGCACAGTCTGTGCAATGTCTTGTGTGTCAGGTGAGGCACGTTCCTGCGAGATTCTTTGAACACCGGTATGTTTTTGTGCGCCCATTCTAAGTGTGCGTTCGTGCGCAGATGTGGTGTGAATGAGGCTGCCCGGCTGTGTCGCTACTTGCTGTGCGACTCGTGCTGTGGAACGAGTCAGGTGCTGCCTGAGTGTCGAGCGCACCTGGCGGCGGCGGCGGCGACGACGACGACGACGACCCGGCCGGGGTCGACAGGCGTCAGGGTGCTGCCGCGACACGTCACCTACCGCAGCAACTCGGACGATGAGGAGGAGAAACCCGTCGCCGTCAGCTGGAGGTAGGCACGCGACACGCTCAAGACCGAGAAAGTGGGTTGTCAAGTGGCTTCATCCGACGCAGTTTCTGGCGAAGTTTCTTCTCAGAGAGAGCGGCTGTTGTCATCTGGACATACATTGCGGAGAACATTCAGTAGAGGTGTGGAGATAGGGCAGGCAAGTTGCCCACCCCTCCTCCTCCTTGCGTGGACACCTTGTCCAATCAACAACAGGATCGTCCGGCTTGTATTCCCCATGGACATGAAGCAGAACGACACTTTTCGTTTTGATCCATATCCAAGTCATCTATTGGATTTTTGTTCACGTCTGAGACAATTGTTGACTTGCCTTTGGCCAAGGCAACGTCTTGAAAAGTTGTTTTGTGTTTGTCTGCAGTGGATTATCTTTGAAACGGTGTCCAGAGCGAATGGGATTTTTGGGCAGCCAGCTGAGTCTTCTCAACCTGTCGTCGAACCGGTTGGAGTCCCTGCCCGAGGAGTTGGGCTGTCTGCGCGGTCTCACCGAGCTACTCGTCCACAACAACCTCATCACCTCGCTGCCCGTCAGTTCTTTGTCATTTACGTTCAAGCGTTGTTCTGATTCGCTGGTTTGTGTGTTGGTTTGCACTTTGCGGTTTCCGCGTCTGCTTTCATTTTCTGGAGGTTGTGAGTCAAAAATGCAGCTCGTTCCTTTTTTCAGAGCAGCATGGGAAACTTGAGGAATCTGGTCAAATTTGATGCGTGCAACAACAGATTGGGCCAACTACCCAATTCCATCGGGTTCCTGTGCAGAGTGGAAATTATGCTCATGGGACGTAACGAACTCAAGGAATTGCCGGAATCTCTTGGACAGCTGGCTCAACTGCGAAGATTCAACATTGCGTATGAAATTTTCGTTTTTGTCTGAATCTGGTTACTTTGCCTCTGAGGTGCTACAGCTGTGCCGTATTCCAGAAGAAAAGGCTTGTCGACTCAATGATATTCAAGGTCAGGCTCCTGTTTCTCCATCCTGGACCCACCAGAGGAGATGGGAGGTTTCGATCCTGTCAGACTGTATGTTTGAATTTCAGATTCAACAAACTGGAACGACTCCCCGACTCAATTTGTAACTTGTCGAAACTTGTGGTGAGTTTTGCTTTCTTCTTCCAGTGTTGATCCTCTGACAGGTGAATGCACCACAGTGTGAATGGTGACAGAATTTTGTTTGGATGGCAATCAGGAAAACAATACTTTTTTTATCGCTCATTGCAGCAACTGGATGTACATGAAAATCCTCTCACCAGACTGCCGGACAAAATGGACCAACTCGTTCGTCTCGAGTGCCTGAACATGTCTCACTGCAAGCTGGAGTCCCTTCCCAATTCTCTGTGCAGATGCTCAGCTCTGTACGGACTCCACCTGTCTCACAATTTGTGAGTTTCTCTGCAGAGCTCCTTCGTTCACCTTTTGCGCTGTGTGCGCCGTGACGAAATTTTTGCAGTTTGCTTGCAGTTGACTCTCTCGCTTTCTCGTGCCAAGAAGAAAATATCACAAACAGTGCAAGTGCTACGTTCTTTCACATTCCACAGGCTCAAGAGTTTACCAGGCCAGATCGGTCGTCTACATCAGTTGCAAGACCTACAAGTGGATCACAACCAGTTGCTGTACCTACCAGCATCAGTTGCCTGCCTCAGCAAGCTACAGTTTCTATCCTGTATGTTGACACAAAATTTAGTGTTTGCTCGAAGGCCAAGTCTTTGCCTGGTGCTGTTTGGTGATCCAGCCATTGTGGCCAAGAAGCACCGCGTTGCATGAAAATGGTTCCCTTACGCAGGTGTTGGAAACGACTTACTAGAAGAACAAGACACAGTGCGACAAAACAGAGAGGCACCCTCGGCAATCTGTGGGGATTTCACAGCCCCGCCCACTCTGCTTGAGACAGCTGCCAGAGCAGTCACCTCTCGTGGCATCGCCTGGCAGTTGGAAAACATTCCCAGGCATCTGGCAGGTAGAGTTGAATTTTGTAAGACATAAATCCATTTGGTTCCGACCAGCTGTGTGAATCAAGCACAATTTAGATTTTTTATTGCTTCTTTCCATTGATAGACATGCTGTCGTACACGCGGTTCTGCAGCTGCTGTGAAGGGCCGTTCTGCGAGTTTTTCAAGTCGGAGCTTCGCTTCGTGACCCTGTCGTCTCTGGGCCTCAGGCTGCCTCTGTACCAGCAGATTTGCTCACCTCACCTCAAATACAGGTGCCACCTGGTCCCGCTGGATCAGTAATTGAATGGCAGCGACGTTCACAAGCATTTTGTTCACTCCGGTAATGATTCCACGCAAATATTTTGACGTGCGACAGGGTGTGTTCCTATTTGTCATGTCAGTGTGGGATAACTCGTTTGTGTCGGAAGCACTTCCTATCGTCGGGTTCATTTTGGCAGATACCACGAGTCAACGTTGTTTTGTTTCACACTCTTTCATTCGTTTGTGTTTGGCGTGATATCAAAACTACTTTGTCAAAACATGTTCTTGAGCGCAAATCAATAGTACGGTGCAGAACACGAAACGACAAATTTGTCTTCGTTGTGATGCGACAAATTATAGTTGATGCATGAACTCAACATTCCCACAAGTGTATTTTTATGCACAGCATTATTTTGTGCACAGAGCAGGAAGGCAGTATTTTTGGACGCCGTGGAGGGGTGAGATGGTGTGCTATTTGTCTGAAAAATGCTCATTTTGAGTCGCAAAGGAGTCTCATCGCAAGCTGTCAAGATTCACGCAGGATTTCAAATTACCGCTAAACGATCAAAATGTTTGTTTTTCCAGTGTTCAAGAATGTGGAATCACATTTCTGTTCCTGCGAGTGATGTTTGTGAGAATTGTTGGTATTTTCTGGAAAACAGAACTCATCATTGTTTTCAGGCCTTGCAATTGATCTGTGATATTGGTGTCCATCTAGTCGAGTATTGTGCAAATTCTGTGTCGCGACCATATTTCCGACTTTGTGAATTAAATGTGATGCTCTGCAGGACGGCGTCTTTTTCATCTGTGCGAAATTTTCATTTGGAGAATTTTTATTTCAAAGCATTTCCTTCTGCAGCTGCACTCTGAAATGCCGTAAGTCAGCACAAAACATCAAACGTTGTCCTCCGGTCGGCCTTTTCGAAACAAATCTGAGGCACCAACATCTGACTTCGACACTGAGCTAACACTGGTCTGCATACGATCCAGGGTGGAGGGCCCAAGGAGTCAGGGCCTGGCCTGGGAACCCCTCCGGATTTTCCGCCCGCCTTCTTGCACCGCAACCACGAAGATTACATGCATTACTGTTTCAACGTTGGAGTCCACCCACCTCCGTCCAAAGAAATGTCCCAAATCCCGACAGTCGGACTTCAACCATTTGACTAGAACATGAGCAAGAGTCTTCACTCCGCAGTCTAAGGTCCCGCCGCTCACTCCACGGCTAATTCTGTATTTCTGCTTTGATTTTGTCAGGATCTGTGTACTTGACGGTGATGAGGTAGAAAAGCGAAGGGAACGGCACGAGGAAGAGAAATGACGCATGGAACGCCGGTTCCTTCAGTTCCGTGATGGCGATGATTCCGTAAGCGTGCAGCAGCCAATGACAGACGAGAATCATTAGATTCCGTACACTCGTCACGTTTTGAGTGATGAGGTACCGCACATCCTGAAGGAAAGAACAAAAAACAATTCCAAAGTGACGTCTTCTCCTTGGTCATAAGTCATTTCCGTGAAGCTTGATATTCGGTGTTGAAATTGACCATTTGACAAAATACAAAGTCACCTGAATTTCGAAGTAAGCAAAATGTGTCGCGCTCGTTATGATGGACACGACCAATATGATGTACGGGAAGGAATAATCTGCAACACAATGTTTCCTCGGAAATAAAAACAACGACCATGGTGAGATGATTCCCATTCGCTTGGCGTGCCACTTCTGATCTGGACAATGTGAAAATTTCGAGAATACAATACAACGGACGAAAAGCTTACACAAGAGACCAGCGAAGACAGCCTGAATTACAACAAGTATTGGGAAGAAGTACAAAGCTGCGTAGATGGACTTCGTTCCACGATTGTGCACGAACTTCGCGGACAAAATCGGACGAACAAGCATCATGGCTACGAGGCCAAATGCGTAGTAAACCATCACGATCGTGTATCTGAAAAGAGAACGATCGCACACGTTTTGAGAAACGAGAGCTTGTTCTTGCACTGGGCAATAGCTCATGTTTCCGAACATGCAAACAAACTTACAATGGATAAACAACTTCTTGGGTGCAGTAGAGCGTTGTTGTGTAATCTGGCGTTGGGTTGTACAACATAGTGTACCAATCGGACAAGTAGTGAACGGGGCACGAGCGAATTTGCAGTGATCCTCTCGGCTCGGACACCAACAGTGTACAGAAAACGGCCACGCAGCACTCCACCACCGCAGATACATGAAGAAGAATCAGCCCTCCACTGAAAGACAAAACTCTTGTTTTCAAAATGCTAAAGCTGACCAGCTCGAACTGAACTGCCGGGTGCACAGAACAGCGCTCCATTTGCAGAGCAGCCAACAGTACAGTGCAAAAACGGTTGGCAAAACATTTCGGAAACACTTTTGTGCAAGGGGTTTGAAGGGTGACAAGTGAGACAAGGAAAAAGTCTGTCGCTTGTTTTCAGATTTCAGTTTTTGAGACGAGACAGAGACACACACAGATACTCACTCACTCACTCTCTCTCACACACACATATACACACACACACACACACACACACACACACACACACAATGTCCGCTCCGCCACCAAGGAGTCACGCGAAGAACAGGCGAATACACTTCAACTGATTTGAACTCGGCCAATTCTCACTTGCTTCCAATTAATTTCAGCTGTTGCCACGTCCCCTGGTCAAATACGACTGAGCATGAATTGGTCAAGATTTACCTCATTTGAGTTCGTATTTGTCGGGGACAATCTGTGGGAAACACAACGTGTCTGCATTTGCTGACATACGCACTTTTTGCGTTTGTTGGTGAAATCAACGAAGAAACAGTGAAGAGAAGGAGCCAGAAGTGCCATAAAGCCCAGATATAGCCAGTCATAGAAGGTCGGTTCGCTGTCGCACTTCTGACATTCGGACGCTTCATTTGGCCGCGAACCTCGTGGGCAAGCCTGGAAAGAACAGTTCTGCGGTGTATCCGTGTAGAACGCATTATTCATACACAACACAAGCGACGAGAATTCACGCCTGGTAAAGACAGCTCATCGTACCCCACATTCGCTGAAGGTGTCGTTTCCAATTTCGGTTTTGCCACAATACATTCCAGGGCATTTCTTGTGAGCAGCTTGTTCTGCAACCGAAAACAAATGGACTAGATCTGGTCTATATGGGCGATAATGAGTTAACACTACGTTCCAAAGCAACGTATTGAACCACTAAACACAGGAAGCAGCTGTATCACTGCACAGCTGCGATGCATAGAAAATACTGACCCGAGGAAGCGTAAGATAAGTTGAAAAGTGCCAAACTGAAGGACACGATGAAAACTTGTCGCCAAAGCGTCTTGTCCATGTTTTCCTGCGGCCTTGACACCGGTGATTTGTGATGGGAATTTCAACTGGCACAATGATCGTGACGAGCCATTCGGTTGTCAAAGTTCTCCACGAACCGCTTGGTGTTTCGTCAGCAAGAAAGCATGATACGTACGAAATTAGTTTATTCGAACTTCAATGAGCCCGGTCAAAACACGGGCATTGCAGCACAATTTTCCCCTTTCACGCAGAACAAATGGCATGGCCATTGCGATCTGTCCAAATTTATCTGGACACAGCACACACTTGAAACGGGAATTCCGTGCGAGTCCGCAATGGAAAACTAAAAAACTGTCTGTGACAAATATCTACCTGAAACAGCATTAGAGTTACCCACGCGAATCATGCAAGCAGTCACAGGCCTTCGGTTTGCAGGCCTGTCACAAAAGTTCAAAAGCGGATTTCAGAGTCTGGAAACCAGGACGAAGGTACTGGAGGAAAGGTAGACTTCACATACATTACTCGAGTGCACATGTGGGACAAAACTTGGACTTTTGCGCAAAATCTGTTTTTCCCAACAACACTTCCACGGAAATGATACATTTCACTGAAAATCGTCAGTGTGCCAGACGATCACATCATCACATGGAAAACAACTATAAATAACGATAGATACATGAACATATCGTTTGTCGTTTACTGCCCCCCCCATCCCGGAACAGAGCGGCAACAAAACAAAAGCTTTCGACTAGCAGAAGAGATATTCCAGTCAAGAGATCAGTTCTCACATCCAATTTACAAGCCTTACACATAAACCCAAGTTGTTGATCGAAATGCGAACTCTGATCACAAAGCAAACTTTGCTCATATTCTCCGCGTGAAACAAAAACCGGTACGGTGTACTTCAGTGTCGAGGTTGTGTCTGAAGTACCACGTCTTGATTTGCTACAAGAGCGCACGCATCTGTGCGAAGTACTGTTTTAAAAACTTGCTCTGACAATTTTCTGAGACCAAATCCCGCCTGCCACTGGGAAATTTGTCAAAATGTTTGTACAGAAAGGTATCACATTTGGCAAGTTACACATGAAAACTTGTATTTACAAAAGAGTCCTGACATAAAGAATGATCACATTGTTTCCGGAATACAGCTGTAACTACATGCGCAACACAGATACACGATGGACATGGTGTTGTCATCATCCAATCAAACCAGACAGTTCTGGAAACGATTTGGCCCCGTCAGCAACGTACTCTTGTTTCACCTCAAATCTTCAGAAAACGTTGTCTTTGGAATTTCACATACTGGTGTCTTATTCTTCACGCATTTGCACTTGGGAAATTTTCCAAAACTCCGCAGCGCTTTCTTTTCAAAGATTGGTCGACCCATTTTGGCACAACATCGCAAAAACGTGCTTGTACGTCATCCACGACTGGACGTGGTCTCAACATTTGGGGAGAAAACCGATTCTGTCCGGCTTGTGTTCTTGTGCATGGTTCACTGTTTCATCTGGAGATTTGTGGACGTCTCCTGTGGTGAGAACTGAACAAAACTTGGAGTTGTGTACAAAGCCTGAGCATTCGACACTTTCTTCTTGTGCTTCACAATTCGTCGGACTGTTCAAGCTGCATGTGGTTGGCAGATTTGTCGACACGTATCCAAGGGGCATTGCACACAAACTGCACAGTTTTCTAAAAGGAAGGCAAGCGAACCGACGGTGAGCACCGCGAGTGCGCGCCTTCACTCAGTCTTGCATTTCCTCAGGCATCTCGTGAGGACCAATGATTCCAGGCACCGACATCTGGATCTTTCGCTTTTCCTCCTGAGCCATTTTGATTGCATTTTCCCGCTCCTCCAGAAACAAATCAGTGTTATCCTCTCCCGCGAACTCCTGAAAGTGCAAATCAAATTATTCGCTATCACCGCTTGCTCTGAGGACCTTCGGTGTCATGTCGTTGACGGTTGTTTTTCTCCCCCCCCCCCCTTCCGAGAACTATCCGACAAATCAACAGTTGAAATGAGCACTCACCCTGATCTGCACCAAGAAGTCTCGAAGGTGTTCTTTAAACGCAGGTATGTCTTGGTTGAAACTGAACAATCCTTCAATGAACACTTTCAGTTGGGCACTACAACAGAGGAAACGGAAATTTGATGAACACTTTTTGACCACACTTTCAAGATTTTCCGCGGTCCACACCACTAGGTTCTGAACCACCTGAAACCCCAGTTCACTGGCCATTGGATACCATGGCAGTGAAACGTCAGTTTTGACAACAAAGACCTTGGGTCTGTGGGAAGCACACAAATCGGTCTTTTTTGGCGAAGTGGACGACACGTGTGGTGCATGAACTCACTTGTTGAGGTGGGGAAAAGCTGCCTTCAGAAGATTGAGTAGAAATTCCTGCACGAAGACCACGTTGTTCTCGACAGTGATGTTTGGACCCAGAGGCACTGTGACTTTACCCATCTCCAACAGACTGAACATGTACGCCAGGATGGTCGCGTGCATCGTCAAACCTGGATTCAGAAATTGCCGCTTTGCAAACGAAGAAACGAAGGCACATTCCACGTAGTTCGCGTGTGAACCATACAACATGCAAAAACATTTCAGTGAAAAAAGCAACAAAAAGAAACGCTTGTGCGCGCATGAACCAAGAAAAGGCGCGCGCACCAGCAGTGTGAGAGCTATCGGTCACGACGGAGAAGATGTGCTGCAGGATATCAGTGTAGTAGGTGGAATAGAAGCTCTGTGCAGCCGTGTCGTCCTGCGTCACGTTCTGCAGCATCGTATAGAGGATGTTGAGCCCCGTGTCCGCCACATTGCGCATCGTGTGCTTGAAGGCCCAAATGACCGAGTCCAGCACCAGTTTGAACTGAGCCGCCGGGATGTTCAGGAATGCTGAAAGGAACACGTGAAAAGTTCGTTTTCTTGTGTCGCGAAACACAAGGAATTTACGTCCAACGAAGTACAATTCTACACTTCTGATGTGTGCTGTACTCACCAGCAAAACAATGCGAGTTTACAGCTTGGAGCAGAGTAAAGAAATTGGTCCTGTGTTCCGGAAATTCTTCGAAGTCTTTGTTGATCATGTCCAACGTGCACTCGAACACGGCGTCAAAGATTTTTGGGATGTCCTTCGTGATGTGACTTTCCAATTTGTTGACTATGGTTGCCATGGTACCCAGCACCTCCGGCTCTCGGGCTGACGGGATATTTTTCTGGTATCCTAACAAGACTGCATCCAGCAAAGGCGGCACGAAGTTTTCTGCAACCTGGAAACGCACAAGCAACACTTATCAAGATCCCAGTCAGTGTGGTACGACGACTCAAAAAATCCCGCTGGATCACAATTTGTCACCATGTTTGCTCCCCACGCATGCCCATTGTATCTCAGAAACCATTATCAATACAAACTTACCATCTGCGGCTCACTGGAGCGGCTCACCCAGCCTGAGATGAGCTTGAGGGTCTCTTTCTTCACTGTCCTCATGCTCTTGATAAGTGGCTGCTTGGTCACATTCTCGCCGTTGACCGCGATGGCACTGCTCACGTTCTCGCTCATCACCTTGTACACGTTCAACATGTCCAGGTAGATCCGCCCCAGTTGCAACACATAAGGGTGGCCCAAAGCTTTGCAGGCACGCACGTTCGTTTTGAGAATGTTCCCCAGCTGCTTCACTGCATCCGGATCTTTCAGTACCTCCACATTCTGCAAAAGCGGAAAACATAGAAATGACATTCGTTTCACTTGATAAACCACCTGTTCATTCAGTGCTGTCTTCTCATATCGCAGTACAAGCCTAAAGCAGTTTTCGAAAACGAACCTGTGTGGCCTGAGTGATGATACTGTCCCACACTTGGTTTGGAAGAGACATGTACTTTTCGATGAGATGCTCTTGCGCAGTTTGTTCCGACTGCGCACTGATCATCAAGCCAACCGCTTCGTAGAAGGTGTGCACCTGACGGACAGTGTAACATATTGTTATTCACAGAACCAAGAAAAACACCAATAGATCTCTTGCACCGGCAAACGCGCGCACCTGTTGAGGTTGCAGGTCACAGATGATGGTGTTGATGCCGTTCAGTATCTCCTCGATGAAGGGCATAACTTCGCCGACCTGTACCTGCACGAAGTGCCGCCGACACTTTTGCGCGATCTTGATGAATGTGTCGCAGGCCATGTCCTGCACACCGTCATGAGTCTCTGCAACATTCAAAACGCCACCATGCACTCTCCGTTTTTGCGTCACCACACTGCAGTTGCATCCTCAAGATGAATGCGGGAAAAGAGCAAACAGGCAAGGGCAACACGTACCGTGCATGAACTCGAACAGCTTGTTGACAACAGTTTTCAAGAACTTCCAGTGAGCGCGAAGGAAACGCGGGTACTGTCCGACAACGTACATGATGTTAGAGGCGATGATGGCTTTGTTGTCTTTGCCTCTCTTCTGTTCACACAATCCCAGCAGATCCTGTTTGTCATTGAACAACGCAATGAAATCCAAGCGCAAGTCAAACAAGTCTTCCTGGATTCTGACACCTTCAGATTTGAAAACTACTGCACCAGCCAATAAATGCGATGTACCTTGATCACCGTGACAAGAAATCTTTTCTCGTCTTCCTCGTGCATAGCGCCACTGATGGAACCGACAGCCCAGCACAGCTACAATGTCACGGAAGCATTGCACGTTGAAAATCTTTTGGAAAAGCGAGACAACGAAAGAGTCATTGGAGATGCACGGCTCACACGAATCCCGTGGTTCACGTACCGTGTTCAGGTTCTTCCACGACCACTCAGTTCCATTCACTTGATTGTGCAGTTTTTCCGTCATGATGTTCTCAGTGTCAGCGTAATCCAAATGCGTCAGGTAAACTAAAACACAACAGAATGCCGTGAGTGCACTTCTCGGTTGAAAATAGTTCCTTTGGCCTTCTGGGAGATGACTTCGTACGTACCCAGTGTTTCCCTCATGTTCTTGTACATGTTGATCGAGTCGGTGTCCTTCATGAACTCGCGCACCACTTCGCCCTGCTCGTTCTCCACGACCAGCACTTCCTCCGGCTTCGCCATTCGAGAGATCATCACGCGCCGCACCTTAGACAGCACCGGATTGTACAGCTGTCGGCGCAGCGGCGCTTCCGTGTGGATTTTCCCAATCAGAAGCGGGGTCGTCGAGCTGAAGGGACTTTCTCTGTACAAATCAGCAGCCAGCGAGTTCCAGTACTCCAAGCAGATTTTGAAAATCTCAGTCTCATCAACTTCGGAGATCAGGATCAGATAGTGCAGCGACTGCAAAAGGCAAAAGCACGTCGTCACTCAACATCTTTTCACCAGCCTGTCAGACAACTTGAATTATCCGGCAATCCAAAGCTCAATCTCTTCGGGACTCGAACCTCCATGAGTAGTTCATTGAGGTCATTCTTTTTCTCAATCAGCAGCCCGTGCTCCTTGAGGAAGGAGCAGAGGAAGAGGCTGAGGTTCTGGATGAAGTTCTGCTCATCGTTGCTGCCCTGTTTGTAAGCCTCCTTGATGTTGGTAGTTACGGGCAGCATGGCGCGCAACTGATGCATCGTGAGCGTGAACAACTGCACGAACTGCTCCTCATACTGCGTCACCTGCACCGCCGCTGTAACAAAGCTACTCTTGCACTTTCGAGGTAAGATTTCCATCAAAAATCGTTGAATACAGAGGCCCTGAACAATTTCGGAACAAAGTTGGCTGAAACTCACCGATCTCAGTCAGGCACTTCAAGGTTACATTCCTGAACATCGGCACGTTGAGAAACTGAAAAGTGAAACACGTCGGATAGAATCGTACAGTGACACGTTGGCTTTTGGTCTCTTCAACACCGAAATAATTTTCAATTGTGCTTTTCCATGTACCTTGTAGATGAGTGTGGTGATGAGCTTCGTCTCAAAAATGTAGCCCAGAGGGATCCAGTTGAGGAATCTTAATAATGTCTCAAGGGTTGCACCCACCAAAGGAGCGTTTTGTGAACTGTCCTGAAAATCGAAAACAAATTCCACTGAAGGCGGTGGCCGCAAGGACCACATGGAAACAAATCACCGTTCATCACGCGGAGCAAACAGTCAGTCAGCTCGGAATATTTCGTCGGAGAAAGAGCATTTTTGACGCATTATCGACACCAAACAGAAACTAGCTTCCAAAGAAACGCAGAATTTTTTGTTCGTGAAACTGAAACACGTATTGAAGCGACAAAAGGACGCGAGCTGCTCTTTTGCGGCAGTCAAATACATGGACGGATTCACATTGTTGCGTGACTCACCATGACATATTGGCAGAGATTGAAGATTTGAGAGAATTCACTGCACATGCTGTCCTTCAAATGCTTGGCCTTTGTTTGGGTCATTTGTCCTGACGAGAAATCAAACACTTCCTCACTGCAAAGTAAAAATACCCCTTGATCGTCAGTTTCAGTCTGAAGTTGTCTCCACGGTCTTCCATTTCGTAAGAGATACCAAATTTTGTGATGTGAACCACTCACCTCAGCAATTTCAAAATGACCATGTTGTTTTGACACAAGGATTCGTTTGTCTTGCTGGCACCAACAATGTCACTCATAAACGTTGGCCAGTTTTTTGGCCACTCGTATTTCAATATCTGAAAGGAGCATTGAGTCGCGCTGTGAGTTCACCAATGCCGCACGTGTCACAGAGAGTTTGGAGAACACAGAAGATCACAAGCCCAACTCTGGAGTAGATGTTGTATGAATGGGGGGGGGGAGTCACGCAGCATCTACTGAGGTGACCACTTTGGAGTAGATGTTACGTGACCACCCCCGGTCACACAGCATCTACTCTGAGGTGACCCCCCACCCCAACACACACACACAGTCACACAGTATCTACTCTGAGGTGACCAATTTGGAGTGGACAGATATTTTGTGATTGGGGCGGCGGGGGTCACGCAGCATCTATGGGTGGTGGGAACAACAACCCTCATTACAATAGTCGCGCGAAGCTTCGCGACTAAAAACCAGCTCCGCATAAACGCCGAAGGTGTGAAAGAACAACCGCTTGGGTCACGTTCATTGGAGAATCGTGCACAAAACAAACCTGTACAAGAATGATGTTCAGTTTTCCGACGTAGACTTTCTCTTTGTCCAAGGTTTCTGGATCCGAAGAAGTTTTGATGATGAGTCCAACTATGTATTTCTTGATACCTGTTGAAACAAGAACACGCCAATGAAAGCCTTGTGATTTGCCTCCATCACGGATCCAGGTTCACAATGAGAGACACAAAAGGATTTTGTTGGGATCCGGGGGCTGGAAACTTCAATTTCAAAGCTACACAAAAATTATGTACCTTCGAAACAATAACGGATACATTTTGCAGGGTTAGAGGGACCTTGTCAAGGTCTGTCAAAACAAGTGCGTTTGGGAAACCCGAAAGTGACAAATGCAAACTTGTCCAACACCTTTTTTTATGGGGCGCACCAGCAGCCGAAAAAAAATGTGTGCATTTCGCCCAGGATGTCACAACCAATCCTGTCACATTTCTGATGATTTCCACTGCATTGTATCCCAGAAATTTGGAAGTTCCACACAAAGTCCAACAAATTTTAGGTGGCAGTGGTGGGGGCAAGGCGGAAGGAGGAAACCCACAAACTTGGAAAGTCCACAATACTTTACAAAGTCCAAAGGTTTTGGGTGGTGGTGAGGTTGGGGTGGTGAGGCGCGAAAACCTGTGCAGCCCCTAGGTACACACCCGGTCAAGCAATATCACCGCAAGTGGCTGATAAAACCTTACCTTCACACTGAGGCCTGGGCAACACTTTCCATCGTGTTTTGATCACAGCTTCTAGAATCTGGAGAGCGTAGTACTTCGTCTGTTGGCTCTGTGAGTACTCTAGAATTGTATCCACCCGTGTCCACGCATCTGGATGTTCCTTGAGAGACGTCAGCACTTCTTGCGCCGATCGAGCCTGGATGACACAAGCAAAAGATCAGGCACCAGGCTTCATGAGGGGTGCACATCTTCCTGGAGATTCAACGCAATTGACTCACCTGCTGTCCATCACCAGCGTACATGCAGTTGACCACATTGTCCAGTAAATTGATATCCAATTTCTGATTGAAGTCCAGGAGTTTCGCTGCTTGTTCCGTCACGGTTAAAGCCATGTTGATTGGTAAAGGCGGCATAAATGCAGTTTGGTTTCTTATGGCATTCCACAGTTCACTCCTGCCCCTGCAATTCCAGCAAAAAAAGACAAATCAGTTGCGGCACGAATTTTTTTGCCTGGCGCTGCGTGTTGTTGGCCGTTCTGCGGTCACCGCCAGGAAGATCACCGCCTAAAAATCAATATCCTGACGTCTTTTCAAGAGGGGGAACACATTTCACGGGTCAGCCCTGTCCAGCCACCCGCGTCTATTCAAAAGCGTGCGATTTTGTTGAACAGAAGTAGCGACAGTTTCCTGTGTGCAAGCAGATCCGAGTTTTCCCCGGGCAGGTTGGCGCAAGATTTGCGGCGCAGCAGCGAGCGACGCGACGTCGTTTTCAAGAAGTCATGCTGACACTTTCAGCGAGAACTACGTAATTGTGCGATGTCCCTTTAGGGAAGAGCACTTAGTGGCTCACCAAAAAATTTTTCCGCTATATATGCCACCTCGGTGAAGATGTCCCGTCCCATCCTATCCTGTCCTGTCCTGTCCGTCCCCTACCCCCCCCCTATGGACAAGTCTGGCTGGACATTTGGGCTGGGTTCCTGTATCAGAGGCTCAATACTGTGT
>JAAUXT010103632.1_pt1 | contig 15787 bp, 15 predicted proteins | sample 7278171 | NCBI WGS metagenome assembly JAAUXT01 (sample SAMN14350112, study PRJNA611818) | marine sediment metagenome | isolation source: surface marine sediment (1.8m) | place: French Polynesia: Moorea | collected 2018-08 | reverse complement strand
TTTCAGTGTGTTTTTGAGGTGTTTGTGTTGGATCATGACTGAGAGCCTTTAAAACTGGATTTAGAGCCATTTTCTGAGGTGTACTGATGCGTAGGAGGTTTGTTTTGTGTGCGTTTTGGTTCATTTTGTGTGCGTTTTCATCTGTTCTAGGCGTTGGTCTGATTGGTTTTGAGATCACTGGTCACTGCCCCACATGCAAGCAGGATAGCCTGTATGCTGTGAGGGAGGCAGACCTGTGGGTATAGAATGCATTGCAAGAGAACACCGCACGTATGATGCGTGATGGCGTGTGATACGTTAGGATATGTTGAGATATGCTCGGATATGTGCGCATACATTTGATATGGGTGGTATGTATTGATACGCAAGGGTAGTACATGCCATGCATCGCATGCGATGGTGTGTCTACGTGTTTGTGCTATGGCCGATGTGTTCCGTGCAGCGTGCGACGGGACGCATATGGACATACGCTCAATGATGATGCATTGTGATTAACACGTTCCACATGATGCGTGATGGACATGTACAGTCATACGCTCAGGCGTTGTAGAACAATGCGTGGTCAACACGTAGGGGAAAGGGGGGTAGTATGTGCCACACATGATGTACGTTGCATGATGGTACATTTGGGTGTTATGCGTAACTGGTGTGTACCACACCTCATGTGACGGAGCACATATGGATGTGCATTCAAGATGCTAACAAGAACTAGCATGCGCCACATGCAGTGTGCGATGGTTCGATTTCATTGTGGCCAAGGTGCCCCGCACAGTATGTGATGGAGCACATATGGACACGCATGCAGAGCCCCGCACAGTATGTGACGGAGCATGTATGGACACGCGTGCAGAAACGTTGCGTGATGCAGACGTTGTGCACTGTGGTACATGCTGCCCCACGTGTGTTGCATATTGATTGTGATGGAACACGTAAGAGAGAAATGAGGCGTGAAAAGAAATACTTGTTGTGCACCTCTAATAGAAGAATACATACCACACATAAAGAAGGTGCGTGCACAATTAATACACGAGTCATGGGCAAATGTATCTCAAGGCCACAGTGGTAGTTTGTGCACCCGCACAGATTGCCATGATGGACCCTGCATAGTTAGGCATGTTCAGGGAATGCGCTCATATGATGTATATAAAATGAACAATGTGATTATTCCACATGGACTGTGTAGCCAAAATAGGTGTTGTGAATAGTGCAAATCTGTGAGCATGTGCATGTGGAAGATTGTCAGTGTACAGACGTGTGTGGGTGTGTGGAGGTATGTGTGCGAGGAAAATGCGCGAGGTCTTTCCATATCCTTGTACATATGAGACCAAGCGCTGTTAGAATAGAAATACATAAACATGCAAGTACAGTACAGTACAGTATGCGCATGCAGAGATCTTTACAGCTGAGCAGTATTTTTCAGACTGAGGGACATAAGCTCCTCCCCCTGCCGGGGAGCCCTCTGGTGTCTCTTTCCGATCAGTTCAATTCCAGGGCAGGTCTCTGATTGGTCCTCTCATGGCCTCGGACATTCGTCAGAAAAGTTGAGAAAGTGTGGATGCATCACCTTAAAGAACCGTGTACATACATCAAGGTGACTTTCTGGGAACACAGTCAAGATTCAGGACCAGGGCTTAGCCTGAAAGAGATCAGGGTTATCTTTTGAGGACAGGTGTCACAAACAATGGCCGAGTCCACGGGGGCATCCGATCAGAGGTACAAGACTGACGCATGCATCGGCAGAGCAGGCATTCTTCTCCCGGCGATTGTACGCGATATGTCTCATGGCTTGAACAGGAGTTTTGGAAACAAAAAGGAAATGATTATCGGGCCAAACTAAAAAGCACAGTTGTCTTGTGGGTAGTTGAGCGTGATTTGAAGGCTTGTTTAAATGGGACACCTCAACTTCCAGTGTGTGCGAAGCGAAGGTGAACCCTTCCCACAGGCCTCAGATCAAGGGACTCCTTTGACAGTTTCTGTCTCCGCTTGCAAAGCCACGTTGGGTCGGAGAGGATGGAAGGGAAGGACTGTACGACAGAGCAGGCCTCCTGGACCCTCAGTACGATCCACGTCGGTTGGTCAAGACAGAAGGGGGCCCAGCCGCTTGGGCGCTCATCTATCTGTTGTGTGAGAACGAGTTGTGACAATAACTCGAGCGAGTGAAGAAATAGTGTAATGCGAACACGGGTTACTGGGATGGTAAAGCGTGTGAGGGTGCGCCTGTGGGACCTGCTTCGAGATTTGTCATCTCAGAAAGGGACCCCAGGGGTCCAGGTGAACTGCCGCCCACCTAGTGCCGTAACTCTCTTCACTCACCCTCCAAGATTTGTTGATGAAGGTCTGTTGCTCATTTGTACCCCGAAATGGGTCGTCACAGGATCTCTCATGTCGTGCCAGGTAGGGGCTCAGACACCCTTTGGTTTTTAGATCAAAATATTCTTTTCCTCTATCGACATATTCCCTTACTTGGGAGTGTCTTGGTGAAGTAAAAACATAAATCCACTATATGATCACAGTTCGAAGTGCAGGTGGCGGGACTAGGGAAACATAGTTTTCCTAGTCACGGCACCAGAAAATTTGTGTCTTAAGTGTTGCATTCAAAATTTGCGAGAGAGCATTCACATGTTCGGTCAGGCTTGTTAGCGTCGTTCGTGTAGCCATGCAGGTGACAAAGTATTTTTGTGTTGTTTGTGTAGCCGTGCAAACGACAAAGGGAATGGTGTTTGTACAAAGACAGTTGTGATCCTATACAATCAATTTGTGGATGCATGGCATTGTAGTCGTAAGTCATTGTTTTGAGAGGGTTAATTTTGATTTCACGTGATGATTATAATAAAGGTATGAACCGGACTACCGGATGAACAAGTTTTATTCCTTGGCGGAAGCGTGTGCGAGTCGTGGCGAAAACACAACCGAATGCCGATGCGTAGAACGTATCTTTTTCCGCATCTGAACAAATCTGGGCCTCGCAGTACTGGTCTCATCTTGCACAAATAAGTCGAAATTTCGTCTTTGTGGAAAACAACACTTTCACTGTCGGAATTTTTCAAGTTTGTCTGTTTTGTTTTGTAGCCATTAGTAGCTTCTTGCACTTCAGCCGGTTTATTTGGCGAGAACGAGAAAGTTAATAGCACTCGAGGTACACTGCGTGATATTTGTGTTGGTTGCGTTGCATGATATTTCCACAAGCGAGGTGGAAATCCGACATTTCTGGCACTCTGATCTCGAGGTGTAGCTATGCGGCCTTGCAGAACTTAATACACAGCTGTAAGTGTTGGTAACAGGTGCCTTTTTGCTGCCAATCACACTGTTTGCCTGCACTCTGCGTTGAGAATCGCCCCCTCCGATCATTTTTTCCCAATGATCTTTCTGTTGGCAGAAAACGGGCCAATTGCACGTTGTGGCAGGCTTCCTTTCAGGCACGCAAGAAATGAAGTGAAACTTTCGGAAGTTGGAAAAGTGTCGTCGTGCTTGCATGCACTGCATAAAACCTGCAAGGAGTGCTGGAACAGAACCAAACGACAGCAAATGGCATTTGATCGTTGTTGCTCTGGTGCGTGTTTGAACTTTTGCGTGCGTCGTGATTCGCCGTCTGTCTCGCCTGTCAAAAGTCAAATCGGACTGCTTCATTTCCATTTTGCACAAAAGTTGCTCTCATTCTCCGTTCCTCGCAATTTGGTGGTGTTCACCTGAGCTGATTTATTTTGATTCCTGAGGGAATAAATCTAAATAATGCTGACTGATTTTTCTGGCATTTGAGATCCCTTCCAATGTTGTAGCGAACTACTTTTGTTGAAAGAGCAGAGTAAAGATAAATCCAGCCACGCTCCACGCTCCTGTTGTGCGCAGTTAATCATTTCCACACGGAAAGTTGTGTTCGGAAGACAAAGACGTTGTCTGTGCACAGAGATCGTTGCAAGCGTCAAAGCTGGAATTTTGAAAAGACATTTTGCTTTTACACACACATTTTGTGGAATTTCAATTGCCACTCCATGCTGGCATTGCTGCGTATTTCTTTCGTTCAGTGTGGTGCATGTCCATGCCATCAGCCTTGTGACATGCACTCGCCAAACTGATCATTCGCATTTGAGATCCTTTCCGCAAAAACTAAGAGGCGCTTGGATGGTACTCGTAGAATCTGTCTACACGACCTTCTTGATCAAACAGCGCTGCTTTTCCTGCCGATCACCGTTTTGCGAAATCCTCGTATCACTTCTCGTGCGCTGCAGGAAGGCCAGAGCCGTGAGTGAGGCGGGCAATGGAGGATGACTTCTCTGGCATGCGAGATCAATGCTGATGTTATGCCAAATGACTTGATCTTCACTGAGAAAGACCAAAAAATTGCATTTCCTGCGCTATTTCTACCAGGAACGAGATTCGTCCTGACATTTCGGATCCTCAGACGCAGTCTCCCCAACCACCTTGTGCAGGTATTTTTTCTGCACTTCCTGCGCAGCGGGTTACGCACTGTCTGCTTTTTAGCTTTAATTTGTGCTTCAGTGCGGAGAAGCAGGAGAAGATTCCAATCTAGAGCCGCAGTGGGGATGGAAAGTGTGCACTACTCCCGCGAGTTTCACTCTCCATCCAGATTCTTTATGTTTACTGAAGATCGCTGCGTGATAAAATATGATGAATGGGAATAAGAAAAGTAGATCAATATGGCTAGACATGGCGGCTGATGAAGGCGCTCTCTAATCATATTTAAACTCGGTCCTCATCACGCCGCGATTGAAAAGCTGCCGCCGAACAACTTCAGTACACAGTGGACACTTGAGCAGCAGAAACAATAAGTGCAGAGGCAAAATCGAGAACTTCAATTTTAGAACCACAGTGCATTCGTCCAGAGCAAGTGCTTCTTGAGTCTTGTGATTGATTTTTCTGTTTGATATTCGATGTTCAACTGCACAATTGTGTTTTTTTGTTTTCCTAGAATGGAACAAAGCTGTCTCCTGTCTCCCTAAGCACTCAGTGAATACGGGAGCACTGGGCACAAGAATTGCTTTTCGGCGACTCGCAGTCGAAAGTTCAAGCGAACTGAAAAAAGTTCACGCAGAACAGATCAGTCCGTGTCCACGCAACGTGTAAAGACAGTCACTTGTATATTGTACATTTGCACCCATTCAACAATCACAAAAAGAGAATGAATAGTTTTCAAGGTTATGTTCCAGCTCAGCTGAAGGACACCGCGTTTCTGGGAAACGACTTGAGACGGTCACGGAGCCCAGACGCGAAGACGTACAGCTTGTGCTTCCGGATCCTGTCCAATTCGTACAGACATAAGACAGTCCGGCGACGTCCTCTGCACCCGCGCGTTGCTTTGGGCTCAACACGCCCAAAATGACCACAAACAAGCAGTACTGCTCAAAAGGTTGACTGACCTGATGGGCCTGGTTGCTTCGACAGAAAAGTCCTGGCGGTCCCACGACACTTGTGCGGAGGTGGTGCGACGCTCGGCGGTTCTGTACTGGTCGTCTGGACACGTCAGTCGCACCACAGCTGCAAACAGACGAAACTAGCTTGTACGTGTGGACGGGAGTAGAAAAATTCGGGGGGTCCGGCAAGCCCTTTGTGGCCACAAGACGTATGACGAGATTCCTATTTACACGTACAATGCCGGAGAAAGGTTCACGTTGCACATGTACTCGGACGATCAAAACCTGCATCAATTTCTTTTTGTCAAGGTCAGATGCACTTGAGTTGCAAAACTTTTTTGCACCATGACAAGATGAAAATTGCAACTTTGTTCTTCAGATTGTACACAATTTTCATTGTCTAACTTCTTCTGTAAACAATCACCAGAAAGCGTGAATAAATTTTTTGCTCTTTTTGTATTTTTTTGTTTCCAAGAATCTGGTAAGAATATGACGGACACTTTGACTGCAGATTGAAAAACTGGTTGTGGTTGCAGATTTCCTACCAAATTCTCAGCAACTCGTCGCAGCTCTTTGTCAAGCGCGGGGAAGCTGTGTTTTGATGTGTAATTCCAGAAATGCAACCGTACGTATTGAACGGTATACGAACGGGTTGATTAGATCCTACAAACCTTTAAATCCTTCAGCAAATGACACAAGTCCCAAAATGCACAAAATCCGCCACAAGGGAACCATCCCGAAGGCTAGATGAAAATTCCCCAGTTCTTGTGGTTCCAGCAAGTGCTAGCATGTGATCTTGGAGACATTCTGAAGCGAAGTGTCAGTCAAGGAGAAATAACTGGAGTAGAAAGTTGCAATTCCAGAAGTGTATCTGGCATCGGCGCACTGTGTATGCGTGTCAGTCCAAATATCAACATTTGCGAGCCAAGGACCGGTGTCGTAGGACCAAGTTCCCTCAGTTCTGAAACATGTTTTGACTACGACGAGAGCATTGCTTTTCGTAAAATCTGTCTGAAGACAGTAGTTTGGCGTTGAAAGCCGTGTGGGTCGCCCTTTGGGTGCTGAGTGCAGAGTCAGGATTCTTGTGTTTTCCCACAGTGACCTGTATCAAACAGCATTTCTTGCATGTGCCACGCCAGGCAAACACTGAATGGGAAGTACATGTGTGCGTGAAAAATGTCTACTTTGCAGGAACCTGCCAACAAACAAACACTCTCTCGAATCAAGCCAAGTGTTCTTGACTCGGCAGGTGAAAAGTTCTCAGTTGGAGGTTTCCACTGCCTTTGTGGGAATGTTGAGGGGTGTCTCAAAGAACGTTGACACACCCCGCGTATACCAAAATGACTTGTAAACAAAATCGAACAAAAAAAAGGGGCAAGATTTCTTTTTCATGCACAAAAATTTGGATCTGGGTTACTTTTTACGTCAGTATGACGTACAGAAATAGTGTGTTTACATTATTTTCACATAAAACTGTGAGGAATTTGTATTTTTTATCTCCGTCTGCTTAGACAACCACCTTTCGATCCTGGATAGTGCACGGTCATGAGTTCATACATAATTCATCGCACTAAGGTGTTTGTTTCTATTTAGAAAAAGTAGGAGTCCGACCTTTGAACTACTGAAGCAAAGGCGCACAGATGAAAAGATGCTAGCATCTCAACCTGTGATTTATCGACAAGCAGAGGAAAGCTCAGAGTTATTAATCTTTGGGTTTTAGCATTTACTCACAGCAAACTTGCGCCAACCGCTTCGAACCACATGCCTCTTCACTTGCAATGGCAAGTACACCTACCTCCGCCGACTGAGATACATATTCACCTTTGACCTTGGTGATTGGTGGTCAAGTCGCAAAGAGCTGTCTTGTTTCAGGAATATTGCAATTGCACAGATCACGCATTCTCGTGCCTGTGATTTAGTTTCGACAGACAGATCCAAGAGTTTACGCAACACTTCTTCGAGTCGCATTGATTCGTCGATAGCCTGAGTGGCAATGCAGCGGACATCTCCAGTCTGGTTTGTCAAAATTGAACTCGCACTCGTACACTCGTACTCGTCCGTGTTGCGTTGCTGCACTTTTTGAATCGCCTTGTTCAAAATGTACCTTCACTTGAGTGGTCTTGACCCATTCTGCTATCATTTGCGCATGTTCACAGCTGAAAAACGAGAATAAGCTCAGGAAGTTCCGCAACGCAAAAACTGTCGCAGCTGAAAACTGTCGCAGTTTTGCGGACAGCGGGCGGTTGTGACTGCAACATGCTGGAACAAGAACACCTCTGCCAACTCCCGTCCCCACCCCCATCCCCCCAAAAAAACCAGAGCCCTGTCGGCACGCGTTGTGTGAGCAGACTATCATCAAAAGAATCTCGGACAGTTCTATTTCTTTCAGGTTGTGGTTGTGCAATCGGGGGTCTTCGCTGGGACCGAGGATCCCTGTGACCTCATTCAGGGTGAACTGCAGGCTTCCTTCAAGTTTGTTCTTCAACATTGGACACGGACCAATCTTCGTGATTGAATTGTAGATGTGATAAAACCATTTGTTTACGATCAGGCATGAAGGGAAGGTATTTTGATGTTTTGAACTGGCAGCTCGTCCAATCCCTTTGCACAGCAAAAGATCGTCCAGACAGGTGATTCCAGATGAAGTCACTTGGTTGTCTGGGCTGTCGGTATGCTTCTGCTTGTTTCTTGCAGAAAACTTGCGAACGATGTTGTTTTGAGCAGAGCCGAACTGCGTCCAACTCAACCCTGCTGAAAAGACCTGGACACATGGTTTTCTTTGTTGCAGAACGGACACTGTTGAGCGTTCACGCAAATGTTGCGTGTCAGTCAGAAGACGGACCTCTTCAAGTGTTCTTGTTGTCCTGAAAATACCTTGTCGTTCGCTGGTTTCGAACACTTGTCTGCTTTCATTTAACTGTTGAGGTCAGAGGTTTGAATGATCGACAAACGAACATCTGACGGGGTTATCAACCCTGACCAGACACTGCCCAAACATTGATTCTAGACCGGATCATCTGCACTGCTTTAGCGCATCTGCTTCGCAGAAAACATCTGAAATCTCCAGGCATTTACTCTTCTTCTGGTTCTTTTTACAGGCACCACCTGACAACCTCATTCCATGCCAACGAACATTACCTGCCTGAGACAGTTGCTATCGTTTACTCATTCTGCGAAACAATCAAAGACCACCTACAAACGGAAGATTCTGACAGAACAAAGATGCCACGAGATTCGTTTCTTGGTTAGAAGCAAGAAACTCCTCGACGATTATCATCGAGACAGTAAAACTTCCACTTTGGAATGAAGAAGGTGGTTGAAAGATGTATGAAGGCCATTCTTTCAGCGTTCATTTACCAACAGGTTGCAGGGGGAACCACGTGAAGCTGGTTCGTTGCACGATGATTGCGTGAGGCATGCAGATGAAACCAACTGCCAGACCAGACACGCAGATCACGTTTCTCTCCACATGACTGCAGTCTGACGATCATGCTACATTTGAAAGTTTGCTGCAGTTTTCACAACACCGTGGGATTGACGGTGTTTGTTAGTGTTGGCACTTTTGGGTCCCGCCAGTCGAACGGCAAGGAGGTAAATCAAGTCCAATGCAATCGCTGAGTTGTTTTCACAGAAACTGCGATCTAAGCTGCTTTTGTTGTTCCATCAAGCTGGAAAAGAGCGAAACAACAGTCTGTCCAGATCGCTACTGTTTACAAAACAATCGTCAACATGACAATCAACTGTCTAATGTTGCACTGGCAGGTTCAACCTTATCGCTGATTCTCCCCTGCTGCCAAAACGAAACGCTGCTTTTTGCAGGCAACAGTTTTGTGGAAAATTTGTGTCCAACAACACGGTCGTGTGAGAACAGGTCGCTAACTTTGGTCACCAAAACAGATTGTGCTGGTTTTGATGCACAATCGGCTGGAAAATGCAACGCGCTCTCCGAAACAGGCGTCAATCTTGTCGCCGGAAGAGCTGTTACCCGTGGACCTACTGGTACAAACGAATGAAAGGGAAACTGCAACTACTGGCCTCATTTCACCAAAGCAGGTTGTGCTGAAACAAGCAGACGACGCACCGTGCCCCCACGCGCGGACTTCATGCAGTCGCACGAACGTGACAGAAGAGCCTCTTACTTACGGCGAACAGGTGCTCCCGTGTGATGATTGGTGTCTAAACAAAACGATCAGAAAACTAAATGCAATGCCTCCGGTGATGTTTACAACGCAGTACTTGTGCACTTATGTGCAGTTGACTGCACAGTTCAAAGCAAAAAACGACGTGAGAGAGCTGCGGAGCCTGTGTGTGTTATATTCGCGCGCTGTCTGGTGTTTTGGCTGAAATACTGGAACACAATCAAGCTCAAGTGTGCGTTGTGGATTGTCTGCACGTTGTATCGAACAAGTGTATGACACATGGGAGATCGAGTTACACGATACGATGCCTGGTGTGCGGTAGGTGTTTCTCGGGTGTGTTCTTGAGAGGCTTTGTGTTCATTTCACGAAGATAAAGCAGAAAATAATCCGTCTGCCTTGCAGCTCAAAAGCTGTGGAAAGCTCTGAAGGTTGCACTGGTTTTGAAAGAGCAAGGAGCTCAACCTCACGGTAAAAACCTTGTGAGCATTGGGTGTCCATTTGGTCGCAGAAACGAGCTCCCTCCAGCATTCCATCCTTTAGAAAATAGAACTTCCGGGCAGTTCAACTTCTCGGTCTTTGATGACAGCAAATTGAACATCCACGTGCGGCAAGCGTGTGCCAGACCAGTTCCTGACGAGGGGACTGAGCTGCACCTCTTGCAACAGCTGAATGAAAACAACTGCAGCAGACGTTATTTCAGTACACAGTGGGCCAAATGACGCTCCCCGTACGCATCTGGTTCGCAAACAGCTCATACGAGCACAGTACTCGCGAGTTGCAGAGTGATGCGTGGCCTCGCACGTGTGAGCGCTGAACCTGAAAATGCCGGCGGCGGCGGCCCTTGATTGATCACTTCATCCTTCCGCCCCTCGTAAACCTGCAATTTCCTGCTGCGACCTTGCAGAAGGCTCGTTCCGCCGAGGCTGAGGTAGCATTCCGGTGCGCAGAAAAGAAACATGGTCAAAAGTTGCGAGACCTTTCCACATTGTGCCGATTTCGTATTCCAGTGTTTTGTGCAAGCAGTTTACAAAGACAGATGTCCGCACTCTTCAGATCTGTTTGTCACAACCAACCCCTGAACAACTTCAGATTTTTTTGGGAAAGGTGCACACAACAAGTTGCACGCATTTCAGAACCAGCAGCACGATCGCGAAAGAAACTGGGGTGTCTTGCTCAAACCCAGCTGAGCAACACATCGTATTTGCTCCAATTGCCCTCAAGGGTTATTGGTCGTCTCTATTTTTTGTGCAATGTCCCCTTTGGGCTAGAATACTAGTGGCTGAGACTCTTTCTTGCACTGTGGCACTTCCGCCAGCCAGGTTGTCTTGTAGGCCAGTTGCGGCACGTCACAGCCCACCCCAGGTGGAGACCAGGAGCAACGCCAGGTAACCTCAATTGCCAAGATCTACTCTCACAATGTCCTAGCTACAGAAGGTACATCTTTGCCTGGATTTTCCATGTCCTTTATCACGTCCTCAAATGGGAACAACCTGTTGCTATGCAAAATGCATTTGAAACATTCCATTGGTCTCTGTTTCTCAGAGACATAGAACCTTGATCTTGGTCTTGGTGTCATTTGAAACATCTTTGAGCCCACTTGGAAGTATCTTTGACCCCACATTTCAAAATATCCAAAATGATAACCACTTGTTGCCAAGCAAAATTTATGCATTTGGTGTACATATATCTATTCTGTGGGCCAAATCTCAGCAATCCCAGATGGTTTTGACAATGGTGTCATGAGAAGCATTGTGAGCGCACGTTTCAAAAATAGAAAATTTGTTGCCATTTTATTTCCATTGTGGCTACTGGGGAAGAATGCTGTTGCAAGGGGACATACTTTTAGGTTCTCTTTCTGAAATTCCAATTGAGATAGAGCTTTGACTCATTTTGCATTTGAATTTTCAGACCATAAAATCTGATTGCAAAAATCCTACAGAACTTGGCCTCATGCACTGCTTCAGGAATGTTCTCCGTTTCAAAAGGATTCTGCAATGGGAAATCCAGCTGAAATCCCTCTGCCGAAAACCTGCATTATTCGTTTTCAAACAAATTTCTTCGTGGGTACACACGAATGTTTTGAGTTCAAAAGCTCAATGGAATATACGTTGCAGTAAAGTTTGGTGTCGACACAGAAGACAGCAGGAAAGGCCACCATACAGAACTTGAAATTTAGCTGAGATCGTTACTCGCTGGCAATAGCTGATTTATTTCAAAGTTGATCTGGAAGGAACTCGCGCAATGTTGCCTGTGACCTCTCCAGATGTTACCAGCTTCGCGATTCAGACATACCTCTCAACCTCCTCGTCTGCGAAAAGGGACTGAACCGTCTGTCTGTCTACAACACCACGTTGCTCGGTTTTATCCCAGGTGCAATGTGACATGTTCACATTTGTGTTTGACCAGAGATGTCGTGAATCATGTGAACCAGACGAAGAAAAACACAACTTTTGTCACAAGTGTGCGAGTCTCATCTGCTCGCAACATCGCAACAATGGTGTTTGACAAAATCAAGGTACGGATGATCTCGAGCCCCAAACCTGAACGAGAGTTTTGGGGGTGACCTCAGGAGGCAAATCTTCTGAGGGGATCGAGAGCCCGACCCCTCGATCCGCTGCAGGAGGTCGACACGTTGCCTGGAGTCCTTCTCTTCTTGTTCCCCCTGCAGTGTGTTTCCGCTGAGGTTATGAGCCCCTGGAATCCACACGTCACCGATTGAAAAACGGATTCCGCGTGCTTTTACCATTACCGAGTACTGCTGAAACTGCCAGGGAGCACTTGGTAGATCCCCAAACCATCGCCGAAGATGTTGCATCCATGCAGAGACCTAAGCGTTCCAACAACCTCCAAGGCCGTGTGCTTGGTCGAAGCAGGTTGCTGACCTTTCAGGCCAAATCAATGCTCAGCCAGCTGTCGAAAGAACTACGTGAATGACTGCTGCGCACATTTGGCGTTTGTCCGAGTGAGAAACACTGACATTCAATCCGTTTGACGTGTCAAGTCGCTGCTGCGAGTTCGTCAGCAAAGTTACAACACGGATGCCGTTTTCTGCTTCGATTTTTAAGCGCGCGCGTCCTGTCTGTAAGTACACATGATGTATGTATGTGTGTGGACATGTTGAGTTCGGGGGGGGGGGGGTAACTCAACATGGTGAAATTTAACTAGGATCATTTTTGGGCCATTTTAAGCATTTTTCATTTTTTGGCCATGTTGGGTTCACCCCCCCCCTCTAACTCAACACGGGCTGGCTAGCTTGCTCAACATGGAAATTTTCAAAATTTTCTGAAATGGCCAAAAAATCTTTTAGGTGAATTTTTTTTCTGAACTGGCGCAAGACCGCGCACTTTTTAGGCGATAGCCTTCTTGTTGTGCCTTATGTCGACAGAAACAGCATCCGTACAACACTTGTACGCAGTATTTGAGTCTCGATTGCTACGCATCTCGACCCAAATAGGGAGTGCTCGTCTTTCCCACAGCGTTCAATATTCCTCACAAAATCGCCTCATTCCGTTGCAATCTGTTGTTCTTCTGTTGAGTTGTGGAAGTTTTTTTGTGCGATGAACTGCTGCGCTAACAGCAGACAATTGCCCTGCAGTTTTTGCAGAAAAGTCCCAGCAGCTATCTTCATTGGAAGCTTGTGATCGAATTCATGTTTTTCGGTGCTTCCGAAACAGGTGAACGATGTCGGAAACAGAGTAATGCGTCTTTCGGACAGGTCGAGCAACTAAAGTAAAACGCAGTCGTCTAAATATGCAAAGGAAAAGCGGCGCCTGGAGCTGTCGGTTGCATTACCCAGTCGCTCAAGAACTGCGGAAACTGTTGTCAGAGCTGCAGACAGAGAGCCTTTCAGCACTGATACTCCCGAGTTGTGGAGACAAAAGGACGACACAATCACTGAAGTTTGTTGGCGCTCGCAGATGAAGTTGGTGGTTTTACCATTCTCTCTCTTGAATCTGATCTACTTTACGTCAAAGTTTAACAACTATGCATCACACCTCCCCTTTCTGGTTTCATCCCACCCCACCCCTTCCTCAGAAAACAACAAATACCTCAAACACCACCCCAAAGACAAGTCTCTTCCCCCTTTGCCCCCTGGTTGAGTCCCCTTCCCTTTCACCCCCATTTGGGTCATCCCCCTTTGCCTCCTCAGCCAAGTCCCCTCATCCTTGAGCCCCGTCCCGCTTTGGCCTCCTCTCCCTCCTTCAGTCCCTTTCCCCCTTTGGCTGAGGTCCTCCATGCATTGTCAGCTCTCCCCTCCCCCGTTGGCAAACTGAAGCAGCCTTTTCTCTCCGAACTGAAAAAATTGCCGGTGATGCGTTTTACATTTGCAGGAGTGAATTGCGTAACTGACAATAAAACAGTCATTAATTGAAGTTTCACAGACACCAGACCGTAAATTTACAGCTTCGAGTCTGGCAGAAAATGTGGCAATTGTGGTACCAAGAAGTGTCAAGTTTGATGTTTGTGCTCTGTTGTGCACTGCTCACTGCAAGGACACGTGTTCACCACAGCGCTGAGACTGGGTCAAGATCGCCTTTGTGATTGGTCACAGGTTTTTTGCAAAGGAAATTTGTCCTTGAATTTGTTGCACTGCATGAGATTGGACTTGACGACTTTGTTCATGCAGGAACCGTTGATTCATTTTGTCACATTGGACAAGAGTACTCCCTGTGGTTGCGTTGTCCCAACCTGAAGTCCATTTGTGGACATCACCTTTTTCAAGGAGAGTTCAATCTCTTAACAACGGATTGGACAGACTCAGGTGCGTTGCGACCACTTTTATTCAGAATTGCACAGTCTTGTTCAGCCACAGAGAGAAGGCACAATGGACGAAAACCTTCCACTTGTAAACGAGCGCGATATTGCTTGTTTGACGCGCCCTGCCTGACCAGACTTTCACGGACCACATATGTTCGTGTTCTTTTTCCAACACTGATACGTATGTCACTGCCTCATTGTAGCTGAAATTTTCACGGTTGCGCAAAACACATCGCAGTGCGCGCCTCTTTCGTGCAAGGTGTAAAATCATTTGCTACAGATTCCAAAAGAGGAAGACTGAGAATTGTGTTTGCGCCCACACATTGTCCGTGCCTTACTGTGAGTCTCTCTCTCTCTCTCTCTCTCTCTCTCTCTCTCTCTCTCTCTCTCTCTCTTCTCTCTCACACACACACGCACGCACACACATACATATACACAAACACACACACATCTTTGTTTCTGTTCTTTCACCGTCAGAAAAGTGGGCCTTGAAAGTACTTGGGCCTTCGAAACGACAATTGAGGTGGAGCACTCATTGAGTACTTGGGGTGTTCCTTGTACAAGAATGAACAAAGTGAGTTCCGAGGTCGCAAGTCTACAAACACTAAGGTAATATTGATTTGTTCGCTTCAACAGAAAGTTTCCTGCCTGTGTTTTTGGCGTGTTCCACTCATTGCAAGCTTGTAGAATGACAGCGATCACACTACAGAAATGTTTGCCTGAGCTCTCAAGCGATTCATGTTTCACCATTTCAAGTTCTGTGGATCTTTGTTGCACTGCGACGACACTTCGTTGTTTTCTGGTTGCTCGATACTCCGACTTGCATCCAGTTGATCTTGTGCGTTATTCAACACATTTGAGAAAATTTGACACCAACTGACGACAAAAATGGTCGAAATAGAAACGTTCACAGGGGAAGTCAGCAACTCAACGATGTCAAACAGACCCACCCAGTTTGTTTCAGAGCCGACGAGAAAATAGAAATGCTTTAATGCTGGCCACGTAAGCAGCGAGGGATTCCCCGATGACAGCACCAGACCAATTTGGTGTCCGAGACAACTTCTATTGACACAGACGAGCAGCTTCAATGGTGGGGAATTCCCACATGAAAACTCGAACACCATATGCGGAAGTTCAGTAACTTCCTGTGAACAAACTCAGCCGATGACGGAGAATCTGTTCTCACGTTGGTTGTGACCGCGTCGCCTGCATCATCAACCGATCAATTCACAAGATCTTGACACTGATCACAGCAGTTTTTTGTTTGAGCTCGTGCCATTGACACTTGGGTATCTCTTGAACGACAATGGCACCGAAACTGATCGTTTTGGAAGATAGAACGTTCACGCATTTCTGCAGAACTGATCAGGACAGCAAAGGCTTGACTCAGAAGTGTCACAACCACAAAGTTCCATTGAATCGCCCACATCCACACACGGACACACACACACACACACACACACACACACACACACACACACACACACACAGTTGACAAGTCTTGGAGAACGAAACCCGAGC
>JAAUXT010040156.1_pt1 | contig 15788 bp, 19 predicted proteins | sample 7278171 | NCBI WGS metagenome assembly JAAUXT01 (sample SAMN14350112, study PRJNA611818) | marine sediment metagenome | isolation source: surface marine sediment (1.8m) | place: French Polynesia: Moorea | collected 2018-08 | reverse complement strand
GTGTGCGCGTGCATCACCTGTGTGTGGTGTTGCAGTTCGCGGCGGTGAGCGTCAGCGGGCACTGCGTGTGTGTGTGTGTGTGTGTGTGTGTGTGTGTATGTGTGCGTGTGTGTGTGTGTGTGGGAACCACTCGCTGTGTGGAAGGTAAAGGCTTGATTTGCGACGTTTGCGCTCGGCAGAAAAAAAACAACTTGCTCGCGTTGTCTGTGTGTGTGTGACCTCGATGCTCTTGATGCTTCACTCTGGACGTTCTTGCCTGGTTCATTGTAGAGAGTTTGCGACTCCAGCTCTGCTTCCAACAAGGCTTGTACTTTCACACTTCTCGCTCACTCTTGTTTCACTTCTGACTGTTAAAAACTTAACACGTATCAAGTCAACTGGTGTGCGGCCTCATTCATTTTCTTCTCTGATCTTTTTCCTTAAAAGAAATGCCACCAAAATCCAAAGTGCAACTGCGTTTCAAAACGCTTCAGTGTGTACCGGTTCTTTGCCTGCGTGGCTTTTCGAATTGTTGTGTAGGGAAGAGATGAAGAACGAACTGCTCAACCAGTCTTCAGAACCTTCATTATCGCTCACTGAATTGCCAACATGTGATGCTTGTAGGCAGCGTCCGGCCCAAGTTCTTTGGTAAAAGAGATTGAGGAAGCGCGTCAGAAGATCCAAAAGTCGCTCAAATCGGACGTGAGTAGACTTCTCATTGGGAGCGTTTCTCAGAGCCTTTTACGGTCGCTTTTGCTGTTTTGTCCCAAAATTTGGCCTCACGGTGCACAAAAATAAAACCAGGAACATCTTCGCGAGCAGTGCAATCCACGTGCGTCGCTGGCAAATCGCTGAACCATCACAAATTTCACAACATTCTTGCTTTCCCAGTGAAAATCAAATTTCTGTGGCTTCGTGTGGGTTCGGCTCCGGCTTCGGCTCTTGTCGGTTCCGGCCTCGGCACTTGTCGGTTCCGGATTCGGCTCTTGTCTGCTCCGGCCTCGGCTCTTGTCGGCTCTGGCCTCGGCTGTGGTCGGGTCCGGCTCTTCCTCACTCGGGACCGGGAGTTTTGCTTGTAGTTGTGGTGTCGGGCTCGAAAACTCTTCCGTTCATCAGATGCTTCCCTTCCATGAATGGAATCCTGCTCATAATTGGAGATCGTTCCTTTTGTTCCCCCCCCCCCGTGCGCCTGCCGTCAGTCGACAGCGGGGACGGATCCCGAGTTTCTTCTCACGCCCCGGTGACCCTGAACCCCCCCCCCCTCGTCCACCACGTGCGCGTGTTGACGCTGTTCCCGTGTCTCCCCTCAGCTCGGCGCGGCTCCAGGGGGCGCAGCCGGCGACAGCGGCGCCGTCCAGTCCCGACTCAACAAGGTGGAAGCTGAGAACAAGCGTCTCGTCGGAGGTTCGTGACGTGTCGCGTTCCGCGTCGTTGCGTCTGAGACGCGACACGGGAACCGAATCGAAATTTACGTTGCGTCCCACCAATCGGAATCGATTGACCTTGACCCTTTGTTGCTGCAGTTGTGGACGAGCTGAGGCTCCTGGTGAAGAACCTCGAGAATCGAATCGTCGCCCTCGAATCTTCGTCGCCAGCCAAACCCCAGGTGCGAACTCTGCTTCGTGCACACACACCAGTTACACACACACAGCAGTCAGACACATACACACACACACACACACACACACACACACACACACACACACAGAGCTGCGAATGAATTCGCGTGTTATCTTTTTCGCTTCACGCGTACGCATGTGCAGACACTAGGATTTCTGCTGCGCGCGCACGCGTGCTGGTCCTTGCGTGTGCGCAAACTCGGTTCACGCATGCGCGTGTGATCGGGTCGCACGTGTGCCCACACTCGGTTCACACGCGTTTTCACCCAGTTCTCGCGCGTGCACTCGGTTTTATCGCGTGCGCGCATTGCAATGGCAGCCGAAGTGACCCTTTTGCACCTGTTTCTCGCGTTCTCGGTTCACGCGCGTGATCACTTCGTTTTTGGACGACTGGAGGACCTGGCAAAAAATGACCCTTTTGCACCTGTGCTTCAGGTTGACAACCGGCGAATCGAGGCTGCGCAGGAGACGCCGGATAAGGAGGAGCCGGCGGATAGTGATGACGACGTGGACCTGTTCGGGTCGGACGACGACGAGGAGGATGAAGAGGCGGAGAAGATCCGAGAGGAGCGGCTCAAGCAGTACGCCGAGAAGAAATCCAACAGTGCGTACCGCCCTCTGGGGCTAGAATCAAGTCACACACACACACACACACACACACACACACACATACACACACACACAAACACACACACACACACACACACACACACACAGAGTATGCCGAGAAATGTAACAGTGCGTGATGCCCCCAAGCACTCTGGTCGTTGTGATACATACGTACACACACACAAACACACACACGCACACACAAACACACACACGCACACACACACGCACACACTCACGGTCCTCATTGGCTCCTCGTGACTCGTTCACGAGAACAACACCTTTCACTTGTGCACGGACGCAGTGCCTGACGCGTCGCTTGGATCGCGACCTCCGACCTTGGGATGCGTCTTGTACCAGGCCTCGACTCGTACACGCGTGTATACGGTAGCATCGTGTCCTTTGCATAGGTTTGAGGATGCGACCCACACACGGGTGAATACGGTAGCGTGGTGTCGTTTGCAGAGCCGGCGCTCATCGCCAAGTCGAACATCATCCTAGACGTGAAGCCGTGGGACGACGAGACGGACATGAAGCAGCTCGAGCAGGAGGTCCGCAAGATCCAGATGGACGGGCTGCTCTGGGGCGCCTGTGAGTACCAAGCGTAGCATTGGGGGGGGGGGGGGGCTGTGAGTACTAAGTGTGGGGGAGGGTGTGAGTACCAAGCGTGGGGGTGAGTACCAGGCATGGGGGGCTGTGAGTACTGAGCGTGGGGGGAGGGCTGAGTACCAGGAGCTGAGTGCGGTGGGTCAGAGTGTGATAGGGGCAACAAATTGGACGTGGATTTGGAGTGGGGCCTGTGAATCATAGGGGCTGTAGTGGCGGAGAGGACAAATCTCGGGGGGGGGGGAGGGTATCAGTCATGAAGTTTGAATTGTGAGAAGTACTCGCAACAAGGACAGGGGTCGGGTGGGTGTGGCAGTGTCAGGTGCGTGGGCGGGAGTCTGGAGCTATGTTGGATGGGTGGAGGAGGTGCAGGCGACCCGTGTGTGCCGGTTTGTGACGCGTTCCGCGCATGCGCATTGCAGCGAAGCTGGTTCCGGTCGGGTACGGCATCAAGAAGCTGCAGATCAGCTGCGTCGTGGAGGACGATAAGGTCTCCACGGACGATCTGGAGGATCAGATCACAGCCATTGACGAACTGGTGAGCGGTGTGTGTATGTGTGTGTGTGTGTGACTGATGTATGTGTGCGTGTGTGTGCGCGCGTTCGCGGACTGTGTGTGCACGGCCCACATCACAGGCACGGAGGAACTGGTGAGCAGTGTTTGAGTGTGCGCGTGTGTTTGTTAGTAACTTTGCAAACATTCTGCAACATAAGTGCTGACCAAAGCGTTAAGAGTCCTTCGCAATTGCTGAGGTCGTGGCTGTCAAGTTACCAGCGGATGCAAAATTTGACCGGAAGTTTTTCGTCTTTTTTTTGCGCAGGTCCAGAGCATGGACATCGCTGCTTTCAACAAGGTGTAGTGGGTCGGGTTCACACACTGTTCACACGTGGTTCACACGTGGTTCACACGGCGCCCTCATTCTGAACCCGTTGCACTTTTCACACCGCGGCCTTGCCACAAACATCGTATTATGTTTTGTGTATTCAAAAGATCTGGCCACAATAAAATGTGATACGCGTAGAATTCCTTGTGTTGTGTTCGCGATATGTTTTGATTTGCGCTTGACAGTTTGAGCAGAACGCAAAATTTGTCAAGGAAATGGGGGAAATTGAGTGGGTGGGGGGGGCGTTGGAATGAAATGAGACTCCAGACAGGTCGTGCGTGAAATGGCCAAGTGAACTCTCGGTTCCGAGTACTTGGCGGGTGTGTCAGTGAACGGTCCACCTTATACACTGAGCCGGCACCAGCTGAAAGCAACTGGCGTTCCTTTCGTCCAGAGACAAAGAGACATGTGCTGATGAACCTGTTGCGGGCTGAATCGAGCATTGTTTTGGCCAATATTTGATGCGCGTCGAACTTTTTCAAGCGCATTTTGATAAAAACGTGACCTTCATGCGTGTATGTAAACGAAAACAAATCGAAAGTCAGCAACTGGAAAAGAACGTTCAGTGACTTGTAAGAGAAAGCAGACTGAGTGGACACATATTCAAGAATGTTGTTAGGTGGTCTGCGACATTCGCTTGATGGAAATAACTTTGCAAAGAGCTGATTCGGGATTTGGTGGGCGATAATATGTTGTTGGAAACCAGTCGCTTGGTGGATTCGTCTGGACCACACTGAAGTTGCGCAGCGATGTCAAGTGAGAGCTGAATTTTTCTTCAATTTTCGTTTTTGTGACTCTATCCAAGCTGGACTTTCCCCGCCAGGCCAATGATTTGGCAGAACCCACCCTGGGGGTCGTTTGGGGGTCGTTTCCGTTTTGAGTCGGTTGTAGTGATATCACAAATAAACAGGTTGGTATCTCAGGAGAGACTGTCCCCGGGGGCAGGAACCTCCATATTTATCATGTACAGAAGTGACATCTGGTGAATGGTTCTAACATTTGGGGCTGGTGTATTACACCACACTCCTCCCCTGCCACTGGTATCAGCAGACAATTTTTAATATTCTGAATATTTTTGTAACAATTAATTAGATAGAAAATAGATAATGCCATTATATCACTTTTGCTGGCTTTAGCCTGCATCCCTCCCCCCCCCCCCACAGGGTGGTCACATGATCACATGACTGGGGGTTTTCCCTCTCTTTCGCATCATCATCATGGACCTCATTGAAGTTGAAGTGATTTCATTCCTGAGACAGGAAATTACTTGGCATTTGATCATTGAAGCATGAAACCAGAATCAATTATCATTGTCTCAATCAGTGATCGATCAAGTAATCAATCACTTTAGTCAGTTTGCACCAGTCCAGAATCAGTCATTTCGCATGCTGGTTATCCAGCTGCATCAACATCTATCTATCTCAAGTTTAAGGTGAGTGGTTTTCCACATTTGTCACACCTCAAGTCACACCACAGGTGAGCAATTGGATCCTTCCTCCAATTGTTCTGCAGTCTTGGAGAATGAAGGGGTTTTCATGTTGAATCAACACAGCGGTGTTGCGTTCTGATTTTGCTGGGTGTGTGGGAAGAAATACCGGATGGTAAATTGAGAAAAACACAAGGATAGTGATTTCCTTCAGTTTTGTCTGCACGCGATAAAATTATCCACGTGACCACGTAATTGCGAAGATAACGCTGGATGAAAACGCCACGAGCCGGACGCGAAATTTGCTGCGTGATGTGGGATTCGACGCCGTCCATTTCAGAGTCGGATGACGAGTGCGCCGTGCAGCACAGAGATCACAAGTTCGTGCTGCCGGAACACTGCAGTGACTGGGACCGCTCCTCCACCCTGCTCGGCGGCTCCTCCACCCTGCCCCGGGGCGCCACCTCACAGACCCCCGGCACAGCGCAGTCGCAGCCCCGCGCGACCAGCCTGGAAGTCCCGTCCACGACGCCCGTGTCCAAGTCGGCCCCGCCCAGCCCGAAGACGCGGCGTCGCTCCTCAGACCTGCAGCCCAGTGACGCGGCGAGGAACAGCAGCTCATTGGGCAGCGCGCTGCAGTGGTTCTTCAAGCCAATCAGATCCCCCGAGAAGACGCATGCGCGGGAGGTGAACATCTGGTCTCCGCAGTCAAGTTGAATCTGTCTGCGAGTTTTGTGTGCGTGCGTGGTGTGAGGGTGTGGTGTGAATACGTGTGTTTTGTGGCGTGTGCGTGTGTGGTGTGCGTGCGTGCGTGTGGTGTGAGTGCGTACGTGTGGTGCGTGTGCGTGCGTGGTGTGAGTGCGTGCGTGTGCGATTTAAGTGCGTGCTGGTGTGTGATGGGACGAGTGTCTGGACGGTTTTTGTGCAATGTGAAAAACTGCAGAGCAATTGACACCAACCGCGTGAGTGAGTGATATTCTTCGCTCAGTGGGAAGGGGAGCCGCACTGCCCTGATGAAAACTGGCATTCCAATGCACGAGATGGGTGGCGGGTAGGTGTTGCACTTCTTCAGTGATCGGCAAGTGGAGCTGCGCGTGTCCAATACTGCGCGTTCTTGTTGGGAGGTGTGATGTGTGATGTGTTGCCTGAACAGACATCTGGGCCCCGCCCCTGAGCCCCCCCCCCCCGCCGCCGTGGGTCTGCCCTGTTCGAAGCTCATGTGGGTGATGTGTTCTCAGCTGAGGAATCAAAGATTCGATTGTTCTTTTTGCCGTTCGGGAACAAAGTTATTGTGTGCGAGGATGTGCGATGTGTTTCGTTCTGATGAAAGCTCGGAAGTTGATGTGCAACTTTTGCTGAAATTCTGGGCCAGTTCCAGCTGTGTGATGGCAGATAGACTGCAACACAAGGGAAGAGCTGAGGTACATGTGCATGTGTGGGCGTGTGTGTGTGTGTGTGTGTGTGTGTGTTTTCACCAGGATCAGGGTCCTTGAGTTCAAAAGATGAAGAAGGAAGACTTCCCAGTTTGTGTTCGGCTGTTACATTCCATGTTGAGGTTGTGAGGGTGTGTGCGTGCGTGTGTGCCGTGTGTGTCGTGTGTGCTTGTGTGTGTTCTTGGCAGGAGCTTTACGTGATAACCCCACCCCGCACCCCCACCCTCACATTCCGGACTCGACTGCTGTTCATTCGTCGGGTTTGCCCCTCGTTTTCTCAGCCCGGTGACAAGGTTTTAGCACCAAAGGAAGGACTGGAAGCGGCGCGTGTCTGCACTGACAGCTGTTCTTGTTGCCATTTTCATCACCCGGTGACAACGTCCTGTCGCTGTTACACTGAGGAAGAAAAACGTGTGTCGGAAGTTGGTGAAGGAACGTTTTCTCTGACTCATCATCGGACTGCGCGTGAGATTCGAACAGCTGTTGCTGAGCGGGACTTTTGCTCCATCAGTTTGAAGTGTGCTGTTCAGTGTGACGCTTGTACAGACCCGACTCGAATGTAGGACTGGCGCGGGGCCCACCCTGTCCTGACTGGTGCCCGAGACCTGGAGACGAGGCAACTCGGGAAATCCAGCCCTGGGCTTGCCCTGGTTCCACCGCAGGGTTTTCTGGTTCCAGTGAACCGAAATACATCGGGAGGGCAGCGATTCTCTGAACTTGTTTCGCAGAAAACGAAAGCGCAGCTCACTCAGACATAACGTTGCGTCCTGTGCTAAAGCTGCGCATGCGTGTTGGTGTGATGTCGGAACGCAATGCGTGGCGCCTTCACGCGTCGTCTGAATACGCTCGTGTACACGTTTTCTCATTCCAGCCAGTTTTCTCCCAACCAAAAACTCATCTGGTCTCGCTGTTGAACAAATTTGATGTGTTGTTGCTTTTCTACGGAACTGTTCTGTTCGGGCGTCTGGAGCGCCACCTGGTGGTGTCTGTCGGGTCACCAAAGACCGCCACCTGATGACGTTTATTCTGAGTTGTACCACCAGAGGGTGTGGTGAAGGTCCTTCTGTGCTCACAGTCACGTGTGTCCTCAACACACGTGGTAGTGACGAACCGCCGTCCCAGTGCAGAGCGCCACCTGGTGTGTGCCGTTCACTCACCGTCGGATACCGTCAGATGGCGCTCGAGTCTAACGCGATTATTTGAGCAGTTCTTCTGGCGGATCCATCTTTGGGGGAGGAATCCTACAATTTGCATGTTTCTATTTTTGGCGGGCAGCACATTTAGTTTTTTCGTGGCGGGGAGGGGGGGAGGGGAAGGATCCGCCAGAGAGGTTGTCCGTTTCTGATGTTCCGTGAGCATTCCAGAAGTTCAGTGAGAATTTTGTTGCCAGTTACTGACCTAGTCAAGTGTTTAGCAAGCGAGGAGCCAATCATAGACGTGAGCGTAGACATGACGTGAGCGTGGACGTGAGCGTGGACGTGAGCGTGGACGTGAGCGTGGACGTGAGCGTGGACGTGAGCGTACACGTGACGTGAGCGGGGACGCAAAGACGCAGAAATCTTGCGCTCACGTCAAAAATTTGATGTCTCAAGAGTGGTGTGAACACTGTCATTTCCCTTTCTCAGGCGCAGGGGATATGGTTGTGAAAAATGTGCCTGTACGCTCACGTCTGCGTCCACGCTCACGTCCGTCTGCGTCTCCGGTCTCTGCGTCTGCGCTGCATGATAAACTCCCTATTCTTGTTCTGCATTCGTGGATCACGGAAAACAGTGTAAAAATTCCATTCCTTCCTTTCATGGAGTTCTGCACCAAAGTTCCATCTCACTCATTCCTTGTGCATGTGGTGGGTGTGTTTGATCAAGGGGGACTTGACCCTGGACTGAGTGGCGATTGCGCTTTTGTGACGCGCGACGCGACGTGACGTGACGTGACGCACCTCAACTCAAAGCGAGGCTCTCTTGTTTCAAAGTTGAGCTCTGCCCTCCCGAGGGGTCTCGACTCCCCTGGACCAAATCCTGGATTCACCCCTGGGTCCCCTTGGTAACGGAGCAGGAAGAGCTGTTTGTGAACTGTGTACTTCCCTCACCTGTTGTTCAGTTTTTAGCTGGAAATATATTGATGAATGATAACCACAAAAGGGAAAAGTTGTTGAGTTCTCAGAAGTGTTTCGTTGCCGTGTCGTAAAAACACGATTATAAATCACGTCTCCAGGGCCTCTTCACACTGGGTGCGTTCAAGCCGAGCGGTACAAGCGTCGCAAGGGACGACGCAGCTACCATTGACTTGCATTGAGAAACAATATGACGCATCCAGCGTGAACCCGTGGAAAACAGAAGTGAAATGGGTCGAGATCATTGCTGCTTCTCTGGACTCATAGAGGCGCTGTGGTTCTGTGCAAAGTCAACAGGCGCTGCGTCGTTGCTTGTGACCAGATCAGGGTGAGGCTGGGTGTACGCCACCACCGACGGGGCAGTTACCGCACGGGGCAGCCCGTCCAGGGTGTGCCATGCAGGGAATGGCTCATGGAGCAGTCCAGGCGATGGGGCAGCCCACGCAACTGTCCCATCCTGTGAGGTGTGACTGCATGCGTTGAAAATCTGCTGGAGCAGTTCACTGGATGGGGCAGTCACAGCACGGGGCAGCCCGTGCAACCGCCCCGTCGGTGGTGGTGTGTCCGCAGCCTCAGCGTCCGCTGTGACGCAGCGCACAGGGACGCGACGCGTGACGCACCCAGCGTGAGTTCGGCCTCACGTCTGCTTCTCAACAGGCAATGAAAAGGACCAGTATTTCATTGCGAATGTGGAACATGTGTTTGGATGGCCTCGCCCCGTTTGTGTTGTCAGGCGTAGAGGTGACTTTCAAACGTGCGCCAAATTTGGCAAAAATACAGGTGTGAGGGGTAAACACCCGAGATAAAAGCGAACGCGTCCAGACGGATCCGGCGAGGGCCGGTGCACAAGGGTCAATGAACTCAGAGGCTGTGTTCGTTGCCAAGATCGCACTGCAAGGTTTCTGGAGGACTGCGAGACGGGAGAGAGAAGGGGCGGAGAGAGAGAGAGAGAGAGAGAGAGATAGAGAGAGAGAGAGTAAAGTGGAAAGAGAGAGAGAAAGTGGAAAGAGATAGGGTAACAGTTGCGCGTGATGGAGGGGTGGGAAGGGAAAAGAGAGTGAGAGAGACACGTGGAGAAAAGGGGGAAAGAGGAGTGAAAGAAAAGACAGAGGGACTTCATGCTGGAGTGGAAGTGTGTGCGTGCGTACGTGTGCGCGCGTGTGTGTATCAGAAACTGGTGATTGTTGTGCGTCACTGCGTACAGAAAGGTGAAACAACGCCATTGACGCCATTTTGAGAGAAGCCTTTTTTCCACGAAATATTTTTCAACAATGTTCACTCACGGCGCTGGTATGAAACAAACAGACGCAGTCAAGAGGGCGGAGCGCAATGCTGCCCTCTGATTGGCTGGCGTAGAGCCGAGCCCCCCGCATCAGCTGATGATGACTGTCTGCCTGCACCAACACAGAGGCAACTGCCCGCTTTGTAAAATGTCACCTTGACCTCAATGGTTGTTGCAAGTGCCTCAGGGTCAGCAATGTTGAGTGAGAGGGGAAGCCAGGGTCATCCCTCCTTGGGGGGGGGGGGGCAAGGGTCCTCCCTTCTGTGACCCGCCTTGACCTGGTCAGTTTCCAACTGGGTCGGAACTCGGTTCGTGTTGTTCTCTCCTTGGTGGATCAGAAACACATTTCATTGTTTTGTGCCATGGATAAGCAACAATAAACAAAACAATATGGATTCCACGTGCAGATCCAGGGTGACGCCTGCGCCCTCTGGTGGAAACGTGTGGTTCACGGGACCTGGGACCCCAGTGACATCTGAGGCTCCAGGGGCGAAGGTTTCCTGTTTCAGATACCAGATTCAGGGGAGGGCTCCCCCCCGTCCCAACTGCTCAAACCATATCCTGTTCAGTTTTGCACCACAGCCACAACATATTGAATTTTGTTCACGCTGAAAATGAAGGCTGGAGGCCCACCCAGGTGAGTGACCTTGACCTGAATCTTGGATCCGCTGGCGCCCCCCAGCCCCCAAACCTGCCCAGTAGAAATGCCTCGCTGAACGTAGGAACAGATTCGTGAACCAACAGACGCACATGGAACACAAACCAACCGTGCTGCGTTGGCTGGTGGTGTATGAGAAAAACATCCCCTGCCTATTGTTGTGAGCTTGGCAGGTCATGCGTCTAAAAATAGCTCAGGGCCCGGAGATAGTGCACCGGTTGGATCCGGCGCGGTGTGGGGACGTGGCTCCGTACACAACACATCGCAACATAAAACGAGCGCAGCAACGCAACGCGGGACAGAATTGCATCAGACGAGCGACACGATACGAGACGAGAAGAGACGAAGAGAGAATCTTCGCTGAGAATCAACGGAGTTTGGAGGAGTGCAAATTGATCAGCCACGAAGACAGGTGAGAACCATTTTGCTAAAGATTTCCGTCAGAACGTGTCGTGTCACACACACACACACGCACACACACACGCACACACACACGCACACACACACACGCACACACACAGACACGGTCAAACAGCTGAAGTATTCAGGTGAGAAAAATCGACAACAACGTATACACGCACACACGCACGCACAGACACTTGAGGATCTCAATTCGCCAGAGGTCTGGGATCTCGCTCTTCACACGCACACACACACACACGCACATTTCAGGTCAGAATTACATTGTCCAAAACTACCTGTTGTCACAATTTGTGGAGATTCTGCGGGCTCCATCATTGACTGAGACAACAGGGTCACGCTGACACAAACTGAGGCTCAAATTGTTCTTGCGCTTCTGCATGGTGATAATTTTACGCGTGTTTCTCTCGGTGACAGATGGACTGCCTGTTCGACTGTCCGATGGTCGGTGGCGCCGCCAGCGCCACGACGTCAACCTGCGCCAACTTCCTGCTGCACGTGCTGCCCTCTACCACCGCGACGTCCTCATCTTCCAGCAACAGCAACAGCAGCAGCAGCAGTGACAGTAGCAGCGTGACGTCACAGACCTCACAGCCAATGAGCGTCGTGCCCTCGCAGACGCTGCGTCCCGCCCCGCGTCGCGGCTCGCTGTCGGACGCGCTGCAATGGCTCTGCACGCCGCTCCCGTCCAGTGCAGCGGGAACCGGAAGTGAGCAGCTGTCCAGGGACCTCAACTTCCTGTCGCCCCAGAACACGTGAATGCTGCAAGCGACGAGACTGGGTGACGCTTGGTGCGTTGCTATGGAGGTGTTGGGGACCGCTTGCGTAAGGCGCGGCCATGAAGAAGTCTTTAAGGCGTTGCCATGGAGAGCGCCTGAGACGTTGCGACAGGGACGCTTGCGTGAGACGTTGTCATGAGCAGCTTGACACGTTGTCATGGAGATCTTGAGACGTTACGGAGAAGGAAAGGGTCGTGATGTTGACTGTGGGAACGATTCCAAAGTCTGCGAGTGCACGAGTTGCCTTATTATTCTGCTGTGCGTCAGCGCAATTTTATTCCACGTAACATGTGTTACTTCCGTTTGCGTGCGGGAGTTACTTCCGGTGACGGAACCAAGGCCGGACCCAGAATCTGGTCGTGGGGCCGGATCTTTGGGGCTGATTTCAAAGACTGCATTGATTTTTATTTTCTTGTCTTCTTGATCGCCCTCCCCCGGCCGCTCCTTGACCAAATTCTGGTTCCGTCCCTGAGTCGAGCGCGTGTTGCAACTGTGAAACGTTCTTGTTTGAATCTCAATACGGAAGCGTGTAGCCTATCCAAATGACTTGTTGTCAGGTACGGGGCCAGAAAATATTTCAAGCGAAGATATGTTGTGTGTTATGATCTGTACATGTATTTTTCCAAGCAAAGAAAGAAAAATGACACAAGATTTTGTCTGTCGTGCGGAGATCGCAAGAAACGCGCGTCCTCACACAGTTTTCTTCAGACCTTCGCTGGCCTGTCCACTCCACGGAAGGATTGGAGCACAGGGCGTTGAATGTCGAGGGTCCAGTGACCCCAGTCGGGTGACCCCTCCCCCGGATCTCAATCCTCTTGAGACATTCCGCAGTTCGCACAAGGGAGATACAATAATCCTGGACATAATCCTGGACTTCCGGAACCATGACCCTGGACTTCTGGAACCATGACCCTGGACTTCCGGAAGCATGACCCTGGACTTCCGGAAGCATGACCCTGGACTTCCGGAACCATGACCCTGGACTTCCGGAACCATGACTCTGGACTTCCGGAACTGTGACCCTGGACTTCCGGAACTGTGACCCTGGACCTCCGGAACTGTGACCCTGGACTCGTGGTTCATCAGTGCGGGCCCCGTAAAGCGTCCGTTGCCAGCGCGAGGCATCGCTTACAGTGAGGGTAGGTTTCGGTTCTCCCTATCTCCCCCGTGACACGAGTCTGGCCTGGTTCCCCTGGTCCTGTGGGTCACAGCTGCGTGGTTTCGCTGAGGCGGAACGCCTGGTTCCCGGTGCCCAGTTCGACCCCGTCCTTCTCCTGGGATCGCGATGCGTCGCTCTGCTTCCTGCAACGTATCAGATTTGCGATGACGTGCAGGTGATGCCTTGGTGAAGATTATGCATTGCTCACCAATGCTGTGCCTGCGAGAGCCTTCCAGTCTAGTCCCATCCCTAGTCCATCCTTTCCCGTCCTATCCCATCCCATCCCATCCCCATCCTGCCCTGCCCTGCCCTGCCCTGCCCTGCCCTGCCCTGCCCTGCCCTGCCCTCCCCTCCCCTCCCCTTCCTACCCGAGCCGGGTGACGGCCTCCTCGATTGTCTGCGACAGCAGCTGCCCTCCCCTCCCCTCCCGTCCCATCCCTCCCTCCCTCCCCTCCCCTCCCCTCCCAGTCCCTCCCCTCCCTACCCGAGCCGAGTGACGGCCTCCTCGATGGTCTGCGACAGCAGCTGCCCTCGCGTCTCGGGCATCAGCAGCATCAGCGCAGCCGACGCGACGCCGAACACGCCGTAGATCAGGAACGGCATCGGCTCCCACACGTCCGCCTGTAGGAGTGAAGGTGTGCGTGCGTGTTTGCGTGTGTGTGTATGGTGAACACTCAGTGGAAAAGGAATGACGTCGGCTCCCACAGGAGTGAGAGATGGGTCCTTAAAGCAGAGTTCGGATTCCTGCTCCTGTGCCCCTGTCCCTGCCCCTGCCCATACGTACATCCTGAATCGGTCTTTACACACTGTGCATACTGGTTCCGTGTCCGTGACAGAATGCTGTGCACAAATTGTGCGTGAAATGGTGCACACACATTTCAATAGTGCTGTTCACACTGGTTCCTTGAATCCATGACAGAAAGGTTTTGGCTCCAAGAGGCAAAACTGTTCGTTACGGATCGCGGAAGCAGTGTGACCTGGGAGTTGCTGATTGATGCTGCAGGAACAAGAACGCCACTTCCCAGAATTCCTCCGACGTAGGGCGCGGCCATGCCGGAGATGCGCGCGCAGAAGGACGCCGTTCCCATGCCGATGTTGCGCACCTCGGTCGGCACCACCTCCGACGTGTAGATGTAGATGTCAGTGAACGCCATGGCGGCGCCCGCCTTGCCGACCAACGCCAGCACGACGGAGAGCGTTGACGTCAGCGACGCTGCGGCGATGGAGCGTCGCGTCGTGAAGTGATGCGTCTGTCACGTCACGTCACGTCAAATGCGTCGCGTCGTGTGTCAAGTGATGCGTGACGTCATGTGCCACGTCAAATGCGTCGTGTCATAGTGCCACGTCACGTTTTGTGTCGTGGCCAATACGTTGCGTCCTGCCTTGCGTCACACGTCACACGTCACACGTCACACGTCACACGTCACACGTCATCTCATGTCACGTCACGTTGCAAAACTTACAGGTGCTGCGTTGTCGCGCGCTGTGTCGCACACGCGCATCAGACGCAAAGCATGACGCATTCAGTTCTACACAGAGCGCCCTGGAAATCCAGGTCCGTGCAGTGTTCCCTCTGGTATGCACACATACCGACCTCACACACGCACAGTCAGGGTTATGAACCGGGTGCTGCCTGTTGCTCATCGCACGCATACCCGGCTCACACACAGGCACTCACTGTCCTCCAGGATGAGAGGTATGCTGACGAAGCTGGCCACCCCAGCCGCGGCTGATCGCACGCATACCTGGCTCACACACACGCACTCATTGTCCTCCAGTCTGGGTACACTGACGAAGCTGGCCATCCCAACCGAGGCTGATCGCACGCATACCTGGCTCACACACACGCACTCACTGTCTTCCAGGATGAGAGGGATGCTGATGAAGCTGGCCACCCCAGCCGCCGCCATGCTGACGCAACTCATCGTCTTCCTCCCTGCGAAGAGACTCACGAGTTGGGCACGGAGCCAGGATCTGGTCAGGGGGTAGACTGCACGTCTTGGGGGCTCAACTGGGTGGAGGGAGGGGTCTCTCCAACACGGGTGCGTGTGTCTTGTGTAATGAACTGTACGGCAGGCAACTCGAATTCGCGTTTCCTTTGGCAAAAATGTTTGAATGCAAAACCTCAGCGAGGAATCCACTTTTCATGTGCAGCTGGTTTGTGTGTGTGTGTGTGTGTGTGAGAGAGAGAGAGAGAGACAGACAGACAGACAGACAGACAGACAGACAGACAGACAGAGACGGAGCTGTGCGTGTGTGTGAGGTGTGCGTGCGCGAACTGACCGAGGAACCCCGTCTGCAGGACGAACATGTTGAAGAGGTTGGTTTGCGTGAGGTGTGTGTGCGTGTGAGTGTGTGTGAGGTGTACGTGTGTGCGTGTGTGTGTGAGGTGTGCGTGCGCGAACTGACCGAGGAACCCTGTCTGCAGGAGGAACATGTTGAAGAGGTTAGTTTGCGTGAGGTGTGTGTGCGTGTGAGTGTGTGTGAGGTGTACGTGTGTGCGTGTGTGGGTGAGGTGTGCGTGCGCGAACTGACCGAGGAACCCTGTCTGCAGGACGAACATGTTGAAGAGGTTGGCCGGGAGCTCGACGGCTCCGAGGAGGAACGTGTTGAGGAAGATGTCTCCGGAGAGGGAGCCGGAGTTCAGCGAGAGCGCGAAGTAGATCAGGCTCACAGAAAACCTGCAAGTGTGCGTGTGTGGGAGTGAGGTGTGCGTGTGAGAGTGAGGTGTGCGTGTATGGGAGTGAGGTATGCGTGTGTGTGTGAGGAATCCCATCTCATGGAGAACCTGAAACAGTGTGCGTGTGTGGGTGTGAGGTATGCAT
>JAAUXT010035577.1_pt1 | contig 15788 bp, 21 predicted proteins | sample 7278171 | NCBI WGS metagenome assembly JAAUXT01 (sample SAMN14350112, study PRJNA611818) | marine sediment metagenome | isolation source: surface marine sediment (1.8m) | place: French Polynesia: Moorea | collected 2018-08 | reverse complement strand
TACCCGCTCTTGGTGTCGCGGTGTCGCCCCCGCATCCGTCTGTCTTTGCTGGCTCTGCTCCCGCGCACCCCAAATCCGGGCGCGGCCGGCCCCCTCCACAGCACGACGAACACCTGTGCGCTCAGCGTCGCGCACACGCCGCGCCTGTGTTTAAATTAAAGTTGTTTCTTCTTGTCTTCCAGCCTTTGATGCCAAAGAGCGACAACACTGGGTGAACCGACTGAGAGCCACTGCAGAGCACCACACAGACTACCTGGCGCAGGTAACACTTGTCAGGCGAAGTCATCTGATGAAGATCAGACACTCTTGTTGCTGTTGTTTGGAAACAAACGAAAAAAAAATAATCTCTGGGAGTCTGCATTTGATGACAGGGAGCCAATGTCGGCTTGAGGTTGAAGGAAATTCCAACTGAAAAAGTTTGTGAGTTTTGGACGTGTGTATGTCGTGCAGACAGAGTTTTTAGTTGTTCTCTGGTTGTTGCAGTCGCTACCGCCGTTGGTGAAGGATTCGCGGCCGCACTCGCTGCCCGCCGCTACTGCTGCCGCCGGGACCCTGCCTCCGCAGCCGCTCATCCAGCTCGGCGACTCGACCGACAACCTGCCGGGCGTCACGACCACCGTCATCACCAGGTACCCGCTCCGCGCCACCGCCGCACGTGGCCAGCGCGCTTTTATTTTTGCGTTGCAGCACCGTGTGTGCAGCTAGGTGCAGGCCCTCATTGCTTTCACCGGTCAACTTGGCCTTTGAGATCAGCGGTGCCGGCCTTGCAGCACAAGGCTGGACCGAGCTGCGGGAGAGCAGTCAGCTGTGGGTTTGAGTGTCTGACTGTGGCTGCTACCGCACTGCTGAAGCAAAGCGCCTTTTAAGTGCAGTGTGTAAGTGGTGCGTTGCACAACGTTTGGGTTCGGGCAGTTTCCGAATGAGCAGTGACCTTGTTGTTGCAGCAAGTCTGATCTGACTGTTGTACATTTTAGCTCAATTAAGAGTTTTTCTTTTTGCTCTTCCATTTTGATAGGGATGGGCCTTTCTAATTTCAACACTTTCCCGAAATGGTCGACGTTTCGTGTGCAGAAACAAACAGGGGATCATTTTTGACACAGATTGTTCGTTCTGTCCTGTGGAAACAGTGATATTCGCGGAATGTTGTGTCGTCTGAAAGAACAGCTCAAATTCTCACGCGCAATTGAATATTAATTTCGACAAACTAAGGCTAAATGTTAACAGCTTCTGAATTGACCTGACGCACCAATTTTACGCTTCATATGAGTGTTGTGATGGCATGCGAAGTCTGTTGTTTGTACCTGCGGTTCGACCGTTGTGTTGTTCATTCCCGTGTAGCCACAACAACAGTAGCAGCAGCAGCAAAGTGTCGTTGTCTCGGAGCTCTTCTTTCGGCAACAGCAAGTTCGATGTGCCCCCGGGAGGTTCGCTCCCAGGGTCCTTCCTGGGCAAGACGCGCCGGTCGTTCCGCAAGCTGCGGGTTGCCAGGTAACGTTGTGTGCGGCGCGCGGCTGGAGGTGAGCGGACGGGACGCCGGGAGCCGGTCTCTGCTGCGCTGCTTAGTGGATAAGGACTCCGAGGGAGAGGGCTGCTCGCTGGCTGCTGCTTCTTCGTCTGCTCCTGTTGCAAGTCACCACTGCACCCCAACGTGTTGTCTCTCCACCTGTTTGTGGTGCTCCGATCAGCAAAGCCGCACATTGATTGAAACTTTCGCTGTTTGCGATGAAACGCGAGTGTGCTGCGTCGAAAAGAGAAATGTGAATGAACAAACAAATTTCACAATTTCTGCACACTGCGTCAATGAAGATGTGCGAACGTGTTTTTCTTGTTCACACGGCCTTTTGGTGATCAAGTTTTTCAGTTGGCTTTATCTTTTCGCAGACGCGTCGGAGTTTGAAAATTTGTTGCACAACCGGAAAATTTGTCACAGAAGCACCTTCTTGCCGCTTGGTTGGAGCAAAGGTTTCTGTATGGTTGGAGCAAGTGAATGAATGGATGCATGTTTGATTTTCATATGCCAGTTTTTGATGGGGTCTCACGAAATGATTGGTTGTCTTGGTTGCTTTGCTTGTGGCTTTCGCAGCTTGATCTTATCCACACGAGCTTGATAGAAACAGGGCTTTTGGCAGGTGCCTGATGTGAATGGTGTTTTCAAATGTCAGTTTCAGTTCAGTTTGAGTGTGACGAACAGTCATTTTTCGTCCAGTCTTCATGAGAACTGGTCTTCTTTGCCTTCAGATCTTCGCACAAGGGTCCGACGCCAGCGCAACCACCCGACTCACTGAAGGGAGTCCGAGATGTCCTTCAAAATGTACAAACACAGAACAACAAACTTGTCAACTCCATTGAGGTACTTTTCAAACAGCAGGACTTCATGGCGCATTTTTGCACATCTCACTGTCACTGTGATTCACGAACTGCTTGTGTAGGCTTGAATATCAGGGATGCTGATTGGAAACAGTTTTCAGGGAAGTGCAGCAAATCTGCCGTTTCTCAGTGCTGGCTTGACTTGCAGGACCTGCCCAGCTCTGGGGAATACATCAACAGTCTGGACCAGGATATGCTGCTGCTGAAGGCCACGTCCAACGCCACCATGGCTTGTCTCGAACAGTGTCTGTCAATTCTACAGCAACAGCAGGTGAGGACATTGACTCAGAAGGTCTATAAGCTCGAGCTGAGTTTCCGCCTTGTGTGTGGCAGCATCAAGTGAGAAGGGAACTCCTGTGATTCTTTTCGCAGTCTCAAGCCAGCGTGCAGAATCTCCCGGGAGGAGGAACCATCGAATGGTTGGACCCCAAAGGTCTCTCAATGTAAGTTCAGATCTACCTGCTGTTTGAATTTGCTTGTGTGGAGTTTCAGTTGTACTTATCAATTTGTGGAAGTGGACCGGACAGCGTTCTGACTGTCGTGAGCCACCAAAATGTTTGTTGTTGCTGACTTCTGGTTGAAAACTCGTTCTCTCGCTCGCAGCCCGCGCGCCTCGAGCGCGACCACGTCTCCGCTGCCGTCGCCGGCCGACAGCTTCATCTCCGCCACCGACATTCCGATCAGCTCCCGCACTCACGAAGGTCAGCGGCTCCACCGCAAACAGCAGGTTCCGACTTCTCCGTTTCAGAAGTGGGATTGAAGACCGTGATCTGACTCGGGTTTTGTTCGTGCAGTGGTTCCGATCGACCACGATGAGGACGTGGAGGACGAGGCTGAGTACACCGACACGGACCTGGGCGCCGTCGAGGAGCACAAGTCCATCATCCTGCACCTGCTGTCCCAACTTAAACTGGGCATGGACCTCACCAAGGTCCGTCTGTCTTTATGCGTCTCTGTGTGCTGCCTCTATCGCGCTCTCAGTCTGCGTTTTGTGACTCCTTCGTGTGCATTTGTCGCTTGTTGAATTTGCAGGTAGTCCTGCCAACCTTCATTCTGGAGAAGCGTTCCTTGTTGGAAATGTTCGCGGACTGCATGGCTCATCCGGATATATTCCAGAGGTACGGTGACAACTCGCAACAACAAACATGTCTGACCCAACTCTCGCCCTGAGCTGTTCTGTCGAACCATGACCAGAACCTTGATGACTCAACGGGTGGTTCACAAAGTGTTGTTGTTTGCACCTGCAGTATTCCGGACCAGCCGACCCCCGAGCAGAGGATGCTGGCCGTCCTCGAGTGGTACTTGACCTCCTTTCATGCTGGCAGGAAGGTACGAACGATTTGCCTGCAGTTTGTGCTGAAGTCCCGCCAAGATCGCGTTCTTGGTACGTCTGCATCATGAAATCGGAATATTTTCCAGGGAGCTATCGCGAAGAAGCCGTACAACCCGATCATCGGGGAAACCTTCCACTGTTCTTGGAGAGTGAAAAATCGCACCTGCTCCGCGCCCAACGGCAACGACGCGAGCAGTGAAAGCACTCCCGCTGCGGACGAAACTCGGCTCTACTACCACGCTGAACAAGTGTCCCACCATCCACCGAGTAAGCTCACTGCCGCTTTGGAGGCCAGCAACTATTCAGTTGGAATGATAAGAAATGACACCCAAGTGTCAACCGTCGTGTGAACGTATGTCTTTCAGTTTCTGCGTTCTACTTTGAATGCCCGGACAAACAGATGTCCATGAACGCCTCAGTCTGGACCAAGTCCAAGTTCATGGGAATGTCGATCGGAGTTGTTATGGTCGGCAAAGGTAAGTTGATAAAAACAAAAACCAAAGGTAGAAAATGAAAAACGCACCAGGCAGCCGCTTTTCAAGGCACGTGCCCTAAATTCAACGCATCGCCAAAACAATAAGTTTGGTGTGGTGCGAAGAGCAGGTCTATTTTCGTCAAGTTCCAATCAAGTGACTGTGATGTGAAGCTGACGTTGTGTGCTGTGACTCGTCGCAGTCACGTTGCGGCTGCTCGCGCACGAGGAGGACTACACGTTCACGCTGCCGAGCGCGTACGCGCGCTCCATCCTGACGGTGCCGTGGGTGGAGCTGGGCGACCGCGTCACGCTCACCTGCAACCGAACCGGGTTCGCTGCCTCCGTCGTCTTCCACACCAAGGTGCGTGCGCGTAGTGTTCTTGTGCACTGGAGTGAGATGGTCCTGCGTGAAAACATGCAGGCTCAGCTTGAAACGATTGCGAGGTTTACGGTATTTTGTGGCACGTAGTTGCATGTCAAATCTCCGCAAAATCTAGATCCGCGGTGGTGCAGACTGAAAGAAATGTCAACATTTGAAATTTGCTGGAGTTCACTAGCAGTGAACAAATTTTGACATCCAAACTTTCTGATATTGGGTGAGCCTGTCACTCAACATTTGAAATTTGGCTTCACTTGACTGATATGTCACGTGTGATGGTGCTGTCCCATTCCGCCGAGTGATCCGTGCAGTCAGCATGCCAGTTGAGAAGTACAGAAGCAAGAAACTTGTTTGCAGCCTTTCTACGGAGGGAAGCTGCACAAGATCAGCGCAGAAGTGAAGAACCCGCAGGGTGATAATGTGTGCAAAGTGGCCGGAGAATGGAACGGGCTGCTCGAATTTACCTATGCAAATGTAAGTCTTCTGTTTTGTTTTTGCTTTGCTTGGGGTGGTGCATCTCTGTGTACTTGAAGGCACCTAATGTTTAAATACATGCCTTTGAGCCTGTGTGTGTGTGTGTGTGTGTGTGTGTGTGTGTGTGTGTGTGTGTGTGTGTGTGTGTGTATGCGCGCGCGTGCGTGTGTGTGTCAGACGGAGGGCTGAACGGCGTTTCTCATTCGCAGGGAGAAAGCAAGCTGATCGACACGGCGACGCTGCAGACGATACGCAAGTGCGTGCGGCCGCTGCACCTGCAGTCCGAATTCGAGTCGCGCAGACTCTGGCAGAACGTGACGAGCGCTCTGCAGAAAAACGACATCAACCTCGCCACACAGCACAAACGCTTCGTGAGTTTCCACGCAGGGACCTGTTCACAAAGGAAAACAAAGACAACAGCTGTTTTGTGGGTGGCACTTGAATGGACTGTAGAGATATCCCTATGTTCGTCAAAATGAAACAGAAATGAGACGATGAAGCTTGCTCACACTTTTAACACTCGCTGACAAATTTTGAGAAGGCGAAGCCCCCTGCCTAGTTCAGAGAGTTGAGTGCCAAAGCCCGCCCCCACCGGTGCAAAACTTTTTAATGGCAGACCCTCCCCTCCCCGGGTCCCAAGTCAGTGTGCCTGCAAGTGCCTTCCTGTAAAGTGCCCCCCCCCCACCTCAGGGTTTTATTTTTTAAAATCGGGCCAAAAAATCGCGTTCGAATTTTGGAGTGCCTGCACACCATTCTCTGCACCAGCTCGTGACATCTGCGTTTATGAACATGACGGCCGCGTTGCCGCCGTATCTGCACTGCAAAGTGTTCTTGTTTGAGCTTTATCATGATCGCGTTTGCCCTGAATTTCATTCAAGTCCCACAAAGTTTGTGCATTTTCAACGAGACCAGTACCAAGAGGTTGACGAGATTCTTTCGGGTTCTACAGAGACCGTTTGCACAATCTCATCTGCGTTCCACCCTTTGCAGCTTGAAGAACGGCAGCGTCAGGGCGAGAGAGTCAGAAAAGAAAACAATGCTGCATTTCCCACCAAGGTAACGTACATCAGTTTTGACAATGCTGATTCATTTTTCATTGGCCATTTCTCCAATCCAAGAGACGACAAGAAAATGTTTGAACGTGTCCTTTCTTTGCAGCACTTCCACAAGACGGGTGACGTCTGGCTGTACAACAAACCTCTGCAGAAACTGGACAACAAACCTCTTCAGAAACTAGAGGAGCATAGTGCGAGCCAATAGGACTGACTTTAGGAAATGACTTGTGTTGCTGTTGAGGCCAAAGACGAACATGGAAAACATCATGGATGCAAAGGACAGAATTGAGCCAGAAATAAACAATCTCAGACACATATAAAGGGTCGTCAACAAAACCGTTTGCATTTTCAACAGACAAACCACAGTGAATTGCACACATTGTCCGAAGAAAGTGCTCTGATGAGAACAGTGCATGCTACACTCACCGCTGTCGTTTAGCTGTTGGAATTTAGGCAGTTGTTTCAGCGGCGCGTGCATTTGCGACAAGATCGTGTGTTCATGCCGAGACAGTAGGCAGGAGGTGCATTGCAGTGGCTGACAAAGTTGTAGTTTATTCATTTGTCGCCAACGCTTGTTAGTGCATGCCAGAGTTATTTCCGAGAACATCAACTGCAATTTCTCGCAGACGTTCTTTGTTGTTTTTTTCACGGAGCTTGAAATCATGGAACCGATGTGGCGTTGTCCTTTTCTATTTTTCTGCCATTGCAGTGACATTATTGGCAATATCGTAGAAAATGATTGCGATTGAATTGCTATTTTGTACAACCTCTTGCTATGCAGACACTTGTGCTGAAGTCCATTCGTTGTTGCCAGAAGAGACAGTTGTTGTTTTGTAGCGACCGGTGTGAAGCACTGTACATACAACATGAGCAAATGAAATCAAAAAGAAGTCGTCCACATTCATTGCTTCTCCTCATCTGGGTCATGAGTGAGCGTGTCCAGAGCCTTAAATTGGTTCAAGTCGAAATTGCGCGTAACTGAAGCACTTGTTCTTGCATTCTTGACTGATGACAGCCCAGACAATGACAGAAGTTTCTGCTTCCCGTAGATGTTGTCACTGTTAGAGAGGCAATGGCCAAACAAATCTTCACCAAGTGACGAAATGTTGACAGTTTTTGAAGTTTAACTTCTTAGGAAAACAGCTGAACGCGAGAAACAGAGTTTCTTGTGTAGCGTCATGTATAAAATAAACATCAATACATGATACGTATCTGCAGTGTCCCAAACGTCTGCAAAATTTTTGAAAAAGTGACTTCATTTCCTTTTCTTTCCGTCTTCGAACACCAACGTACTAAACACTGAGAATCAATTAAACCAGTTGGAAGAGGGCCCAGGATGAGAGGTCACTAATTTCTGTGGTCGTCACCCGCCCCACTCTTCCGGCAGCCACCAATTTCGAGACGGACCTTCCTCTGCAGAGAGCACAACGAACTTGCAAATGAGTGAGGTGTGCATTTCGCTTCACGTCGAATCCACGCTTGCGTGGAGCGTGCACTGAGTACGCCCGATCTATTGTGCGTCCATGGCAGCACGTATTGATGCGTTAAGTGCTGCCTGTTGATGTTTCGTTCGGATGCACGAATTATTGATATCCACCACAGATCTTGCAAATAAGTTTTAATGATCTGTCTGCATTTGCGCAAGTTGAACTGGCAGGAAATTACAAGAGCTGCTGCCAGAAACAGTTTGGTTTGTTTGCTGAAGACATCTCCTTGTGAACCCCGACTTTGTGGATCACTGGACCTCATCAAATGATCAAATGCTGAGAAGTTTTCAACATGGATGTTAGAATGGTTGTTCTGGGAATATCTGCTGTCGTCCTGTGCCTTCTTCCCTTGGCTACAGGTCAGTGGAGACTGACACTTGAATTGTTTTCTCGCTTGACAAGTGTGCCGCCTGCGTTCCAAATGAGCGTTTTTGGAAGCCAAAAAGAACACAACCAACAGTCTGCACACACAGAGGGACAGTTCCGAGTGTTCAATAACGAATATTTTCATGCGCTCGACCGCCTTGGCGGCGGAGAGAACCTCTTGCAGTCACTGCAGGTTGTCATTGGGACCGGGGGTCTTGTCCCAAATTTGTTTTTGTTCAATGTCTGCATGATTTGTCCCAAACATTTACCGTGGGACAGGTTGGTGCCCAATATCCATTTCTGGGGGGACTTGGGGAGGTAAGAAATTGTTGCTCGAATAATGTGTGACTTGCATGTTCTTCCAGTCCAATTTTTTCAAAAAAACCATCGAGAATGTTTCTGGCATCAACCAGCCGTCGCGCGCTCCGTGATCTGTGATCTGAAAAATCTCTTTGGTCTCCCTGCAAACGACATCGGATTGAAACATGAAGTCTCAATGTATGCTTCTGCAAACCGTCTCAGGCGCGGATCCGCCGGCGGTGGAATACAAGCAGGAGTGCATCGTCGACAAAACTAAGGAGGCTTCGGATGAGGGCAACTACCGAGACTGCACGGGCGAAGACCACGTCTCCGACGGCTCGACCGACTGCTGCGACGTGGACGGCGTCATCGACTGCTGCGACAAAGCCGCATCGTGAGCACGCTCGCGGTTTCCAACCAATCTTGAAAGTTTCTCTGTTGGTTTGATTTTGAGAAATTTTCATCTTTCTTGCATGTTTTACGACATGTAATCGACATTTGATTCCAACCTGCTGCGTTCGCAGAATGGAAGAGAAGCTTCGTTCGCACTGGAAGATGTTTTATTAAAGTTTCTTCTCAAATCATGGCGCAGCTGGCGGACGCTCATCTTGATCTGCGTGGCGATCGGCGTGACGACGGTCGTGCTCGCGCTGCTCTGCTTCTGGATCTACTGGTGCGACGACCAGATGTGCCCCTGGATCGGACCCTACAAGCGCAAGTGGGACGAAAAGACCGGGATGTGCAAAAAGAAGGTCTGCTGGTCAGTGCCCTTCATTCTCCATTCTTGCCGGGTTGGGGGCGGACGCGTTAGAAAGTGCACTCGTTGAGGTCACGGCGTGCTCCATAACAAACTGATGAAAGTTTTTCGCAACATAGTGCACGTTTCGTGCCGTGAAATATTTTTCTCGAAACGGCTTCTGGTTTTGACAACTGGAAGCACACAGACTCGTTACGTTGTTATTTTCATTGATGTCTCACACGAAACTCGAAGAACTGATCAATTCTTACAGAACTTTGTCGACCTGTAGGGATCTGAGTGTGCAGTTGGTTTTTGCAAATATTTTGTGAGGGTTTCCGGTGTTCTGTTCGTTATCTTTTCGCAAAACAATTTTTCGCAAATAGAGGGGTCGGACTTTTTCAACACAGCAAAACTACCAGCATCATGCTCCACTTTTGTGAAGAAAAGCGCCGCTTGTCTGAACTGGTCCTTGTGTTATGAAATTTCCGAACAGCCTGTGTGTCGGGGAAGATGATGAGGACGAGGAGGCCTACAAGAAGCAGCGGAAGCAGCAGCAGCAGCAGCAGCAGCAGCGCGCCGCCCGGAGCCGCGGCATCCTGGACGAGGAGGAGCGGCCCGAGTCGACGCTGTCCGGCTCCACCGCCGAGGACGAGCCGGGCGCCGGACCCGCCGACGGAGGCGACGCCATCGATGTGAGTCGCGGGCGAAACTCGGGGGACGTGCACAGTCTCCCGGTGCACCCGCTCGTCTCCTCCCTGAAGCGCCTCGTATTTCAACACAAGCTCGAAATTTATCACTCGCGTGAAGTTTCATTCCTGTCATTTTGAAGATCATGCAGGACGCTTGAGGCACACGTCGCGCCAACGCCAGCGTCGAAGAAAGCACACAAGTCGATGATGTTGTGCCGTTGCGATGTCTGCTGGTCTATCATGAAACACCACTCGACGTTGGCGAGTGGCACTATGACTGAAACGTCGTGCGTAATCTCCCTGGTCCTGTCTAGACCCTCGAAATTTCCCAGAGTACTAGCAACAACTCTGACGCGCGAAAATGTCCGTTCGTGTCAACTGTTTGACCCTTGTGTCTCCTGATCAAATGATACGCCCACAACGTGATGACCAGAAACTGTGTTTCAGGTTCAGACAGACAAGAACGACATGCCACCGGAATACAGGGCGGAGGTGAAGGACGATTTCTTCAACTTCTGATTTCATTTCGTCGCAAGTTCAGCAGATGAACACGCGTTGCGCCCACACGCTTCACACACGCCGTTTTCTGTGAAATAAGACTGCAGAAATGTATATATTTTCCGTTTATTTCCCTTCGTGACAACTGTGCTTGATCAATAAACAACACATATCTAGTGATTTTCCACCGAGACCACTTATCAGGCGAGGATATTGTTGCTCGTTGACGAAGCGCTCACTCGCGAACAGCGCGTCCGGTTTCCGTCAGACATCACAATCCAGTTTGTGTTTCCATAGTCAAGACTTCCAACAGACGTACAAAACAGTTCGTTAGTTTTTGTTTGCGAGATTCGGACACGTGCGAAACAAGTCATCTCACTGTGCCGGCACTGGGTCTGGAAGAAGTGAGAAAGTTCAAGGCTTCAATGCAGTCGCATTGTATTTTTTCGAACCAAGTTTCCTGCCTGTACAACCGCCATTCATGTTTCCATTTTGACAATGGGCCCAAATTGTCTACGACATCAAAATCCTCCAGCTTCGCGCCAATTCACACACAGAATTGAAACCCCCTTCTGCAGCGCGCATAAGAAACCGATCAGCTGTGCCATTGGCTCACACAAACTTGGTTCTGTCCACCACTACTCCCCGGGTGAGATTGCGCGCCACTCCTGGCAAAAACTTCACTTCTGGAATGTGTTTGGTTTCATTTGTTGCCAGTTTCTGCAGGAAACTGCTCGCAGGTTCCACAATGTTCTTGGTCAATGAACTGTTGTTTGCCAAGTTTTTCACTGTTTCTAAGACACCGTTCGGCGCTGCTGTTTTCGCAGTTTCCGTCACGGAGTTTCTCACAATGTGTTGTACGGACCGGGTCACTTTCTGGGACACCGCTTGCGCCACTTTTTGTACAGTGTCGCCCTGGTGCAAGTTCTTGACGCTGTCAAGTCCTCCAGCAACAAGCTTCTGTTGATTTTGCAGGGTTTCTGTGACCTCTGCAAAGAAATGCACAGAGATCACAGACAACGCCGAAAGAAGAAAAATTTGTAAAATTGAAAAAGGCACTTCTAAAGGACAAATAGTTCGTCGGTAACTTCCACCAGAAGCAACATCCCAGAAAGTTGGGCAAATATTAGGCCCGAATGAAAAAAACAACCATTTCTAGAGAAAGAAATGTCAGTTTCCACCCCACTCTCGGTTGAACACAGGACGCAAGTACACAAGAAGCCACTGCAACATCGAATAACAGAGTCGCAAACAGCAAATATAACGGTTTTGTTCAAAGCGACTTACTGTTGACGCTGCGTTCGACGATATTGTGCGCTGCCTCGTTCGCCTGGTCGTTGTGAACACTCATGTGCTTCACGGGAGATTCCAACATTTCCGACAAATCTGCGGGCATCACAGACACGTGGCCAATCACTCTCATCACTCTCGTCATTTCCATCAAGTCCGTTGTGGTCAACACCACGGCTACTCACCTTCTACAATCTGGTGATATGCAAAGTGGAGATACAGGAGGAAACACAGATGAAGCACCCCTATCGCTGCGCACACTATCACTCTCTGGGTCTGTCCCGTTGTGCGGGAAGTCAATACCGACACCTAAAATTCAATGGAAAACCCCTTGACCCGTGCCTTTCACCCCGTTTCTTTGTAGAATCAATTCCTGAACAGGACTTTCTTGTACCAATGATTGTGGCGCAAGAAATTGTGTCAGTTGATCCACACTTTTTGCTTTTGTTGTTGACGACAGATTCGGCCAACGTACCATTTTCAGCGTCGACAGTCCACCAAACACAGCCCAAATGATGTAGAAAAACATGTGATCGTGAGTTGTATGAATTATAGTTGTCAAACCAAGGACAACACAGTGACCAAACAAAGCATAACCCTGAAAAGAAAGTGGGAATTATGTTGAACAAGTCGATATTGTCATTGGTCACAACATGACTGCCAACACCGCCTTCCCTCATTCCTTTTGGCGAGTGAAGGGCGCATGTCGAAAAGGTGTGCTATTCTGGTCTGCTGGGAGATTTTACGTCGTTTACCGGTACCTGTCCCCAACCACAGACTGAAAGGCTCAACACTGACAACAAAACACGACCGGCTTTTTCTGACCACGCGTTCAAACTGTGTCGTAAACTCACCGTGAGCGACAGAAGTTGCAGAGCGGTGATATGAGTATTGCAAACGTAGCAGAGAAACCACATCAACCCAGAGGCCCCAAACCAGTAACCGAAGCACACGCCGAACGCCGTTCCCATCAATGTGCCCTCCTCCTGAAAAGCAAAATTTGTAGAACCACTGTTTCTCTTTCTTACTGATTTTGCCCAGGCTGATTTTGTGACATTCCAAGTTTTCCAGTGGCTGGGGGAAACGTTGTGAACAGGATCTTCAAGCAAGAACTGGAATTGGTCTCGAAAGGGCTGATGACAAAAACCAACTTACAACCGAATGTCCCGACGTCTTCATCTGGAAGAGCAGCAGCGCAATAAGCGTGAATATGAGCATCGTCGGACCGTACAGTTCCCGGGGAACTTTGATCTGCTGGGCTCCGAGGCGGCTCGGCACCAACGACTTCAGCAACCTGACAAGAACACATTTTCCCAGTCTAGACGCCCGTTGTCCTCCTCGGCCTTTCAAAGCAGTGGGTGAGAAAACATGGGGAACGTGCCTGCTGCACACAACACTTGGGGGTCAGACCCCTCTGGTTCCCCTTGGAACTGCCCCTGGCAAACCCTGGGGAGGGGCCTCCTCCAACCTTGAAAATTCTTACAGCAAAACGTGAATAATACTTTTGTGCTTGTGACGCAAAATTAGGCTGTGTTTGTTTGCTTCTTTCCGGCGATCACTGGAGACACAACAGACCCCGTGGCCACCCTCCCTCTTGCATTCGCTGAAGTTCAGCTCTTGTTTCAGCTCACGTTTTTTTTTTTGCGAGACCGACACACGCGACACATTATTTCTCGAAGCGAAAGCAGTTCGCTCACCTCAGTCTGACTTCATGTGGCTCCACGTCGAAATAAGGACGGAGGATGTCAATACGCCCGTACAGACTGAAGGCTTGTTTCGCCTGCTGACTTCCAGATTGCCAGAGCTTTGAAAAAAAGGAGAACCGAAGATAAGTTGTGGCTGAACAAGAAGCGGACAGTTGTGGAGTGACAAGGTTCTCCAACACTTTGGGAAACTGTCCCACCAACTTCAAGAAGAACTGGCAATTTGTCTTGCGCTTGGCCTTGTTGGCATCAGTCAGGAGGTAGGGCACGAACTTCGCAGTTTTCTTCACAAGTCCCAAATCCAGGCACAAAATGCGGTGGACTGCAGCTGGAGGGATGCCTGTGCCTTCACTCAGATGAGCCAGGGAAGCTCGTTTGTCCTGCTGCAGGAGGTCTTGCACAGCTTTGATGTTCTCAGCAGATCGGCCAGTTCTTGGTTTGGGGTCTTGCTCCAAGTCCACCACCCTTGTCCTGCCTTCTTTGAAGGTGCGGTACCAGTAGGAGATCCGTGATTCCGACAAGCAATTGTCCTCATACACAGCTTGCACTGCTGCTCTCGTGTCCTTCAGTGACCAGCCCAATTTGACACAAAACATAATGTTAACTCTTTGTTACAGAAAGATGGAAAGCTCCGTCGCTCTCTTCATGGCTGCAAAAGCACGTCTGAACACTTCTGCACCATGCTGTTGTCTGCTACAGATTGGTGCTGTGACCCGCACTTGTCAAGGACACCGTCTGTGTCAGTAGTCAAAGGACCGGTGCCTGAGTGCAGCGGCAAGAACATGTCGATCGTCAGAATTGATAAAACCCTCGTAATTAAACAGAAAAATATTCAGAATAATTAAAATTGTCTGTAGAGGCCAGCACCCCCTGGTGGGGGAGGAGTGTGGTGTGACACACAAGCCTCAAATGTTAGAACCACTGATCATAGATGGCACCACTGAGTCAATAAATACAGAGGTTCCCGCCCTCGGGGACAGTCTCTCCTGAGATACCAACCAGTGTGTTTGTGATATCACTACAAGTTGACACGTTAGATTGTCCAACAAAGATCAAATCGAGTGGAGCAAAAACACTTGGATGCGAACTCACCATCGAGGTGACGCTCTGAGTAACTTGCTGTTTCAAACTTGAAGTGTCTCCCGGACCCGACGATCTGCGCTGTGATGCTGATGTGTCTGCAAAGACTTTTGTCAATGAAATCGAACACCGTTGCAACGAACAGGAAAGACACATGGGGCGCCTTGAAGACACTGAACTTTATCACAGCAAGCAGCAATGGGCCTGAAGGTAACATTCCAGCACAGTAAAACTCTCACCGTGCGAAGTGTCTCGGAAGTACAGCCCGTCGTCGGTAGCGTCGTCGACGACGTCCATCTCGATGATGGAGGAGCTGTCGATCTGGAGCACAGAAACATGACGAAAACTCCCGTCAATTCCAAACCAGCAGGAATCGTTTGGATTTTGTTTTCGTAACAATCGACCTGCGGATATCGGCACTGGGTTTGAACGTGAAATGAAGAACAGAACATCACAGCATTTTGTCTGAGATCTGGACACTCTGTCCACATCTTGATCAGGACTAGATAGATCTATCTGCTTTGAAAGAAGCAAAAATTTTACAATCACGTGCATATTTTTTCACATGCCACCCAAGTAGACTAGACTAGAAACTTATGTCGTCATCACTCTGCGCGTTTTGTTGAAGATAAAACTGATCACAAGGCGAAATTTTTCTTACAACGTCTTTTCTCGACTGGTCCATCGTTCCTGTTGTTTTTTGGCCACCGACATCAAATGATAAAGTCCACGTCGTAAGAAAATTTTCCGCGATTTGACACGATGTTTGAACAATTTAGCAACACAAACCTCATTCAAGCAGTTGATTTTATTTACATTACTGATGACTGAGAAAAATTTTCTTTAATTTGACACCAAACAGCAAAATCTGGCCGGTATTTTTATTACTGTAACTCATTTGTACGCCGAGGCAATACCAAAGCAAAGATGTGAACAGTTACCAACTAATCGATTATGTGTTTCGAATAATTTTAAAACCACTCAACACCAAGGTATAGAAATGACACTGTCGCTTCCTACGATTCGAGTCATTTTGTGGACAGAATTTTGACATGCCAGTACTTCAAAAAGGGGCGGATCCAGGGGTCCATTCTATTTGCCCCCGAAACAGTTTCGGGGATCCACCGAAACGCGCACCTGTTCTTTTTGCATTTTCGGGGACCCTGAGTGTCCACACGTTCTGAGGCTCTGTGGCTCTGTTTTTGGAAGGACTTTACTTGAAAATAGTTGGGGTTTCTTGACTGAAAAGTACTATTTTGGAAAATTTACTCACTTTGAATTTCCCGCTTTGAGCAACAGCAGCTGCCATTGGTCAGTGAAGCTGCTTGGAGATGACCTTCACCTTGAATGGCGAAAATGTCATCTGCAGACGAAGAAGAAGTGACTGTCTTTTTCTGCAAAAAAGATAATAATATGCGCTTTGATTGTAATATTTTTGTCTAAAAATTGACAATGTAATGGGTTGGTATGTTGCAGGAAATATTTCATGTGCCACTGCGCATTGACGGAACAGAGATTGTGATTAATTGTCAGGCCCGAGATGTTGCACAAAT
>JAAUXT010043824.1_pt1 | contig 15789 bp, 17 predicted proteins | sample 7278171 | NCBI WGS metagenome assembly JAAUXT01 (sample SAMN14350112, study PRJNA611818) | marine sediment metagenome | isolation source: surface marine sediment (1.8m) | place: French Polynesia: Moorea | collected 2018-08 | reverse complement strand
GCTGCTGACATACTTTTGGAAGAGGCTGCCTATAGGTGCTTCGATTTGGCTCGCACCGATTTGGCTCATCAGCCCAAATCGTGCAACCCACCTCAAATCACCTAAAAAAACAACTCATCAGGTTCGCTTTTCCGACATCTCAATTGTTCTTCGCACGATTGCCGTCGTTGCATTTGTCTGGCATGCGGGTCTCACTTTTTTGTGGGATTCAAAACGTTGTCCAGTCTTTTTACCGGAGAGGAAGTCAATTGCATGAATTGTCAGACAAAAATTGTTCAGACAGAAAAACTTGAACCAGATCGGACAGAAACAAACCAATTTTTTTTTTATCTAAAAGATTTATTTCTGAGTAACATACAACATTCACTATGTTACATATGTCAACTGCTTCGATTGATACTCTTAGTCATTGAAATTGCAATTTGTACAGTTCAGCTAAAAACCTTTTTTTACATTATGTATAGCAAAATGTGTACATTCTCGGTGGGGTACATGCGTATCTTTATCATCAGTCTTCGAACTGCGAAACGACGATTCCATTTCCAGACGACAGTTGATCTCGGCAGCAGTAACATTTTCCACATCTTTGAATTTTCAACGTTTCTTGCGCACGAAACCCTGCGGAATTCATCAAGTTCAGTCACAGTTACCTTGACCCCAACTTCAGTTGTTACTTTGGTAACTACACTTCAAGATCAGACGTCTTGGAAACCAAACAACCATTGAATGAAAAGGAAGTACACACATTGCACAAAACTTCTTCAGAGTGCTTTTGACGCTTTCTGCTTGAGAATCGCCAGTGATTGTCCTCTGCACTATAGAGATCGAAATGAACAGAAGAAATGCACACGACACTGAGACGCACTTGTCCAAAAATACTCGGACAGTGCGAGTCTCGGGAAAAACTTTTGCCTGACGGTTCTAAATGCTGAGAATACTTTTTTCGCCAAGCCGATATCAGAATGGGTGAACAGGTACATTGCGCAATGGAAACTGATGTTCTCTGAGATGTCAGGAGGCATTTGCGGTCCGTAGCATTGCATTTTCGTTCTGACCTTCCTTGCAATGTGTCTGCTTCGTGTAACATGAAAGAATAAATATACACCAGTCTGATTCTCCTCCACTACAGCAAAATCTGTCAAACAAAAACAAAGTAAAGTCGAAAGCCAACTGAAACGCAACTTTCAAACCAAAAAAATAAATTGTACATCCGCACAGGCCGTCTGTTCCTTTGGTTACAGTGCACAACAACTGAATCAGACACAAGACGCGTTACGAAGCAACAGACAGCCTGGGAGACCAGAGATCCCCTGATCGGTCCACCAAAACAGACGGACATTTTCGGGACCAATGTACGATAGCGACACAGGGAACATTTCACAGGTGCAACACTCGTAAAAACGTAAGTTACACGTGAATGTCCAGTGAAATGTTCCCCGGAACCACTTCCAATATGTATCGTAGTGTTTGTTTACAACGTAAACAATACAACATAAAAATGTACACCTGTAGACTTGTTCACACAGAAGAAAACGAGACCATGGTTCGTCCTTAGTGTTGTGCGGATGGCACTCACAGAAATTTCTGTGTCCAAAAATGACAGAGATCGAGCGTCGCAGAGATCCATGTTGATACAACGAGGATGTTCTTTTTTTTGGCACTGAAGTATTCTGATTTTTAAACGTGTTGGCAAAACAATCCCAGTTCATCGGCCTTGTTCGTTTCAACACATATGTCAACTTTTATGCTCAATTAGCAAACAGTGCAAAGCGTACATTTTGACCACGGTTGTTTTGTTGTTTTTTTTTTTTTGCTCAACAAAATTTTACCATCGTTTTTTTTCAGCTTCTTGCTCCTTGAACGTATTGCAAAACAAATTTACCCTTCGTACAAGTTCTGTTTGGCGGCACAACCCACAACAAAAGAAAATTTACACGAATTTCTGCACCCAACAAACATGAGACCAAGCAACGTGAATTGCAAATTCAGCGGCACGACACTGAGAGGCAAAGGAAGGGTACAATCATATCGGGTTCGTGTTCAGATTGTTGAAGAGCAGCTTCAGGTTTGAAATATTCACACCGAGAACACTGCCTGGGAAGAAAGCGAGATGCCTGTCACACGAATTGGCTGCAATGTTCATTTGAAAACATGACAAAACACACAAGGATGTAACAAGTCGATGTCACCTGTAAAAAAGCATAAAAATATTTTCTGGGTAGACAAAATAGCGCTATTTTCACTACCAGTACCGAAAAGTAAAACCCCCAAAAACTAACAGGCAAAAAATCCACTGCACACGCCAACACGTCGACGGACGCACAACGCGACTCTGGCGAACGTCACACACGAGACACGTACGTAGGCAAAGAATTTACACTGAATGGAATACAGAGTGGAAAACGAAACTGGTTGAAGTTCACTGACAAGGAAGATAATGTGGGCAGCTGGGCATTATTTACAGATGATCGGTCCAGAAGTATCGTACAATGCTGAATATGTATCTTTCGCAATTATTGCACTCGAAACTCAAAATTGTACACACCAAGCAAAAATGAGCGTTAGCATGCCACGCAAATCAGTGAACACTGCCACCCAGCTTCCAAAACAGAATAAAAAGTCGAGATTCTTTGATGGAGACCAGAGAATTTTACCTCGGGTGAAGTTCCTATTTCCTCCAGGAGGTCTTGCAAGGTATTTTTTCACCGCAACTGAACAATGTACTGTTAGAAGTACATCAGTATCACACCAGCAACAGCATAAATTAAGTAAATAAATAACAGAAGTTACCACACTCAAGACTAGACTGTAAACGCTACAAAAATGCAAAAAAGCACTTTGCGCAACCTTTAAAAGCTTCTCTGTTGTTAGTATAAAAACGATCGTGTCACAGAATCCATAATGCTTTTCGTCGACCCACCCTTAGTTGTTCCTGTTTTCTCAAAGGCATCGTAAAGAACGAACAGCACGCAACTATAGGCTACTGTGGTAAGTACATGTATAAAGTATCTTTTTCTGTACAAGATATGGTACAAATTCCAGTGCTAAATGTTTTATATCAGTCACTGTGAGATTAAAAAATCAAAAAACGTGTTTTCATTCAGGTCTCACTCTATCAACTTTCTGATGATTTCTCTTGTGCTCAAAGATCACGCAGAGGCTGAGGAGCACCCGATTCTCCCAACATGAAGCCTTCTTGACAGCATGAGAGAGAAACCGTTGAAAGGAAGAGGTCAGAAACCTGGCGACAACACGCTGGCAGATTGATAATCACACACATGGGGGCAGCACCTGTGCTCGTCAATATAACAACGTCACCACCAGGGGGACTGGGTGGTGACTTGCCATTGGTCAGTGTCATCACAAAATGTTTTTGCTTTTGCTGCTGTTCGTGTATCGAGTGCAAAAGAACATTTGCTCCCTTCAAGCTTTGTGTTGGAAAAGTGCAAACTATGCCCACCGTTTTCACACGGAACTCGAATTTCCCCATCACCAACTGGACTGTGGTAATCTACAGATGTAGACCTATCTCTCTACACAACAGTTGAAAATAGGTAAATGTCCGACATACCCTGTCATCTTCTAACAAAGTCACAAGGGTCAACATCTACAAATTCCTACTCGCACCACGTCCAGCGAAAAATCTGGAGAAATACGCCTGTTCCCACCCAATTCGAAGTCCCCAAACGGGCTGAAATGCTAGCACAGCCAAAATTCGACTGAGAAGTGGAGTTTCCACCTTGCATCAGTGGGTCAACAGTCAAAACGATGCGTTTGAAACAGGTCGATTGGGGAACTCGAGTTGTCCAGTTCCAGGCGTACATGAACTGAAAATCCAATGTGAGCGCACCAATTTTCATCTATCCGATTCTTTACCACCTGTCCACTATCAGGTGCATCGACTTCTTTCAACTGTTGAAAAGTGGCAACAAACTTCACACGAATCTATGTGAACCTTGCAGTAGACGAAACAACGCGCGCGGTGTTGAGCTGTTCCTCCGTTGCAGTGAGTGTCCCCCTGGGGCCTGGTGTCGTTTGGTGGAGCAAAGATGCAAGCCGATCCATGCGTGCGCAGCAATGCATGAAACGGAGATGAAATCGTGACGTCGCGACCAACGCCGTCCGGTTTCATTGGACGATCGTGTGTACTAAATCCTGTGTTTACGCTGTCGGCAGAGGCTCTGCAACGAAACAACGCGGCTTGTCAAGAGACGGGCGACTTTGGAGCGTGCTGATCGACTTCCGTGACAAGGTATTATTTTTTGTACTCATGAACAAACTTATTTTCGACTCGTCAAACGTTGGGTGGCTATGTCAACCTGGTGACAAAGGCGATCAACCAGAAGTTTAGAAACGATCAGACAATTTCACTGAAAGCGAAACAGCTTGAAGCGTGTTTGTTAGTCGCGCTGCCAAAAGCTGGCTTCGATGAACGTTAAAGCGATACCAAACAGACCAAACCCCAAATGTTGAAACGGTAGTCATCGGGTTATTTGTTTTTCATTTCACGACTAATGTCACCCTCACATCAACGCAGAGACCTGTCGACACGAATTCAAACTCGCGTCAGTTTTGTAAGTGTTCGCTTGCAGCTGCCTCATCGTCGTCCACAAATTGTGACTGAAAGCCCTCACTCAAGTTTCCCACTTGAACAGGAGTGAGTTTGATTGCGGCTACGTCAAACTCTTGGCGTGCTACCTGTGGTGGTGTTATTTGCTGGCGGTTTGGCGGGGCTTCCCTTTGCGGGACTGTTCGCCCCTTGCTCCGACCCAGAGAAGGAGCGCTGACGCAGCTTGGGCATGTCCCACTCTTCCATCGACATCGACCGGTGACGGAGGAACGGTTTTACGGCGATGTTACGCATGGGCACTGAGGAAACTGCAAGCACAGAGAAAACAATAACAAACATGCATTGCTTTCTCTACTGCTTCTACAATCAAGCGCAACACACAAATATCTGCACAGTTTCACCCAATCAAAACGACCGAGGAGCAAGAGTCCAGCAGCAATTGAAAACAGCATTTGTTTCTGTTTTGGCTTCACTTCGTTGGGGTCAAAAGAACGAAATGGCGTTCAAAATAGTGTTTCATCGTGGTCTGTGTCGGTCAAACTGTGCAAAGTACAACTACAAAAACTGCAAAGGGAGCCGTGCCAAGCATGCTGCTTCCGCCAGCCTGAAAATCCGAGAAAAAAACATCAGTTTATCTTGGCGGTCTACAACAAAATCTGAGACACTGTTCTTCAAGAAACAATGCTGACGCGTGGACGCACATCACACAGATATTTTCTTCCATCAGAAATGTGCCTCCTTTCCCGTGGACACCAGACTCGTCAGCATTGCTTCCTGATTCACAAACAGCAAAACAGACGGGGAGGAGGATGCGAGGAACCCTGGATGCAGTGTGACATGCGATGGAGCCGCCGTCGCCGCGGCGGATACCTGGTGCGGCGAGTGGGGAGGTGGGTGGAGGCGACGGCATGGTGCGGACGGGCGAACCCTCGTCGCCCTCCTCGAGGGACAGTGACTGGGTGCGCTGCCGCATGACCAACTTGGGCAAATCTGCTTCTTCCATCGACATGGACCGCATCATGGCGAGACTCGGGCGCCCCACGTTGCGCATCCGAACCGAGGCGACTGAAACGAAGCACACTTCAACTACAGGCACTGACGACAGCGAGATGTACGAAGGAAAATGATCTGACTCTGCAACTGCTCCAACTATCACAACTGTGCTCATACATTGTCTCATTCTTTTTCATTGATCTGTTGCCACTCACCAGTGTCCCTTCCTCTCGTATGAAGTCCAGGTACATCCAGCATGTGCGCTCGACAAGCAACTCACCTCAGCTTGTGATTGCCACGCACCAAATTAATCTTGTCAAATCTCTTGCAAAAACCGCGCCAAACACTTTTTCCCATTGGCAATTTTACTTCGAGACGGAATATTGCTCCGACAGCTACAACATGTCCACGAGGAGACTTACTGAGACCAAGGCCCTGAAGAAAATACTGGAAACTTTCCACCAACTTCTTCCTCTGCAAAACACAAAGCACAACAAGTTTGAAGAAAACACAACCACCGCAGCTGACATAAATTTTGCAATTTTATCTCGCAATGCTGCTTTCAAGATCATCAGGACAAAGCTCATTTTATTTCGGTGATGAAACGGCACGAAGACAAGACGTACGTCGGCTGGGTTTTCCTCAAAGACGTTGGCGACTCGAGGGATCTCGATGAACTCGACGTGACTCTTGTTCTGGCACACCTTGACGATCGCTTTGTGCAGGTTGCGCGTCGTCGTGTTGAACACCGACTTCTCCCCCGTCACCAGTAGCACAGGACACCTGTGCAAACAATCCACAAGGTTCACTCTCTCCGTTGTCTGCGATGACTGTCAGGAACACAGCCAATGGGTGTTCTCTTTCTGCCTTTGTTGGGATCAACAAACTTTTTGTGCTCAACGATCTGACTTCACTTGTGGAATTCGATACGGTTTTAGGCTCGAAATCCGACAAGATAGGAAGCCAAACTTTGTCCGACAAACAATCGATTGCCAGCAATGTCACAAGATGCTCCAGCTGAACGGATTCTGTTGCAAGCAGAATATTTTTCCTGTAGCGAATGATTTATGTCAGGGATGAAAGCAGGGGGATTTATTTCAGAACTTCTTTGAGAGGCCGAAAAGGATTTTTTTGAGCTTTGAGACTCCATTCCCGGCAAAAACGAAACAAACTAGGCCTTACTTACTTCATTTTATCCACTTTGTCTGCTATGGTTGTTCTCCTGTAACGACAACAAGGAAGCGTGCAATTAATGAATCAAAAAAGAACGACTTTCTATGTTGACGCACGTGTGAGGCATCTTTGGTCCGGTGGACAAAGCCAGAACCGTTCTTGCGGATATCAATCAGTCTGCTGGGGTTCGGGTGTGGAGTGCCAAAACTTATCACAATGCAAGCTCCATTTGGAATTGGGACACAACCTCCTGGGGGGGGGGGGTCTGCTCAAGAGCCTCTGCCCTCAGGGATTCTCATCCCTGCCACCCACCCTGCAAATACAACTTGGGCAAGACAATTACAAACCTCTTTGGAACAAATGTTCAGAGTAACACGGAAATGTGCGAAAAGCTCGCGTGCAACACACACGAGAATCTCAAAGAGAAATGTATCGAACTTACGAGTGATTTTCTTCCTTGCTGCCAACACAAAAAAGCTTACAAAGCAAAGGTAAAAACACTCACTTGAGGAATGCATTGACAAAGAGTTTGAGGTTTTTCGGGTTGATATGGTTGCGAAGGTTGTCCTGGTAATTCTCCACTGCAGATTTCAGCGAGTCTGCGTCCTCTGCCTTGTGAAACTGCAAACACAGCAGAACGACGTCTTCAAGACCGCTCAGAAGAACAACGCAACTACAGTACTGGCAAATTTCTGACGCCGACATGACGGAAAAAGTGGTGGCCAAATGATGTTCTACACGTTGAACCTTTGTTGTTCGGCATTGAGAAATGGTTACAATCTTTGGAGACATTGGACGGACAGGTGGAGAAACATCATTGCCACTAAGGTGACCACTAGTTGACGTTGTCTATCCTCACAATATGTGGTTCGAACAACGGGAAGAATCAAGGAAACTTTGCTGTTTGTATTTTTTGTTTCAAAAAGAAAATCAGGGAAGCATTCCTCAAGTTAGCACTGAATGCTTCAGGGGCGTGGGTGAACGAGGCGAGTTGTCCACATTCCGTTGTGGGTTCAGGGCAAACTTGGAAGCACCTAGCTGACCATGGAGAGAAGACACTGGAAGAGAAGATCAAGTGTGGTGGTGCCGGAAGTACATGGTGAAGACTTAACAACAGGGAACTGAAAGTTTTCTTCTGTACCAACAGTACGTGATGCAGGAGAGATAAAGAGTGAGTCGCCTATTGCCGTGCGCTTATTTGCAAACAGGAAACTTATGTTTTGCTTTTCCCTACTCCATTCAATTCAACTTGCAAGGAAAATCCAATCTGTTCGATACGCCGAAGCCGATGTTGTTTGTTTCATTTTGACAGGAAGGACTGTCTTGAAGTTTGAATCTGAATTTCGAAACAAAACATAATTTCCCTTGGTTGTGGATGTTAGTGTTGCTGAAATGAAGATAATTAAATGATAATCATTCAGCTGTGTGTTGAAAAACTAACAGAAAGTTGTGGGAGAAGAACAGAAGTCACTTTACCTGCCCCTATACACACAAATACACAACAAAAATGTGTTATTTTATTTGAAACAAATGTGTAGGTTGAAGTAAAAACTTCCTTGCGCAAAATCTGACGTTCGCAAACTCTTGTGCTTCTTTACAACAAATTAACTGCAATGTTGATTTCAGTCTCCGATATCAGCCACTATCATTTTCTCCCATTTTCTCGCAATATTTCTGTGATGTGAACTTGCGCGTACACTTCCGATGTGCCGATTCAAAACAAGAAAATCGCACTGGCTTCGTCTCAAGAAGTTCTAAAAAGAGACTGGATTACAATTCACGCAAATGAACGAAGTGAATTGTAATCAAACCAGATGATGCCACAGGCATCATTGCAGGAAACGGGTTGTTTGTGACAGTTTCGCCAACCACAGGGACTGTCGTTGGTTGAAATGACACCAGGAGCTCTGACAACGCTCCCACCCCTGCTTGCCTTTTTGTGTTCGATCGGATTGTTCACACAGAGGTCAGTTTGGTCAGGCGGGCTTGGAAAAACAAATCCAATGGGAAGGACACGGACGTGCACTTGATTTTCTTTCGTTTGGATCCGACCAGGTCAAGTTCTGGATCCTCAAAAGTTTTCTTGGATAGAGCTGCGCCAGGAGGATCGCTGACAAACAAAAAGCAACGTGGACGCTAAGCGTTGGGCAATGTTTCTGAACTAACTGTACGAGTACGCACACAAACGCTTGCACAAGTCGTCCTTCCCAAAAGTCTAGGAAACTTAACCCTGCGAGACTAAAGAACACAACCACCCTCGCTACACAGCTAAAAATCCTAAAGCCTGTACTTTCCTCTTGCAATCTGGCCTCCTGAATTTTGTTTCACCAAAACGAGCCTTGATTTCTCTTTGGCGAACAATTTGGAGCACACAGGAAAAACACACGATCTTGTGTCATGTACGAGTCCACGTGGAAGAAGCAAGAGATACCCAGAGAGAAGGCAGCTGAGGAGGCAACGTTGGAAAGTATAATGCTGTCAAGTGTGCAACGTAAAGACTGAATAAAAGCACTGCTATTACATTACCTCGGCCTACAGTGGAGCGCACAAGTAGTGGTCAAATCAAGGAGAAAAAGAAAAAAACACATCAACATTTTAACAAGTCACAGAATCATATGTTGATAAGTTTATTGGATGAAGGATGGTTTTAAAACTTGCATCTTTCTCGACCACCCTGTACCCAATACACCTCTTCATCCACAAACCAAATTCACGAAGCTCCAATACCACGAATAACAATCAATTCCAACAAGCAAAAGTCCCGTAAACTTTGCAAATCATAACAAACATCAATGATATCACCTTGTGTCCCTCCTTTTTAAAACTTCAGATGGTACAAAATTTGACAAAAGTTGTATTCTGATTCATTTCAAAAACAAAATGCAAAGCACCAAAGCATCGACTGCTTGGCCAAAGAAATTGAAAAAGAAGCATCAAAGCGATATGCAGCCGTTCCTGGGTGCAAATTGATCTCACAGACTAAATTAATTAATTTGACAAAATGTAAGAAGATAATTTAAAAGCTGTTCAAAAAGAAAGGAACACAAGCAGCATTCAAAGGTTGTGTCCCTTCAGACACCGATTGGGGTGACGACCTGCGCCTCAGCTTGGGAGATCCGCTCGGACTTCTCAAACAACGAAGCCACTTGGGTTCCAAAAGAGAAACAGTCAAGAATGCCTTTTGTGCGAGGGCTTTCAACTGTCTATCTCCTCATGTCACCAATAGATCAGACATCCTCTGGCAAATTTAATTTCTTTTGAGCCGAAATGTTACTCCTGGACATCTCAATATGGGTTGGTATCCGACAATTGAACCTTCAAGCATACAAGGTGATTTACATGCCCTGAAGACTTGCTGATACTCGTTGTGTTGTGACGGTATGACACGGACTGCTTCTGATGTTACCTTTCCCACTGAACTGGTATGTTTGAATTACGGTTTGAGGGTGGAATGACTTTCAAAAGTGCACGTGTGAAGTATCCTCCATGCAAAAACCTGAGTCTACTTGGTGATGTTCTGACGTTCGACCAGTTAGATCTGTCTCCAAGCTGCGAGGTCGAATCACAATAGAGCCTCTCGTTTCCTTGTCTCTTTTCAGCTGTCTTGCAAATCACATGAGCATGTATTGTTGGTTCTTTGAACCAAAATCCTCAAGTGATCACACCTCAAAATGACTGGCCACAAGATCTAGAGTCATCCTTGTGACATGAGATTTGACCCCGCAGGCTTGAAGACTGGTGTTAAGTCTGTCGGTATACACGATGGCAAATGTACGAAATGTGATGAAAGAATGTGGTTCAAGAAGGAAATCCACGTTGAAAACCTCACAAAACAGAATTACCGTGTCACGTTCCTAACAATATCATGGGAGCTTGGGAGCTTCAGGACTGCCTACAGAAACAAGTGATTCAGCTTTAAAACTAATGTTCTGCGTCTGTTGCTGTGTCACCCAACAACACGAAACCACAGGGACACTTGAGTTCACACTTTTTCGTTCTTGACGGACCTACAGCTAATGAGTTAGAAAAGCAGCATTACGAATGAATGAATCACAATGTTGGCGTTTTGAGTACACTGTTCACAGAACCAAACCAATGTCATTGAACACCGTACTAAGTTAGACGCAAGCGCTGTTGAAAAAAGTACAACATGGCTCTGACAGTACTTACAGAACCGAATCGATGCAGCATGAGGTAGGCCTCGGCCGTTGGGTTCATGCCAATGTTTTCAAGTTTCCAATTGATCACCTGCAAAACGGAAGATGAAACCAGTCAGCGCCGTCTTCAGTTTGTTGTTCAGTCTGAAAACTTCGGCACACAAGAAACTGCCAACATTTGGTTGCCATCCTCTCAGGACGTCCCAAGGGGTGTGTCTGGTACCTTGTCCTTTAGAGATTCCAGAAATCCTGCTGTTGTTCCTGTGGCGTGGATCAGCACACAGCCCAAGACGCGGTCGATGTGGGCCATCTGCAACGCGTTTGACGTTCATCAGTCAGGGTCAGCAACAAAGGAAGACAAAAACGCAACTTTGCCAAGGTGTTCAGAAATTGCGCAGTTCTTAACGGACTAAAGTTTGGGTTGGTCGCACAGATGAACAAGTGACAGTCAACAACCCATTCACGTGTCACTTAGAACCTCCCGGTGTGAAATGACGAAATTTTCACTCACAGCAAAGCGGGCAAGTATATTGGCACCTGCTCCTTCACCAAAGCACACCACCTCCTTAACGCTAAAATGTCAATTCAAAACGCAACAATCTCAAGACAGTGCTTCACGAGCCTGACCCAACGATTCGAAAGCAAGTGATGCTCACAAATTTTACCGGCAACTACTTGCAAGAGAATGTCTACATAGGTTAGACTGAAGCGGCAATGAGAGTCCCAAGAAAAGGCCATTTGCAGAAGCGGTGACACCACTGAGTTATGCCGCCCCCAGAAAAAATTGTGCACAGGCAGTCCGACAGGTCACCAGAAATGTTTCCCTCCACACACTAAATTTTGAAGAGGTAGCTCCAGGGTATTTCAGAAATTGTTCAGAGGCAGAAACAAAGAAACAAGACTCACTTGAGCTGGTCGAGCACACAAACGAGTTCTTCACCGATTTTCTGCATGGTTGGAAACACATAGCTGAGAAAGAGAAAAGAGTCGTTTGCAATGTCGACCTCCGAGAAATTTCCGATTCGCACATGGACACCGTTTGGTTTGCCACTTTACGCCGGATTTCAACTTGAAAATCAATATTCAGCCTGTTCACAAAATTTTGCAGTGCACTCACCCTGAAGGCAGGTCGGGGTCTTTCGGCGCCTGGCCGGGGATGGTGACGTGCACCCACACCGTCCTGTCACGGATCGGAATCATCAGGTCGTCTTTGACGAAATCCTGGTACATCATGTCTGAAATGCACAAGATACGAACAATTTGTGAGACTCCTGGTTACGATACAAGAAAGAAAGAACACGAAGGACGGCTTGGTCACGTGCACGCGTGAGTTCCCCTTTCATGCTTCTGCGACTTCAGCGGTAACTTTGTACTGGCCTTGGTAGTCCTCCAGCCACCACCATCGAGAACTTGGGAAACGCCAACCAACCCTTTATTTGTGTCACTTCGGATCCAAGGTTGGACACTCCACCTGAACCTCGAGCCAAGAGGGTTTCTTCTCGGAGCGACCCACAGCCTTGGGGCGAAAGTAACGAACGAAACCTCTCCTGCGGACCATATTTCGACTGAATGAACCAACAACGAAACCGTATCTGCTTCCTTGACACATTTATTGCACAGGAGTCAAACTATCCGTAAAACTTGTCAATATTTCGCCACATCGTCTGGTCAACATAAAACATTCAACAGTACAATGGAAAGAACCCAGTCCACTGGGGACTTTAATTTCCGAACGAAACGCAGAAATAGACGGAGACTGGCACAACATGGGCGAATTCTGACCACTGAGAGGACCCACCCCTTTCAGAGGCGTCGTTCGCGACACCTGATGTCTGTGATTCACAGCAAAGCGCTTGGGACCAACCATTTCAGTGGACTTTGGGTGTCGAAATTTCTTGCCTGCAGGACATTCATCCGAATTCATTTTTGGTTTGCGTTCACCTTCACAAATCTTCTCATCCCAAGGTTGATCCATTTTCTTGCCAAATCTTGACAGTACCTCACTTGAATCTTGTGTGCGCGCACACTGGGTGGATTCACTCAGTACAGAACAGTATTTCATTGTACATCTTGCCCAAACCGAATCCCTCCTCTCTAGCTTTCACCTATCACTAAACTGGGTTGGCCAGGTTTCAGAATCCAGCTGTGCTCTCCGGCGGGCTTGGGGTCACGCTCAAGGATCCCTCCCCCATCGAAGGAACCGGGTGCGCACACTGAGCGCGTATCTGCATGGGCGCAAAAAATGGTAGTGGAAACGGAAAAGCTCCAAATTTCGAGCATACTGGGCCCGGCGCACGAACGTCCCGTGTCGTGACGAGAGGACTCCTGCTCCCGGAGGGAGCGAGCGCTGGTTGAGCGGCTCCTGGGGCCCCTGGGTGCCACGTTTGAGGTTCAAATACAGCAGCCGTTGGAGACATCCTTGTGCATCGGTTGACGTGGTCTGGAACAACTGGGGGGCGGAAAACGAGCTGTGGAGTCAGAGGTGCACGCAGGAACTGCGGGGGTCCAGTCGGGGCGAACCGCGGGGGGAGTGGTGCGGCCGGGCCATGCGCTGAAAATTGATCTGGTGGGTCCATCTGAGTCAGCTGCTGACAAAGACGGTCGACTTCTGCAGCACACTCGACAGGAATGATGTATTTACGATGGTTCCAGCAGGAACCCACGATATGCACACACACCTGAAACAAAGCGGGAACAGAAAAACTTACTCAATTGCGGAAACAATGTCGATGTGTTCGCCCCCCCCCCCACCCCCGTGTTTCTTTTGAACTGTCGTGCATGAACCTGTAGAATTTTTCACATGTCCCTGCTCACAAACCTTTTGCAGAACTGATCCCGTTTCACGGTCAAGATCACACAATTCACGCGGCACAAGACCAGTCTCACCCCAGCGAAATCGGACCGGGGTGAACTGGTCCTGGTGGGTGAACTGTTCTCAAACCGTTCAACAGATGGCTCGCCTTTTCAACCTCTCAAGAAACTTACCCGACCGTCCTTTCTTCGGTACAAGTCCACTTTTAGAATCCGGCCATCAATCATCAACCCCTCACGTCCTCTTTCGTACGCTCTGTACACCTCCTCAGGAGTCGACATCACCACAATTGCGTAGCCCAAATTGCGTTGCGTTTTTCGATCGCATCCAATGTGGACTGACAAAACGGTTCCGTAGTGCTGCAAGAAAGTATGTTCTGGTGATCGACATGATGCAGGAGAACCTCAGAGATCCCCTTTTTTTCAAAAATAATTTGGTGAGATCACGCGATACCACCTTCTTTGACAGAACTTTCGCAAAGAGACAGTCTTGCAGTGACCAAGTGAAGAATACAAACCTGAAACAGTCCATCCACTTCGTATTTGTGAGTAGTGTACGGAATGTTTCCAACAAACAATTTGAGATTGTCCGGAAAATCTAAAGCCGGATCCTCCATTGTAAGAAAAATTCAGAAAACGCCGCAGAAAGCGTGGTCGGTCGCCAGCCCGCGTTGACCGTGTTGTTCGTCCGTGAAGTTGAAATGCACTGGAAAGTTTCGGGGGAAGGGAACAAACAAAAGGTTTCTTCAATTGTAATCAAGCCACAACGCGGTCACTTCGTGCCCCAATTTCAAAGTATGTTTGGCAGTATACCAAAGCATTTGTCCAACACGAAAATGAGTGCAAGTTCTTCGCAGGTTCAACCACATTTACGAACACGAAATTCACGGGTTCTCACAAAGGCATGGTTCCTGTGAAATCACACGACTTTTCGAGACCTTTGACCGAAAAAAGACTTGTGTGATTGAACAGTGCAAAACAAAACTATCTGTACGAGCTCAGCTGAGCAACAGAGGAGGGAGCATAAGGAACATCAAAAAATCACCCTTTTTTCAACCATGGCTGGGTGGGATCTCTGAATTACTTTTGGCGTGTGACCCATGCGGAGTCTACGAATACCTGCAGATTTCGGACACGGAATGATTATTTTGTCAGTTGAAATATTCAAAACACCAAAGCGTGTTCTGGGTGCACAGACTGCAGAAAGTCTTGTTGTTTCTGTCCGTCACGCGCAGCAACAACACATTGTCATTAGAAATTAGACCCTGGCGACAAGCCTTTTGCGGCCAGACTGAATGCAATTGGACGATATGACGGTGAGAGCAGACAGCATCGCAGGCGGGGGAGTAGCGATCAATAATGCGAGGGAGGATGCAAGTCACAGCTCTAACATGCCAGCTTCGAGTTACACTGCCCCAAAGTGCACAAATGGAACTGGTCTTCGAATGTCCTTGGCACTGGAGAACAACCGAACACGGGACAAACGACTGTTGAGGCAGACACGGGCGGTTCTTCTGAGTCGCAGCATACGAGTACAAACGTATCCCAACGTTGGAAGCTTCGCATTTAATGACACGGAGGTCGTCCAATAAGTGTCAGACGCAAGACACAGACACGAGTACATGACTGTTTTGTCAGACCATGACAACCAATGGGTTCTCCTAAACATGCGTTCGGTCACTCCGCCTGGCGACTCTGTTCGTAATTCTGGTCGTTCAAGCACGGGATTCGCACTTTACCTCATTTGACGTTTGCCTGCCAACCGAACGAGTAACGAACAGCTCCTGCAGCTGCTTGCCGTCGTCAGCAGAATTTCAATTCGAACTTTGCGTTGACACAAGGAAACTAGAAACCAACCAGCTCGCAACTTCAGAGGCAATCAGGACTGTGGGCAAAACAGATGGTATCGAACAAGCTCCTGAAGATAACATCACAAAAGATAATTGCAGGATGAAAAGAACAGGGACTTTTTAGGTGATTTGAGGTGGGTTGCACGATTTGGGTTGATGAGCCAAATCAGTGCGAGCCAAATCGAAGCACCTATAGGCAGCCTCTTCCAAAAGTATGTCAGCAGCACTTTCATAG
>JAAUXT010118572.1_pt1 | contig 15790 bp, 11 predicted proteins | sample 7278171 | NCBI WGS metagenome assembly JAAUXT01 (sample SAMN14350112, study PRJNA611818) | marine sediment metagenome | isolation source: surface marine sediment (1.8m) | place: French Polynesia: Moorea | collected 2018-08 | reverse complement strand
TCTCTGTATCTGTGTGTCTGTATGTGTGCCTGTGTGTCTCTGTATCTGTGTGTCTGTATGTGTGCCTGTGTGTCTCTGTATCTGTGTGTCTGTATGTGTGCCTGTGTGTCTGTCCAATTTGATGAGTGAACTCAGTCCCTGAAACATTCCTCTTCTCACTGACTTGAAGTTGTTGTTTGCCAGAGAAAGATTGGTACATGATGACAGGTCCCAAAATGTTGTTTCCCAGAACTTAGCATTTTTATTTTCAGCCAATGATAAACCAAATAGTTGCTCTGTTCTAGAAAACTCCCAAATGACAGAAAGTCTATTTTTGGTCAGGTGCAATTCCTGAAGGGACAATAGCTTTTTGAAAGAATTTGGCATCAGTGATCTCAGTTTGTTTCTAGTCAACTCAATGCACCTCAAACTAGCCACACCTTCCCGTGCACTATTTTGAATGTGGGAAATCTGGTTTTCATTCATATAGAAATATATCAGTGAAGTTAAACCTTTGAAGTACCCCCTCTGCATTGTGGTCAGTTTATTGCAGCTCAAATTGAGATGAGTACTAGCTGACTGATGCTGGAACACACCTGATGTAATGTTAGCAATATCATTCTGCTGCAAAAGAATTTGTTTGGCTCTGAGTTGAATATCATCTGGAATACTTTTCAAACAACATTGTGTTCTGGTAAGTAGTTTCCACCATTTTTCATACATGTTTGTACAGGTCTCAGAATGGTAGCAAGCAGAGTGTGATCCAGCAGGACAGTAGAAATGATAGATACTTTCATCTCTACCAATGGGCACTTGCTATGCCCTCTTCCAAACCTTTGCTATGCAGATTTTTGTCAGAAGATAAATTTTTGTCAGAAGGTACTTATTTTGAATAGAACTTGGTAACTGTTTGAGATCGAGCCAGTGGGTAAGTTTTCCACTGCAGCTATTTATAGCAATGTGAATACACCACTATAGTCTCATAATGAGCAGCTTGTCATGTAACACAGCTGGGAGATATCCAAAACTACAATGTACAATGGTTCAATATCCCGAGACATTGGTGTCTCAGTGACATGGTTGCCTCACACAACAATGTGTTTTCTGTGTGGTATTGTTCACATGTAGAACCATATGCAATTGTACTCCCCACAAAACAACAGAAACCTGTGTTGTGCATGGGTGCATAGTCAAGGTTTGGTCACAGAGTGAAGGGCTCAACTCTGGTAAATGTTGGGTTCAGCCCAGGGTGGAGCAAAGTGGTATTTTGGAACAACAAAACTGTTGTTTTTCACACTTGTGGGGTTTTGATGGGTCAACTCCCACAGGATCCACCAGCAGAACAAAGCCAAGATGCCATATCACTGGTAGACCCAAGTCATTCTAAATGTCTGCAAAACCTGACATCTATATCCAATATTTCATTCCACATTGGTTATTTTTTGCAAATCTTAGAAGTTGAAAATAATTTGTGGTAAAATGTTCAACTGCAGTAAAATGCAGAAGAATTCAGAACTTCAACATTGGGACTTTCTACTTCAGATATATAACAAGCAAAAAACAATGGTGTGGACAATAGCTTATTACTGGCCCTCAGCAATTTCCACAAAATGGATGACTCTTGATGAGCCAGACTGTAACATGAAAAAGAGAACCTAGCAGTTGCTGCATTCAAGAAAATATGCCAACTTGGAAGCTGTATGGCACACCAGTATCTCTGATGCTTGCCAGCCAGTATCAGAACAGATACATGTCTGATTGTGCCACCATCAGGTTGTCACAAACAAAATCCACAAATTGAATGCCCAGTATTGTGTGGACTCAAGACATCCTTGCCTGCATTGTTGACCATGTATGCTTCAGAAAACTAGTCCAACTGCCAAACCTTGATGTCATCTGGTGCTGCCATGGTTTTCTCTGAAAATACGGGGCACACCATGCACCACATCATCACTGTTGTGGCATAGCCTGCGAATTATGGGGAATGAATGAGCTGGTTTAATGAGGCCACCACTGTAGTTCTGCTGTATGCTGCACTGGGCATGGGAAGAGAAATTATCAACATGCAGGTTGATTATTTCCTTACTAATTCTGATTATGATCTCCACTTTTGACACCACAATTGAACAACTATTGGCACCTTGAATGCCTGGCACCAGCAGATTCTATCTGCATGGAGGCTGAACCCCCTGGACAGGCATGCCCAGTTCAACTTTGCTGCCAGGGTTGGTGAACCTTTCTTTCCCTTATTGATACACAAAAGGAAGGACAAATGAGGCAGGTGCTTTTGAGATTGCTATCCTGAGTGTTGAAAGACAATCTGAAATTTCTGGACACACCACATTCTTTCATTGTGTGTGGAATATCCTGATTATGTATTTTATGCACTGCATAATGTGGGCAACAATTCTGTATGTTTGCCTTTACCTTCGCCTTGAGGTGGAAATGTTTTGTACACAATGAAGTTGTTCAACACCTGTGACCTGTCTTGCATCCCAATTTTACCACTCAAATTTGAATCAAAGCAACTTGCCGCCAAATTACATATCTCCAGCACAACTCCAACTTTTTTCTGACAATGATGTTGTACCAATAATCATTGATAATTGCAGAGAGAACAACAAAGAAACACCCATGGGGATGTTTCAAACACAGAGAAAGTATTTCTGCACAGAACAGCAAGAAATAATCATGGGGGAAAGCCAAAGTCTGTCAAACATGGAGAATGGAGATTACAATTGTGTTAAGAACTTGCAAACATTTGTTTCCGTTTGGAATCAGTTGATATTTTCTGACTGACTGGGTTCAATTTTGTGTTTGTGTTTGCCAGCCTACACGTACTAAACTCATCAGCTCTGCACAGTGCTTTTTGTGTGCAGACCCAAGGCAATTGAAGTTTGGGACAAAAAAACGGCATTTGTCTCTTGCAAGTCTTGATTGCCCTGCCTGAGTGAATTGCTCTCAACCGCCTGTAGGACACTGCATGAACCGAGCTGTGAAACATTATCTGATGGCACCACAAGTTGACCTATGGAAAAAAACTTTGCCCTTTGTTCCATGAATTGAAAAGACTCCATGGGTCAAATTTCCCAGTCAGAGTCAATGTGAAAAAGTTGCTTTTTAAACTCACGGAGAACGCTCTTTGTCCATTTGCATTACACACCCAGTGGATGGTGAAACTCACCAGCTCTGCGCAGTCAATGTTTTCAGAGAGGCACTGATGTTGACTGGCAGCAAACTACAATGAAATCTGCAACAAATTCCTGAATGTTCTCTGAAAATTTGAGTGCACCACGGAAAATGTGTGGAATGATGCACACATGTGACAGGACACAGTAAATACGTAAAACAATGCCAGCCAACAACTGAGGACTATGAAAGCTACAACCACAAATTTTTGGCTGATTGTTTATGTTGTCCTTTGCAATGAAGTTGAAGATGTTGGTCCCATAGAAGACAAGAACATGACTGCAATTAACAAGAAACAGTGGTGCAAATATACAGAAGCACTAATAACTGGTATCATTGGTGGAATGATGGACCATCACATAACTTGTATGGAAGAGATGTTAAAATTTGTGCTTCAAACACTTGTGTCAACCTCTACGCAAAAGAATATTCATGACTACTATACTCTACACAACACTTTTGTGAAGTTTCTGTCATTTACCATCAAAACTGATCTTCATCAAACACACATCCACACTCACTTTTTAAAGACAACAGAGACAAGTTTTTTCTTCATGTTAGACAAGCATTTGAGGTCCAAAATGCATTTTGTTGAGCTGAGAATTTTTGGACTGCATTATCTCTGTCAATATTGGTTTCAAGTTATCCATTTACACACAAACCCACAGTTCAATTTCACCTTGTGTGGAATTCATTCATACACTGACATTTATCCACCTTCCCCTGATGTCAGGATGTATCTTTTGACCGGAGTGCACCACAACAATTCATTGTGTTTGTTTGTTGTCTTTGACATCATTGGAACCAAAGTCATAGAAACTGACACATTTCAGATGGAAAAGCCTTTCAAACCACAAATGATAATTCTGACCCATGATTTGGAACAAATCATCAAAACTTTCCACTTTGTCCTGAGCAAATTGACACAAGTTCAAATTTGTCTCAATTCTTCTGCCAGAAAAGCTGTTCTGTTTGATGGCCCTGGATTTCTGTCAGAGTGGACAGTTTTTACAAGACAGTTCTTGTGCTCCAGTTTCCAATGCATAGTTCAAATACATCAACAACACACAGAATCTGATGAGTATGACCTGAGTTTCTCACCAAAAATACCAACAGAAAAGCAGTGCAAACAGCTGAATTTGGGCAAAAGAGGATTGGCCATGTACAGTAAAATGTACACACTCAGACAAAGCATTTCGTATCTGGTTATTTTCAGTGCTGCAACTCAGCATATCAACATATCAATTGTCCAATGGAACTTCTGGGGAAGGGAACACCAGCAGTGTCTTCATGGTGGCATAAGCCTGTTTGAAGGCAGAAGATCATATCATACAGAAAAAGAAACAATTTGCTCAAACAGACACAAAGCTGCTTTGTACTTGAAAAACATATATATGAAGACAAATGAGTTTACCCTTGTCACCTACACCTATGAAAAGTATGGATCACTGGATTATACACTGAAATTGTCCAGTGTTGTATGCAATATTGTCAAAATAAATCTGTGCAAAAAGATGCATGAAATTTTCGAAGCAAGGCAGAAAAACATTGTTCTGAAGCAAATGTTGGAAACACCACGTTTAATTAGCATCAGCAGTGTTGCCAATGCACTTGACAGCATGCAAAAAATAGAAATCAAGAAAAGATTAAACTGTTCAATTGTCCAGGTGTTCGTCAACTTGGGGCACCACTGTAGCATTGTTCCCAGCTTAAACATTGAAGCAGGTATTCTGATATTCAGATCATATGTGAAAATCACTTATTCACATAACAGCAATCAAATGCTCACCTACAAAATATCAGGGGTACTGGCAGACAAATCAGCATTCCATACACAGGCTCTCCTGTCAATGGAATCATCCCTCACTGTGGCAGGTAGGGATATCTATCACAACAAACAGGATGATATTGAAATCATTGAGTTGAATGAAACTCATGCAAAGAAGATATCCAATGAGTTGAAAAATTATATGCTTTACAACAAATCTCAATTTCCACCCAGATTAGTTTCAGAGAGGGAATTAGATTCCTACATGAGGTTCTTGCCAACTGCCAAAACAGATTGGATTTTCTGTGGAACCATGCACACCAGGACCCCCACCCACAAAGATTCCCCTCTATTTTATGTTTCATTTCTTGGTGATGCTAGTTGGGTGGAGATTCACCTCAGTCTTTTTGACAACAGAAACAAAAGTTTGCTGACAATGGATTTGAATACAGTCCCAATGCCACTGTTGAAGCTACCCAGACAAGAAGCTGTCATGTTTGAAATTAGCAAAAGTGATCTTGCTGGGATAAATATTGAGCTGCAGATAAATGCATCATCAAAGGTAAATTGAAACAGGCAGTGATAGGCAAGTTCATTTGTACATATCATCCTTGGTAACCATGTTTTGGCCCAGAACCTCTCTTTGAGTTTTCTGTTGCCCACCAACTTTATTGAATTCTCATGAATGTTGTGTAGATAGAATGAAAATGGCTACATAGGGAAGTCACCCATTTATCCATTAGTTTTTGTTTTGGATGTGGTATATTCCTGAAAATAGTCTTTTTGTTGCAGGCTGTTCACTTCTACAGAACTTGTGCATGCCCAAACTGCACACTACCTCAGATGGTCATGTGGAATCACACAACAATATTTTCCTGTCATGAAACTACATTTGTTCTTGCTCTGCAAGGTGATCCTGCCCTGTTTGATGTGAGTTTGACCACAAACTCAACTTCAGAGGTTGTAGTGAAATATTTGATTGACCCAACAACAAACAGCTACAGATTTGCATACCCTTTTTCCCACCATGACTATCAGTTGCAGTTCCTGTTTGATTCTGCTGTTGAAGTCATTGAAGGTTACAGGTTGGAAGGAAATAACTCCAGATTAGTTTTTGACAGCAACTATGAGAGTCACAAAGATTTGGAGAGTAGTATTGATTGGTGTAGTCCATGTGACAGATACACCCAACACAGTTACAAGGTGCTCACTGTGAATAAAAACTACTATTTCACCAAATGCATGCACAACATCATATCTCCAGAAATAGAGTTCCAAACAAATAACATTCAGTACATAGATAATTCATGCCACACTCAGACCCATTATCCAAAGCTATTCTCTTGGAACAGTGCATCCCAATTGTGTAAAGATAGTGGTCATGCAAAGAAGTTGCCAGAATTTTTCGACAGAAATGAACAAGAAGAACTGATTGGCATACTGAAGAATATGCCAACCATATTCCCAATGGAATCTCTCTTCATTGGATTGAAAAAAGCAGATCATTTGAAAGTAATTATTCATGTGTTCTGGCTGGCTTGGCTGTCCAAGTGTGAGCTTCAGGACGTTTACTGGTTTCCCTTCCTATGTCTCACTTGAAATCATGGCCTTGCAGTCTCACAAAATTCTATGAAACCAAGCAAAATGAAACAACAACCCATCCACAGGGTATGATGTTCAACAGAAAAACAAAAAAATCCTGTTCAGCCAATCTAATGCACAAGTTGACAAGTCAGCATCCTCAAATGTTTATGCTGACTCACCATATTTGTGCCTGCAGTTTAACACATTTAGCTCTGTGTTATTTTTCCTGCAGAACAGAGTGCACTTCTGGAGCAGCAGGCAATCACCTGTCACATTTCAGGATTGGAAAAACAAGTATTTCAGGACAGGCCCTCCAACATTCACAAAAGCACACCTTGACCACAAGATAATTGTGCAACCATACTATTACAAGCTGAGTGGTGATTGCAAGAGATCAACAGCTTCCATTTGCTACTCTTATGAAAATCAGCAACCAGCTGAGTTTGTGAGGAACAACACCAAGTTGACACTGCAACCTGTTTTGGTGGGACTGAAGAAGTGCACAATGCTTCTTCTGCACAATTTGGCCCAACCAGAATGGATATCTGTAAGATGTGATGATCTCTTACAAACTCATGTTGTGTGTGAGGAGTATAGGAGAAACATCTCTGCTGATAACAAAACTGGAACTCACACCCAAGAGGTCTGTCACAGGTCCCAAATTTTTTCCGGGCAAGAATGCATTTCATTTTTTTGGATAAGATCAGGGTTTATGCTGAATCAGAACCTGTCTGAACAATGCCAACTGTTGAGAAAAGTGAAAAACACAAGATTTGAAAGTTTTATTCTGCATAACTTGGATATTTTTGCAATATTTTTGGCAACAAATCTGGTTACATTTGCAACAATTTCATCTTTACAACCACACACACAAGGCTATCAATCTGTTGTCTTTGAAAGATATTGGATCAGTGTCAGTACAGTGGAAAGGAATCTGTCTGAGGGATTCATACCATGTGTATCATCAAAGCACAAATACTTGACTGTGAGGGACCTCTTTTTTCATTGTGCTAATGGTACAATAATTTCATCAGCACACATTGCAGATGGTGACAATGATTGTAATCCCTTCACAAATGATGAAAATTACTTCAAACACCCATCTCCTGACACCAAAATGTGTTTCACACTCTTTTACTACAGTGTTGAAAGAAAATGCAAGAGTTTTGTTCAACATAATTTCCAAAACACTTCTGACAGGAAAATTGGAAATGAGTTTCTTTGCTTCAATGGCCTCACCATAAGTGACTCTGTTGTTGATGATTTGGTTCCTGACTGTGGAGATGATGCAAATGATGAAACTCTGTATCTGAGCCTCCAACTAAATCACACTTATAATCTATGCAGAAATCCCAGTGATCTGCCATGTGTGCCTGGACATCCAAGATGCTTCAGTTTCAGCCATATCTGCATCTACAGATTGAATTTGTTTCATCACCTGGAACCCTGCAGAACAGGTTCACATCTGCAATCTTGCAATAGTTTTATTTGCAATGGGCATTTCAAATGTCCGCAATTTTACTGTGTGCCTTGGGGCTATGTGTGCAATGGTTTGTGGGATTGTCCATGGGCTCATGATGAAATGTATCAAACTTGTGCCAACAGAAATTGTAAAGATATGTTCAAGTGCAAGCATTTCAAACCTTGCATTTGGAAGATGTTTGTGACAGTCATGTTGATTGTCCAAAGGGAGATGATGAACTAATGTGTGACTTAAACTCACAAATTTGTGTCAAGTATTGTTATTGCCTCAACTATGCTATTGTGTGTGTAAAAAGAGATTTTGAACTCCAGGTAGCATCCCTACAAGGATTGCCATACATTGTTGTTTATTTAAACTTGTGTAATTTAACTTCCATGAATACAAATTTTCAATCACACACCATTAATGTCTCACACAATTGCATTTCAAAAGTATCAGATGTGAAATACAAAGAAATGTTTTTGGTTGTTTTTGATCTTTCATTCAACAAAGTACAGAAGCTGATGAAACATGCTTTCACAAACATGCCTCTCATCAAATTCATTGTGCTGAAGTACAATAAAATATTTATTATTGAGAGGTATGCATTCACAAACATAACAAATTCATTCCTGATTGATTTGTCATGTAACAACCTGAATACATTTCCCCAGCTTGCCCTTGTTCAGATTGGAAAGCTTCAGATACTAAACATAATTGAAAATCCATTGGCTGACATCAATGCACACATGTTTGAAGATACAAACACTTCATTCAGTTTAATTAGCACATCAAATTATAGCATTTGTTGTGTAAAGCCAGAGAATTCACTTTGTATCACTCAGCACAAAACAGAAGATACATCTTGTTCCAAACTCCTGCCCACAGATATAGGTGTTGTTGTCACAGCTGTCTGCATTGTCCTCCTGAATGTGATGACAATAGCATTTGGAAGTTACTACAGGAACAAATCCAAGAAATTACGGATCAAAAAAGGTGCATTTTTAATTTCTGGTGCTGTTGTCATTTTTGGAGAACTTGTGCTTGGAATTTATTTGATCATGTTGTTAGGTGGAAATGCATAGCATGACACCAGCTTTCCCTTTCATAGACACCAGTGGAAAACCAGTTTTCAGTGTACAGTGGCAGCCTATCTTCAGTTGCTACACAACATTATCTCACCATTGCTAGTCTTTATGTTTTCATTTGCAAGATTGTGGGTTGTTATTAATCCCTTAGATGACAAATTTAAATCCGTAAAATTTGTTACTAGAATAATCATGGTTGTCACTGTAAGTTCAATATTTCTTTCTGGGATATGCACCAAAGTATACTTGTTGTTTAGTACTTTGCAAAATGTGTTGTGCCTGGTGACAGCAGACAGTCTCTCTGTTTCTCTGGTGATATTGCTTTTTCAGTGTGTTGCTTCTGTTGCTGTTACTTTCCTTCATGTGTTGCTTGTAGTAAATTTGAAAAGGTCCAAAAAAGCATCAGGACAATCTGCAAGTGTTGGGATAGCCACATACTTGCAACTAACCTTTCTCACAACAGAGCACTTCTTGGCATGGGTACCTTCTGGTGCTCTTTTTGTGGCAGCTCAGCTTACATCCAAGTATCCCTCCCAAGCTGTAATTTGGATGACAACTGTTGGAGAGCCTTGCTGTTCAGTGGTCACTATACTATTTTATCTGATTATTCTGAGCAGGAACAAGAAATAACACCACACTGTGTCAGCTGAAAAAAACAGATATTTTCAATCTGGTTGTGATTTGAACACCACCAAGGTAGTGGTCATGACTTGCAGAACCACAGCCAGAAGGATTTTACTGTGCATTGACACAAATTTGCCACTTTTCCACCGAATCAGTCTGGCAAAATCCATTTTTCAGGCAATTTCAACCATCTTCAGAGGTCATCACACACCTCATGGAATGCACTTGAGTCAAATGCAATTTCCATGCAACACCCAAATACACAAGGTTTGTGTTACCAAATAATGCGCTGTTTCTTCTTTTCAAAAAAAATCTGTTCAAAGTGTAATGTGTATGCTGGACAGTTTTAACACAATGTATGATACAACAGTAGTCTGTCAATTTCAGAGACAAAACATATTCCAACAAATGCTCGTTTTGCATGCTTGTTGATCAGATGTACACCAGCAATTGACACTCAAAATCCAAGTTTGACCTGAATAACAGCCATTTCGTGAAGTTTTGACCTTTTTACACTCATAGCTGCCAGGGAAAACTTGCCATAAAAACCATGCAAATTGCAAAATCCTGAAAGTGCATCAAAAGACCTTTCATATATACCAAACATCAAGGCTCTGTCTTGGTCAGAAGCTGAGATACAGCAATTTTCATCTGGTTGCCAAGGTGGTTGCAATGGAGACCAGTTTGGAATTTTGGATACAATTCTAACCTTGAGCACTGCTTCAATTCATTGTGATATATTCAAATTCTGAAAATCCTATCATGACTTTGATACAGGCTCAAAGTACATATTTCTTGATATTGGGTATTTTTACACTTTAAGTTTGTGGTTGCTAGGGAAAGGCTATCATAGCAACCAAATTATAAAATCCTGCAAGTGCATTCAAAGACCTTTCATATGAACCAAACATCAATGATCTGTCTTGATTAGAAGCTGAGATATGACCATTTCAGTCCTGTGTACAGGGTGGGGGACAGGACAGGATGGGACAGGATGCCTTGCATGAGATGCCATGGATATGTTATATTGGTCAGTGGAGATATTCTGCCTCCCATGCAAGATCTCAGCCCAAAAGTCCATTCAGTCTTGTCCAGCAGGGGTGACAGGACAGGATGGGCTAAGACCAGACGTCTTCGCCAAGATGCCTGAAGAAAAAATTTTCGGCAAGTCACAAAGTGCACTTCCCTGAAGGGACATGACACAATTAGCAGCTGTTGGTGAATGAATGGTCAGTTTGTGTGAACAAACAAACAAATGCTTGTGTGATTGTAATCCCCTAGCTTTCAGCCACAAAGGTTTTCTTTCACAGTTGGGGACCAGCAGTACTGACAGACTGAATCCAAAAATATAAATATCAATCATTGCTGATGCTCAATTGGAGCAAAATTCACGCCACTTTTCAGAACATGGCACCATTCAAGAGAAATTAAATAAATGCAACCCAAGAAAGCTGAAATCTGTGCCAAATGTTTCTCTGTCTGTTTCAACCAGAATGCACGGTTCTGGTGTAGCTGATGTCCTTGTGTTTTCCTTTCTGCAGTAAAATATTCATACACCTTGCTTGCTCAGACACACAGATGAAATGCAGAAACACAAAATAAAACCAACGTGGGAAAAGTTGATCAATTCAAATACACGCATGTGCAGTTGTTGCACAAAACAAAACAAAACACAAAAATAGTACCAAATCCATGGTGTTTATTCCATGCAGATTGACGAGTTTAAGTTCGACGTTTGAAATTGAAAATGTCAATGTCGCGTCAACTTTAGTAGACACCCTTACACAGAAAGATTCTGCTTGAGAAACCCTGGTTTTTGTTCAATTTTGTTCAACAAAACTTTGAAAATGTAGAATTACTTCTAAAATGTGAAAAACTCAAGGTATGCAAAAAATTGTTTGACGTTCACGTTTATTGATGTTTTCAATTTCAAATGTCGAACTTAAACTCGCTATTGTGCTTCGACTGTGCGACGGGAAAAACTTTGCCACACCGTTTTCAAGAAGGTGTTCCTTTCGCGTCCCAACCCCACCACCGGACACTCAGTTTCGGCGTTGGAGCAAATTACCAATCATTGAATTGCTTCAAGTAGATACTGATGGACCAAGGGCTGGACCATCTCAGCGAGCAAGAGAATTTGTCGTTTGCATTTTGCCGTATGCATACTGGTTCACTTGCAGATGTCGCTTTCACATTTTTGGGTGTAGTACCTGAGTACCATCTCCTTTGTTGAATAGATGATTGTGTACCGTCACTGGTACGCGCGCAAGCAGGTTCTCAGACTGTGTTTATTGTGGACTGTTTTGAGGACATTGTGAGTACCGCATGTGAAGTCTAATTTTCACTGCTATTGCCTGTGTATATATTCCATGGCTTCGTCGAACTTTTGTGTTGATCACTATGGCTGCGTCATACGTTCCGACTCGTCTGTGCCATGTCGAAGCCACAAAAAGACAAGAAAAAACCGGAAATAGCCCCAAAAATTTCACGATTCAAAATGGAATAGGAATTGTGGAGGACGCAACAGTCAACAGACCAATTTGACAACCACGAGTCGCGTGTGTTACCGGCGTTGATTTTCTGTGCAAAAGTTATAATGGGCGTTGCATGGTCGGCGAGGATGTAAGACGCAGAGACGGACTTTCGCAGGTACGTATTTTCTCGTTGTGGATTGTGCAGTGTGTGTTTCACCATAGACACCAAGTTTGCATGCAGTCGCCGGAGCCTGCAGGCATCCAGGCTTCGACGTCAAAGCGAAAAATGTTCTCAAACGCTGCTAGAAAAACACTGACTCGAGATTTTTCTGATACAACACTCATCGGTGTTTGGTCCTGGTTTGCTCACCCTGTTTTTGAGGCAAAACGAAATGTGTAAATCTGGATTTCCAGTGTGTGTGTGTGTGTGTGTGTGTGTGTGTGTGTGTGTGTGTGTGTGCGTGTGTGCGTGTGTGTGTGTGCTCACACGTATGTGTGTAAATGACAGACACCCCAGCTCACCAAGTCTGCATGTTTTTGATTGTGAGAACGCCACTCATCTCTGCTATGGCTCACAACACAGCATCTCCCTTTATTGTGTGTGTGTGTGTGTGTGTGTGTGTGTGTGTGTGTGTGCAGGTGTGTGTGTGTGTGAAAACAGGAGCGTTCCTCACTGATTCTCCCAAATGTGAGGCCACTGCCAATTGCTTTTGCCTTCTGTCTCAGGAATTTATTGTTTGATCTTCACCAAATTGGCACACACACGCAAGTCTTTGTGTACGGGTCCTCAAACTTTTTCAAAGTTATCATCTGTGCCATGGTATGTTTTGCAGAGAACGTCCTGGGCACGACGAGAGACATCATGATATCACAGAGAAACCTGCTGCTGCTCCTGGGGTTCTGCCTCACCGCGCTGACCTTCACTCTCTTCCACATGTCCACAACATCCGAGATCAGAGATGGCAGCACCCTGCAGCTAGCCAGGTGGACTGGGACAGGGAAGCTGGAGAACACCCTTGAAACAAACAGAACTGTGGAGCAGTCTTTTGTTGGAAACGGAAACACAATCATGATGCCCATCAGGCATGAAAATCAAGTATCCGTCCAGTCCACTGAACCCTTGTCATCTCATACTCTTCCCAATGTCTTGAATGATTTTGGGTTGTATCTGAGGATGTACCATGGGAAGAGAGAAGAATACTTTTCCATGTTGGTGCCTTCTATGAAGTATTTCTGGTTCCTCCCTGTGAACCTAACTGTTGTGTTGGATGATACTCCTGAAGACAGGGAGTTTGGAAAGGAAATAGCTTCAAAATTTCCATTCCCTACAATTTGTTATGACAGAAAGTTTGATCCAAAGATTTATGACAATGATGGGTACAAATTGCAGCAGCTGTCCATGTTCTATGCTGAAGAATGTTTTGATCAGAAGTATGTAGGTTTCATAGACACAGATACTTTCTTTGTTACAAGCACAACACCTGAACTGATGTTCAACAGAACCAAACCTCTTGTCATTGGGAGATATGGACAACACAAAAAATACAAAAATTGGTGGATTGGAACTCAGATGGCTTTGGGAAAGAAAGAGGTCTTCACTTGCATGAACTACTTTCCAGTGGTGATGAAGGTTGAACATATCATTCAGATGAGAAGATATGTTGCAAACCTCCATAGGACAGATTTCCTCAATGTATTCTGGAATTTTTCCCAAGGTCAGCACAGCTTTTCCCAATTTAGTATTATGTGCAACTATGTGTGGTACTTTCAGAGAGAAGAATATCAGTTTCATGCCCAGCTCAGGGATGATGTCAAGTGGAATGTTAGAGCTATTCATCCTAGCAGACAGCCCAAAGAGTATTATGATGCTCATCTCACCAAAGAAATGTTGTACCCTGTGCCCAGGTCCTCCATTCACTTCAGGTATCATCCTGGCCATAAGGATCCCAATGCAATTCAAAAATTTATCAAGATTGGGGCCTGTTTCTCTGGTGGGTTTCAATGGTGTCCTGAGCAGTGTGGCCCAGCAAAGCAATTTACCCTTCATGGGGAGCTATTCAGGTTTGAATTTCTCAATTGGATGTGGGACAAGCATTGTGGTGAGGTGCAGAGACAGCATTACATGAATGTAAGAACCAATTATAGTGAAGCAGTGAAACCCCAGATCCTCCTGTGGTGTCAGGATGTGGGAAAACTCTGAGTGTTTGTGAAGAACAATGGCCTTGCAAAGCAAGTGATATTGAGTTGAACTCCATGCAATGGAAGCACAATTTCTTCATGCTTCATTCATAATTCTGACATGAAGCAAAACGCACTGATTGTGGTCTTGAAAAAATGTTTCTCATGTTTTCTGCTGTTGATTCTATTTAAGTCCCAGGGTTCCTCACCAATATCTAGGACTGACATGAAAATGACAGTTTTGCAAAGGAAACCAAGCGTGTCTTGCCAACTCTTTGTGTTGGAACCTTCCCTTGCAGAACAATCATTGTTTTCTGAGATGATGTGATGAACAAATGAGCAAAAATAGACCCTACCTTCTTCCAAGGACATTCAAGCTGAAGGGAAAAATCTCTGCCACAAACAGAAAACCAAAACTGAACCTTTCACTTCGCATGTTGCCAAGCATTGCGTTTTCCACAATTGCAAAAGAAAATGGGCGCTGCCTTGCTCGAGAGGATGCAACGTGCATGAATGGACATTTTTGCAAGGATCCGCTTGATATTGCGTTACGGATTCTGTCGGTAGTCGCTGACCCTGTCTGCACGCCCCAATGCACGCACACTTTGTCGCTTGTGGTGCACGCAGCGTCCATGAAGGGACAGTGACAAGGAAAGCAAAACGCACAAGTGAACACCACCCCAAAGAGCAGTACGATAAATAGGACAAAAACTGTCGCAGAGACAATCTCAAGGCGGATGTATTTTTGGGACTGTGCCCTCCATACGTTTGCACATGGACAAGCCAATGCAATGCGTGCGCGTTCTGGCTCAAGTAAAGCAATACATCTGTTGGTTTGGTGATCTGAACATGACACCCACTCGCGGGTGCATCACTTTTCTCTTCGTGAGGCCTCAGGCGTCGTGTTCGGCTTGAGAACTTGTTCTTAGACATTTCAATTTTGATTGCGGAAGCTGACATCTCAATCCGGGGAGAGAGAGAGAGAGAGAGACGGAGAAAGACAGAGACAGAGAGATACAGAGACACAGAGAGGGAACAAGTGCTCACTTCACAGTACATCAATTTTACTCTTTTTGACTCTGGAAATACAGCGATCACTGAAATAACTGCAGGAAAAACACCAACCAGGAAGAGACTTGGGAATAAACAGGCGCAATGGAGAACCTTCCTGCCTTCTTCTGCTGCAGTACGTACGATTTCTGAGTGAGATATTGACTCGCATCATCTCCATGTATGGACAGAACCGACTTGACGAGAAAACCGTGACCTGTAGCTTCGGGTCGGTTCGGTGATGTAAGGGTTCACTCACGCTCAAAAATGCTTCCTGTGAAATCATACGAGGATGTATCAACCCAAAGTGACAATTATCATGATCAGCAATTGGTCACGGATGAGCACGTTCCTTGTAGAATTGCACCAAGCGAAGTGCGTCGATGTGAGTTTT
>JAAUXT010034256.1_pt1 | contig 15792 bp, 14 predicted proteins | sample 7278171 | NCBI WGS metagenome assembly JAAUXT01 (sample SAMN14350112, study PRJNA611818) | marine sediment metagenome | isolation source: surface marine sediment (1.8m) | place: French Polynesia: Moorea | collected 2018-08 | reverse complement strand
TCCAAAAACACCTGTCCCTCATTTGCATAACAAAAGAAATGACTGTTATTTTCCTTTGTTCCCACTATGGGGCACTTGGCCTCTAGACCAATCAGAAGGCTGGATTTTGAATTCAGACCAATCAGAGGCCTTCCCGCCCTCATTATCTCTGCCCCATAGTGGGGGGCTCTTCTCCCGTGGTGTGAGGACAACTGTACGTATACGTAATGTCATCCATGCAGAGATGTGTTCTGCGGATGTGCAAAACAATCTCCTGCGCAAGTCCTTCAGACTGCACTGGAAGCACCTGATCGAGAAGGAGCACAGGGTGAAAGTCCCGTCCAGGGGGCACCAAGAACCACCCACATTTTGATGAAATTGTTCAAAGTCGGGCTTCCTTTCTCTGCCAAGGAAACATCTTTTGTGATTCTATTTTGTTTAAGGGCCATCTGTATGCAGAGCTCTGTCTTTTCCGTCTGACTTACGACCACAGTACATTCTCGATTTGTGAAAGGTACCAATTTGCAGTTTGATATAAAAAGTGTTTTGGATTCCCAGTGCATTCGGTGCTTTCCTCCGTTGCGTTTAGTGGATAATTTGTCTTCACCAACAACAGTGTCAGGACAGAAGCTTTGGTTTTTGACAAAGCTGAAGTCCAGCTCTCGAAAATGTCCCTCCAACACAATTTCCCGCACTGTCCGCTTTCTCATGTTGAGCAAACTGGAGCTCAAAAAATGTGTTGCATTTGGAACGAAACGCAGCTCGAAAAAGTTCAATTCACTGCAGCGTGTGCGCATGAACACAACAATGATTTCTTGTCAGCATTTTCACACAAATCTCTGATTTGTGCAGCACGATGCCATATTCAGGACTCTCACCGTTTATGTGAAAGGATTTGAATGGCGCCTAATGAGACGGAGCTGTGAGCGACAGAGGAATAATTCTCAGTGTAATTGTCAGGTGCTGAGGCGAGGACCTGATGATTCCTTTCAACCTCAACAAGGCAAATGTGCGAAAAGGAAAGTTCGGCCCTGTGAAAGATGTGTTGCCCAGCAAACGCCCGAATTTTGTCGCAAACTCAAATTTTGAAGGGAAAGAACGTAACGCACTTGCAGAAACAGTTTTTGTGTCGCATTTTCTGAGGACAGACTTTTCTGACATTCCTTCAAACAATTTCACAGTGCAACAACCACTTACGGGCCAAGCGAATCAGCACAGCACTGTACTAAAACCAGCGTTGAATGGTTGTGTTTTTGTTTTGAAACAACACATGCTCACACGCATGGAATCCTGAGGGCACCAACTCATTTCAGGACACCTCAAGATTTCACTCGCGACATGAAATTTGAATGTTGAAACCGGTGTTCTTGTGTCGAATTGAGAAAGTTTTCGTCTCTGCCAATCCACCCCCCCCTCCAAGTGTCGACAACACCATGTGTGAAGCTTCGCTTCTGTTTGTGTCACACAGTGCTTCCGTCTTTCATATTGTTTGAAACAAGAACAGCTTTGGGCACGTAATCTTGTTCATGGTTTTGAATTGAGAACCTTCGAGCCACGTTGGTGAAACATTTGTTTGAAGCAAGCGCGACAGGGTGTGCAGAAGAGTTCACTCGTGTTGAGTCAGCAGGGTGTGAAGGTTTAGAAGCACCTCCACCAAGGAACTCCTCAAGGGTGTCTCCGGAGCTGAAACAGAAGGTGGCCCAAAAATCCTGAATGACAAGTCCAGGTAGAAACTCGATGCCCCCCACCCACAAGAAATACTTGAGGAGACTACAAAACCAGGTCCACAAGAAATAAATTGCAAGATGACCCACAATATTTCCTCGAAACTGGTGGTGACTTCCTTGAACAACAAAAGGTTCAACGTTTGTTCCCACAATGCGTTCCACTTGTGTGTTCTTGTTGAGTTGATCGTGATGACTGATCCATTTTCTGCAACATTGTGTTTGTTTTTGGTACAAGAACGGTGAAACCATCAGTTTACCGCAAAACGTAAATTACAAAAATATTTGATCGCGATGAAATCAAACACTTCAATTTAACTCATTTCATCAACAGCGCCAGAGAGAATCTGTGCAGACAAATGTGTGCCAAAGTGGTGACGCAGGTGAACAGGATTTGTTCAAGCCAAACATAAATTTTAGGGGGGGGGGGAAGCATCACAGAAAACGTTTTAAAAACTTTTTTTAACATTTAATTTGCGAGAGTGTACATACGAAAACGGTTCAAACTTCTGACCTAACAATTGACTTGACTTGGAATGGAAAATGCCTGCCTTGGTTGGACAGCACCTTTGTTGTATTTTCGTAATCTCGAATCATGCTTGACGTGTGCAGCCGATTTTCGAAAACAGATTCACCTTCTTCCCGCTCCCCAATTCGTGTTCGGTTGGTGCGCCCAGCTCAGACAAATACTTTCCCTCAAAACTCACTGATTTGCGGGCAGCAAGACAAAACTTTTCAACGTAGAAAAACTAAAACAACGGAATTTAGGATCGGCACTGGTGCTCTGCACGGCAGCAAAACAATCTCGACAGAGTAAATCATAATTCATAGAGCACGCCATCGGGGCTTTAAATAGCAATGTAAATGCGATCGATAACCTTTCACTTTCAAGAGCTACAGCACCAAATTGGCCCCCGTGTGTTTGGATTCCTGCAGCGGATCCACGGGTGAACACTGGTGCTGAATACGACTGTGCGAAAGATCCCTGAGGTTTTCAGAAAGGCACGCAACAGGCCTTTTGTGTGTGGAAAATTGCACTTATTTTCGCACATCTCTTTCCGAAATCTCTGAGACGGATTCACTGCGTGTTCCCCCAATTGCTATTCACAAGACAAAATTGACAATTTTGCAAAGCTTGCAGAGCTCTTGAATACTCAGCCGAAAAAAGAGGTCTCACCACTCAACCTTAACAAACGCCTACACTTGTCACCTAATTTGGTCAATCGATAAACACATGAATGGTGAAACTCAGTCCTGTTCTCCGTGCAAAACAACAACGTGGTTGGGTCAATGGAAACGAAGGTAGGCTGCGGGCTATCCACTCACCCGATACTTACGGTCGTATCCTGTTGAGGTGTTCAGCCTTCGAGCGTCTCGGAGACAGTGTCGCGCTTCGAGGTCAATGTCCTTTCATGTCCTATCCTGCGCCTACGCTCTGGAAAAAGTTGGTTTTCAGGACGTCTGGGTACGATTCCAGGATTGTTTCGGTTGCTACTTCAAGTTCTCGTCGATTGAGTTTTGTTCAAGTGTGGGACTCGTTGGACGCATGTTGAGAATTTTGTTCGTGAATGGAACATGAATATACAGTCTTCCGATTTTCTGCTTGCAGGTACTGCGCGCACATCGGAAGACCTCAGGACTTCGGCTTGTGCGTGCTGCCCAGGAACTGCCTGGTGTCCGGCTGGTCCAACTGGACAGTCCAGAACCGCTCACTGACCACCGGACATCCACGTGACACGATGGTGCGCACACGACGCATCGTGCAGTTGCCGCGCAGCACCGGAAGGAAGTGTCCACACCTGGTGGAGGAGCGACCGGCCAATCAGGGCGAGATCCAGGCCAAATGTTTCCGGTGAGAGTCGATATCCGGTGATGTGCAAGTGACACAAGGCCGGGTGCAAGTCGAGTGCGATGCCGCGGTGTGCTCACATGCAGCAGAATTTCTTTTCGTCTCAAAACCATTTTGGCGTTGGCCACTTTGTACTGTTGGGAACAACAAAAGGTAACACGAAAAGATCAACAACGTAAAGACAAGACATGAAGCTGACAAAATCTTTGCGGTGATGTGATATTCTTCACTTGGCAGTCGTGCATTCACAAATTTGTTTCAGTCAAGTCCATTTTCACAACGGCAGCATTTTCAACTTGATCCGATGTCTGGAATTTAACACCGGATCTTTTTTGACGTTGCCTGAGCACAGACATATTCCTGGCGATTGTTGTCATTTTGCCAAAGTAGATAATTCTATTAGTCAATTACCAAAGGAGGATTGAGTTTCCTCAGACACTGCAGCAACAGTAATGAAAAGACATCACAGCGCTTGTTCCTCTTTGGGATTGAGTTTCTGAAAACATCACGAAATTGTTTGAGGAGACGTCTTTGTGAATCCTGATGTTGTCATTTATTAGTCATCCCAGGCTGCAGACAGAACGGAAACTTGAAGAACAAATTCCTTTCTCTGGTTGATCGATTTTGTCGACTTTGCTGGAGAGTGCAACATTTAAGAAGAAACTTCGTCTTCTACTCTTCATCTCAAACTGCAGCAGCAGCGCTTGGCTGTGGTTCTGTCTGGTCCTTGGGAATACAAAACGAAAGCACAGAATGTGTGAGCTGTAAAAACATTGTCAATGAAAAAGCGTCATGATTGGTTTATTAATTGTGTCGAAATTAGCCCCATTTCGCAGGAAGGAGAAAGTGGTTGAATCAGTCGATGGCACGCAAGAGGCCGCGGCCTATTGATGGATTTCTGACACAGTGACAAGCAAGTTTTGGTCTGATCCCGCAATAACTCCTTCGTTCTGCAGACATTATTTCATCACTTGTGCACCAAAGGTGCCAAGTAGATGTCGTCCTGGTCATTTGCTCACATTTTGTGAAACTAGTCTTCAGCGGTGGATGTTTTTAATCAGACGGTGGTAGTTTCAAAAATGCTTACCTCAGTTGAGAGCAATGACAATCGTCTTTGAGGTTCATTTTGGGAACTGAACACAACGTGAGTCATTGTGTGTTGTTTTGCAGGTACATGTGGGTGGCGGGAAACTGGACGGACTGCACGCCGCAGCTGGACGGGGAGACGTGCGGAGCCGGGGTGCAGACCAGAACCGTCATCTGCGTGAGAACCACGGGTCAGTCTCTCCCAGCTCTCCTGTTCTTCAAAAGTTTGCGTGTGCGCGCGTGGCGACTTCGTGTTCTGATTCTCATAGAATCGGAGGCAATGGAGTCTCAAAAGTAATCTATGAAATTCAACTTGGTTCACAGGCATTTAAAAATGATCTTGCATCACCCGCTACGCTGTCTTTTGTATGACACAAGGTTGGTAAATACACAGTGTTTGGCAAGCAATTACGAGGATGGTTTCTCAGTAGCTGTGTTTTCCACAGCTCTGATTGTGGGGCTCCAATAAAGCATTGTGCGACACTAAGTAAATACGACATGCGAAGCGATCATTTGTTAGCCGCCGCAGTCAGGTTGTCCAGTCCAAGTCAACGGTGGATGAGCTGCCAACGGCAAAGCTAGCTTGCGTGGAACAACGTGTACACCGCGAAGTGTGCCACAGTAAAATCCGCAGTGGACTCAAGTGCAGTGACAGTTCCGGAGAATCGCATGTCCCTTTGAACCCTGTTTGCTGCAGCATCAAACAAAGTATCACCTCTCTGACGAAACCTTTTGTTTGAGTCTTGCACGACATGTGCGTGGGCATCTGGACCGTAAGCTTGCGTATCAAAAGACCACCATCGGCAGAAATTGATCTGCTTCTGGACAGTACCGCTTTGGTGGTGTTTGCGCTCGCACCCTGCATTGGTGGACCCCACTGATTGAGCGGACATGCCGCTGCTAAATTACTCTGATGTGACACAAGACAAAAGCTCTGTCTCTCGCTGCAATTGCCTGCAGCTCAATGAAGACACGCCATCGTCTCGCCAGGCTGTCTCTGATGCTATCAGCTGCCATTGAAAGCAATGGGAACGTGTCTGCTTTTACTTTGTCAGGACAGCATGAGAAGATCAAACTCCAGGTATGTACAAACCTGCGTTGCTTTCAACAGCACAGCTTGCAAGTTACGAAGAATTCATCACGTGCTCAGGGCTCTGCACATGTACGTATTGAGTTTGGCTGAAAACTCTCATATTGCCGAGGTTCTTTCCTCAGGAGCCGCACCTGGTGCAGTCTTTCTCTCACTCAAACAATTCTCATCTCAATCAAGTCACGTTTCGAGGAATCAGCAAAGGTCAACATTCCGAAGCTCACCGCACAAGCATCTGCGCTTGACGCCCTGATCCCTGCAGCCGCACGCACGCAGTCAAGGTCGCGTGTCATACAAATGAGAATATCAAAGAAACGGGAGTTATGATCAAAGGCTCAGCAGGCTCCAATTTAGTCTTGTCATGAACGAGCACGCCGAAACAAAGCGCGGATGACATTTTGTCCTGTGAGATTTGAACTTCGTGTTCCGAATGGAAGGCTTTGCAAAAAGCGGCTCAGAAGAAACGCATGACTCACGTCTTTTGCTACGCGAAGACGGGTTCCTCAAACTCGACAGAGATGGTTCCTGTCAAATTACACAACATCAAGGCGAAACCTTTTGTCGAGAAAGAAGACAGGAACCCTTTTCGTGGGGTGAGAACCCTTGCAAACAACGATGCGTGCATTTTGGCCGGTTGTGTGATCCGAGTTGTAGAAGCAAGGCCAAAGATGCTGGTCGTTTGAGTGGTGCCAGAAGTTGCAAAAGTTACCTGCACATGTGACACACTCCTCTGTTTTCAGGATTCCCCGTGTGCGATTGGTGGAACCCCATGTGGTCATTGGTGGAACATACCTTGTGATAATATGGTTGAGTGTGATGGCGTGGTCGTGAAGCCCCTTGAGTGCGTGGTTCATGAAAGCTCCCCCTCCTCACGGGTGGTTGGCAGAATACTATTACGTGTGACAGTTGAAGGTTAAATTCCCCCTTTGGATGGTTGAAGAGAACCACCCACAGATGGCTCTGCGATGCTACATTGGCAGCAGACAATTCTGGTTTCGAAAGTGACACAGGTCACAGCTCGAACAACCCAGGGACTCAGTCAACAAAACTTGCGACCTGCAACAAAAACTCCCCACAGAGTCTCGAGTCCGTGTCGCCAGTTTTCTGTGTCGTGCTGTTGCAGTTCCTTGTGATATTTGAAGCTGGTTGGGCTCGAACTTGAATTTCAGTCACCTGCTGCGTGTGCGTGTCGCATGGTGATCAGACGGAACCTCAAACCACAACAGCGCAGTTGTCCCAAGAGCCAAGTTGTTCAGCTTATCTCACACTGCTCCAACTGATCTACAGATTTGGGCACCAGCACCGAATGAAACACTCCGTTCTCGGCTGTCCATTTTGGTTCAAAGTCAAAGTGGTCCGACTGACGCGAAAATTGAGCGATGTCAATAACTAGCCGCGTATCTGCCTGTTTCAACTGAAAGTGGATCGTACTGGGAGTGTACCTCATCCTGGTGAACCGCTGGAACAGGCGCCTTTGTTTCGATGATGGATCGGGAATTACCGCCGCAGCTCGACAAATATTGGTTTTTCTGATTTTGACAGATTGTCACCGGTGTTTTCAGGTACACTTGCTGGCGATGATGAATTCAAACAAACCAAACTATCAATCAAGGGCTGCACAGAACTTCATATCAATCGGTTGACACATTGAGGACAGCGGAAAAAATGGAGAGCGTCAGGGGTGTGGGGTGGGTTACATGAAGAGAGAACGCTTTGGTGAAACTGATGCCGACAACTCCTGCATGGTTTCAGAGACGGCCAGAACCAGCCGAAGACAAAGTGAATGACGAGACAGAAAATGAGTTGAGGTCGCGACGGCAGCTGCTTGAAAGCATTGAGTTAATTCAGATTGCCCAGTTTGGACTCTCGTACATCACTTGATGCCGCCAAACGTTTCCAGGTTCCTTCCTGTCTCGGATGACAGTCTAGCCGATCCAGTCAGACTCATCCGGTGCTTCATGCGATGCGTCACTGATGCATTCTTTCAATTGACGGCATTTAGTTCCACCAAACTTACATCCGACAAGAATGAATACACGAATACATCAGTTTTGAAATCATTGCAATGGGCAACAAAGCTGTGTTGAGTAATGGTGTACAATGATAGTATTATGATTGCAATAAAGACCAATTTGGACGATAATAGCACAAAGAACTTGCCTGTGGCTTAATCTCAGCATTGCATGCTGGTTCCAACTTATGAGACAAAGGATTAAGTTGCGGCAATGTCGTCAGTCCCAGCATACCTTACTGCAGTTGTGTATCAAACTGAAAATGCTGCAGAGACTGAGTCCATTTCAGTTTCATTCACAGATCCGCGATGTGAGCTTTGCAAATACATTTCTATTCCAATTCAAAGTGACTGTGACGGAATTGAGTCGACGTGGCTTCAGTACGTATTCGGTGACGCTGATCACAAATCCTGCACGACTCTTCCATGTACCAGACTCCCACGACAGAATGTGACACCAATCAAAGAATTCCCGGAAACAAAAATGTACACAATTACCGTGACATTCCATACCTGTTTCTGGATTTACCAGTCAATTCCAAAAATTCATGACGGACGAGTTGCGCGTGGTTCACTGGTGCGATGTATTTCACCTCCAAATTTGTTTTGTGGTCCACACCCACAATGTGGAAGGAACAAGTCTTGGCAGGCGCTTTGGAAGCATCGATCTTGCAGTTGCAATTCATCGTGAGTTTTTCTTTTCTCCAGACCAGGTCCCGGTGTCGTCGCAGTTGTGCGATCCGCCGACACCGACGCTCGTCAAGCCGTGCATCGTGTCGTGCCCACAGGACTGCCTCGTCGGGGAGTGGGGCTCCTGGGGCACCTGCCTCCCGCACCAGTGCAAACTCGCCCGCGGAAAGATGTCGCTCGGTACGTTCCATTCGTTTACCACACAAAGCCTTTTTCAATTACGCAAACATACCTTGACTTTCTCCTCTTCTGGCAGTGAACAAGTGTGGACTTTTCGTTCGCAGGACATCGCACGCGGGATCGGGCGGTGATGCGGGAGAGCGTGCACGGCGGCGCCGCCTGTCCACACCTGCAGGAGATTCAGCCCTGCAAGTACCCGCCCTGCTACAGATGGCGCATCGAGCCATCTCAGACGTGTACCCTCAAGTACCCCGACATGCAGTGCGGCGAGGGACTCATGAACAGGACCGCCGTCTGTGTTGGCATGAACGGGGTGAGCACGCAGAGTTCGTCAACACAACAAACTGGTTTGAGTCAGACTTTGCATTTGCGTAAATGTGCGAAGCTGCCATTGCGTCTTGCTCAGAGGATGTTGTTGTTCGAATATCTCAACACCGACAAGTTTTCGTTCCTGGTGACAGGTTATTGGGTCATCGCGACTGTGCTACGACCCGCGTCCCGTCGACAAGGAGGTCTGCTACACGCCGTGCGACAACGACTGTGTCACGTCGGCGTGGAGCGAGTGGTCGGCGTGCTCCACCGAATGCGGAATCGGACGACAGGCCGGATACAGGACGAGAAAGAAAACCATCCTTTCGCAAGCAAACTCAGGCGAGGGTCGAATTCATTTTGTGTTTGTTGTATGTTATGATCCTTTTCGCCGATGATGGGCTTCGAGAGGTGACGCTCGCTTTTGGCACCTCTGCAGGAGGAACGCAGTGTCCCGCTGAGCGCATGTTGGTGGAGTCGGGGCGGTGTAACGAGGTGCCGTGCAGCACGTACTGGTGGGTGCCGAGCCCATGGAACCACTGCGAGGTGTTCAGCGGGACGTGCGGCGCCGGCGTGCAGCACAGGGACGTGCTCTGCTACAAGGAGGACGGTCAGAGGACCAACATCAAGAGGTACAACACTGGTTGTTGACAAAAACAGCACGAGAAGATCACAACCATTCACATGAGATTGTCCACGCGTTTTCTTGCGATCTCTGACAATCCCAAGCTCCCCTTCATCTGAGTTACTCCTCCAAACAACCAAAACTGATAGGTCTGGTCTTCCATGGAAAAGTTGTGCTGTACCTTTGTTCTGAAGAAACCAAGTTCTGCTGCAGGTGCCCTCTCGAGCTGCGCCCGATCACGATGCGCAACTGCACTCGGCCGTGCCCCGCGTCCTGTCGAGTCTCCAGCTTCACGGACTGGTCCGACTGTCCAGTCTCCTGCTTCTCAGGTGCAGTTCTACACTTCTTTCGACAACGAGTCCTCTTTTCGTGCAAAAGCAAGACAAAGGTAAAAAAAAAAAATTGGTTGGTGGAGGAGGGGGCGATTCGATAAGGAAAACAAACGTACGACTGAAACGGTGCGAGAGTCAATTGAAACTGTGATTCTCGTGCAATGGATGGTTGTTCCTCCTCCCCACCCTCAGAGGAGACGGCGCTGCGGGCGTACCAGGTGCGGCGGCGATTCGTGCTCGACGAGCCGGAGACGGGCGGGCGCGCGTGCCCCGAGCTCTGGGACCGTCGCCCGTGCCGCCACCTGCCGCAGTGCGCCGCGTACCGCTGGGACGCGTCGCCGTGGAGCCGCTGCATCTTCCCGCACAGCTACGAAAAATGCGGCGTTGGCTACAGGGCCAGAGGTACGTGGTGACATTGTGAACCTCTGGAGTTGAGTCCTGCTGGAAGTCATACGTACTCGTGAATCATCCGTGTCAAGCTTTTCTGCATTGAACGTAAATCACTGTGTGAGAGACGCCACCGACTCGTGGAAGATCGTTGTTCGTGGATGGATGTGAAGTGTGGTGAGTCAGTGGACCTGGGCTCCTGAGATGAGGTGTAGGTTTTCTTGGTCTTTTCGCTGGATACTTAGCAGGCCAGATCAATTTCAGAATTTTTACGTAAACTTGCGTGGCTTTGGGTTCACCAGAAATGGATCAGGTAAGGGTTGACAACGAGGACTCTTCCACGAGCGGATTGAGGGGGCAAAGTGTCGGTCCCCTGACTCGAAGACACACACCCCAGCCCAAAATGGTTTCTGGCTTTTACACCACCAGGTGCAAAAATTTTCTCTTTCAGCACGTTCAATGTTTAAAAGTTGAAGCAAAGGTGGAACCCCAGTGGAACCCTTGCTCCGATCTTGGATCCGCTGGGATGTTTGGAAATATCCTTCAAAGCAAAAGCCTCTTCTGAGATGCAGTCGAAGTGCTGTTCACAATGTCTGTCTGCTGTCGAGTGTCAACATAAGGACTTTGCCAGCTTCATTTGAGCACGGAGAGTCAGTTGGCTTTCTTGAGTGGGACCAAAGCATGCCTCTTGCAGGTTCAAAAAACAAGGGACCACATTCGACTTCTGAGAACCACAAGTTCTCCACAAAAAGGTCAGGGTAGACATTTGGGCTTTGTGCGATTGACTGTGATGCTTTTGCCGTTTTGAATCAAGGTTCCTCTCTTTTCCTGTGTTCAACTGGCAAAAAAGTCAACATACCATGTCTTTTGAGTTGGGAAAATTCTGCAAAATCAATCTGACCAGGACAAGCCACCATCATGCAACAAAATTCTGCGTCGTGAAGTTGAGATCAGGACCTTCTCTCTTCAGTGGTTCGGTGCATGGACCGGAAAGACCAGGTGCCGGAGGAGTTCTGCATCCATCAGTTCGGCGCGATGCCCGAGACGACACAGCCGTGCGACGTGACGTGCGACGTGGAGGTCTGCAAGTTCTCCGAGTGGTCCGACTTCAGCTCGTGTCCGCGACACTGCGGCGGCTACAGGATCAGGAACAGAACCATGGAGGGTGAGGACTCTTGCTCGCGTGTGTCGGAGTTTATGTTTCACTGTCGTTTTCTTCCATTCAGAAATCTGTTTGACATTTGAGTGCTGTGTCTCTGTTCATCCATCTCAAATTACATTCGTGTGCCATTAAAGTTGACATTCACTTGTCTTTATTCGTCTGCTCATATGACATGACAATCATTGCATTTGAACCTTGTGAGTCATCGCTTGGCCGTGGCTTTGGTCACGTGAACTCGATTGCTTCTGCCGATCTCTGTTCGTGTTGAGAACTCTGTCTTGTTTCTTTTTCAGGGTACACCAATCAGATTGCTGAATGCTACGACAAAACCAAGTACCCTCTGAGCGAGCGCTACCCGTGTCCGTGCACGCACTACACGCCGGCGCCGCTCGATGACTGGTCGGACTGCATGCTGGACACGCCCTCGGAGGACGGGAGCGACGCCACCGCGGCGATGGTCAGCGAGCGCGACTTCATCGTCAGCATGTCGGGCAAGGACGGGTACTGCGGCATTGGGCGACGGATTCAAATCATCGTCTGTCAAGACGGAAGCATGAACAACGCCTCCGCCGCCATTTGTGGGCAGAAAGGTGAGTTCATAGCAAGACAGGGAACCAGAGAGAGAAACTGAGGCTAAAACTGCAAGCTCGTAGGTGGCCGGTACAGAATCGTTACCAAAGGCAACTGATCAAGAAAAACCTTGCATGCTTTTCATGCTTTGCATCTCCGCCAAGGGGGTTGTCTTGATGGTGTTTCAGCATTGCCCGCACATGAAAACATACGAGATTCGTAATTGAACGAGAAAGGGCTTTCTGCAGCAGCTTCAAGACAAAGACGATTAAATTTCACTTGGTCAATAATTATTCCCATTTGGTTGACGAGAAAAAGGCATTTTCTTGAAAGCTTTGTTGATCATAAAAGAAGCGTCAGGTTTTAAAGTCTTATTGAAAGTGGTTTCATCTTACAACTCCGACAAATGATGCAGAGAGTAACGTTGGGGTAATGGCTCACACAATTTTCCTGAAGATGTTTTCTGTTGGCGTGGATGAAAGGCAAACACAAACCAGCATTATCTCCCAAGCACAACGTGTCCACAGATCAAAGATTCAGAACTATCGGACTGTGTTTTTGATCACTGAAATTGATAAAGTTTTGCGTGTGGGCAGGGAACATTTGACTCCTTTGTGTCCTTCACTGCATTTTTGTGCAAAGTGGGTGGATGGATCCGCCAAGTGGGTCACCGCGATCCATGCAGCTGACATATTGATGAACCAAGGTTAATTTTGCAAGGAAATCCAATCTGCTTGATTGGTATTGTCACAAATCTGAATGCGCGATGCTGTGTGGTGCGTCACATTGATTTAAAAGACAATTGAAGAGCCTAATTGGGCCAAGGCTGCGCGCCAACCTCTGTACCTCAATATTGACGCCGCACCTTTTCGGGCGGCAGCGCCGTCCTTGCTGCGTGGAAGGAAGCACTGCAGTCCGTGTATTTGAGTGAAGAGTTGCAGTTATGATTTTTTTCCCTGCAATGGGGACAGTACATGTCGTCTCTCTGATCGACACAGAGACCAAAAAATGCTCGTTCCGTCGCATGTTGCTATGAAGGCGCTTGAGCCTCGAAGTCAAACCCCGCACGCATTCGTCATTCATCGTTGTCAGCTGCAATTATATCAGCTTTGATTCCGCGGGGCAGATGTCGGACATCGCTTTGACATCTCGTTAACATCGGTGGATTCCAAGAAACAGCAGGGGAGATGGTCCCTGCCAACGTGGAATTGACTCGCTGTTCCATTGTCTTTTCCTGTTTCTTGTCTTGGAACATCAGTACGAGTACATGCACGATGTCTCAGTTTCCAAGATGTTACGAAGATATCAGGAAGATTTTCCAATCGCATTCACAATGCTTGTTCATTTGGAAGCATCTAACGTATCAGTGAGGGTCACAACGTTGAACGAACATTGCACATGTGCCGAGGCAAACCACACCCAAACAAGATGATCGGTCGTGCAACTGACTTCTTATCTTCTCTTTTCCCCAGACTTCATGGAGGAGATGTGCTTCGAGCCGTGCCCACAGGACTGTGAGATGTCGGCGTGGAGCGACTGGACGCCGTGTCACGTGGACCACTGCGGTATCGGGTACCAGAACCGCTCCCGCTACGTCATCGAGCCCGAGCTGGACGGCGGCCGCCAGTGCCCCGACCTCTACGAGGGCGAGGTGAGCAGAGCACTCCTAGGAACGTTGTCTCGTACAAACAATGGAGGCTGTGTCCAAAGGCAAGGTAAAACAAAACTTTGCGTGTCGAAGTGAAACCTCTGTGGCCGACTGTTGGGTTGAAATGTCGCTTCGCGGCCCATCGTACCAGTCGAGCTTCTGTGCGTGGGCAGCAGCCGGAGGCAGACAATGTCTGTGCATGTTCTCCATCGAGGTAATTCACACCTGAAGAACATGTTTTTGTGTTCATCTCATCACCCGAGCCGAACCTTCCGGCCGTCTCATATGATGTGATACTCTTCACAAGACAAATCTCTTTCAGCTCCTCCTCCCTTCCTTCCTCGAAGCGGAGACAGGAAGCTTTGTACACAGACAACACGGGTCCGTTAGTCATCTCGACATCAATAGATTAACTCGGTTTGCCTCGCTCGGACAAAGTAGCATCAGCCTTTGAAATCAGTACAGGAGTTGTGACCCTCCATTTGGTAAATTACCACCCGGGGCGGATTAGAATCAGACATAAAGGGTCAGCCCCTGCGCATCCCAAAAAGGGACGAGGACGCAACTCTGGAAAGTCAGAGATTTTGGACGAATAAGTGTCCTGTGCAGATTGAGAAGTGGAAACTAGCTTGTCGTCGGTCATCGCGTTTCAAGCTGTTCGAAAACAGGTTTTTCTACTGGCTGCGAGCCTGGTTCGTTCTCCCTGTTCAATTCAATTGGTGATAGACACGCTTCCCAAGATTCACTTCAACGTGAAAGAGACTTGCAGTTGAAGGCCTCGATCTTTCGTGGCCTTTGGTGCAGGGGAGTGGGAGGGAGGGGAACCCAAATTGCTTCATGTGTTCTGGAACTCAAGATTTGCAGTTTCAAAAGAAGAATTTTCTGGTTGGCACACAAACACGCGCGAGTCTCCTTTGCTTGGATTATCTCTTGCCATCTCAAAGTGGCACACAGTTTATGTATGCTGCAGCTCGGTTTTATCGCGCATCATGGTAAGAGTGATTAAAACATCAGAGGCCATGCTAAATGCTGCAGGTAATGAAGTGTGGTGGCACCGGGGCTCCGATCCCTTTGTAGTTCCACAGCTCCGTTTCCTCAGTCATAATTTGCCTCCAGCTAACTTATCCATTTCAATCCGCGGATTCTCAATGAAAGTGGCAAGCTGCGTTTTCACCTGCTAAAATGGTGGTGCCCTTGCTGAAGTGACGTTGAATGAGATCCCAATGCAGTTGTCCATTTTTGAATGCGTTACGTTGCCGTGTCTGCAAAAGATGTGTCCCGGTTTGTGGCACAAGGCTCCACAGTCGGTTGAAGTGTCCTCCTTTCGAAGTCAGAAAGACTCTCTTTCGCCTCAAAGTTCTGGAAGCTTTTTGAAGTGAATTGTTCACTCGTTTCTGGTGAAGAAATTCGCCTTTATGAAAAAGCATTCTCGGTCGCTTCACCAAAATCTGCAGAGACAAATGTCAGCCAGGTTGCGAGGTGAACATCTGCTGTCTCTCAAGAGAATCTTCTATGTCGAAATGATTCCGTAGAAAGGTTGTTCTTTGATCTTTGCTGCCCGACAGGACAGGGGTCAATGCAAAACTGGTCTCCTTGGACAGACTGGGTTCAAAAACAGGCTGCGCTCAGTGTCAGCGTAGTTTTGTCAGTTTTCTCAAGAATTGTTGTCCGCAGTTTGAATTCCGCAGAATTCTTTTGACATGTGCACAGAGGGAGAGATTCAGCTGCAAATGGAAACGCACTCAGTTCCACACCCGGTGCCCTGAATGTTTCAACCACATACAAAGCACATCTGTGGCCAAACGTGTGCGCACACCTACTAGTGAGGTTCGGCAATCTATTCGCAGGGCGTGACGCGTACACGTAGACGTACAGTGTACATCGTACGTGTACGTCTGCGTGCTGCCTGCAAATGCGGTTTGGCAAAGGACTGAACGTAGGACTGAGACGTAATGTACTGCGTGTCTCTTGCCCGATGTACCAGCGCAGAATTTGACTGGTTTCACCATGATCGCTTGTCCGATTTGTCAGTCAGGAGCAAAAAATGGTGGCATCCAAAACAAGTAAGTTTTCTTGCGGAAAATGTCTTAGTGTGCGGTCCCAAGTGTTGTTTCTGAAATATTTTTGTACCAAAAATGTCCATGAAGGTT
>JAAUXT010142198.1_pt1 | contig 15793 bp, 16 predicted proteins | sample 7278171 | NCBI WGS metagenome assembly JAAUXT01 (sample SAMN14350112, study PRJNA611818) | marine sediment metagenome | isolation source: surface marine sediment (1.8m) | place: French Polynesia: Moorea | collected 2018-08 | reverse complement strand
CCTACATACTCTTGGGGGTTTGATTCAATTCTCTCGCGCATGTCTTCACCGCATCCTCGCTCTGTTCTTCTCAAAAAAGCGCGCGCTCACACACACACACACACACACACACACACACACACACACACACACACACACAGAGCTGCTGTTGTCCGAGTGTCAGCACACACACACACACACACACACGTATTTTCTCTCCCTTTATGCTCATCTTCACGACTTGTTCCGCTTGTCTCTCCCCGCAGGTCTGCACCGCATCCCGGCGCTCCCGGAGCCGGTGAGCCGGAAGCCGCTCTTCGGGTCGGAGGGCCGCCTCACGTGCGCCTTCAACACGTGTCGCCGAGACTCGCCCGCCTACGCGCCGCTCGCCACCGAGGACAACGACTCGTCTTCCGACGAGAGTCTGTGGGACGAGCAGGACAGGTGAGTACCCCTCTCTCAGACACAAAACCAAAGACACAAAGATGGCCATCCACTGTCGAGCCACCAGCCAGTGTGAACGGTTCGAACACCTATGAACGGTCCACTGTGTTACGGTACTTTGGTCGAGCAGCTTACCTCTGTAGGGGTTGGTGAAGCCAGCTTTTGATTCTTGAAAACATATCATTTTGGCACTGGTTTGACGTGGATGACCATCGATAATCTAGAATTCACGACAAAAGGCGTATCGAAGGTGTGGTCACTTGAGCAAAAGCTTGAGGCAAATAGTCGTAGAGGTCGAAGGCCCACACGAGCTCGCAGAGGTTCTGACCCAAGAATGCGCGCTTTGTCACTCATTTCTGTCTCTTGTGTTGTCATCCATATCTTGCTTCCGTTGGCAAACTTTTCAAGTAGACTCTTCAGCTTGATGTATGTTCATAAAAGCACAGTACACAGCGATGTCTGCTGAAGCTCAACTCAAAAGACTCAGACAGGTGAGTGCACGAGTGTCTGTAACATTTGTTCGATTCCTGGGAGCCCCACCTGACAGGCTGGGAGGACAGGTATGTTCTTCTGTTTGGTCAAAATCGCACCTGATTTTCGGACGTCGTTTGCTTTGTGAGAATGCTGCCGGTTTTTTTACACTTTTTGTGGTCAACTCAGCGTTTTGTGTTTTGAGATCGCCCAGAAAAGCCTTCCCAAATGGCAGTCAAGATTGGATTATTTTCCCTTGTTTTTTCCAAGCAGCGTTTCCAAAATAAATCTTCAAGGAAAAACCCAGTTCTAAGATTGGCATGCACTTGTTTTTCTGCATTGAAAACGTTTGTGCAAAAGATCTGACGGAATCTCCAGCAGTGCGGCACAGGCAAGGTGAGAGCTCCAACCTTTATTCCCACCGTCTCCCAGCGCGTTTCTGGGACGACAACCACTCCATGGGGTGGTTCTCCAACCTGCGCTTTACACACACAAACAAGCCAAAGACAAAGACAGGTGAGTGGCTGTTAGATCTGGCTCCTGGGTGTATGTTTCAGGAAGTGTGTGTCTGTATGTCGCGGACACCTGTCTCGCCGGGGCCCCATCCGGCCGCTCCCGATGCGAACCGGAAGAGGATCAGGTTCCCAGTGAAACACACGCGACAGGACAGGAAACGTCCTCCTGTTAGAGACACTTACAGGTGGATTTGGAGCTCCCTTGGACTCTAAAGCAGATGGATTTTCTTGACAGAATTGTACGTCTAGGTCACACATGCTCGCGCTCGCTTTCAGGTGTTTCAGTTCACGCCGTTCGCAGGATCATTCAACGAATCTCTCTTCATCAGTCACACAGACGACACAAAACGTATCAATTTTTGCGGGCAACATTTTCAAATCTGGAGTCCAGGAAGGACCAGATCATACCCTCATTCCAGATTCGGTCTCCCTGCACAAAAACCGATTGCAAATTCTTGTCCTTTCTGCACGAAAGTTGGAGGCAAAACACGCATTCATGTACGGAGAAAAACACACATCACACACCACTGCATTAAACTCTCATGGCAGGAGCCGGTATGACGCAAAGGGATGAAAGCCCCACGGAAGCGCCGTTATCCTTCAAAGAGAAAAAAGACAGGGAAAGCTGCAGTGAAAAGGCGTTTGTTCACCTCCACGTACGGAGGTTGCGGGAAACATGCAGGTTGGTTTCAGGTGTTTTGGTGACTGTTCTATTCGTCAACAAGACAGCTTGTTGGCCTGAGGAACAGGCAAGCGAGTTCGGGCAGCGTTTGAGATGCGCATCGCACACGAATGTCGCGACGTGGGCCGCATTTCGCCCTTGATGCTCCGACGGTTCACATGGATGCCTCACGAGGGATCCAGGAGATGCGCTTGTCCAGAGGCTCTGTGTGTGTGTGTGTGTGTGTGTGTGTGTGTGTGTGTGTCTCAAGATTTCTCTCTGTCATTCTGTCTCGGTCTCTCTCGTTGTCTCACTCTCGCTCTCTCTATCTCTCTGTCTGTGTGTCTCTCTCACAGCCTACGTGTCAGCCTCAGGTGCAAAGCTTGGATGTTTTTACACATTCAATTCTTGAAATTGAAATTGGGCCCCCGACCCGACAAGAACACCTCACCTCATGAACCCCGGAAGGTCGAACACTGGCTGAGACCGTGCTGCCCACACGCACGCACACACACACACACACACACACTCCCGGATGCTGGACCCGTTGGACACGTGATACTTGGGATGCGCGGCGTGCCATTTCACGATGCGCAGAACATGCGCTGTGACTATCAAAACCTTCATGATCAAGGAGCAGCACCTCAGATGCTCGTGAGTGGAGTTGTCCACGCGACTGTAGTCTGGGCAGCCTGCACCGGACCTGGATGCAGGATCTTTGTCCTGAATGGCCAAGTGATTGACTGCAAGATTGGGTGTAGAGATTCTTCAGGGGAGCCTCAAATTGCCAGGACAGTGGACGGAATAGCTAATCCATCGGCTCCAGAGTTGGGCCTCACAAGGCTTTAGTGCAGAGCTGGAATACGTTGACAAGGTTCAGGTCAGGTTCGGTCCACCCGTTCACCGATCCACTCTGATCCCAAACAGCGTGCGTTTGTTATTCAAAAGGAGATCGTGTTGGGATGAGGGTGTTTGCGCCCTGTCCCCAACATTGAGGAACACTCTCAATACAGCTCAACATTTGAATCTGCCGAAGACAGCAAGAGAATGGCACCGTCAGTGTGTCTGAACACATGCTGTGTGCGTTCATGACTGAACCATTTATTTTGGGCTCTCTTCCTTTTCCGGCTTGTCGCATTCACTCCTGCCTGTCTCCGGTGCGTTTGTAAACGACAACTTCCGCCTCCATGGAAACCTTCACCATGACTGCAGACTCCGCAGTAACTCTCGGTGTCATGCGTGGGCACGACGCCAGAAACAAGAAACCAAAAAAATAACAGCCTGGGCTTTTTCCCGGATCGGTGACAGGGGAAGACGAGAACAAAATTGCAAAAAATCTTGCGTGGGTCTGAGAGGCGACCAGAAAAACACGAGTGTTATCCAAACACCCTGGACTTTGCCGAAATTAGGTTTGATTGTGCACGTTGGCAGATCAAAAGATTCCTCCTTGCATTGATCAAAAGAAACGTGTCCTTGTTGTCGTCTTGTTCAGAGACGATCTCAACGTCTTTTCAAAGAAGCAATTTCAACGCAAAGTTGAATCCAACTGTGCATAGATCTGGACCGTACCTTTGTTTTGGTGAGGACACCTTGACTTTCACTTTGAATCGTTTATTTCATGAAAGGTGCTGGTGTTTGGAACAAAAGGAAACATAAAGTCCAACAACAGACGTACCATACCCCAGCTCGGTTGGCACACACCTTTGCGTTTTTGGAGTCAATGGGCGTAAATTGAGGTGGTGTTTTTTTCAGGAATTCAGTGGAGGAAACACCCCAGTTAAATTGACAAAAGAACAGTGTCAATACATAGTTACACCTGCAAGCCTTGTTTGTCATGACGCAGAGGGTGCTGGACCTCTCCCTCACCCTGCCAAAGATATCGAAGCCAAGGTTACATGTGATAATCGTAGAGGGTTCGATCTCGTCCCCTGGATATGTTCCCCACCTCATCAAAGAGTTGTTTTTGTGCAGGTGAGAACAGTGGAGATTGAATGAAAAGACGCGTTTCTTGTGTCTGTTCCGTTTCTTCTGCCTCTCCACACGACGTTGATCTGACGATGTGTGATGTGCATCATCACAGCTGTCAACTAAATGACAGATTTCGCAGACAGAAATATTGCACAAGCTCATTTGTTCTGCTACAGAACAACTTTTCATGCCATTGACAACCAGAACTTCTCTTGTGGAAGCGAAAGCGTTGTCCGTTGAATATGCATGAGCGAGTCTGTTGTTGATCAAATGCGCAATTCTTGGTATTTTGTGTTTTGTTTTTCTTGCGACAAAAGTTTACACGCTGATGAAATGTGCTTCCAAAGAGGATCGATCTTCCACATGTTCAAATCCCACTGTTCAAACTTTCTCTTAAACTAAGTTTTGGAAAAGAACATTAAAAGACTTTTCCACAGCCTGTTTTTGCTGCTTTGACGAAAACTACAGGCCTTTAATTTCAAACGGCAATTGCGCACAAATTTGCGGAAATTGCCTGAAGCAACTCCATTGAGCAGCAGGATGAATGAACGGGACATCACAAAGAGACGCACCTCCACCAGACACAGCCCCAGGTCGGACCCTGGGTGGCACTGGAGCCTCAACATTGGCCACATGACGTAACACAATGAAGGTTCAGACACGTGCGAGACTCAGTCTGGTCCCACCGGACCAGACTGTCATCCACAGCACCACTGAATCCCATGTGAAACAGCCTGATGCAAGGGCGTGGGACCAAACCAGCATGAAAAAGCCTCACTGAGTGCATCTGAACCTCCCCACTGCAGGGAACATCGTCTGTTCGGAGGTCAACATGCCTCTGGATGCGGGCAGCACCAAACGACACAAACTTTTGAAGATAAGAAAACAAAATTCTCAGCTCACAGCCCTCTCTTCACATGTGCACGAGGCTGGCCATGCAGAATTCTGCTTGATGTTTCCTTCAGTGGCCACAGCCACTGCCTGAAACGTATTTCGTTTCCCGTTGTTCGTGTTGCTGTCACTTGAACACGCGCTCGGAAGATTTCTGGTTGAGCGAGATGTGAGTGCAGCAGCTGTGCGCACCAGACAGTTCCCACACCCATCCATTTCACACTGAGCTCACGCTCGCTGACGCAATCTGCAAAACTCTCTTCTTTGCACTAATTAGTCATCAAGGCTTTGTTGCAAAAACTGAATGTCTGCCAACTCAAACGTGGGTGAAATCCAGGGAGGGTGCGCTGCACTCGGGAACAGGATCTTGTTCCCCAGACTTGACAAGTTGACAATCCAGGCGCAGTGAAAGCCGCGTGGCATTCTCTAGCATTGGGTGTGGCAGGGTGCCGTTCGTTTTTATACAGCCCTTGTTTTCACTGACAATGGCTCGACTAGTGCACTGCTTGAGTGGGATGGGCACATGATTGTCCAAACCAGTTTGAAAATGGAGAACTCAGACATGCAGGGTGAACCTGGCTGTGTCGCGATGGGGGCTGGGTGCGATGGGTTTGAAAATCTAGTCTCGCCACGAAGACATGGACACTTGCAGTCACTGCAAAAAATAAAAAATACAAGTTGAGACGGAACGCACCTCCTCTGGAAAGAAAGTGAGCCAGGCTGCCCCCAGCATCCACAGCTGCGACACTGACAAGATTCGAATGACAGTCACTTTTGCTGAGTCACAAATCGTTGTGCGATGCACTGTCGGCGAGTCCAACTGAGTCCTGTGCGGACTGTCCAGGCGAACCCCATGTGAAGATCACTCAAGAGAAGATTCTTGTTATGACCCCTGAAATTAAATGCTTGATTGACAGAGTGATTTCAAACTGCATTGCAGAAGATTGTTCTGCGGCTACATTGCTGAAATCACTTTTCACACACCCACACCCTCCCCGCACTGTCCATGGTAGCAGAAGTCAGGGACAGTTTTCTCTTTTTTTCCCATGTGCAGTCCTGACGCACACATACTGCCGTTTGTTCCTTATGTTTCTGTCCGTCGGAGTAGCCTGGATCTTCCGTGTAAACCTGAGAGGTAAACCTGAGAAAAGCTGCGACGCTGGCGTCCCAGGAGGAAGACTATTAGCCTCGTGAGGTAATTGAGTCAAGACATGTGACCCTGTTGTCAGTTCCCCCGCCGGGTGATCCTGCAGCGAGAAGGGTCGAATCTGACGTCGCGTGGAACAATTTCACCCAAAACGCCCTGAGAAAGAAAATCTGGGCCAGATGACCTGAGAACATTGAGGTGAGGCATGTCGAGTCTGATCATAAGGATGAATTGGCCAGTGACATCACCTGGAGGCAGAGTCATTGTTCGGGAGAGGACAGGACTCCCGTAGCTCGGTGAGCCCGACTCATCCGACGCCGCTCAGACAGCGCCCTCAGGCGGGAGGCGCCGACACCAATCTTCCGCTCTTCTGGGCGTGCGACGAAGAGGCGCCACTTCGCCCCTGGATTGGAGATGGGGCGAAGTGGGCGAAGTCTGCCATTTGAGCTCACTCGGCCAGACGGCACACGAAAATGCATGGAACACTGCCATTGACTCCAGGTTCAGGGGAACCAGGAGAGCTTGCGTCGTTCAAATCGCAAATGGCCAGTTGTTGCAAATGGCCGCGTGTACAACAGCAACAACGCGGTGTTTCTGCCACGCAGTGTTTGCAATTTCAAAATTCAGCCTCCGCGGTTTTTCAAAGAAATGTCTGCGCCTGCGTTTGCTGAATTTCGAAATTATCGGGGCAATTTCAGTGCAATTTCCATGGATGGTACCTGCTCGATATTTCTAGATTTCTGGAAATTCGCACAAAAATGTTGTTGGAAGCAGAGCGGTGTCACGGTTGTACGAGGCCTCAGTTATGCGAGGCCTGAGGTTTCGCAGAGGTGGGTCTGCGAGTGGTTCTGTAAGAACCCAGGCCTTGAAGAATGCTGGTGGACCCAGTTCTGTGAGACTTCAGGTCTCATGGAACTGTGGGGCCTCAGGTCTCACAACACCGGAGGGTGTCGCAGGCCCGTCACACCGGGAGGGGTGTTGATCACCGATCAGGCGCTTTGTGCACCATTTTCCTGTCATCAGTCACTCTTCTGCGAACCAGTGACAGTTGACATGAAAAATCGTTCATTCTGACCAATCATGCACAAGCAGATGGCTCTGTTTTGCTTCTCTTTTTATTGGTACGCTGTGTGCCTGTGCCGAGAAAGGAAGGAGAGCAATCCACTCATCCTTGTCAGAAACCAGACGGGAAAACTGTGTCGTGTTGTGTTCAATGCATCTCTTGGTTGTGTCCAAACTGAGATTCCGTTTGTGTCACGAAAGTCACGTTCAAGTGACCAACTGCCCTACAGACTGTTTTGTTTTCAGAAAAGCGGTCTTTGCTTTCCATGTACGCGTAACTCGCTTCTACCGGACGCATACGAGACACGTCGGAGTTGCAAAAATATCCCACCCATTCCATTCTTGGAGAAAGATGCATTCGCCATGAAAGCGGCTTCGCTTGAGAGCCTTCGGCAGGAATACTTTGGGTTCTCTTGGGGAATGAGTTTAAAATCTGGGTCCGTTTGGGTCACAGTCATGTTCAACAGAAGCGAACGTTGACCTCCCAGGTTCATCTACAGCCATTTCAAAAGCGCAAAATGAAAATCGCACCATTCTGCATTTCGCTCTTGGTGCTTTTTGCACTGATATTTCTGTGTTTTTCCCCTCCGTGTCAAAGGCGTTCTGTGATGTTGTCTTGTGCCGCTCCTGATGGGAAAGGCTGATAAAAATAGATCCAATTCTGGGAAAAATGAAGAAACTGTGATGAGAAGGGATCTTGTCAGGTAATTGAAAAGATTCTACAAAGAGAGGAAGGAACACACACCAGCGATCTGCAGGGAGGGGCTCGCTTTGCTGAAACTGTTGCTCGTCTGACCACGAAAGGTGTTTTTCTATTTTCCAACAAAAGTATGAGAGGCAGGGATTGTGTTGTGTTTGCGATTGGGTGGAGCAAGGTGTGCACGGGGTGTGAGCGAAGTCGTTTCTTTGCTCGCACACGTCACTCTCACACTCAGCTTTTCGCTGGATCTGCTGTTTGCTGTTGCCATGCAGTGAATTTCAAGTCGAAAACCCTGTTTGAAAAGACTTCCATTTCCACTTTTGTTTTTGCTATGGCTTTTTTTTCATTGCGAAAACACCTGACATCATGAGTGCACGCTGGTGCTGACTCCCGTGCACTGCTCGTGCCGTAGAACACAATTGATTCTGAAAGCAGATTTGGAGAGCGTGAAGTTTGGGCACACAGATCGTGGGCGAGGGAAGACGGGGAGAGAATGGACCTGTCGGATGAGCGTCAGTGTCGGAAATCCGTCATTTAATCAGCCGGGCTTTGTCCATCGCAGTGCGGACGTGCATGAGGAACACGCAACAAGTCGAGCCTGAGAACCTCAGATCTGCACTCATAAAGTGTGTCACGCCTGGAGGGGGAACTCAATCAGAATATGCACTTGAGTATGAACTGGTCAGTCAGAATCTGACCTTGAGAGTATGACCATTGTGGGACCCACGCTGGGTCTGGAGTTTATGGGAGGAGCAGAGGACCACTCTTCTTGGGTCCGCTGAAGAGAGGGTTGCTACTTCCCAACCAGAACCCAACTTTTTCACTGCGTTTCACCCAGAGTCATCTCGAATGCCTGACAGGCACAGAAACAACTGGCAGCAATCCTGTCGCGTCAGTCGAAATCATATCGTTCGGGCAGAAAGTTGGGGTCACCGGCTCAGAAGGAAGTCCACAAGTTTGAGACGTGACCAAGTTGGGCAAAACATGGATTCCTTTTGTTTTGATGTACCTCGGAAAAACTTGTCAAATTCATTTGCGAATCTGGGTAAGAGGTTTATCGTAATCGTCTTACAGTCCATCAAGACGAACAAACAGCTTCACCAAACGCGACTCGTACATTTGCGCCAGCTCCGTCTCCGGGCCCCTGAACCTGTGAAGCCAGTCTGGCAAGTTTTTCAGCTCACACAAAAAAATGGACAAGAGATCTCGCAATTCTAAACAAGGTGGTTTTGTTTTGACCCATCAGAGTTGCTCATAATAGTTGGAGAGTTGGAGAGTTGAAACAAACAGCCCGTGTACTCGTACTCGAATCTGACAAGATGCCACAAATTTTGCGCCATGGCAGCAACAAACCCGCCATTGGACGAAATACAGTGCACGAAAGCAGACCAAAACAGATTCGGCCACAAACTCACCAAAGTTTTTTTTTGAGTGGGGGGAACTGTCAAAGCAAACGGCTTGAAAAGTTGAGCAAAGCACCAAAGTTTTGATCTTGTCTTCACGTGCTCGATGTTGTCGAAAATTGGCTTTTTGCCTGGGAATGGGGGCCAGCCATTCAGAAACAAAAGCCCTGGGTGTGACGCTGGGTTGGTTGCGTTGAGTCGTGCTGGATTTCAGTGCAAGACTGTTGGGAGTCCCCTTCAGCCTGGTCGGGGCGGAATCAACAACTGATAATTTCTTGCACACATCTCTTCAAACAGAAAACGAAAGAAAAAAGATGTCCATGCACACACCTACAAAACTTTGTTCGGAAAGCGAAAAGGACAAAACGACGAGAGGATCTTCCCGGACCTGTGGCAGACGTCACGGAAATGGACCTGACCTCTCGGAGGGTCCTCCCGTGACCTTCGACCCCCGGCTCTGAGGCGGCTCATTACTGCCTGTCACAACCCAACTCAATCATGTCGTTACCGAGCCGTGCGCCCGCGCATGCAGCTCACAGCCATTCAGGCACGAGCGCAGTGCCGGATATGGTGGAACTTTTGAGGGAACTGAGTATTGCATTGTCCACACTCACCAGCCACAAAAGTTTTCTTCCAAAATTACCTGGAGGAGTTCGTGGAAATCAATCCCAAAAAGTTTTCCTCCTCAAATCTGGACATTTGGAGTTCAGCCAGTACAGATGTCTGACGGACATCTGACCACGCGAATTGGATGGGAACTCCCTGAATGGATGCACGGAGTGTGCTGGCGGACATGTGTATGAATGAACACGCAGACGGTGCACGAACCTCCAGGTACCGACGGCTGCGGACGACAGGACGTGGGAAGCTCCGAGGCTCCTGGAGGCGACGCTGGACGAGGCTCCCGTCGGGCCTCCATCAACGATAATGAAGGGAACGGTACGAGATGCAACCAGGGCCGGATCCAGGGTGCGCGAGGTGCACACACACACGAGACAAAGATTCAATTTTCGTTTCCTCAAGTTGGGAACCCACTGGAGTCAGCCCTCCTTCCCTCTACACGCCATCTTGCGCGACCAGATTTCCCTTCTGTTCCTGCCTTATCAATGGCAAACAAGCCAAAGGTTCCAAACACCCGACGGCCTCACAATGAACAACGTTCCCATCTACGAGAGTCTCGAGCCTTGATTGCCTGTAGTAATGGGGAAACACTGTCCGAGACACTCGAACAAAGGCGCGCGTGAGTCCCGAGTCCTCCGGATACGGTGAAGAGGATAAGCATCCAGGTTAAGTGCTGCCTTCTCAAGAACCGGATTCGATTTACGCCTCCAGTGTATGAGCTCTTCTCTTTGTGCTCCTACTCCACACCAAATACACACGTTGTGCTGAGGCAACTTTTGTCTGACAAAGCCAACTTGTTGCAATTACGAGTTTCGAAAGAAACGAAATCACAGGTTTTTGATGCAAGACGTGTTTTGTCAACACCCGAAACACAAGAGTGTGTAAGATTGTGTCTGTGTTTGCGTGCGTCCTCTGAAGGACAGAGATGTTTTTGAATGTGCGTGCGTGTGCGTGAGAAGTGTGCGTGCGTGTACGAGTTGTGACGCATGACTCTGACGCCAGGAGAACTGTTGATCACTGGGTTCTGTCAACTTCCGGTTTTCTCAGGTTTTCCCCACTGAACCAGATTCCGTCTGGATGTTTCAGTCAAATTGACTTTCTTGAATCTAGCCTTGCTGCGCTTTCCCGTGGAGTCACTCAGGGGACGTAACAGTTCAATGTGCATGACTGAGTTGCCTTGTCTGTGGAGACAGGACATCGAATCTCACCCACGCATTCTCAGATTTTTTGGCAAATTCCCCTTCAAACGTGACACCAAGTTGGCAAGCTCACTTGGTGCGTGTGTCATAGTGGGAGGCAACGAAGAACATCATTACCACCGAAAAACATCAAGGGCAGAGCGCATGGGGCAGAAATAGCGCATCGAGCTCCTCTCCCCAGCTAATTAACGAACAAACCAGCTCGGTGTGATTCCGCAAATGAAATTGGCATCGAGTTACACACGGACAAACAGCCATCGGTGACACGGTATCTCTTGTGCTGGAGAAGATGTTCTACATACTGCGCTGTGGCACTTGTGGGTGGAACGGGCGATGTCTGCCCAGCTTCGCTGAAACACGCGCGTCTGCGTGGAAGAATAATTCACTCTAACCTCCGTGGTTACCTGCGTGGTTACCTCCATTGAAACCTCCATTGTTATCTTCTGGTCACATTGGTGTTTTTCTGGTCTCAGCCCAGTGAGCCTGGCACGTTCAGAATGAGAGGCTTTTTTGCACTTAGCACCCAAAAAAGCAGCGGCAAAATTGTCACATATTCATTACAATTCGACAGATCAAATTGCGATGTTCATCAGTAGTTATTCTTCTTCAGAGGAAATTAGCAGGTAGATTTTTAATGAGCAAAACTTCATTTCTGACAACGGGCGTTACTTTTTCTGTCCGACAACTACTGCTTCAATGAAAATTGTTCCAGGCAACATCTCTCGTTTGAGTCGATGAGGCCATTGGCGACCCTGGAACCGATACAAAGTGTGTAGGAGTCACCCGTGCACTGAAAGCACCCCGCCCCCATATGCCTCTCTTTTCTGGTGCCAATGCCACCTTGAAACAAAGGAAAACTCACACCTGTCTGTGGTGCTCAGTTGAAAGGTGCGTCTTCAACACGGACCAATTCGGGACAATCATCCGACTCTGGTCCGTAGGTCGAGTTGACTGCCTGGACCATCCTGTCCAGCTTCATATATAGGTTGAACAAGTCATTTTGACACAAAGCTGCCATCTTTGCGTGCGATTTGAAACGCGTTATTGCCTTGGCATCATCTCTGTGGAGTCTGAAGTGTGGTTGCATTGTGGTCACAGCAGGGTCCAGCGGAAACCCACAATCAGTCGTCCTACCGGGACAAACAACTGAGAACTCTTTAATCCACGGCGACTGAGTTCAGTGCGGTGACGGTATTGTTGAAAACATCAACAGTCGTCAGCATCAGCGCTGGAGGCTGTGGGCTGCGGGGAACCTCGCCACCTGTTGCTGGATAGGCGGTTCTCATGCGGCTCTGTCCGCGTGGTGGAGCCGAGCGGAATCCTCCCACGAGGCGGCGCAGCCGCGCAGACAACAGCGGAGCGGGTGCGCGCGCACAGGGTCTACGATGCGCTCAACCGGAAGGAGTTGAACTTTGATTTCAACGTGGGAGGTTCTGCGTGAAGACCAATCACACAGGACGTCGCAGATCGTGCACGACGGGAAAAGACAACTGAAGCAAACAGCGTTTTGCTGGACGGTTGACATTGGGAGAGTGTCGCTTCTCACGCGACTCATTCTGCACCAGGAGTCGAAGAAGGACTCAAGTCCTGGATTATACGCACCACGTGGGAAGAACTTTGAAACGCGCTCTGAGCCAAAAGTGAAAATGTGTCAAACGGCCACATTTTTGTGGTGAAAGCAAAGAACGAGCCTTGACTCTGTCGGTACCTCACTTTTTGCTGACGGAGATAGGTTCAATCCAGAAGCAGATGAGAGACTCGTTCCATATCTGCTGCTTCTTCTTCACCCTCCAGCTGCTCAGAGCCACTCTTCAAGGCTGAACGTCGCTGCATGAGACGTTCAGATGAAGCTTGATGGCGTCGCGGCGCTCTCGAGGTGACGTGAGCGCGTCACCACCAGGGGGCCGCGCGACCCTGGAGAAGGTCACGTGTCTCTCAGCGCGCCTCGCTTCTCAGCGCGCATCGCGCGAGGATCACAGGAATTTTTTTTGCAATAGAGTCGCGGACGCAGCTTTACCTGGATGCTGCTGCTGTGACATTTGGAGAGTCTTCTCTCCCGTGGAGCGAGGAATATGTGAGACATGAATGTGAATTTTCTGCAGCGAGCTGCAAGTCGGTTCGGGGACTTTAGAATATAAACTGAGACATTGGAGCAGGAAGAGGTTGAGATACGTACGTCACTATCAGACAGATCTTCGACGGAAAGACGATTTAGAAACGCAGACTTCACACAGATAAGATCTGCAGTTCACAAAAGGAGGAGACAGTGGGAACAGGAGGGCTGCAGGGATAGGAAACGCTACAGAGATAGAAAACCCTGTCGGAGATGCTGCAGAAGCGACGCATGCTGCGGGGGTTCCTCCGCCACACCCCGTCCGTCGACTCCAACTACTTCTGCCTCAGACTCAGGTAAGACCCGACACGAACCCCGAGGCTTCTGAAGGTGTTCGTGTTATTGGTGTGCGTTGTACACGCAGGCTGCAACTGTTGCTCATGCACGCTGGATAGTGCACGAGTCCCTTCAGGAAGGTCTGTCTGCAAGCCTCGGCGCAGGGTGGGCGCAGGGTGGGCGCATGTGGTTGATGGCAGACAGGCGGATCCAGGGAGGGGGAAGTAGGATGCTGGGGCCCTCCCTACGACGAACTCAAGTGAAGCGGTTTTCACAAATGTTGGAAACGACGAGACTCCCTTGTGAAAGGGCCCTCGTGCCTTCAACCCTTCAACCTCTTCTCACGAGGCTGCGTCAGAACACGAACAAAGCGTTTCTGCCGTTGACGCACTGACGCTTTTGAAAGTGTTCGTACTTTCCTTCAATCGGCGCACGTTGCACATCTCAAGCAGCAAGCTGGTCTCCACGCACGCGGGCCGGCGCTGGCGCCTCACAATGAGGGTCGTTCTGCAGACCTCAGAGCGGGTCAGTGAAAGGGTCTCTGTGTCCTCAACGTCCTCCGACGCTGTTGTGTCAGAAATGTGAAAGCGCTGTTGCAAGAAAACGCAAAGAGATTCGCGTGCGTGCAGGCCGTTGAATGCGTGACGCTTGGAAGACTGTTCTTGTTCTTGTTCCTGGTGGCTCTGTCTTTTGACACATTGTGAGACCCTTCTTTGGACTCACGTTCTTGCGCTTTGCACAGAGACTAGATCTACTCGGCTCGGGCCAAACGAGGGGAAATTTATATCCTGCTGAGGTTTGACATTTTGGTTTGTGAGTCAGACCTCGGCTTCACACGGCTGCCTGGGCAGCGAGCAGTTGTGATGTTTCACAATGGCTGAAATGAAGCCTGCCGCAGGAAATTACACCAAATTAGCTGACAAAAGGTGGAAGTGAAATGACGGCTTCATTCGGCCTTGTCTCTATCACCGCAGTGTGAAACCGCAGTGCAAAACTGCAGTGTAAAAGTGCAGTGTGAAAACACAGTGTGAAACCACTGTGTGGAACCCCACTGCAAAACCCCAGTGCAAAACTGCAGTGCAAAACTGCAGTGTTATTCCGCAGTGTGAAACAAAACTGCAGTATGAAACCACAGTGTGAAACTTCAGTGTGAAACTGCAGTGTAAAACAACAGTGTGAAACTGCAGTGTGAAACTGCAGTGTAAAACTGCAGTGTAAAACAACAGTGTGAAACTGCAGTGTGAAACTGCAGTGTAAAACAACAGTGTGAAACTGCAGTGTGAAACTGCAGTGTGAAACTGCAGTGTAAAACTGCAGTGTGAAACTGCAGTGTAAAACAACAGTGTGAAACTTCAGTGTGAAACTGCAGTGTAAAACAACAGTGTGAAACTGCAGTGTGAAACTGCAGTGTGAAACTGCAGTGTGAAACTGCAGTGTGAAACTGCAGTGTAAAACTTCAGTGTGAAACTGCAGTGTGAAACTGCAGTGTAAAACAACAGTGTGAAACTTCAGTGTGAAACTGCAGTGTAAAACAACAGTGCGAAACTGCAGTGTGAAACTGCAGTGTGAAACTGCAGTGTAAAACTGCAGTGTGATACCGCAGTGTGAAATTGCAGTGTGAAAACACAGTGTGAAACTGCAGTGTGAAATTGCAGTGTGAAAACAACAGTGTGAAACTGCAGTGTAAAACTTCAGTGTGAAACTGCAGTGTAAAACAACAGTGTGAAACTGTGGTGTGAAACTGCAGTGTGAAACTGTGGTGTGAAACTGCAGTGTGAAACCACAGTGTGAAACCTCCCGCAACTGCGGTCTGAGCCTGCGGACCCGTGCCTGGGTCCTGAGAAAATTTTCGCGGCCTGTCAGAGCGCCATGCGTCTTGGGAGCAGAAAGGTGACTTTAAAAATTGCTGCTGTAAGAGTTTGACAAGTAATTTGCAGTTTTCAATGACGTGTCGCAAAACGTTTCCGCAGTAGCGGTCGTCGCTTCATTGTTGGCGTCGTCCTTGACTCGTCACGTTTGTCCAGGGACGGAAATTGACCCGAACAGACGTTCCGAGCCTCGGCGCCGCAATCACTGATGGCGAAAGAAACGCACACCTCCCTGAAGACCCCCAAGAACGCACGCTGTGTTTCCAGCTATTAGCGATTTTTTCTAGTGGTTCACCCGATGCTTGGGTCGCAAGACTGGCCCCCTATTTCGCTGTCTGAAAAGGATCGTTTGCGCGTATTACTCGTACGAGGGAGATCCGCAAAGTCCGGTTCGTTGCTAATTTTGAGTATGTTCCTCAGGTTTTAACTCCCATTTGCCCACACCATCAGAAAGAAAAGGCACCAAAGATCATTT
>JAAUXT010138453.1_pt1 | contig 15795 bp, 14 predicted proteins | sample 7278171 | NCBI WGS metagenome assembly JAAUXT01 (sample SAMN14350112, study PRJNA611818) | marine sediment metagenome | isolation source: surface marine sediment (1.8m) | place: French Polynesia: Moorea | collected 2018-08 | reverse complement strand
TTGTGAATCAATAAAAGGAAAATACTTCACGTGTTAATTTTTGGGGTGTCTGCCCCTCCCCCCCCCCCCCCGCCCGCTTCCTCTTGGGCCCACAACGAAATATAGGACTGTTCCAGGACTGTTCTCTATTTCGCTGGGCCCAACACTGGGTTTAGCCGGGCAAGGACCTTGTTTGAGCCCTGGGCCGACACTTCCACCTATGCACACCGCATGCAGACAGCCGGGACACATAACACAGGTTTGTGGTGCGTGCACCCTGGGGCGTTCACCTCCAAAAGAAACCGTACAAACTCCTTTGTCTGCACGTCAAGAGAAAATTATTGAAGTCAAAACTGAAAGGTGTGTGTGCCATTTCCTGACGTGTGCCCTGGTATCCCTTCTCTGGCTTCAGGGGTCAGGGACCGGTTGGTCATCGACCTGTGGACCCACATCCGGGCAACCTGGCTTCGTCAAAAGGCAAATGAGGACATTTATGAGGACACGCGTTGTGTCAGGATCTCAAGGAGATCCTCTCATCCTTGAAGAATTTGCACAAAATTTGCGCAAGTTCTTTTGCAGGTGCCTTGGAAATTGTGCATGCATGAGGAAAGAACTCTGGCGTTTCAGCAAGGCCCCAACCCCAACCCCAACCCCAGCCCCATCCGTGGTACTTCAGGCAGTTTTGACTGGGCTTGAGCCTGACGCACCTGGAGGGGTCAGACAAGTGCTACACGAGGCAATGACCTGCACTCGAAACCTTATCCCGACGCTGCACCTGACAGCAACGTGACGTTTGCCTCCGGCCTGGATTCATTCACCCAATATCGCTCAGGGTCATGCACCGCAGGAACACAACAGCACAAAACACAGGCGACCGACCCAGGTCATTTCCAGCAATTTCTCAAGTCTACTTTCCTGCCCCACGGAGAGCGTCACGTGTTGCGTCTGGGTCCGAGTCAAGGGACGCTGCGTCACCTGGGCAACGCAACGTCTGATGGACAGGGCCGCAACGCGCAACGCTTCCAGTGTGGAGCAGGCCTGATAACGCGAACAATGTCGTGACGACAGTCACTGCACCTGAGACCGTTTTTTACTTCAACAGATTCGTTTCAAATGCTGTATACATCGAGCCAAGTTGTGTACACGACGCCTGTTTGAACAGGTCACTGCGAGTCACGTTCGTGTTCTCCAAAAGGACGCCCCCTGGTGGTGGAAACAGGCTCAACCTCGGTCTCGGCCGGCGTTCCACCTTCGGAGGAGCAACAACAGGGGGCGTGCAATACATTTTATTGTTTTAGGGGGCCCAAGGCTCAAGGTCCAAGGCCCACTGGATCAGCTGGAGCCAGGACTGAGGTGAGAAGGACCAAGCTTGAGGGAGGGGCGCCAAAACAAACAAGCTCTGGGAGAGAAAAACGTTGCACCCTCAGTCAGTCTGCTTTGGACGCTTTCCGTTGGGGGGAGCTGGAACAACGATTACCGTGCAAGCTCAGGATCCTCCACATCAGATTCAGAATTCCTCAGCGGATTTGATAAATCCAGAAACCCAAAGCGGACCCAGGAGTACACGAGGAACTCCGGCGCGAACAGCGGATGTAAGAGGCCTCTCTCCCCCTGGATCCTCTCTTCCTGCCCTTCCTGGATCCTCTCCCCCTAGATCCTCCCTCCCTGCAGCCTGTCTCCCCTGGATCCTCTCCCCCTGGATCCTCCCTCCCTGCAGCCTGTCTCCCCTGGATCCTCCTTCCCCTGGATCCGCCCCTGACACGACACCCGACAGCCCCCTATGAGCCCTGAACACGTGAAATCTGGATCTATCAGAAATGGAGCCGCTCCCTATTCCTCCTCTGAGGGAAACCCGGAATCCTCCCTGCCGCCCTGCCGCACATCAATCATGTGATCAAAGGACGTCTGGAGACACCCTAACGAATGGGCACACACGCATGCGCCTCGGGCTCCTCAACCAAAGCGCCGCTGAACCAATAGCGCGCCTTCATTTGGCTCTCAAGACATGGCTCAAGAACCAATTAAGTTTCCCGGCTGAATCTAAACCCCAGAGACTTGCAGTCAGCTCTGGAGTGGCGGGACTCAGGCTGGTTCACACTGGATACGTGGGGCGCAGGGGTGAGGGATGCAGGGTCTGGTTGGGGGGGGGGCGAACGCCCCTGCACAGCCCCTGAAACACCTTCAGTGCTGAATGAAGGAAAACCTGGTGGACCCTCTGCGCAAGACGAGCTGGTTTGGGAACCGCGAGGTCAGGTGGGCCCTGTGCGGCTGTGCTCATTCAATCCTCTGCATGGCACGTGAGTACTTCCAGTGGAGCCAGGATCAACACTAGGGGAGGTGTTTCAAGACAATGGGGGACAGGGCCGTGTGTTCCTTCACGCCCGACACACCTGGACAGTTCAGACCTGTTCAAAGTGCGGCTAGACTGGCGTGAACGGAAGGCGGCCTGATTGGTTTGTGACAACGACCATGACGTACCATGTGTGAACCCCACCCTCCTTGCGCAGCTGTGTACGTCTGCACTCCCTGGTGCCCAACTGGTTCAGCGCGCACTCCCTCACTTCCTCTGGCTCTCTTACCGGTTCCCTCCTGCCGACTGCCACCACCATGCAGCCCCCATCAGCCCTGCCCACGGTGGCCTGCCCCTCGCCTGACCCATTTTCTTCCAGCCGCCGACCTCCCCCTCCTCCCGCTGCTGGTAAGACCGCTCCGCCAGGTCTGGCGAGTGTCTCTGCCCGTAAACGTGGGTATGAAATTTTGTTCTTCGTCATCAGAAAACAATATTTTCGAATGTTCTCTGTCGGCCAATATGATGTTTTGACCACCCAACTCCTCCCCCCCAGGCTCCCCAAAGTGATTATCCCTTCTTTTATGCACGTCAGGGTGGGAGGCGGGTGCCTGGAGCCTGGATCTGCACCTGAACCATATCACTGCTCATTATTGGTGATCTCCAGAGCTCTGGCGTCCCACTGGGGATACCTGATCAGTCCACAAGGGGGAGTCACTGAGGCCTGTCTCTGAGGAGTCACCTTGGGCGTGGTTGTCAGGGTGACGCGGCCTTGGGTGGTATAATCCACCACGGAGACAGCTAATTGGTCCCTGAATAGACGCATGCGCAGCTGGGGCCCCGCCGGACCAGGACGCAGTTCTTACGTGCTCCACCAACGTGCAAAAACGTACTTTTGGACCCAAAATGGACGTTTAATTCCCAGGATTAAAGTCCATAATGAGGAGCATTTAGGCAGCCATAGCGCTTGACTTTTCAAGGTCTGTGCGTTGCGTTGCAAATGAACCTGTTTTTGTCACTCCAATGTCCTTTTCAGCTGACGCGCGGTAAACATGAAGTGTGTAGGTACAGAAGAGACCCTGATTCCAGAAAATCCACTTTCTGAGGAGTCAAGGCGGCCCAACTTTTACATCAACAGATTGACATGTGAAGCAAAATTACACCTTGGAAGGGGGTAAAATTCATTTCTCCGGGGATATAGGAGGCGGCCCCGGCCCTCCCCCCAGGAGCGGGGTCCGGTCGGGTATGGGCACGGAGACAACGCAATGTCAGACGGTGTATACCCATTCGGTCCTTTTGTTGCGTCCCATGTTTAACGTGACGCCGACGTCAAAATTTTGACGTCGGCGTCAGAAAATTTGACGTCGACGTCCCCCACAGGCAAAGAGATTTACTCACGGTTCGTCCGTCTCGTTCTTGAGGTTCCCCAGCTTCGTCTCCCTGGACGCGTTCCGGCTGTCTTCGCCATTTTTCACGGTTAAACTGCAAACACAAGGGGAAAACGCACTCGTGAAAACGATGCACAACACGACCAAAAACGAGTGAGGAACCAGGCCTCAGGTTCAGTCACACCTTCAGAATCAACTCATCAAAACAGTGAGAGAAAAATGACTTGAAAAGGAAACGGTGGAAACTGAGGACACTGTTTGGGGTGAAGAGTTCCCGAGAAGTTGATGAAATGAGTTTCTTGTTTCAAGCAGGGATACCCACAGCAACCTTGTGCCAATCTGTAATGGGCCAAAGGCTGACATCTCCAAAGTTCCCAAAAGTCAGTTTCAACATGTTTCTTGTAAAAGGAACCCAGGCCACAGTATTTCATTCATAAAGAGCATCTTTCTTACAATGTCCCAACGAGACGCAAAAATGTGCGCCCAAACCACGCGTGAACGCGGCACAAAACCTCCCCCCTTGCGCCGACGCAGACTGTGGCCTGACGCATGCGCACTCACGTCGGGACGAGGACATGAGCCTCTCTGTATTCCCGACCCGAGTTCCTTCGGTACGCTCAGGTCCGTGGGACTCCCAAATCAAAAGCGACACTCAGCGGCGCAAACGTCCGCAGGTGAGCGAGACCGGCAGGCGAGGCGAGGCGCTTGGTCATGGGATTCTGCTTCCCACAGTCTTCGGAAATAGAACTCATGTCCTCAGGACACGACGTATCGTGGCGCAAAAAAAACAACAACACATTTTTGAGGCGAGAATGGCAATTGCTTTTGATTTTGCTGTTTGTCTGAATTGTTTTTGTTGACGCAAGATGCTGAACAGACGGAAAGGATGGAGCAGAGGAGGCGGATCCGGGAGAACACTTTTGGAGGGTTTGGTAGGGTCCAGCGTCCCTGACCCCCTCTGAATCTGCCCCCCCCCGCGGCATGGAGTCGGAGCGGAAACCCGCGCTGCTGGCACACGTTCTCACTGAGTTCCGCATAAGGTCACGCCATCAATGGTGTGGCGGGATCACGCAACCCAGGAGAGACCCACAACATTCTGCAGTCCCCGCCACGTTCGTGTCGACGCATCGCTCATCAGAGAGGTTCGTCACTGCCTGAGTTTTCCTGCGGGTGGTACCCGAAATTGCCAGAGCAGTGCCACAGACAGCCGTATGAACAATAACTTCTCCACTCGTTGTGATCTTGACTGGTTCCTCGCACTACTCGTCTGGCAATTGGAGCACAATGGACATTGGTGGAGACCGCGACTGATCTGCCAAACCTCCCTACTGGCCTCCACGGCGCCACGAGGTTTGCACGCATGCGCAGCGTGAAGCGTTCTTCACGCGGGTGTCTGCAGCACCTGCAGACACGCAGCACACACAGCCTGCAGGTGCTTTTCAGGGTGATGACCATAACGGAACTGCAGGTTTCCTTGGCATTCATGCTGGAGCTGTAGACACCATTCCTGCATGTCAAAAAGAATCGGGGTGTGTAAGAAAGAGTCGGAGTGTGTAGGAAAGAACAGGGGTGTGCAGGAAAGAACCGGGGTGTACAGGAAAGAACCGGGGTGTGCAGGAAAGAACCGGGGTGTACAGGAAAGAACCGGGGTGTGCAGAAAAGAACCGGGGTGTGCAGAAAAGAACCGGGGTGTGCAGGAAAGACCCGGGTGAAACTGTCCACCCGCAGCTGCGCAGATCCGTGGGCTGAAAATCGTTTGAACCTGACGTGTCTCCTGAGGTCAGGTTTCCAATTGAGTCTCCAACCCTTGAGCTCGTGAGTACCATCGCGCACCACTCGACCCGCCCCCGGAATCAGAGGCACGAAGACTCGGGTTACACTTCTCAATATAGACTCGCAGGTCCTGACTCAGTTTGTGCTTCGCCGTGATTCAACATCGAAGTGAAGCGTTGTTTTCTGCTGCTATTTCTGCGCTTTGACCAAAAATAGAAAGAAGAACGCGTTGCGGCGTTGTTGTGTGGACAGATCAGCAGAGGTCTGGTGCGGGGGCGCTGCGGTGGTGAGAACGGGGCGTCGTCTGCGCATGCGCGAAGAAAGCAGAGGCTGGTCCAGGGCTCAATCCTAACGCCCCACTGCGAGCAAAATTGATCAGAGGCAGACTCAGGTGCCCATCTCCCTTGAAATTGAACCGTTTTCACGTTGGTATGTACTGTCGACGTCAAAGTTTTGACGTCGACAGCAGAATTTTGACATCAACGTCAAAATTTAACCTGACACCCAATAGGTCATCAACGTGAAACCCTTTACTTCACTACTCCAAAGCTTGAGCTATCAAGCAAACAAGAACTTCATTTCATGTACTCGAATAATTGGTGTGAAGTTCTTTTCCTTCCGCGCATGCGCAGGGCCATCGCCTGGGAAGGAAACACAATTGACGCATCCACAATGGAAAACGCCCCGAGCCATTTCTGTTTTCCATCTCAGTCAACACGCACACAGTGCCTGCGTGTGAATCTCTTTGCAGACTGGGACGGATCCACGGGCCCGGGCTCTCGCCAGGCTCGGGGTGGGCCCAGGGAGGCCTGAAAGCTCGGTCCCGCAGGTGCACAGAGCGAATTCAGGGCCACCACAGGCCCAGCCTCATCAGGCGCGGTGGAACCAAGAAAATATCAATATTCCCCAATGGTTCTGTTCTCCATTGTATTTTTGAAGGGGATGTGTGTTTTTGTTGGGGTCGGTTCGCGATTTTGTCAGGCCTCGACCATGGCCTAACCGTGGTGGACCCCTGGATCCCCTGGATCCCCCGTGGATCCCACTCCGAACGGAATCCCGTCGCTGTTGCACTCTGGGAGCAGTCTGCGGCTCCGGCGATGACAGATGTTAAGTTGATCAAGTCTGCGCCATTTTCCTCAATCTGTTCTTCCGCGGCGGAGGCAGAGACGCCGAATTACCGTCTTACGTCATCAGAGCGAGGAGAGGGGGCCGGGAGCACAGCTTCGCCTCACGCCTGCCTCACGCTGGGTGCGTGCGACGTGTGACGTGTAACATGCGGTGCGTCTCTCGGCAGCGGATCCAAGATGGAGGTCAGCGGTGCAGAGGCAAACCTTGGGGAGGGACACAACTCGGTGCAATCTATCAAAAGCCAAAATATTTCAGGAGGCAACTCTATTTTTCGTGGGGACGAGGGCGGGGTCCGCTGCCCAGGCCCTTTGATCCCAGGTCCCATGCCCTCTGGATCCGCCAGAGGTCTCTGCACAACAGAACAGGCACCGCAGGGAGAATGGGTACAGAGGCTCTGAGGCGGCTGCGTCACGGCACTGACTCGCCGCATTCTGTTTCAAATGAAAGTTCATTCAGGGCCCGTTTTGGGTCCAACAGGGAAGCACGCGTCACACTCTCTCCACGTGTGAAGCAACCCTGGGGTTGGGTTCTTTTGTGTGGAACACGAATCCCTCCTGAGGTTCGGACAGAGGTCAGACGAGCGGGCGGAGCCGCGAGGCCTGCAGGGTCACACCGGGTGCGGACGGAACGCCGGTCGTGCCACGCGATGGCAATGGCGGTTTTCACTCAGAAGACGCGGCGTCAAAATTTTGATGCGACGCCAGGAACGGACTGGGCCGTATTTTTGCCGCTCTTCACCAAGTACAGTATCATGTTAAATTTGAAGCCTGTGCATCCCCTCTTTGACGCCAGCGTCAAAAAATCTGACGACGCCCTGCCTGTGTGAAAACCCCCTTTGTGGTCGCTGGATCGACAACAGGAATCGACGCAAAAAGCCCATTGACATGACGTTGGGAGTCAAAAGCGTGATGTATCGCACTGCGCATTCAGCACAGCACAGGCCTTGTGATCATGAGCGACAAAAGGAGACATTTTGCGTTGTGGCTGTGTCAGCCTCGTCTCCGCTTCGATTCGCAATACGACACACACAGCTGGCGTCGTTTTCTTTGAGGAAGGGCACTGCGCATGTGCACAGGTACCCAGGGTGAAACCGCGTCTCGTGTTACGTCAGACGGGGTCTCCAAGGCCACGGCGCGCCTCGCCATGCAGAGACGCGGGGCCACTGCCCTATCGCGTGACGCCTTGCTCCGGCGGATCCTGGGCCGGGGCCCGGGCGAGGTCGTGACCCACAAGGCAACGGGGCCGCAGCCTCAGCCAATGGAAAAGGCCTCTGAGAGTCTAATGGCGCAGATGGAGAAAGTGCTGAGGCAGGGACTCAGCGGTCGAAGGTCGCCTCTTCACGTTGGAGCTCGTTGTCGTTGCGTCCCCTTTTGGCCCCGCCCTGTAGGGCTTCGCTGCGTATACACAGGACGCGTCACGCATTGTGTTCCTGCATACGTCAACAGGAGACCCAACTGAAGCCATGCCGCTGATATTCACGGGGGTGCTTCCAACACCTGATGACGTTGACAGTGAAATTTTGACGTCAACGTGATCTTTTTTGACGTCAACAGCACCTATGTGAAAATGGCTTTAAATTTTGACGCTGATGTCAAAAACATGACCACTCATCACCAAAGTGAATACCATCAGGGGGGTTCACACAGGCAGGGCGGCATCAGATTTTTTGACGCTGGCGTCAAAATTTTGACGCGCGTCACCCAATGTGAAAACCACCTGACGCCTCCTGTGTGAACCCCGGCGTCGTAGCTCTCAACATCAATGGCGTCTTTAAGCGTCTGATGGGCGTTGCTCCTCAGCCAATCACGTGCTGCGAGGGCCACGTGACACCGGAAGTGCGTCATAATGACAGCCTCGGTCTCGGGTGCGCCTCCACGTCGAGCCTTCAATCGTTGCGATGTTGCACTTAGTGACCACTCCATCTCTTAGAAGTCACACACGCATGCAACTCTTGAGACGGATGCAGAAGGCTCACTGTGGACCCAAGAAAATCTTCTTTTGAAGTTCGGACCCCTGTGACCCAAAAGGTCCCCCTCCTGAATCACAAGCGTGGAGGGGGCGGGGGGTGCTGGCCGATGCCATGGTGGCCCCCTCCCCCCCCCGTCCTCAGAAAACGACTCTCCATCCTTCCAAGCCGTCACTCTCAATCAGGGCACACACACAGTGCGGGAAGCACATTGCCCCCCCCCTAGCTTCGACTCCTTCACTCTCAGAGACGCAGGACGCCCACTCTATTTTCGCTCGGCTTGTCAGATTTCGTGGGCTCTGTTTTTGTGCACGACTCCGTGATCTGATGGATTTCACGAAGCCGTTTTCTTTTGGCCATTCGTGTTTCACTGAGCTGATTGGTTCAGAGATGGGTCTGTGTCTGAGGTGCACGCAGAGATTGCGTGTTTCTGTGGGCACAATGCGCAAAAACACAATATCTCGGTCGAGTCCATGGGGCGTGTCCAGGGTTGTGATCATGGCCCCCAGGGAAATTCCAGCAAGAAAGGCCAAAACAGGCAGCAAAATCATTGCAAAGAAACCAAAATTGGGACATGGGACCTCGCTCCCCATTCTCCCCTCTGATTAAGCTTCACACCAAGAGAACCACAATCCCACTGGAAACTGCCTGCAATCGACATTGTCACCCGCAGATCTTCATATTTTGCGTCAAAATTTTCGACGAAGCACACGTGCAGGCTCTTTGCAAGGGCCGCGGGGTCTCAGTGACAAAATCTGTTTTCTGACTCTGAATACACAATCTCCCCCTTCTCTCTCTCTCTCTCTCTCTCTCTCTCTCTCTCTCTCTCTCTCTCTCTCTTCATAGATCTTTCCACCTTTCTGTCTCTCTCTGTTGTCTGGTTCTCTCTGACTGTCTGTCTCTTTCCCCTGCCTCTCTCACCATCTCTCCTCTCTCTCATCTCTCACTCACTCACGCACGCACGCACTCTCACCCTCTCCCACAAGGACACGCTTTGTGTATAGAAGACTCGAGCAGGAACAAAGCCATTGCACTAACAGCTTCCACTTCTCCCTTTGGCATGATTCACACGAGGAGTTATCATCATGTCTCTGTGAACGTCAAGTCCCGTTGGCGACAATGCTAACTTTGCTTTTCCCAAACCAGCCATGCTCCAAAGGGATACCTTCTCTGCGGGGGGGGGGGTCCAAAAGCCCACGCTACCAAAGTATCGCCCCTGCCCAGGCCCAGAGGTCCCTTTCGGGTACTGTGACCAACTCCGGTGCTGACTGGGCTCCGATTCTTCGGAGAAAGGGGCCCTTGGAACTTCAGTACAACGGTCCCTTGGATCCAGTCTCAGTGCCCCTGGATCCATTGCCCCTCTGGTCCAACCCTCAGTGCCTCTGGATCCAGCCATTGGAACCCCCTAGCAATCCAGCTTTGTTGCGCCTGGATTCGCCGATGTGCAGGTGGAATCCAACTCCCTCGTCTCCCCAGGGTCGGCATTCTCGCTGCGTGCGTCATGCCCTCGACAACCAATTCCACTGATAGTCTCCGACAATTGCTCACAACTTCCATTTGCTCCATACGCGGTTGTGTTTTTTCAGGCAACAATGACAAATTGGATTTTTTGTCAGCAGTGAATGAAATTGAAGATCATGACGCCATTGAAAAGCGAATTACAGGACAAAGCGCTGACGCGATGGAAACGAACGAGCACCACGACCCAGGACACTGACCCTGGGTTCCAAGGTACGGGGGGGTCGTTGCCCTTCTCTGTGTTATGTGCTCCTCAACGGAGAACGCGTGACGGAAAAGATCTGACAGGCGACTCCAGCCCAAGGAGGGCCAGGCCCAACGATAAACATTTGGATCTGTGGGCGTGACAAAATTCCTCTCTCACGGTGCAGATCTGAACATCCAAAAATCAACTGGGATTGTTTCTCTTGAAGGGGATGTCAGTCCCCTTCAACCTTCTGGTTGAGTCGTGCTGGTAGGGGTGTACTCACGGGGGTACGGGCCCTACTTTGCAGCTTCTGCATGCCTCTGGCCAGGAAGTGGGGAAGGGGTGGACGATTCTGACCCCTGGTGATTCTGGCTGGGAAAGGACCCTCTGCACCCCAGTCCAGAGCGCCTTCTCCCTCCAGGTGGGATGGTGACATGAATAATCCGAGAGCTGTCAGGCCATGGTGCCTGCAAGCCTCCACTCATTCCGTGCACACAGGTCACATGTAGCTCTCCACAACCATGGAGCACAACCATGGAGCACCAGCTCCTCACAGTCCTCCTCCTCCACACGCTCTGTCAAGACGTTTTTCCCCGGAATGAAATGAGAACTTTGGCCACGATTCGAGCGACAACTTGAATTGATGTGGTTGGCCTTGTTTTCAACACGCGTATCCGTGTGTGCAGCACTTCGTGGGGCCGTGGGCAGGGTGTTGTGCACAGGAAAACGTGCACAGGCGCAGTTGGGAATTTGGTGCACACGCTTTGGGAAGTTGAGAATGCCCCGTTCAGGGTGGGGCAGCCTCAGGGTGGGGCCGCCTTGGCTGGATCAAAGTGCAAGACCCGTCTTTGTGAAACTGCCCCGTTTCACAAAGCAGAACTGGTCACCCCACAGTTGGGGTCAGAATGCCTCACGCAGCTTGGCTCAGTGGAGGTGGTGAGAGGCAGTGTGAACAGAGGTGGCATACTGAAGCACCTGCAGCGCCACTCTCGGATATGGACGAAAATCATGAGAAGTCAGGGTTCTCACATGCTGACAGAATTCGCAGCACCAGTGAAGCCGCACAGGGACGATTCCACGCATACCTACACCCACGCACACGCACATACAGATTCAACAGCCACTTGAGGGGATGATTTGTTTGAACACTTGTGAATGGACGAGACAAGGCAGGCATCGTCCAACAAGAAAACCCCAAAAATACGCGACACACTAGAAATGCACTCACCAGATTCTGTAGGGACCCCTGACCAGGGGAGAAATGGCGGGAAACTTGTCCCTGGTCTGCTTGACATCCATGCGTACCGCTGCTGTCATAGCAACCGCCCTGTTCTTCTCGGGTGGGTATCCCTCCAGCTCTGCCCTCGTATCCTCACCAAAATCAACCAAAATTTCTCTTTTCCAGGCGAAGGCTGATGTTTTCCCAGAAGAGTCAAACTCTCAAATGCCAGTTTTGTTGTGGGTAGATTTTGAAAGCTATTTACCATCATCAGAAAGTTGTCATGGCAACTGTAAAACGTGCAGGCGGCAAGGGTCCGTCACGACGACGCGACCGGAAATAGACTCGAGGCGACGCCTCGACCAATCAGAGCAGAGGACGGGACATTTCCAGAGAAATTGAAAACATCTCTGGCTAATCAATGTGTAACAGTTTGGCTCATTGGATATTTGATCCGGGTCCAGGGGCGGCGGAGCCAGAACGAGGTTCCAGGGCAACTCGACTCAGGGTCAGGGGGCCTGAAACCCAGGACCCTCGAGTGGGGTTCGTGACTAGTACGCAGATCCAGGGGCCAACGCCCTCAAACAATCCTTCTCTGACCTGTTGATCAGAGTTATTGTTGGTCCATTCCAAAGGCCGGTTCTGTTGGGAGGTCCGCTGTGTGGTAGGGAGGGAGCCACGAGGTTCAAATGACCTCGGGCCAACGACGTCGTTGTTCCCACGTTGTACTGAGATTCAGGGCGCTGCAGCACCAGCATCCGACCGTTGGGCGCGAACAAACTCCGCCGCAAAAGTAGAACCGGTGTCACGGCACCTGGAGGCCTTACAACCCACAGGCCGGTGTCACAGTACCAGGAGGCCTTACAACCCACAGACCTGAGGTCTCCTGGTACTGGGCCCACCACCTTGACCCAGGGACCTCAGGTCTGTGGGCACCAGTACCCACAGGCCTGGGATCTGTGGGTACTGGAGTCCTCTTGACACCTTTACACCGGTACAGAAGATGAAGAAATTAGCCTCCATTTCTCTCGCCTTCAAGACCGTATCGCATATCAGGCAACAAGCAGAATTACGCCTTCGCTGCTGAAGATTCAATTTCGTCGAACAAAGGCGGCTGTGGCAACGCGAACTGGTCTCGTGCGGAATCACTGCGAAAGGTCAGGTTCTGAAACACGACACAGTGTCAATTGCCTTGCAGAATCAGCTTCAAGTTGGGCGCGTCATGCCTTGAGTGTTTGGGTCAGTCAGTGGGTGTTCGGTTGACTCGGCGATTTGTACAGAGGAGCAGCATAAGACTCTTTCTTCTGGTGCGTGACGAACAAGGACGGACACATGATTTTGATTTGATCAAATGGATAAAAGCAGGAAATGTTCCAAGAGCGGCAACAAAGTTGGCCAGGGCGCAGGACCCCTGGACCCTTTGAACCCAATCCAGACCCACTCTGAACCTGCCGCTGCACGGACCCTGTCTGGTCATCACTGGACCCACCCTCAGACCCTCCACGATGGACCCTCTCTGGATCCCTCCTTGGACCCTCCAAGGACTCACCCCTGGAGTTGGACGGACCCTTCCTGGACCCACCCACCCCCAAATTCTCCTTGGACCCTTCCCATGGACCCTCCCTGGATCCCTCCTTGGACTCTCCAAGGACTCACCCCTGGACCCGCCCCTGGAGGCTGGTGAAAATTGAAAGAAGCTGCTTTCACGTTCTGGCGTCATGTGCTGTGTCCTCAGCCTTGAGTTGGTGATGATTAAGAAGATTTCTGATGGTTCATCAGGTCCGGACACCCACGAGGACGGGAATAGAGCCACGACGCACTGACGCGCCTGCGCAGTGGTATCAAGTGCGCGTCGGACTCGCAACCCCACAGAGTGCCAGGGGTGGGCCGTCAAGAACATGACCTCTGACCCCCTCCCTCACCCTCTTCGGCTGCAAGTATTATTTGTTTGTTTATTTTCTTCAAAAAGACAAGTTCAAAGCAAAATTGGATCCCCATAGAAGTGAAGCTTCGTGAATCTGAAGAGTTTTCTCGAGTTGAGCTTTCCTCTTCTGTCTGTTGTTGGACTGCTTCAGGATCCCCAGCCATTCTCTGACCTGCTCGGGCACAGAACAAACCCAGGAGTCACTGTTCTCCAGCACAGTGGAGTGGCACGAACACAGCTTCTGTGCTCGGACACAGACGGAGAGTCCAGGTTCCACGAGCCTGCTCCTCCCCCGAGGGTCAGCACCCTTCAGAACAAAATCACACCCCCGCCCCCTGAGTCTTTGTACTTGTTTCAGTTACTTGTTTATTTTCATGTGTTTCAAAGTTGAAACCCCCCCAGGCATCGAAACCCCTGACTGGATCATGCATTCTCCCACGTCCTCTGTGCTGATACACCAGGAACCTGTCATAAAAGGGGAAACAAAGCCCCACGGTGTGGACAGTGGCAGTGTTGGAAGCAGTGCTCCACCTCTGAAGTCTGGTTCACACGGGTTGAAACAGGCTTTGTGCCTCAAAGCGAGTCCATCAGCACAGACCACCGCCATCCTCAGAATGTTCACCAGAAACATTGGCCCCAGTGAGTGAGTGAGCACCTTGATGCGATTGTACGAGCTTCTGTCATGGTCAGTTCATTCCGTGCCCAGTGACACTGCAATGGTCAATGGGGGCCGGACCCGATCGCTCCATGACCCATCCACCCCCACCCTCAGTGTGTCGCAGGTGAAAATTCTCGCAATTCGTGTTTTCCAATTTTGAACCCGTGAATTTTTCTTTTCAGAAGACGACGCTCAGAAGACGGCGCTGAGAGGACGGCGCTGCGGCCGGCCCGCCGCCTCCACCGAGAGCACAACGAGATCAAGGGGAGACGCGGTGAGGCGGGGCCCACACAGCACGTTTCAGCGTGCCTCGTGCGCACCGGATTGACGCACTCTGTTCACCACAGAAACGTTGCGCCATTCTGTGGTTCACACGGAGTTCGCCGACTTCACGACACAGACGCCGTCGTGCAGAAACGTCACTGCGGGTCTATGAAACGGATCACGTATGGGCGCAACGCATGGCTCCAGGCTTGTCCCAAACAAGATGCGTCAGATTTTGCGTCCGTATACCAAACCAGCACTGCAAGGAACAATGTGCAGGGAGGCACCGCGCGACGCGCCCGGCGTGAAGCTGGCGCAGCGTGTGAGCTGCGGCCGCGGCTGCTGCTGCCTCGGCCCGTGGTTAATTGAGAAACGCTGTAGAGTTGGGGCGGCTGTCCGCGCGCGCTGAGTGATGACGGGCGACGCGCGACTCCGCCCGGCGCCCCATTGCTCTGCGGCCGCGGCGACGCCGCGTTCACACGGGGCGCGTCACGTCAAGTTCACGTCAAACGTGTCACGTCGAGTTTACGTCCGACGTGTCACGCCGGGCTCACGTCGAACGTGTCACACCACGTTCACGCCGGGTTCATGCAGCACGCGTCACTTAGCCGCTGCGTCACGTCCACACGACGGCGTGCGTCACGCGCTGAGGCCTGGTTCACAGAGGGCGCGTTGCATAGCCTCCGGATCTGTTTTACGTGGGATGCGTCGGGCGCCATGCGCGTCAAACAATAGAAGTTTGAGTTTTGCTCAATTGAAAATCGCCCTTGGTCCGGAGCCGAAACCCTGGACCTCCACCATTGACGACCCCATTTTCCGCGCAGGGTCGTGGGTTGGACGTCGCAAGCGACTGTGAAGAGATATTCAGCGCGTTTTCATGAAACAATGATTCCTAATCTGCGAAAAGGAACCACCAGTCACTGGAACGCGCTTCGTCCGCTGAGGTCCACCGTGCGTCATGCAAAGACATCGCACGTCGCAAAACGCGTGTGTCTGCACCGCCTCAATCCTTCACACAGGATTTACATGATTGCGCTGAGCGTTGCGCCACCTACAGGTCAACAGGGTCAGGGTCATCGCCTGAAGACTGAGGGGCCAGAGTCGAGCGACGAGACGCCCTCACGAAACGCTGAATAGCGCAGGACAATAGAGGAATGCTCCAGTATCCGACCAGCTCCAGTATCCGACCACCTCCCAATGTATTCCCAATGGGAAAAAAACTGAAGGTGGTCAGATGCTGGAACAGATCTCAGATCTGCTCCAATATCCAACCACCCTCAATTTCAACCAGTTCTGTCTCTCTCAGAGAGAAGTGCTTACACCAGAAGAGAACCCTTTTTCTGGGCTCTCTTTTGGTATATAGTAAGCAGCTTCTCTCTGAGAGAGACAGGTTCTGAGAAATTCAGGGTGGTCTGACATTGGAGCAAATCTGCTAACCACCAGAAATTTCAACAAGTTCTGTGTCTCTCAGAGAGAAGTTGCCTGTACCAGAAGAGAGCCCTTT
>JAAUXT010115975.1_pt1 | contig 15797 bp, 15 predicted proteins | sample 7278171 | NCBI WGS metagenome assembly JAAUXT01 (sample SAMN14350112, study PRJNA611818) | marine sediment metagenome | isolation source: surface marine sediment (1.8m) | place: French Polynesia: Moorea | collected 2018-08 | reverse complement strand
TTTTGAAGATCATACAGTAATATGTTTGTGTTCAGTTGACTGAAGGTTGACAGACAGTGCATTTGGTTCACTGTACGTCTGCAGCAGAGCCAGAGCACCAACTGGGAAACCTCAGGAGATTCCCAACTGCCCCATCCAGGGTCATGCCATACCTCTTTTGGACCTGTTGGGTGGATGGGGCAGTCCCGCACAGTGGGTGGGCCAGCCCGTCCTGCATCCAGTGTGTCTGCACCCATTAAAAATACAGTGAATGCATCCAGTACTTTGGACAGGGTGGCCCCGTCCACTGCGCGGGACCGCCCCGCCCACGTTTGGTGTGTCCGCAGCCTCACAATGTCGAAAAATTTCTCTGCAGGAACGAAAGCCAAATGATAAAAGTACGGACATTCGGTGGCGCTTCAGTCTGATACACTGCAGAAAAAGAGTTTGCAGGGAAGTTCGACGTGTCCTTCGGCTGTCAGGCAGCGTTCCTCTTTTCTGTGGACAAGGAAAGCAGGGCGGCGCTTTTGTAAAAGTGATTTGTTGACAGGCAGAGCACACGCATACCAAATTTCAGCCTGCTTCAGAATGATATTCCGTGTTGTGTGTGGGAAATTGCCACCACAATGTCTACTGGCGGAAGACCCGCGAACTGGTTCGGCAGAATTATCATCTCAGTCGGGAGTACCGACGAAGAAGACTCCTCCTCTCACGAACCTTTTGTGCAAATGAATTGACACCCCGCTGGGTTTCCCACATCACGGACTGCATGCCTAATACCACTAAATTCACCGGAAAAACTGCTTTTAGAGAAATCACCTCTTTTGTCATGTTCCACTGGAAAAAGTCGGCACTTGGCTCTGCGAGATGTATGAGCGTTCGTGTTTTCACCTGATTAACAGAGGCAGAAGTCTTGATTAGGTGCAGCTCAGAACTGTGCCGAGGGGCAATCACCCGCACCTGTGACAAAGCTGAGCAATTGAGCAGCCTCTGAGGAACAGTATGCTGCATTTGTTCTGCCTTTCGTGTTGACAAATACGAGCGTATACGCATGTCTTGAACAACAAGAGACAGGCACACACCGCCTGTACAAGTGCGTGCATTCCTGGCGGAGGAAACACGCAGATACGGGCTCCATATCGCGTGGGGGTCAGGTGTTGCCGGGTTTGTCACTACGTGATTGGCACGGGTAAAGACACACAGAACAGCGAATCTGAGCTGAGCCCGGCCACTGCGTTACAGCTCAGCTGGATGTGGAGGGATGCTGTCACCTTGACACGCTCCATCTAGAGTAATTAAACGAGGCGCCGCGGCTCTTCAACGATCACACTAATCACTTCCAGAGACAAAGCCGCAATATTTGAGGACGAAGGGAACTCCTCCTCTTGAGGTATTAACTGAAGAACCTAATTAAGACAACAAAAAATTTCCAGTGCAAGTACCACAGTTCTTGTTGGAACAAGAAATAACAGCTGCATGGTAGACTTGCAAGATAAACGCACGCAGTCTCTCCTTCTGAATCGGTGAAACAGATGGCCGATTGTCGTCGTATCTCTTGCACCATTTTGCGTAAGCCATTGCTTCAATAAAGAAGACACTGTTCTCTGTCAAATGGCAATGCAAGATACAGTTAGCGTTCAGTCTGGAGCAATAAAAGGGAAGGAAGACGGTGGATGTTGGTCAAGTATTCTGCGAATGGACGTTCCTTGGTCGATCGTGCATCCGCAGTTGTCCGTGTGGGCTGCAAACAGAGACGGTCTCGGTGAAGCTCCTTCAGGGTCGAGGCGTTCGTTTGGCTACACTGGCCATTGAGTTCAGCACAAACGTGGAGAAGAACCTTGTGGACACTGATATCTTGGCTCTTGACAATGTTTGTCTGCCCCAGGATGCGATCACACGCCAGGTGCAAGGCTCAAATCCTCACGTACCAACCACTGTGAGACTTTGAAATCCACCTTATTTTGTTACTCTGCCTTTTCCTGCTTCCCTCCTAAACCTCCACAAGTATGCAATAAGACCTCAATTATTACATGTAATGACGGCCATAAACTTGGTACGGAAGAAGGGGAAAGCTGAGGGAAAGAAGGGCTGGAGTATTTTGTCGGATTGGGACTCCTACATTACCAGGTCAATCTCGTTGCTGAAGCTGGACTGACCCGTCGCTCTCACACTTCTTCACAAATCCTCAATCATCCAGGGATCCACTTAGCTGGTTCCGTGGTGTGGGCGAAAGTTTGCTGTGACGTGCTTACAAAGAGGAGGAACTCAGCGCATTCAAGGAGCACATCAACCCACAACCCTTGGACTTCCAATTTGGCCTTACCAATTTGTAGCTTGAATACACACACACCCGAACACGCAACTCGAATGGGCACTGCCTTGCAACACAGCCCAAAGACAAGGTTTCGACATCTTTAGTTCTTGGACGAACATTGAAAAGTGTGGCAGATTTGTATTTCTTTTTGAGAATTGTTTCTGCACGGAAAAAGCACCTATTTTTCGTAAAATCAAGGATGATGAATTGTGTGTTTTGTGAGAACAGCGCGTGGCTGTTCAATCACAACCAATGGTCTTGAAAAGTCGTGCGAATTCACAGGAAGCATATTTTCAGCGTGTGTGAACCCTTACGGAACCGCTCTATGCTGGGTTACGATGAAAACAAACAGTATATTACTGGTTGTGAAAGACAGTCTCGCTTTCGTTGGTAAGGCTCGAGCGATATCGACCAGGTAAGACGGCAGAGCGAATTGGCCGGGTTTGTGTTGATTCCAAACATCTTGTTGGTGTCTGCTGCCTCTGAAACAGGTGGAAATGCGTTGAACATGAATATGTCATACTGATCAACATTTCTTACACTTTTCTCGCTGTGACCAGATGGTTGCGCACTATGCCTCTTCACGGGTAAATGCATAGAAAAACAAAACGTTAAAAAATCACGAGCAGCACAGGTGGCCACTTTTGCATTCTGGGAACTCGTACAGTTCACGCGTTTTCTGAAAGCTGAAGCTCACACTGAAACAAAATTCACAAATGGTAATTTGTACCGTTGGTGATTAGTTACAGAATGGCTTGCATCCTTGGAGGCCACTTGTGCATGCAGTTATGATGTGGTGTTGTGTGATGTTAGTTCATTCGTTATTCGTGTGTTGTTTCGTGGTATGGAAATTGTTGTGTGAATCTGCAGCAATTGTCAACTGGTGTGAAAACGTCAAAACTGCAAAATTAGAGAGGTTCCACAAATTGTCAACGTAGACATAAGCCTGAATGTAGACGTAGAATCTTACCCTGTGGGATGCAGTCCTCCCCAGATACCTGTATTTTTGTCTTGTTCTGAACTCAATTCTGCCATTGTCTTTTGCATTTTTTGGAAAAGGTTAAAGGCAAATACAAGAAAGAAATCAAATACCACAAAGAAAGAAAATGATATGTTTGTTGCTTGGACTTGAACATTTTGTGGTTTGAAAGATGCCACATGATGAGATTCTATGTCTGCATTCACGCCTTTGTCTACGTTTCCAATTTGCGGAACATCCCTCTTGGAAGCTTGGAAACTCGTTCTTAACAAAGTAGACCGAAACTATAGAACCACAAAAAAATGGAAACTACACATGTATGTAGAATTCAATTGGGTTGCAATTTCTCTTGCTTGATTGTGTGAATATGACTTTCTTGCTTTCTGAATGTCATAAACAATTTCAACATATAGATCCACTACAAATTTTCCTGTGCACACTGAATGTTGTTCGAAACAGTTCGTTCGGAGATACACGAGGTTCGTCCACGAATTTTGCGCTTCCCAGCGGATAAATCGGAGAGCAAAACATTTTGAAAGTCAACAGTAGAATTTACAGAACTATTCTGCTTGGCCATCCACGGATGCTCATTCTGTGTCAGTCTGAGGTTGATTTCGATGATTCCGACATAATGTCAGGCTCCTCATAAGCTTCGTCCACTCAATCCCAGGTTCCTTTTGTCTTCTTTATTCTTGATACACTTCAACCAATGCTCAGACAACTCAAGCCCTGGAGAAAGAGATTTGGTGGAATCACCTACAGCAGTCAACATGCTTCTTTCTGCATTTTGTCCAGCAGAAGAATTTTCAGACGTGGAAAAGATGAAAAAATGCGGACTTTGTGAAGTGTCGACTTCTTGGTTCCAATTTCTTGTTCCACTTCCCAGAGAGATGCACATTTTTCTGCTGCCAGATTGTCCCGCACTCTTGCTTCTGATATTCATTGCAGTGCACACTGATCTCTTCCTTTCACACCTGAATTTGTCACCACAAAATCCCCTGTACCAAAACCAGTATTTGACAAGCACTCTACTCCATAGGCTGCACGCAAAGTTCTTCAGCACTCGATCAGTTTCAAAACCTATTGTCATCGAAAGAACTTCAAATTGGCTCTCTTTTTTCTGTTTGTGCATTCCTTGTTGTTGTGAAACAGTGAGAATGGAGCACAAAGGAAATACGTGTTGCCTCGACCTTTTTCTCAGTTCAGTTCAGTTGTTACCTGGCCCTTCCGAGCACCACCCAAAAAGGTGAAAGGGCCAGTTTTTCCAAGCACAACCTGGTGGCTCTTCCGAGTGCTACCTGAACCTCACCAGGGGCCAGTTTGGATTGCACTCGAAAGAGCCAGTAGGTGGCACTCAGAAGAGCTGGGTAGCAAGTAGCACTCGGAAGTGCCAGAGATTCTGGACTGGACAGAGACTGAGACAGAAATACGAGGTGGGTTCGGAAAGTTGTGACAAAATCCAGATTGCACTGCCACGAACAAGTGCATGAACATGTTACTGTGTGTACATAAACCTCCATATCTGGTGGTCAAAAGTCTGTGGCATTTTGAAAGTTTTCTTGCTCTTTTTCTTTGTTGCAGTAAGTAGAATTTAGCCATTTTGGAGGGTTGTGACATGGTTCCATGCAAATTGCTCATTGACAAAAAAGCAAAATTCAGGAAAGTCTCACAAAATTGATGATATCTCAAGAACCACAGCTCTGATCAAGATGATCTTGGTACCTATGGAAAGCTAAGACACTCAGCTTTCTGCAGGTACCACGATCATCATGATCATAGCTGTGGTTCTTGAGATATGGCCAATTTTGTATCATGTACAACCCTCCGAAATTACAATCTCCCAGTCAGAAGAACAATCTTGTAGTGCAAGAGTGTCTTGGTTCTGTCTTGGATTCTTGACCACCACACATGGAACTGTGTACTGACAGAAAGACAGGTTTGTTCGATCATTGGTGAACACGCAGTCTGGATTTTATCACAACTTTCCGAACCCACCTCGTAAGTCGAGGCACGTCTCTGTCCACATGAAAGCCACGGTGCAGTGTCAAGCACAACGAACCTTCTGCTAAATGCACCAAAACAATTCAACTTTGACCACTCACAGACAAAAAAGTAACTTCAGAGACAGTACAGTATGAATCCTGATTCACATGTTCCTCTATAACCAGGCCAAGACTCAGTATACATAAGAAAACGGTCGTACACTGTGAGACCAGAAACCAAAATTCGTGGACGAACCTTGTACACTGGCCTGTAAATAGATTGGGGCGTAGATAGATCATCATGTGCATGTGGCGTGTGCTGTTTGTAAAGCTTGCATGAGTTGTTGGACATTGCTGAAAACAAACGGTCTCAAAACTTTGCATGTCCATGGGCCCGCTTTGACCTCAAACATTGTGAATATTTCCTTACATCCCTGAGAAAAGGAATTGTTGGACATTCCAGTCGTTGCACGACAGGATTGACCGGTTCTCTGCCTGTTATCAAAAGCAACTTGCTGGCGACTTGGCTTCCAGAACTGCGTTTGCCACATCGTAATGTGTGCGCCATTTTCGATTGTTGAAGACGGCTGCAGCCATGGATGCAGTGGTGGGTAGGAATGGTTTTTGAGTTTTCAAGTGCTCATCAGAGTTATGACATATTCATGTTCACCTGCTTTCTGAGGCCTTCAAAATTGAAGCTATGAACCTTGCAAATGTTTGAGACTGTTCGTTGCTCCATTGCACTGTGCGTTATTGTGTTGAACCGCATCTTTTGCCAAAGCTGCTTTTGAGCATGACAGTGGTGCAAGTGGTGTGCACGCAATGGTTGAATTGCCAGAGTGGGACCTGGTCGGCCGACCTTGTCCCCGCCACTTCCGCTTTGGGAAACTGGAGACAAACTCAAATGTACTTGAACGGATTTCATTTTTGTTGTGGGGCTCCCAGTCCTCAAACGGCTCCAAACCCGTTGCGTTCTCTCTGGATGATTGTCCAACAAATTGGACAGCTGTGTGTGTGTGTGCACGCATGAACGCAACAAAATTCCTGAAAAGTGTATTGCACTTTCAGAATGAACTTCCCCCAGTCAATAATGATGCAGCTGTTGCCTTTTTACTGGTATTTTGCCTTATCTAATGGCAATTAGACGTGATTTGTTTTGGTTTCGATGTCGCACAAACTTTGTCGACAATTTGCAAGTGTTTCTGTTTCACAGAGCTTTATTTTGACGACAAAGGCAACACAACGTTGTCATGCAAATGCACCCACCCCTTCAACTCACTCTCCTTCTGCTCGGCTTAACTGTGCTTGTATGGAGGAGGGGGCCACTGCAGAGGGGTGGAATCTGTCCAGACTTTTCCACTTTGTAGCAGGAACGCGATCGAGAGACTGCACTCGCTTTCGCTTTCCCTCACACGAAGACAAAGGGACCGCATTTGTCCTGTTTGATCTGACAGACTCACAGGATTTGGGAACAAAACTACCACAAAACGAGGGAATTAATCTTCGTGGATCTGTTACTCATCCTGATCAGATTGAGCGATTTATTGCAGTACAGACTTTCTCAACCGCAGACAGGCTTGTGTTGGACCTTCCTGTTGCAAATCAGCGAGTCTCTTTGTATCCAGCTTTTTTTCTTGTTTTCCCATTTCTACCGTGTCAACGTTTCCCTTGAGGAACATTGTCATCAAGCTCCTGACTGCAACTGTGATTCAGAAGTGTTTGCCCCGTGGAGCTCGCCGTTTGAACGGCACCCAATTATTTTGTCTCCTTTTCGACTTTCTTCCACGTTTGTATCTTCGTCAGGTTCTTTCACGTTTTCACTCGTTCTGGTTGCACAAGCGACTTTTGTTCAACGCTTTTGTTGTTGATTCTCTTTTCCTGCTGCAAGTTTGCCTGATACCAATTTTGGCGAAATCGTCTGAGCTAAGCCAGAGTTCCATCATCCAGAGAGAATGCCGACAGGGATCGCCGACATGAATACGAAATGCAACACCCGTACTTCGGGAACCCGGAATAACCCGTGCTTCTCTTTCGCAGATACGTCTTCACGATCGTCAGTTATTTGATCGGTGTCTTCGTCTTCGCGACAATCGTTGGTGAGTGCAAGGTGTTTTCGAAGAGACATTCCGAATGTTGTCGGCTACTCAAACCCTGGACATGCGGTGGCATTTTGATGGAGGACCCGCGTTCAGTGCAAGGCCAAACTTCTCATCAATTTTATTCGTTTTTTGTTTGACAAGAAGAAATCTCGCAAAGAGATTTGTCTGAGGATTGGAACATGAACTTGAGTGTTGTTACAAGCTGTCATCTGCTTCGCTTTCAGGCCAAGTCGGAAACGTCATAACCAATCGGAATGCCAGTCGCCAAGAGTTCGAAAGATTGTTGGTGAGTTGACAACAACTTGATGCTCAATGTTCTTTCTGTCGACCTGTAAGATTGTCTTGCAACATCGAACTGCAACGCGATGAGTAACACCCGTTGACATGAGATCAGGATTGACTGAGACCTTCGAGCCAGGCGTAGTCAGTAGCCAGTCCCTTGAAGCAGTGCATTCCCTTCTTTTGATCCTTCTGTCAGTCAGACAGAATCCCAAAGTGAAAAGCGGCCATCAAAATTCACAGCAAGAAGATTTAGGTGATTCGTGCAGACATGCACAAGGGGGTTTGAAACCCAAGTACGTTCGCACGTACTGTGGGAACACACGGGACAGAACGGTACAGGCACCGCTGGGTAAACCATTGATGCAGCGCAGCAAGATGTAAGTTCAAGCTGCGTGGGCAGCTGAAACACCCAGGTGACCAAAAAGGGTGAAGCCAAAGTTCTGAGTACTCACAGCACTATGTAAGGGCTCCTCCGCTGTACTGTGCAACTGAGACCAAAACCTGGTTGCATCTTCAAAGTATGGAATGGAATGGATGCGGCCCAACCTTGCGCAGATGTATTCTTGTGTGCATGGGTATACTCGTAAACCCTACAAGCACGCACGCACATGCAGTACGCGCTCAACTGAGATGCTCCCCACTGAAGTAACGACTGAGGTAGCGCCTGCATTGCCTTGCGTTGCCACGCGCAAACACAAAGGAGAAAGAGAAATATTCACAACTTTTGAGTTCATTTCCCTTCAGATTCTCCCACAACTAGGCAAGACGAAAAGTTGAAGAAAAATATTCCTTGAGTGCCTTGTAGATGCGGAATTGGGTGCTGCTGGCGAGCCAAGAACCAGATAAATCATGAAGTTCATTTGCACCTGAAAGGGCCCAGTCCTTGATTTAAATGTACGACTGCCGCGAGCTGCGACACGCGTGCGCTATAGTTCTGCATTGGGGAGTTTTAGCAGAATTTGCCCACGTAAACGCAAACGTACATATCTCTACAATGCTAAAAGTTACATTTTGAACAAGTTGCGTGTGGATGAAACGTAACTTTTACAACTTCCATGTCAAGAGCAAACTTTTGCCACCCTCAGTAGACTTGGCCAATTTTTTCTGTCCACTTGTTTGCTGTACTGTTTGGTTCATTCAGCACAATTTGGGGGAGAAATGCCTGTGTGAAACCTCTTTGATCACCAGACCAAGACAGAACTTTATTATGCAAATATTTGTTGAGATAGACACTACGTTTGCGTTTACGTTTGCGTTTTTATTGCTACAACTCCTTAATGACTCGGACGCCAACGTGGGTCGTGAAACCCTGGTGGCACATACGATTCGGATCTATCACGGCAAAGCTGCCGTTTGACAAAAAAGCCTCCACGGACACAAAAGACAGTTGGTCAAACATAAATTTTTTTCTTGTCAAGGCATCAACGGAGAAAGGCCCAACAAATTGCATGACATGCGCAGGCTCTCTTCGCTCACGAGCTTTGACGAGTCACTGAACGAATGCCTGTCAAACAAATACAGACTACATGGTCTGCTCTTGTGCAGATCTGGTGAACGAAGCTCCACGGTACAGCAGAGAATGATGTGCACAAAGTTTTGTTCACGTTCTTGCATCATGTTGTTACACACCTCAGCTTGATTCCTAATTCGATTGCTGTCATCACTGCCGTTGGGTGTGTTTCCATCTTTTTGCCTCTCACCGGCACAGAGTTGTCCGCAACGTACAGTGATCACCCAAGTCAATGCGCACCCTTTCTTTTGTGTCAAATTTTGTGATTTTGTTCACATTGAAATGCAGAACTAAAACAACAAACCCACGTGTTCTGTGCACCCTAACATTGGGAAAAAGGTGCGCATTCTCGTACATGGATGACTGAGGGACCTGATCGCAACATGTGCACACGGTGGAGAATGCCATCCGGTGCTGCAACGACACTGCAAGACAATCTCTGGTGCAGAAAAAGGCAGTGGTCATGTTTTGCGTCTGCATTTGCACCTCCAAATAACATTCAACGTTTCGTCTGCTTGTGGTGCGCCAGATGTCGAACGCTTCTTTCACGAAAATGTTAACTGAACAACAAGCGAGATACTCAATTCGCCTCAAACGTTCTCCATGGCCATACCTGTGTTGTATCAAATGTGAGGGCAAAGGCTGTGAAGAAGTTACTGCACGGAAGGAAGAGGGTGGAACGGAAAGTTGCCAATGTGGGGTGGTGCAGGAAATAGTCGACAAAAGTTTGGTGTTGTGGACTACCCAAGTTTGATCACCGGAAGTGCCAAGTGAACATCAAAAAGTGCGCACTGTTTACGTTGTCAGGATGTTTTTGTCCAAACTGCTTGGTTTCCATGTTCGTGTTTTTTGATTTTGTAATTCTTCAAAGAGACATGCGCAATGAATGAACATTTCTTGCAACAGTATTTTGAGATTGGACTGCCACTCACGACATTTGAAAGTGAGATTTTTCAGTCATTTTACCACTGCTTGTTCTGTTGCGTTGAGGGTTGCTGCAGACGACACAAATATTGGACTTTCTGTGCTTACAGGACGGTGCCAAAGCGTACATGCGCAACCACAATGTGCCAATCGAGATGCAGCGGCGAGTTCAGCGCTGGTACGACTATGCATGGTCCAGGTAGGAATGAAGGGGCACACACTTCAAGTTCCAGAGATTATGTGATTTATATCAATCTCACTGCATCAAGAAGGCTCACCCAGGGAAATCCGATTTTTTTGCTGAACAAAACAAGTTATGCTCAAGTTGATGTCTCTGGGAAAGAACAGGGACACTAGAATCCTTTCAATCAAACTCGGCTTGTGAAGCTTGAACCAGAGGAAAGCAGTACACCAACAAAATTCCCCTTGGCAGGTCCCACCCATAGTTCATCTGTCAAAGTTCGACCATCAGACTTCCAGAAAAACTTTGTTGCATCTGGCTTCCAGCTGAAAAACTCATCACCTTTGATCAGATCGTCGGCGTTCTTGTCCATACAAATGATGACTCCTCAGGAAAAAAAGATTGTTTCAATTTTAATTGATGCCCAAACATTTGTTTGCCCGAATACTCGACAAGTTATCCCTGCCAACCTTGTCCATCATTCAAAAGTGTCACAACGCCGTGCAACTGCACATTATAATTGCAAATGTGCGTTGAAAAATAACTCTGAAAATATTGCTCGTTTCTGTTCCCAAGACAGCAGTTTTTCAAAATATACTCTGCCAAATTATCAATATTTGAACAGTTCCTTTCGGTGGATTACCTACAGGCAGAAGGAAACCGCCTAGAATTGAACAAAGGATGCTATCAGGGAGACCCTGGTAGATCTGATGTTCGTAATTCTTGTGCGTCCCAGTTGTGCATGAATTTGTGTGTGTGTGTGTGAGATCACACAAAATTTATGAGCACGAGAGTGTGAGTTGTGTGCACAAAAATGTTGCCCATGAAGGAAAGTCCGGACCTGAGCGTTGGCGAGGACATAACGAGTCAAACAAGTCCACCCAGAAGTAGCTAAATTCTGGTCTGAAAACATTCTCACACTACAAGACCTCCAACGTTACAGACACGAACGAATCAAGCACAAACTCACTCAGATTTGTTTCTGTTGCAGGGGGCGAATGACGGGAGGAGGAGACATCAATTCCTTGGGACTGCTGCCTGACAAACTCAAAACTGAGATTGCCCTGCATGTCAATTTAGAGACTCTCAAGAAGGTGTGTATCGCACCCACGAACTGTGCATGTCTTTGAGTTTACCTCGTTGCTCGCCGAATCCGTTTTCTCCTCGGACGCCCAGGTTTCGACAAATGTGACAGAAAGCACACGTTTTGTGTCTTTCTGCGTGAGCCATTCATTTTTCTCGACAACACCGTCAAAAATTCTTCCACCACACATGCAGGCAATCGAGCTCAGAGAAAGAGAATGAGAGGTGTCTTTCTTCACCGCATGTTGTGATCGTTTGGCAGGTGACAATCTTCCAGGAATGTGAACCTGAGTTTCTTCACGACTTGGTGCTAAAGATGCGGGCGTTTATCTTCACTCCCGGCGATCTCATCTGCCGGAAGGGCGAGGTGGCGAGGGAGATGTTCATTATTGCCGACGGTCTGCTCGAAGTGATCAGGTAACCTGTCCTTCATGCACAGAAAGCTCTGCTTATTGCACGATATGTGTCAGTGCACCTCAAAAAAGGCTGTTTCTGGGTTCGAGACAGGATTTCATGGAGAATTGAATTACCAGCAGAGTCGTTCAGAAGCTGGCCGGCAATTCAACGGATGCGACTTTGTTCTGTCCATTCTGCATGGTTGTTTCTCGGAGGACATTCACATTCTGTCTTTGATGAGACAGCTGAAAGGACTCTTCACCCACGTTTCAGCTGGAACAAAAAGTAGCTCCTTGGAGCTCCCGGTGATTTGAGAAGCACAGCGACCGAAATCCAGCAACCGAAATGCAGTGACTGAAACACAGCAACTGAAATGCAAATAACTGGATGCACAAATTATCAAATTCAATGAATATTTGTGTTGTTATTTTTCACTTATAATGCACCCAAATATATGCAAATTATCTGTACAGTGAAACTTGTCACCCAATTGCACATAGAACTTGCCAGAATCCTTGCCAAATATCTGTTTTGAACACTTTCTTGAAATTCTTAATTTTTACCCAAACTTTGGCCCCACCTAAAAACCATGAACAAATTTTTGAAAATAAAAAATACAAGTCCAATACCCAACCAATATACTACAATCCATCAATATATATCATTTATCAAATATTTATACTTTCTGAGATATCACCTACTTTGTGCAATAAAGTCCAAAATTTAGCAACCCAAAAATTTTAACTTTTGCCCTCAAAAACCTAAAAATGCAAACTCGACAAATTCTTTACTCATGCATTATCCTTGACCCAACAAATTAAAAAAGACTTGAAAGATCCAAATTTGAAATTTATCTTGACAATGAAACAGGTGTACACACATATGGTAGATGCTGTAGGTGCTTTGATTTTTTGTCGCTATGTTTCAGTCGCTCTTTCAGCGCCCTTCAACAGCGCAACCCCCTCAAATCACCTGAAAAGGAAAGCCTCTTTGATTGGGAATGGAAATGAAATGTTTTTTTTTTCGCAAAACCTGTTCAGAGTTTGGACTGAAAAACAAATGATTCGTCGCTTTCGGTTCTCGTCAAAATGAAGTTCACGACACAGTAGATCAAGCATCCACAAAAAATAGATAAAAGATAGAGAAAAACAAGACAAAGAAATGCGCTCAAGTTCGGAATTGTTTTCTTCGTGCTGCTGCAGAAACGAATTTGCTCGCAAGTCCCACCTCCATTCTCATTGAATGTTGGCATCTGAAGCCAAAAGAATCCGTCTCAGTGGTAATGAAATGAGATATTTACAGCCAGTCCAATTTACATTTTGCCATTTGTCAGCACTCTACTCATTCCATTTGGAAGAAAGGTGTTTGTTTAATGGAAAACACCATCTGAGGATAATTGAAGGCGCTTGCACAAGAAGGCTGTAATATTTACTGCCAATATGAGCCAAAACACATGGTGGGATCTTGTCTTTTAGGGCGCAGCTGTTGTTGAACAAATTTTCCCGATGAAGGTTTGTCGATGGGATTCGCTGTTACATTTGTATTTGAGAAAACAGAATGAATCTGAGGGACAAGGATACCCTACCACCACGAGTGCTCCTCTGTGTTTTCAGTGAACACTGCAGCAAAGACAAACTATTGCACACGCCCCTCCTCTCAGGAAAACCGATCTTCGGTGCAATTTTTTTCGGGTTTTGCATGCGGAACAGTTGATTCATCGTATTCTGGCTGCAAACAAACAATCGATGGAAACCGCCGGGTGAACTCCTTTCGGTCGATGAGGGACTTCCAAACAGATACACGCAAGAAATACTTCGAATGAGTACCGGAAAATCTCTGTGAGATTGCAGATAGAACCTCGACCTCTTGTTGTCGTGGGACAGTTGCAGGAAACTTGCTTGTGCCAACATGCCAAAGAAGGAAGAGCTGTTTTGTCTTTTGTGATTGTTCTTTGCCCCGTCAAAACGAATTGCGACTGGGAACTTTCTGGTTCCATTCAGGAAGCAACAAAATACATATATTTGTTCATTGCCGATTGTTTCGTTTCAGTTCAGTCCAGAAAGGAATATGAAAACTTGTTCTGTCTTTTTCTTGCAGTGACTCAGGAGAAGTTCTGACTCAAATGAGTGCGGGCGACTTCTTTGGAGAAATAGGAATCTTGAATTTGGACGGGGGTGTGAACAGGTGAGAACAGAGGCTCCCGTAGACAAACTTTGGTTTTGGTGGTCATTATCGCCAATGACCTCGCCACCAGACCCGGGATTGGTCGCGAGCCTCGCTCCCTGCAGTGCATGTTCCCGAATTGCGTACGTGGAAGTCTGCAACAGTGAGAGATGACTCTTGTGGCTGACGACTCTGTTGGGGGTGGGTTTTGGGTTGTTGTGTTTGGGGGTGGGGATGGAAGCTTTATAGGTGTGTGTTTTGATGTCTTTGGAGACAAAAAAGCCCAAATTTACACCGAAGAGGGTCCCTGGTCCGTTATTTGTCAATTTGCGGACGTTTCGTCATTCGTGGGTATTTCATCGCACTTCATACGTATGCTTGTAAGTAAATCGTGTTTGTACTACCGTCAAGCCAAGAAGTGTGTTTCTCCAAGAGCTACACTTCCGGTGTCTCAGGACCACATTCCCCCCGCATGTCATTCCGCCGGAGGGATGTGGTCCTCGTCTGAATGTGGTCCTGTTACACCGGCAGAGTAACGACAATATATTTGATGTATTCCCACAGTCCTTTTGGCACCTACAAAAGATACAACCGGTAAGGATGTACATGTGTGAGCACACGGGTACTTTTCAGCAATGTTTCATAATCGTGCAAACACAACACAAAATCCAGTTTATGTGATGTGCTTCATAACATGACAAGCGTTTTCTGACCAACACAAAATGAACTAATGAAAAACACGACAGCCATCATCACAACAGACATTTGCTTGTTGCCAGTTCTCGCACGGCTCTCTTCTCTTGGAAAATTTCTGAATACATGTAACTTGTTTCACTTTGCCAAATCAACTGCACTCGCGCAGCACAAATTCCGTTTTCTCGCAGGTGAGGATGAACTGACGAAAGATCAACTACCAAGGTGCTTGAAGCTGGTGCAGTGATTACTGCTTTGCGTGTGTGCTGTTGCTTGGCCCGCGCCAAAAGAAGCCCTGGGAGTAATCTCAAGCTGCCAAAAATTCGCAGTTCACACAATGTCTTGACAAACTCTGAAGGAGACACTTGTGTGAAAGTATGTTGTTGTTACCACCCAAAAATTGAAGGAATTTCAGAAGCAATTTCTTTTGAGCTGTGTTGATTTGGGTTTTTCTCTTTGCACTCAATAACCCAAACAAATGTCAGGGAGACAATTTCAGCTCACATTCTCAGCTTGGTGATCTCAGTCTCACATTCTCAGCTTGGTGATCTCAGTCAAGGTCAACCTCGAGCTATCTCTTTGAAGACCAGCTCCAATTCCAGGCATCAAGCGATTGCCGCTCTAGCTATATATCGCCGAACACGTGCTCGAGAAGGACATCCCTCCACGAATTCGACACGTCTCCGTGTTGGTTCTTGTCCTTTTCTTCAAATCAAGACACAGAAAAGATCTCCATGAGATCTTGCTTGCACCTGTTACAATTCATTCACAACACGAAGTTTCAAGATTTTATATCAAATTGCAACTTCAGCACAAGTAAAATTGCCAGACAAATTGCTGGGTTTTCAAGCGTGTGGTCCCGAAGGGCGTTGCCACACCCTTAGTGTAATCACCATCAGTCTGTATGTATGGATGTCTGTGTAAATCGTGACATACCCAGGGGTAGGTCACATACTGGTTTCAGGGCACGCAGAATTCATCACTGATCATTTTACAAAAATTTTTTTTTTTAAAAATTCCAATCTATGACCTAGCAATCTGTGACCTACCCTTAGATCACACATTGGTTTTAAAATGATTAGTGATCATCACTGAACATTTTAAAACCAATGTGTGATCTAAGGGTAGGTCACGGATTGCTAGGTCATAGATTGGAATTTTTAAAAAAAAAAATTTTTGTAAAATGATCAGTGATGAATTCTGCGTGCCCTG
>JAAUXT010150070.1_pt1 | contig 15800 bp, 11 predicted proteins | sample 7278171 | NCBI WGS metagenome assembly JAAUXT01 (sample SAMN14350112, study PRJNA611818) | marine sediment metagenome | isolation source: surface marine sediment (1.8m) | place: French Polynesia: Moorea | collected 2018-08 | reverse complement strand
GCTTTGATGCTCAGCATCAGAACTTGGATAGAAGTACGCCACTATAAATTGTCCTAGTCAAGGCACCCCCAATTTGCAGGTTATTCACGGCCCCAGCAGAAAACCTTCGCATAGTTGCTGACTTCTCTCCGCTGCAACGACAGGAACGTGTCGAGTGGGGTTGGGGAGGTCAGGGGTGGTGATGGTATATCTGTGCTGAAGATAACTCGCCCACTGCAACATGACGAACACAGCAACGCTGACCTTCTATGTGAACCAGGTGCTTCGTGTTCTGCTGTTTTGCAGGCAGCTATTGCACACGCACACACACACACACAGCGCTGCACATAGCTGGTACACACACACACGCACGCACACACGCACCTCGCAGCGGTTGGCGAGGCCGGTCTCCTGCAGGCGCGACCATATCGACTGGATGCGGCCAGGGTGCTCGGGATGGTTCGCGTTGTTCCCGCACGTACAGTTGTGCTTGAGCATCAGCGTGTCGTAAGCCAACCCTGCACGAGAAAAGGCTACATTGGAGGCAAGTTCACTTTCGGTTGCCGATGTTTTTGACAAGTACAGTTCAACAGTGCAAGGGGCAATGCAACTGAGCTCACACTCTTCTCCTCCGGGACGTCCCGCCCTCTGTGAGAATGTTCACTTCGCCACAACGCATTCCTTCAGAACTTCTCCCCAAAGGTCACACCGACCCAGCAGTTGTAAACAGTTATTTTTTTCGCTTGGAACTGCAAGTGTGTGCTGAACAAAACCGAAAGCAACTGAACAGATCTCACTGAAAAGACATCTTGCAGACTGCTCTTCAACAACAAACATCTTTTTCACGTCCCTACGGCTTGTACCGGTAGTTTTCCAGTGGGATTTCCCTCCTTCCGTAACGTCGAGTCAATTGGGGTAATGAGCGAGTTGTTCAAGTCGAGTCCTCCACGGATCCAGGGGGGGGGGGAGGTCCGAACATGTTGGAAAGGAGACAAGACCTTGACTGGATCGACAAGGGGGACTTACAACAGCAAACCCTCAGAAGACCCAGAACATTTGAACTATCCAATGAGACACCCGTTTTTCCGAGGAGCACGCAGCGGGTGGGGGTCTGGATGGGTGTCGCCAGGTCCCAGAACTCTGCACGTCAGGGACAGCTATTGTGTGGTTTCGTCAAAACAATCAGCAAGATTAACTAATTTCCTTCTGCAAGTCCGTTCGACAAGGAAACACACAGGAAATGAGGGTGGGTGGTGGTGGGTGGTGGTGGGTGAGGGTGGGTGGTGCGGTTGGGCCTCGAAATCCTCTGGACGTCAAGACTCGTATGGTTTCCTCAACACGTAATCAGCAAGACGGACTCATTTCCTTGTGTCACGCGAAAGATGTTTTGACGCTGGTAGATTAATTAACAGAAGTGTCACTCACACAAGTCTTCCTCGAAAAGTTTCAAACTTTTTAATTGCGCAAAACGACCCACACGTGGGATACGCTGCGCACAAATGCCACTGAACCCGTGTTTCTGTGTCCGACAGCGAGCGCCTTTTGACATCTCCACATCAATCCTACTGTGCCTCGTCTCGACAGTCCCAAGCCGCTCAACACCCCCGCGCAAATCAACGCGGCTCAAATTCAACATTGAATGCGAGTCGACATTTGGTGGGTTCGTGACGCCAATCACATGAAATGTCAAGGGTTGCATCCAAACGCAGGTGTACAGTGAGCCAACTCAAGAGGTAAGTGGCACTCACCCGGCCCCAGACATTTTTCACACCAATTTACGTACCTGTGGTGAATTTGAGTTTGCCCGAGTGCGCACCCGGGTGATGCTCCTCCATGAGCGCTGGATGTGGCGGGGACAAGCAGGGCACGCCGCCGCCGCCTCCCCCACCAGCCACGGCGGGGCTCGACTGCGCGCGCATCAGGTGTTTGAGGTGCGGCGCGTGCGCGGCGGCGGCGGGCAGCATGCCCGAGGCGCCCCCCGCCGGCGGGGAGCCACCCGATCCCGTACGCTGCCGCGCCAGCAGTAGCTCCCTCTGCTGGGCCAGGAATGCTTGTCTGCAACACCAAACAACACGCGACGTAACAAGCTCTGCATGGCACAGCCACATAAACTCCCGTATGTGGACGCAGTGTAGTCCCTCGACCCACCTGTCTTTGGAGCTGGTCGGGCTGTGGTGCGTGATGGTGCCCCCGTCGCGCCGGTTCTCGATGATGACGACGTCCTCGTCGCTCGCGCCGCCGCCGCCGCGCATCTCCTCGAGCAGCCGCGCCTCGGCCTCCTCGTCCACGTTCTCCATGTGGTTCTTGCTGCCCGAGCGCGATAATACTGCTGACTGGATGCGCTGCAACACACGGGACGAGCCTGTCAAGTCCGCGCTGCTGCTGTGGCGTCGTACTCCTCACAAGTCCTCCGACGTGGGACACAGTGAAAATGTACTCTCTGCGACTGCAACCTTCCGCTGCAACTGATTGCTTCCTACTGACCTGTTTGAGATAAAGCTTCTTGTTCTCGGCGAGTAAGGCTTCCTGCTGCAGGAGGAGGGACTGGTTGAGGAGGTGTCCGCCGAGTGGCAGCGGCGCGCTGTGTGTGCGCGACAGCGGAGGGCGCCGCCCCTGTGCGTCGCGGTGCAGCAGCCCGACGCCGCCCGCGACGCCGACGCCACCGCAGCCGGGAGGCACGGCGTAGGGGACGCCGACCAGCGGCGCCGCCACCAGCTTACCCGTGCTGCGCGCCTGCTCCAACGCCTTCATCTGAAGCGAAGAGAAGCAGAGCGTGGAATCAGTCAAGGCGCATGCGTGGAGCTGGGAACGTCACAATGGGAGCGTGTTGTGCGGCGTCCCTCGACACAACTCGCCAATATGGCTGACCCAACAGAGCTCAAGCGACTTGCACTGGGACAAAACGCAAGACGCATCGACTGAAACACTTGTCTGGAACAAAACGGTAAATTCACAGAGCGCACCACCGACACACCACAGCGACAGCAAAACACAAATGACACATTTGAAACAAACTCACATGACATCTCTCAAAACAAAAAGGTCCTTGAAAACCAAATCCAACACGGCGATTCCTGTGGTGCATCTTTGCTACGAGAAACCGCGTTTCTCTCTGCACTGAATTTCAAGGTTTGATATTCTTGATGACGGTTTGGTCAGCGATAACTTGAAGCCGAAAAACCGCTTTGTTGATGAGGCACGAAAACGCTGCTGCAGCAACACGTGGGTTTAAATTTAGAATTTAATGACAAATCGCTGCGACAAACACTGAGTCATCCTCATCCCTCCAAACTGTTCGGAACATTACAACTGGTGATCTCGTCAGCAGAAAATTATCTGGGCGGTTCGTTGTTTGGACGTCATCGGTTTGCTGTTTTTCAAACCTCTGTGCTGGTTGTCTGTTCGTTTTGTTCTTGTGAACTAAGTGCCAAATCAAATGGGCAGACTGAATATCTGGTGGGGGCACACATGTGTGTGGTCAGTAGGTTCGTGGTGTGGTGAGTAAGTGGGTGTAGGCGTGCTGTTTTCTGATACGTGGTGAGTGTGCAGTGTGGTGAGCGCATGGTGGTTACCCGGAATAGTGAACCCACAATGTGCTACAATGGTGAGTACACGCGGAGTGGTGAGTACTCTGTCGCTATAGTTACCTGGGCGGTGATGTAGGCGGGGCTGGTGGGCGGGGGCAGCTGTTCACTGTCGATGACGGGCAGCGACGGGTAGAAGGGCTGCAGGGAGGGCGGCACCATGTGCGCGGGCGGCGGCGCAGGGTGGTGACCCGGCGGCGGCGGCTCCCCCACCCCGTCCAGCGGGGCTCCGCCCGCCCCGGGGCCCCCGGCCGCGCCGCCCGCACCGCCGCGCGCCTGTCCGATCGATATGTTGGGCATGCTCACCATCTTGCTGATCATCTGTAGGGGGAAATTCACGCCCTCCTGAAAACAAAAGGCAATATCAGGTCACAAAAACGCCTGTGTGAATGAAGCTGGCAGACGTTGACCGGTTGTGACCCTCTTGCGTTGTCTTTCAGCAAATTCATTTCGTTCTCGTATTTTTGGGAAACACAGTGCTGGTCACGACGACAGATAGTTCATTGTGTCGTGACAAAAGAAAAACAGTGCACCGAGATACCCTTCACAACACAACACACCACAAAAGGGAAGAGTCGCGTTTCCATGCGAGTCATTTACCTTTCCAAAACTTCGCCCACCCTTCTTCCCACTCAAACTTCTTCTGAAGAAATTTACACCGCTTCCACCGCCCACTTTAGTGTGGACACGTAACGAGCGAAATGGCATTGTCGTGTCTAGATGGAGTGAACAAACAGAGACACTGACTCTCTGTTGTCCTGCTGAAGGTGGCTTCCAAACACAGCTCTCAGTTCCATCAACAGCCACGACTGACGACAGCTCCCGTCCCGTCCTCAAAGCCACGTCGTTTTCAATAAGTAGACATATTTTAGGATCCTTTCTCCTGTAACGCTGATGTGGATGTGGTCGCCTTTCTTCTCTCGTTTTGTTCACAGAATAAGTTGGTCAGGCTCAGAATTTCACTCACGACGCACAACAATGTCTGGTTTGACCTGCAAAACGACGCGTCCAATTTGGCGCCCCAACACAGCGCACTGTGGAGAGTCTGCTGAGGCGCTGGTGCGTCCAATCGCACACGCCCGCGGTCGATTTGAGCAGAAACGCACCGCATGTTCAAAGTGCCCAGAAAGCTTTCTGTTCGAGTCCAGGTGGGAAACAATGCACAGCTCTTTGAAGATGAAGAATATGCGTCGGACACGGACGTGGTCGGACCAAAGGCAGGAACGACAACGGTCTTTTGTGTATCGAGGGCCAAGAGCAACACAACGCGGCTCGACAAACGAGACGACCCATCAGTGCAGCCAGGCGCCTCGGGAGGGAGCGCACTGTCTTGAGTCCACATGACGCAAGGCATGACGCAAGGCATGGGCAACAGTGTGTCACGTCAAAGGAATTCGTTTTTGTGTTTTGGACACAAAGTTCAAGCAAAGGGGATTTTCAAATATTTGGTGGTGTGGGCGACTGGGGTGCGGGTGGGTGGGCAGGGTGCGTAATCTGACTGACCACACGGAATGTCACTCCCTTCAGGTCCCAGACGTCCTGGGGTGATTGCAAAAGACGCGCCGACGATGTTGTCGTCAGCGTGAGAAAAGAAGAACCTTCTCCAAATCGTGGCTGAACGTTATCACATCGAGACACCAGAAAGCATCGAACTTATTCCTCGCCTCACGACATCAGTGCGTCGCGCAGCTGCTTCCGTCGAGCCTCGCCTGTTTCACACCGAATACGTCACGCGTTGCGTCGTCATGAGAGCCCGTGTGCAAATCAGAGCTGCCTCGGACGCGAACATCCTTTTGCTTGAACGCAGGCACTGTGAAACACATCTCATCTTCAGCGTGTTTCAGTTTTCTTTTCAGCTTCCAAAATAAACGCGGAAGTAGACACAGGAAACTGACAAGAAAGCTGATATCTTTGTCGTGACCAAAAAAATTGCTTAGCTTCAGGAAAGTTTGTCGTCGCTGTTTCGAGATTCTTCAGAGAGCGAATTCATGCGCTCCGGTTTGTCACATGACCCTCTTGCTGTCTTTGCCAGCGACTGCTGCCCTGAAAAAGGTGCCAGCTGAGCCCTGTATGTCCTCCGTGGCGCTCAAGATTAAATCGCGGAAGTGCAATCTGTCGCAGCATCACGCGCACCACCAGAGCGCGTCAGCGCGCCGTTCCTCAAAGACAGGACTTCGATGTGTGTGTGTGTGTGTGTGTGTGTGTGTGTGTGTGTGTGTGTGTGTGTGTGTGTGTGCAGGCACGGACCTACCCTCTCACGCTTCTGAAAGCTTCGTCCCTTCAGATGAAGTGACTTCAGAACAGATGCATCGCGAGGACCCTCCCCCTCGTGAAACATGCTGCCACACGGTCGTTCCCCCCGACGGCTCCTGGCCGGGAGGAGGTGGAGGGTGAATGGGCGCCTATCAGAGACGAATCGACCAGAACCTGTCCAATTCGATTCCCCACTTATCACTGCCTCATAAACGACACCGTGCGCGCATTTGCCTTTTGAAGGATATTCTCGGAGGCGATGCATCGTGGATTTTTATAGATTTCCCTTTTCCTGACAGTTGGCAGGTTCAATATCCAACCCGTTCATTGAAAGTGATCGCATCCCAATCCACTTTTTGTCCAGGGCTGGGGATGCCATCTTGACGTGGTTCTATTTTTGGTCGCGGCTGCGCAATCGCGACTCGGCAGGGACGCTGATCAATAGCGCGCTGCTATTTTTAGACGCGCTCGCGCGGCCGGGTCAAGGACGCCGCTACGTGCACGCGCCGCCGCACGTAGCGCTGCGTTTAGAAAGCGAGTTGGGTGCAACAGCATCGTCACGAACGACAGAAACACCCACGATTAATGCGAGTCACGTGCGTTTCAGCATGTCAACAGACCAGATTCGCAAACCACTTGAAACGTGGACACAAAGGTTCATTCAGATTGGTCGCGTTGCTTCACCACGCCATTCGTGTGCCTAGTCGGCTCACCAGTTGTCGAAGTCTTCGCCACTTGACACAAAAACAACAAGACACCGTCATACGTATTTGGCGAGCCACCTGGATTTGAGACTTTCACTTTCGCGCGCATGATTTACACGACGTGTTGCGACGGCGATAAACTCTGATTCCGAGAAATCTCTCTCATACTCGTGCGCTTACGAGCTGCAGCAAATCAGACCTGGTTCACGGCGGGCGCGCGATGCACTTTGTCTCTGCTTCAATCAGTGTGCACCGCACAAGTCGACGCTGCTAGTCGGTGCGCGAACACGACCGAAGGACACAACCTCCGCGAACCCGTTGAGCAGGTGCGTCGGTCGGTTTGACGGTCGGTCGGAACGTTGTCGCAGCCCAGCTGCAGTCGTGTGACGTCACGTCAAACAGCTGAGACGTACAGCATTAACCCTTTAACTCAGTGCAAAAGTGAGCGGGAGAATCATTGCCCAAGCAACAGGTCATGCCAGAACCAAGAAATTACCGGGAATTTGACAGTTTGAACCATTGTCGACAGAATGGCTGTTCTCGCCAACTTGACCCATTTTTCTCAGCAACAAACGTCAACACCGCTTTCTTCAATCTTGCGCTTGAGACACTCATTTTTTGCACGCCTTCGCTTGGACAGATAACCACACGACAGTGCAACAGCCGGTGCGCAATGTCGTTGCACAGGATGTCAGTGTTTTGGGTGAACAACGAAGAGTCTAAACGGACGTGGGTTCGTGCGCACAACGCTCGTGATTCTACTGAAAGCAGAACGCTGCGGCTTTTCCAAAGCGTGTCGTGCGTCGCACAGCTTCCGTCACAGTGACCTCCCTCGTCCGTTCAATTAACCAAATCATGTGGCGCTTTTCTTGGAAAGTCTTCTATAAATACACGACGCACAGCAGCGGTGCTCAATTGTTGTTGCAGAAGTCCTTGGCTCGGGCTGATGTGGTTGTTTACATCGAAGTTCGCTGCTCGTCAGCTCAGTGAACTCGCATCATTCAGCGTCGGCGGAGCCGAGCAACAACTCCGCGCGGTGCTGCAGTGGCAGCGCAGTGGGACGGGACGTCTTCTTCACCCCGCGCTGTGCGCGAGGTTCGAGTGTGGACAGAACGCGATTCGCGTTTTTGCAAAAAAGAAAGTGGCACCCATTTGGCTTGGTGACGCATCAAATGGGAATCGGGCTTTAACCCTTCAAAACCACGGAAGCCAGATTTGTCCTGGTTGACGTTTCGTTGATTCTGGAAGCGACAGCCACGATTTCTGTTCGACCCCACCCCCCTAATTATTTGCTCCCTTCGTTACGACGTCAACAGGCTCGAGAGAAACACTGCTCCGGGCCACGTCCGTCCCGCCACTCGTCGGTTCGTCCCGACACGGAGCTGCCGCAGCACAGCGGGAATGAGTGTGCTTGGGCGCAAAATTTCCAGCCAGAAAATAAAGTGAGGATCTGAACGGCAGCAAGTTTCTTGTCGTGCATTTTTCTGCTCCGACACAGAGGGACGATTTCACACAAGAAAGTTGCGTTCGCACCCGTTTGGATCTGCGATTATTACAACCTTTCTCTCAACAAATGAGCACATTTCAATTGACCACGGCCCTGAGTCTGGACAGTCAACAGAACCCAACAGTCAACAAAGAGAACTGACAGCTCAAATTCAGCAGCAAATCAAAACATCCCGATTGCTCACTGAACGTCTCACATCATCCTGCACACCCCAAGATCCACCAGCTTCGTCCAGACCCACAGTGGCTCAAATAGCCAATCAACAAGACCCCCACATTTGTGAGCCAGTCAGACCCCCAGGTCCAAACCAATACAGATCAAATAGCCAATCAGACACGTCAGATCAGCAACCAATCGGCGGCGCGTTATTTCGAGCGTCTCTGAGCTATTCTCAGACGCCGCCGGAATCTCTCCGCACTTCCGACTCACCCCGCTCGTATTTCGGGAGTCGCAATTTGCCAAAATAAAACGACTTCATCTTTCTTCAAATTATCCCTTACACGGAGTGAATACTTCCATTCCCCTTCCCACACGTAGCCTCGACGCGTTCTATTCTCGGCGCTTTTCAGCGATGAAGCCTCCTCTCATTGAATAAGGTCCCTTCAAACACAGCAGGCTCCGTTCTATTTTTGTTTCACAGGAGATGGGTCTTCCCAAAGTGGGACTTTCACTGGGAGGCCGTTTGAACAGATCAATGACCTCCTCGTCACAACGATCGCTCCCGACTCGGGAGTTCCCGGCTTCAAGCCGAGGCTGAGGCGTCGCTGTTGAACTCATTGCCATTTCCACTGGACGCGCCACGCTTTGATTCTCTCCACGAGTCAGTGGGCGCCGAGTCGCACAGCAGCGTCCCATCATGACGGAAAATTAATACATAAATCGAGTTTGAGCAGCGCTGGGCAGCAATTTTCTTCAGAAATCCCGCTGCAGAGTCCGCCCACGCGTGGCAGTGAGAGGCCTCGGATTCACCAATACCGGAACCGCAGGTTCGCAGCAGCAGCGACACAAATAGCCGCACCGGATCCGGTGCCGTGACTCCGGGGCAGCCAACAGCTGTCTTTCCTTGTGCTCGAGTTCTCACTGGGCGCGATGAAGAGACACAAGTCCCATCCAGTGTGAACCAGACCCAACCCAACTGACATGTGGACAGGATGCTATCACCAAATCAATCTGAAAACGACCACGTCCTTCCGTTGTGCGTTTTCATTTTCTTCAGATCACAAGGACAATTTGGCAACGATCCAGGCGCAGAAAAAGAAGAAAATTCAAAATTCTGCAGACGAAAAGATGAAGAGACCAAGGCAAGGAAAGAGGTTATCATGAAACATTTGATGAAAGACTTGACCAGAGAACAAAAGTCCAGCGCACGCCACGATCAACTGGTCACATTGGGGACTTTACGTTTGAGGCGCATGTCGCGCCAACGCCAACGTCGAAAAGGGCACCATTTCCATGGCACTGGCCAATTATGAAACACTATTCGATGTTGGCGTTGATATACAGTGTTCAGTGAAACGCCATTGCATAAAGTCCCCATTCTCCCATCCACGTCAACACTCCAGCACACACACACACACACACGCGCACACACACACCCCCCCCACACACACACGCGCGCACCACAAACACACCACACAAGCATTACATACAAGCACCACACGCACACACACACCACATACACGCACACACACACCTGGATGTTCAACTCGCGACCTTCCCCTATTCACGCCATCACCCTGCCTGCCACACGTACACACCCAACGCTCTCACCTTCTCCCCCTGTGGAGGGGTGCTGCCGCCGCTGCTGATGTGCAGGCTGCTCGGAGGCGTGTTGGGACCCGAGTCCGGGTTGCTGTGACAAACCCCCGTGTCAACTGCAGTGAAAACGTGCTCCGGTCAGCATCTGTGCCTCAACAAAGACGCGTTTTTGCTCACGGTGCAAAACTTTTTGAGTTGAATTGAAATAGTTTTCACGACAATGCTTTGAACTTTACGAATGTCAGAACTTGAGACTATCAGCAGCTCAAATCGAATTGGATGAATCTACTTTCGAAGCGTAGACCAGAAACTAATATGCCGAACATTTTCCACACAGCAGGAGAGTCCGTCTCCTCCGCGGCGCTTGCGTTATTTTGAAGACGGTTGTGATGTGCCAAATTTAAATGTGTGCTTTGCATCCACAAACACCTGTTGTCGTGTTTGCGATGCATGCCCCGTACAATTTGCCTTTCGCCTCCCAGGTGCATCGCGAGGAGAAGATCGGACTCGATCCACGTCTGTTCCACACTGAACGAATCATGCATTGCGCGTGCGTCCAGGGTGAGACAGTCCGCGGTGTTCGTTGGGGAGGGACAAACTCCTGCGCTGCGTGCGTTTTCTGCGACGACGTTTCAGTCCAACCAATGACTACGAAATCTGGCTGATGAGCAACTTTTGTCAATTTCGAGCAGAGAAACAAAGCTGAAAAGTCCCAATTTCGAGATATTTCCCGAGCATTTGAATTGCGCCAGGAAAAGCAATGAGGTCCCGTTGGATGCTTGAGAATGGCAAAATTTTCGTGCGAAAAAATAACATTCCCCCAACCCCCCGCGGGACGGGGACATGACAGAATCGTCACTCGATCGATCTCACGAAAGAGGAAAAATAATATCACCAGCCAGATGTTGTGTTTGCTTTTTGCTCCTTCAGCGACTGCAGCAAAGTTCACTCACGCAGTTTGCAGTTTTCATTCAAACTTCCATTGAGAAATGTTGTGTTTTGAAGGAATTTAAGACAATGTCTTGGATCCGAAAACGACACGCAGTTGCCCAAACACATGTTCTGCATCCCGAGACCAACTTTCGCTGAGTCACGAAACAAAGGAGAAGCATTGTTCGGCCGCTACAAGTGCAGTTTCGCTGATTCACGACACCAATTTGGACCCACAGCCATGCAAAGAAAAGGTGAGAGAGAATGAAAGAACATGCAGCTCAACGAACCGAGATGTTTCTTGACATGCAGCCTGAATCAGGATTAATGAAGACGAAGAAGAAAGGAGGAGACTCAAACAAAACGTGACTGAAAAGTGCGTTGTTCGGAGTACATGACAAAAGAAACAAAAGTTTCAGATCTTTCTCAAACAGGGTTCAGAAACAAATCTTTTCAAAAAGGAGTGTTTTTGAACAAAAATTTACGTGGACCAAACAACAGACAACACACAAGAGCTGGCTCTGCAGCCAGATTCGGGTGACCAGTTTACATTGCTCCACATGCTGTGTCAAGGTGTGACGAAGTCTGGCGTGTCACCACGACTTCGGTGGGATTACTCTTTTTTCCACAAATTTTCACTCGTTGTCAATCACCAGAACTCACTTGCGAGGGGCGAATTTCGCCTGACTAAAGTTCTATCCTTCCGCCTCATGAGAGGACTACTTCTTCTTTCAATCATCTTTTGTTTGAGGGCTAAGCGAACTTTGAGATTGGGCTCAGAGGCTGAAATGTATAACATCAAGAAGCAAAAAATCAAACAAGGAAAATCAATTCATAGAGTAATGTGAAAAACGGGGACAGCAGCTTCACAGAGAGAACCCCGTTCTCTCACTGTGTGCCAGCCTCGAGTGGAAGTGACTTTGGGCGTAACTTTCTGTTTCCAAGGCAACCGCCATCGCCACCGGACATGTTTCAGAAAGAAAGAGTCGTTCAGTTCAGGGAAGTTGTTTGTTGTCCAGTTTCCCTCACAAACCAATGTCCCTCTCCGCCACCACAGTCACTCCCACTGAAGCACAAGGCGACAACGCTCTTCCTGTTTCTGCACAGGTCAGTGCGTTTTCCTGTTGCTCGGGAAACAAGAAGCGCGCTGATTGGCCGCAGCTGGTGCCCCCTGGTGAGTTCGCACATGCGCACTCACTCACTTGAGAGCGGAATTTTGCGCTTGGAATGCATATCCTTGCGCCTGAAGAGGGGACTTGCGGTGCTGCGCTGGACTTTCTCCTTCAGTTTGGACCGGACCTTCAGGTTCGAATCGGACACTGCAACGAGCCAGGCATATGTAGCACGGGCCCCGGGCATCGTGTGAGGAGTGCCAGCAGAAGCTCGGGGAAGGCACGGAACAGGCCTCGCTTTCTTCAGTCCCTCCCTTTGAACCCACATGGGGCTCTCGACAGCAAATTTTTAACACAATATTTTATGTTCGTTTCTTGGGGCATGGAATCTTGCACTCTGCAGGAATGCACACCTGAAACAAAACTGATATTTCTTGACATTCGGTTTCACAACAGACGGGTATCCAAGACGCCGACAGCGAAGCTGAAACAGAGTCTCGTCCACAGTAAAAATCCCACAAGCGTGTGGTGTTGCACGAAAATGAGTCATCTGGGCTATTTCTTCTTCTCTGACTCACGTTTCTTGAGCAGCTTTTACCCGTGTGTTTGTAACTTTCGCCACATTGAAACACACATAGATAGCCTCTATTCTTCTCTGATTTCCAAGCTGCAAAACTTCAGACACTCCCGTCTTTTGCTCCGTGGTGCAACGGTGGCGCAGGAGCCGCCACTTTCTCTTGGCGTACCGTACTGTGGTCACTCGAGTCGGAGCGGGGCGTGTCGGAACGTACCTGTTTTTCGGAGCGGGAAGTCGTTTTCGTACTGTCCGAGCAGGTGGTGGGGTCCGCCGCGGTACGGAGGGGACAGCCCGGTCTGCGGCGGCGAGTGCTGCTCCAGCGAACTGTGCTGCGTCGCCCTGCACAACCAACACGTCGGGTTATCACCAGGCATGGGCAGCACACCAGGCACGGGCCACAGAGAAAGTCTCGTGTTTTGTATTGGTGAAAGGGTTGTGTGTTTTCGCTTTGTTTTGCAAGATCACCCATGGCGAAAACGACTGCAGGCAGTGGCCATTGTGGTGGTATTGTTGGTGCGTGCGTTCGTGTGTATGCGTCCGTGTATGGGTGTGCGTGCGTGCTCACCATTGTCGGAACTGCGGTGGGGAGTGGCTCAGGCTACTCGCTCCGGACGACACTTCGCGCTGCTTTTTGCTCAGGAGGAACTCCGACAGTTTCTGCTTCACTTCGGTCGACGCGATCGCACCTGCGAACAAAACACACCACCATTTCACACATCGGACGCCGCCTTGGTCATGTCAAGTGCTTGGACCACATCGATTTGACCAGAGGGAGTCATTCAAATTGGAAACTCGTCAGCGCGCCTGCGTGCAGTACCCCTGGATACATCCAAAGTCCCCTCTTTGTGAACCGTCAGCTGTTCAGGACGCAGCAAGAATGGACGCAAAGTTCACAATATCGCAGCCAGATTCGAACAATTGGCGCTTACCAAAGCTCCAGCCGCTCTCGGGGCATTGAGTTTAGATAAACACAGAATGCAAACAGTCGGCTCTGTTGGAAAAAAAAGTTGCCGCCGGATTTTCTACACATCCCTCTCCGTGTCTACCATGCAGCAGCAGCGCCAATCCACGAATGAAAGATCCATCTACCATTTCCACCGTTTTCACTGAAGTCTGAGCAAACACTGCGACCAGACTGACAAGATTGGAAAACGCTTTTTGTGTGTAGAGTCTACCGCTCGCATCAAACTTACTCCCCGCACTGGATGGGTGTGTTTTTGTCCCCAAACCAGCCCTTGGGTTTGTCCCGCGACGGAGTTGTCCCATCAAAGAGGCCTTTTCTTTTCAGAACCGGAAAAAGGGTTCTCCACTCGTGTGCAGGTAACTGACCCCAGCGAGGGGAGGGGGCGGGCGGCGGGGGCCTGTGGGCCCTGTCAACAGAAACCTTTGGAAAAAATCCCCTGTCCCCAAATTTTGAGGTGCAGGTAAATATTTTCCTTTCCTTCTTTGGAAAAAGTTCTAAACCAGGGAGTGAGTGAGTGGAGGGCAGGGTGTCCAGGAGAAAAGTTGCGGTGCCATCCCTAAATTCTCCAGCTGCAGAAACACAGAGATGTGCGAACTGCATCACACAATTTTGAAAGTTCACAAAATGCTGAAAAATTTCCAATCAACCACGCTTCTTCCCCCCCCCCGGATAAAATACCCATTGTGCCCGTGGACAGCAAACAGCCCTGAGGTTTAGAGTTGCAAACGTACCGGCAAATCTCACCTTCTGACCTCCGAAAATTCGGGGGGGGGGGTGTCCCCGGGAATCTGCCTGCAGAATTCGGACTAAGTTTCGTGACAAGAAAACCTGCGTCGTTGCTCAACAGTCGACGTATGTCAGAAACGTGTTTTGCTGTTTTTGTCTTGTGAAACTAAAGTGCTTGTCATTGTGGGCCTTTCACAAACATCCGTGGTTTATTTTTATCCACACGCCGACACTTTGGGATCTGCGCTTGTGTGCCGTGTTCCTCAGGCCCCATATTTGGAGCTTCCTGCAAAGTGTAAAGCTTTGTGGTGGTGCAGCACACAGCCTCTTTCGCTTGCACGTGAAATATTAATAACGAGAAAACTCTCAAAATAACGCGTCTATTTTTGTGCGGGACCTCTCGGGAGTTGGAATTTTGCATCCAATAGACTCAGGGTGTGGAACACACGCGCCGGCGGCACTCAAGATTATGTCTTTGCTGGATGCGTCTCGATATGTTGGTTTGTGCTGGATGCGTCAAACTCTTGCGTCGTCTCTTTGCAGTGTCCCGGTTCATTTGACTTGTGCCGAAGAAAGAAGGAACGGGGGACACACTCAGCGTGAGCCTGGCCCAAGTCCCTGTGGTGCTGAGTGGCGTTTCACTGTGGATTTCTTGACAGGAAGAAACCGAAACCGTCGCACCAAAACACTTGGAGCTGAATCAATCTGCTCACGACGTGATCATCTCCTCCCTCCATTCTCCAGTGACACCGGCTGCGCTGATCAATTGAAACAATCTGGGCTCTGCACTGCACATTGACCGCCCACGCACCATAAACCACCATCATCCCACGCCAATAAACCAGGATCGCACCCGCCTCCGCCTACAACGCTCTTGCAAGACGATCGACGTGCGGTACCTCACCCTGAGGCCTGTTTCACGTTGAATTCGTGCCGCGTCACGCTCCTGCGCCAACCAATGAACGAAGGTGCAGCGCATCCAGTTGAAAACAGGCCTGAAGTCTCCTGATCCCGGTTTGCGAACAATTCGTGTTTCGACGAAACAGTCAAGGCAACACCGGAACACAATGACAAAGGATTTGATCTTTTGAGAGAAACACACGCAACGGAGCCCGTATCTCACGGAAACTTGAGCTTTGACGCTGCGGTCACGTCGCTTCGCGCAACATCGCGTGACTGCGTGCCGCTTTCGGCTGTCCCGCTCCGTGACCCTGCCCCGTTAACTCCTCCAAAATAGATGTGCGGACGAAAATAGCCTCAAATTGCACGACCTCGAGCCATTCTCCACTTCAATCATTTTTTCTCCTTCATTCTGACCTGCCGTATCATGATGGAAAACCTCGGTTGATCCGATGCAGATTTGATCAAAATTGTGCAGCAACAGACGTTGTTTGCTACGCACATTCAAAGAGTGGCAGCTGTCTTCGACAAGTGTGCACGCGTATTTTGGCTGACGCTGAACATACGAGGATATATGCAATTCTAACGTTCGAGTGAACATGTTGTATCACTTTTGAGTCGGCATTGTTGCACTCAAAACTGTGTTAACTCTTACCAATTTTAGGGTAGAAAGGACACAAACCAAAGGTGATACAACATGCAATCGAACGTTAGAATTGCAAATAAGGCCCCATCTGAGCCATTCTCTTTGTTCTTTACGTTAGATTCCTTTTCAGTAATTCTACTGTTAGCCCAGTGCACCCATG
>JAAUXT010114825.1_pt1 | contig 15800 bp, 15 predicted proteins | sample 7278171 | NCBI WGS metagenome assembly JAAUXT01 (sample SAMN14350112, study PRJNA611818) | marine sediment metagenome | isolation source: surface marine sediment (1.8m) | place: French Polynesia: Moorea | collected 2018-08 | reverse complement strand
CCATGAAACTGCTGCTGACATACTTTTGGAAGACACTGCCTATAGGTGCTTCGATTTGGCTCGCACCGATTTGGCTCAAATCGTGCAACCCACCTCAAATCACCTAAAAACTGATGATTTTAGAACAAGTCAAAATTTCCCACCTTCGGACTTGAGGAACACATCAAGAGCAAACAAAGAAAGACAATATATTTTCACAGCAGTGTTGAAAACCTATTTGAAAATGAAACACAAAAGGCCTGAAAACCGATGACAAGGCACTGAACGATTTGCTGCTACAAGTCCAGTCCATTGTCAGCTGACGCGTCGAACAGCGTCAGGTCCAGGTCAGGCGCATGTCTCTTTGCGCAGGGACAGACACAACCCCACTGTTACCTGGTCACCCCGCACCAAAAAATAATTGTCCCCTGGCGTTTGGTTTCGAGACAACGTGACAGAGCCAAAGCCATTGAGGCTGTTCTTCAGGGTGCAACTGGGGGCCGGACTACATTCGATCACCCTGAAACATCAAGGGACTTCAGTTGCGGACAAACCCTGCCGACAAAAACAAACCTTAAACAGACACAAGGGTGGAACCGTGGGGAACAGCGAGTGGACGTTTTTACAATGCAAAAAATGTTTGCCTCCCCACCCGCCAACATGTTCTGGCGGTCCAAAGCTTGGCCTGGTGCTTTGTCATCATTCCCTGCTTCCCTGCTGCCATGGGGCTCACTCTGTGCATCCATTTGTGTCACGCTGGTTAAGATGTCTTCCCGCAAAACAGTGAAGGAGACGAAAAAAAGTTTCCTCAACACACGTCTCAAGCTTTGAAGCCCTGTGTCATGTGACACGACAGCTGCAGGCGCAGAGCTCTATGGAGCACAAAACACGCCAAGCGAGGTTCCTTCCCCACGGCACAAGGTTCACAGGAACATTCGTATTCCTACTATCGGCTGGATTGAGGTGAGGAACATGATACTTGTCTTCAGGATTCGTCTTCCCACAGGGCAAACGGAAAAACAAGGGTATCCATGACGTCATGATACGCATGACCAATTGCAGGTGGCTGCAGTTTTGAACTCGTATTTGTGTTGTTTGCAGGGGGCGCAAATTTGGGAGGCCAAAACAATTTGTCTGGGGTCGGAAGGACAGTGACGGTTTCTGGGCGTCAGTGTGTTTGCCGCTGGATTTTTATCAGGTGAGAGACCTATTGCGTGGGGTGGCGATTCTAACATGGAAATTTCGTCACCAAAAGGGAAATTAATTTTTCTGGAGGTCAGACAGGGCCAGCAGCTGGTGTGTGTGTGTGTGTGTGTGTGTGTGTGTGTGTGCGCGCGTGCGTGTGTGTTGGTGTGTGTGCGTGTGTGTTGGTGTGTGCATGGGAGGGTCGCAGGATGGGGCTCCTACCCCTTACTCTGTTTTCAACCCTTGTCAAAGACAGGAGCGAACTGTGGTAATGTCAACTTCAAACAATCAGCAGGCAAAAGGGATAAAAATGGACTGTAAACTGCCCAAAAATTGTCAGGAAGAATTTTTTTGTGGCCCCTGGATCCGCCAGCACAGGTCTGCGTTTTGTACATCATCCTTTTGCCGTGTGTGTCTGAGGGAAGTAAATTTTTGGGTGAATTAATCCAAGACTTTGTTGGTGGCACCTCCTTGCTCAAGTTGACATTGGATTGCAGGTTAATGGGTAAATCTGAGCGAAGTCTCCACAAAGCGAAAGGAACCAATTGCGTCTTGGCATTTTGCACACAGCTCTCTCAACGCAGGATGAACGCATCAAACGCATCAAACACATCTGCAGTCAGGGAAAATGTTCTCTACGAAGGAACCTCAACCATTGTCATCTACGTTTGCATCGGAACTGTTGGTATTCTAGGAAATGCTTTGGTTATCTGTGTGTTGACGCGATCAGCCACTTTGAGGAAGAACATTGTGAATATTTTGCTGATAAACCAGAGTGCTTTGGATTTGGCAGCTTCTGTGTGTTTGGTAACTATGGGCTACAACACTGTAGAGCCTGTAATAGTAACATTTTCAGGTTTTGGAGCTGATCTCTATTGTAGAATTATTGGATCTAAAGCCATTCTGTGGGGCTTTGCCACTTGCTCAACTTGGAACCTGGTGACTATAAACTTGGAAAGATACATCAGTGTGTCATTTCCAGTGTGGCACAAAACATCATTGTGGAAAAGGCATGTAGCAGCAGTCATCAGCTTTGTGTGGATCTTTGGCCTTTTGTTCACTTTCTGTACAGTAGTTTTGACCTCAAAATACTCAAATAACACTTGCCTTTCAGTTTCTGAGCATGCAAGCAAGGAATTGTCCATACTGAGTAGTGTGTCCTCTCTTTTGTGCCAATTTGTGTTTCCAATAGCAATTATGATATTTTGCCACATAAACATTATTGGAGTTGTGAGGCAAAAGGCAAAAATAGGTATTGTGACCAGAAGTAGCAACAATCCAAACCAGGATCAAAGGTGGAGGAACATTTTGAAGACTCTTGCTCTTGTTTCACTCACATTCATCATCTGTTGGTCTCCCAACACTGTGGTTTATGCACTATTTCTGACTAAACTCAATGTTACACTCATTACAACTCCTTTCTATCACTTTACAGTTTACTTGGTGTATCTGAATTGTTGTTTCAATCCATTGATTTATGCTGCTCAATACAAAGATTTTCAGAGAGAAATGAAGAAACTTTGCTGTGGAACTCCTTCCACAGACAATGTCACCACTGGTACAAGCCAAATGTAAATAAAATTGGAAGAGAACATCACGTGAAACAATGTTGATACCCTTTCTCTCTGTTCCTCATGTTATCGCTTGCAGAATGTATCACCAATGACAACCTTTCCTGAATGTGAACATCTGTCTTACAATACCTGCCTCAGTGCTGTCGCACTACTCAAAATCGGAGGCTGGTCGCAAAAGTCTTCATTGCTGTCGATCGTCACAGTGTGTTTGGCGCAACGGACTTCTTGTGTTCTCCAATCACCTGGTATCAATTCCGACCAATTGGATGGAGACGAAGCAGGCCCAACTGCAAAATCATAAAAAAATCGCTCATATCGAGCAGCAAAGACCTTTGTGACAAGCCTCGTAGACAGTCGCCACAAATTGACTTTTGTTACATGCTTCTGCATTGTCCAAGCAGAGGAATTACATGTATCATAGTTGTAGTCAGCAGAACGCTGAAGGTGTTTTTCTGTAGAAGAAGACTTTCTTCTAAAGAAGACTGCAGTGCTATTGGTTGTGTTGAAAAGGTGAACCCCATACTTTGTGAGGCAGAACCCGTCGAGAACCCAGAGGCCACCTTGGGTAAACAAAGCAGTGGAGCATGTGACACAACGTACGCAATTGCAGCCACACATTTTTGACATGACAGGACGTCACAGAAAACCCGCATTCTCGATGTTTTGCCAGGAACACCACAACACGACTGATTTTGTTGTGGAGACCTGACCCTGGGGTCACTATTTTCCAACAGAAAGAAAATGTTACAACTTTGCCGCAGAAAATGTTTTTAAGACAAGGGTGGGGACAGTGCTTGGTGGGCCAGATTAACCTCTGCTCTCTTTCTTGAAACGTCCGCGAGATATCTCAGCACGAAATGCCAGGAACTGATGCAAGATTTAATGAAACAATTTGAGGGTTTTAATGGTTTCAATGGCTTCCTCAGGAGATCAATGAGGACTCATCACAGCAGAAGAAGTTGTCATCAGAGCATCTTGAGGGAAAATAATTACATTGTGATGAGCATCTATTCAACAAAGAGTAGAGACCTTTGTTGTCAAGCTTCACCACTTCCTCTTTGTGTTCCTGTTCTGATGATTTCGAGACCGCAACACCATTTCTGTAAAGCTTTGCACGAGGAGGTAAATACAATCTCAAAATCTCCTTCACTGTGCTCAAACATGTGAATATGAATGCGTCAAACGCATCTGGAGTGAAGGAAAATGATCTGTTTGAAGGGACAACAACCATTGTCATCTATGTCTGTATTGGAACTATTGGTATCGTGGGAAACAGTTTTGTTATATTTGTTTTTGCTAAATCTTCCAATATGATGAAGAGAATGGTGAATATATTGTTGATAAACCAGAGTGCTGTTGACCTGGTTGCTTCTCTGTGTCTAATGACAATAGGTCATGTTAAATCTGTGGAACCAGTCATCGCAACATTTTCAGGTTTTGCAGCTGATCTCCACTGCAGAATTATTGGTCCGAGAACCTTTGTTTGGGGCTTTGCCACTTGCTCAACTTGGAACCTGGTGTTCATAAACATAGAAAGATTGATCAGTGTGTCCTTCCCAGTCTGGCACAAAACATCATTGAACAAAAGACACACAATTGGAGTAATATACTTTGTCTGGATCTTTGGTATCTTGTTTAACTTCTGTACAACCTTCTTCACATCCAAATATTCTGATGGCAAATGTCTTTTGGCATCTGAGTGGGCAACTGAAGAATTGGCCATTTTGGGCAGTGCAGCCACTTTCTCTGTGCTGTTTTTTCTTCCAGCTCTCATCATGATATTTTGTTACATTGTTATTATTTATGTGTTGATGCAAAGGAATGAAGTAGGTTCTTCAAGTAACACAAGCTCTTCAGGCCAGGAGAAGATTGAAAAGAATGTTTTCAAAACCCTTGCCCTGGTGTCACTCACATTTGTTATCTGTTGGGCTCCCAACACCATAGTATATGCCCTTTTTGTTGCAAAAGTGAATGTGAAAATTATAACAACTCCATTCTATCACTTCACAGTATACTTGGTCTTTTTAAATTGTTGTTTGAATCCATTTATCTATGCTGCTCAATACAGGGATTTTCAAAAACAAATGAAGAAACTTTTGTGCAGAACTACTTCTGATGATCATGTCACCTCAGTAACTTCAACATGAATGTTTCTCACAGCACATCACCAACAAAAACAAAGTTTCTCAGCGACAAGGTAGAATTCGTTCAGATGTAGCACCTTATTTTTCCTTTCTTAGTGCTTGTGCATTGTACAAATTGTGCATTACACAAATTATACTTGTGGAGAAGATAATATTTTGTAATCGTCCAGTTGAGAAAGAAAATAGGATTTGAGGAAAAATAAAGTTTGCATGTGTTTGAATATATATCTGTGCTGCACAATATCAAAGGATTATGAGATGCAAGTGAAAGAAGCTTTGTTCCAGAACTGCCCCAGTGGAAACCAGCAGCACTGGCACAACGCACGTGCAATCCAAGTTTGAAATGACCACCACATCAAACGAATGTCAGAAAGAACATTTTTATTCTGTCCCTCTCTGCACTGCTCACAAAATGTGTTGATGCAAGAAATGATTGGCCGTGGTCCCTTTTTGTATTGTTGTAAGTCAAGGCCTTCATTGTCTCCACCCAAGGGCCCAAGTGGCTCAACTTGGTGAACTTCGCCAACTTCGCATCACGTGATTTAGTTCTTCCCATTCTTCATCAACCAAATTGCTTTGTGTTCAACACTGAAAAATGTTCGCAGTGTGAATGCTGAAGATTGTCCTGTTATTGAGAGTGTGCCATGTCATTGTTTTCGCAGAAGGCTTTCGTTTGGTCGAATTTCCTGCACAACCCCAATGTAAAGTTCTCTGCGACAGTTTTGAATCTGCATTGTCGGTGGTAAATTTGGTTTTGATGAAAACTTTCTCACTGCATGAAAACAAGTTCTATACGCTCTGAATAAATCCTGAAAACCACAAATGGAAACTGCATTGCCCAAAATGCTTTTGTTTGGATGCATTGTCCCGCTCCGAAAAAAATAGATAATTTCTTGAAGAAGAACATTGATCTGAGAATCATATTTCATTGTCCCAGCCAATACCTCTCAATGTCAAGCTGTTCTCAAGTTGAGTGTCTCTTACAAATCTCCACATCGACACAGCAGATACAGTGTCATGTACGAAGCACACGCAGCTGACATATCATGTTCAGACAGGGCACTTGTAAAAATTGTGTCTTGTCTCCAAGGTTTGTTGTTGTCTTTTTTTGCCACACTCAAAAGTCACAGTCCTGGACAGAATGACTCACGTTGTTCTGAATTTTCCATGGAGAGGAACAATCCTGTTGTGGTCAGCAGCAATCAAGACACTGAGGATTGGACAATGCTGTGCAACAGTTTCCGATATTTTGCTTTGGAAAGAGGTGAGACATGAGAGATAAGAGATGAAAAAACTGATGAATAGTGTGTGAACTCTTCTGCAAGCTGAAGGGCTGGATATTTTTTCAGAGATGCGAAATGCCTGCTGAATGTACTGGCTGTGTTGAAAGGGCACGCCCAACAAGGAAGAACACACAGACACCCAGGGGATGAGTGCACAAAACAACAACAGCATCTACTTTGGGACACAGGAGAAAGCAAAAGCACAGACACAATTCATATGCGCGGGTATGGTAGATTTCATTGCCATTTTTGTCATGATACCGCACCCAGGGAAACCTGATTCTTGCTGCCAGCGCGAACCAACACATTTCAGAGGTGAATCCAAGGATTTGGCTTTGGAGGCCTGAGCCATGCAATGTCTCAACCTTGAACAATCCCCCATCAAAGCAAAATGCAACACAGATCTCAGGAGGGCACGTACTGCTGTTCTTTAGACAACCGTCGAAAACTTTCTCCCTCAGAAATGTCACGGAAAAGTCGTCAGCATTTGATGGAATAATTTGCGGGTTGCAGTGGTTTCCTTGGCACATCAACAAAAAGTCATCTTTGGGCAAAGAGCTATCAAAGGCACACATCATGAGGAAAAATAATGACGCTGTGATGAGCATCTACTAAACAAAAAGCTGAGATTTTGTCTTGCTTCACCACTGTGTCTTCGTGAATCAGCCAAAGTGAGGAAGTTGCTTTCATGTTTTCTTCAAGTGTCACCTGCAACATCATTTTGTGACCAAGAAGACATGTAGACAAGCAGACTTGGGTGACCAGGCTTTAAACAAGAAGAACAAGTCTCTTTCACTTGTTTGAAGATGAATGTTTCAAATGCATCCACAGTGAAAGAAAATGACCTTTTTGAAGGGACAACAACCATTGTCATCTACGTCTGTATTGGAACTGTTGGTATCATGGGAAATAGTTTTGTAATCTTTGTTTTCACTAAATCATCCAATATGATGAAGAAAATGGTTAATATTTTATTGATAAACCAAAGTGCTGTTGATTTGGTTGCTTCTCTGTGTCTTATGACAATAGGTCATGTTAAATCTGGGAAACCAATAGTGGCAACATTTTCAGGTGTAGCAGCTGATCTTTATTGCAGAATTATTGGCCCAAGAACCTTCATTTGGGGGTTTGCTACTTGCTCAACATGGAACCTGGTATTTATAAATGTAGAAAGATTTATCAGTGTGTCCTTCCCAGTCTGGCACAAAACATCATTTAACAAAAGACACACAATTGTAGTAATATGCTTTGTCTGGATCTTTGGCCTCTTGTTTAACTTCTGTACAACATTCTTCACATCAAAATATTCTGATGGCAAATGTCTTTTGGCATCTGAGTGGGCAACTGAAGAATTGGCTATTTTGGGCAGTGCAGCCACTTTCTCTGTGCATTTTATACTTCCTGTTCTCATTATGATACTTTGTTATATTGTTATTATTTATGTGTTGATGCAAAGGAACAAGGTGGGTTCTTCAAGTAACACAAGCTCTTCAGGCCAAGAGAAGATTGGAAAGAATGTTTTCAAAACCCTTGCCCTGGTGTCACTCACATTCATCATTTGCTGGGCTCCTAACACTATTGTGTTTGCCCTTTTTGTCACAAAACTTAACATAAAAATTATAACTACTCCATTCTATCATTTCACAGTGTACTTGGTCTTTATAAATTGCTGCTTGAATCCATTCATTTATGCTGCTCAATACAAGGATTTTCAGAGACAAATGAAGAAACTCTTGTGCAGGACTACTTCTGAAGATAATGTCACCTCTGCGACCTCAGCATGACTATTTCTCACAGCACAGCACCACCTGTCATAAGTTTGGTGACGACAAGCTGGACTTTGTTCAGATTTGTCTCCTCAACATGCGTTTCTTTTCAAGTACTTGTCATTGCACAAATTGTTCTTGTGGTGCAGAAAATATTTTGTTGTAGGTAAAATTGAGAAGGCAAACAGGAGAAGCAAAGTTTGGATCTGTTGTGTGTCTGCACTTTTCCCTGTCTTGTACTGTCTTTGATTGCACACAAAAACATTTTGCTTGTACCAAGGTTTCAAAACACGGAGACAAAGTGAAATTTCTGTGGGTTGGATCAAAATCAGGGAACCCAGGGTCCAATCTACAAATGGGTCCCAGGGGACTCTGATCCAGTGACCTCCAGCAACAAATCATTGACGTCCACGCTTTTGCTACAGGTCGAGTCGCATTTTATTTCTTGACGTCAAAACTTCGAGCTCATTCAGGGTTGCGAGTATGTCATGTGTGACAGAGCATAAATTAGTGTGACACGTCAGGAGCACGCAGTATCCCCGGTGACTGAGCACAGCTGAGCAGTCCACTCCTTTGTGAGTTCAGTTTTATGTGCACGGTGGCATTGCGCATGGAAAATAGGTTGGTGTGAGCCAAAGCTGCAGCGTAACATAGGGAGATCACAGCAAGAAAGTAACGTCAGGCGGATATCACATACCTGACACTTCTTTGCAATGGGTGTGACACCGCGTTCTATGTTCCAAGGGCAAGCTGACAACAACTGCCAAACATCAAATTCTTGCACTGATGTCAAGCACTCTTCAAAACATTTCAGAGCTGGATCCAAGAAGAGGGGCAGACCGCCAATGGACCTCACCCCTTGGCCAGTAAGCTGGTGTCAACTGTGAAGCACGAACAAAAACATGCCTCAAGCGGGCCTCGGAACACGACCAATAACGTGTTAATTTTGCTCTTACAGCCTGATTTTGGTTGGCATCATTGATAGGGGACAGTGATCAGAAGAGTGATGGTGAGTTCCCAGATCCCACGGTTCCTCGGATCCACCTCTGGGTGTGGACGTAACAGACGGATAAGTGTCTCTTCAGGTGTAACACGAACCTGTTTGTTTTGTGAGGATTTGGTGGTTTACTCCTCACATTGACAGCTCATCTGAGCACATAGACCTGTTCCATTTGCAAATCCGCAAGGGAAGCAAATTGAGGTGTCATGTGATTTGCAAAGAGCAAAGACTTTCTTGATGGGTTTGGCAACTTCTTGGGGATTATTTTACAGGAACTTGTGTCATATTTTTTCCCTTGTTTCTTGACTTTCATGAGCAGTCTTGTTGTGCCTGCAAGGAACTGACACAAGATTTGATAGAAATATTAATTTGAGGGGGAGTGGTTTCCTCAGGACTCAGTGTACACTCGTCTCAGCACAAGACGCCGTCATTGGAAGAAAAAAACAATTGCATTGTGATGACCGTCTGCAAAACATAAACTGGAGACTTTGTTGTCAAACGTTGCCAAGTTGCTTGGTGTTTCTGCTCTGACAATAACTTGCCCTCATCTTGTCTGGAAGTTTCTTGACCGCAGCACCAATTCTGAGCAGCTTTTCCACTTGGAAGGAGATAATTACATTTGAAATCTTAACTGTATTCACACCTCTAGAGATGAACGCGTCAGAGGCATCTGCAGTGAAGAAAAATGATCTCTTTGAAGGGACAACAACCATTGTCATCTACATTTGTATTGGAACTGTTGGTATCATGGGAAATAGTTTTGTCATCTTTGTTTTTGCGAAATCAGCAAAAATGAGGAAGAAAATGGTAAACATATTGTTGATAAATCAGAGTGCTACTGATTTGGCAGCTTCTATTAGTTTGGTAACAATTGGTCATGTTAAATCTGTGGGACCAGTTCTGGCAACATTTTCAGTTATAGCAGCTGATTTGTATTGTAAACTTATTGGCTCTAGAGCCCTTCTTTGGGGCTTTGCCACATGTTCCACATGGAACCTTGTCTTTGTGAATTTGGAAAGGTACATTGGTGTGTCTTTTCCAATCTGGCACAAAACATCTCTGAACCAGAGGCATGTAGTTGGTGTTGTGTGTTTTGTATGGCTCTTTGGCATCTTGTTTCTTCTATTGACTGCCAGTTTAACCTCAAAATATTTCAATGGTACATGCCTGATAGCAACTGAGTGGAAAACAGAAGAACTTTCCATTTTAGGTAGTGTGACCTCTCTGATTGTACATTTCATATTTCCTGTAATTGTCATGACATTCTGTTACATTTTTATCATTAAAATACTGAGGCAAAAGACCAAAGTGGGACCTGCAAGTGGTAACTTGAACACTTCTGGTCAAGATAAAATGGGGAAGAATGTACTGAAAACTCTTGCCTTAGTTTCACTCACATTTGTTGTGTGTTGGACCCCAAACATTGCAGTGTTTTTCCTGTATGTCACAAAAATTAATGAGACCCTTATCACCACTACTTTCTATCACTTCACAGTTTACTTGGTATATTTGAACTCTTGCTTGAATCCATTTATTTATGCTGCTGAATACAAGGATTTTCAGAGACAAATGAAGACACTTTGCTGTGGAGCTGCTTCTGGAGAAAATATCGTCTCCGTCACTGCAAGCACATCAACATGAGTTTCTTTTGGACAGCTGTGTATATATTTCTGATTCTACACCAACAAGACACCGCTGCGAAAAAACTTCTGATTATTCCAAGCACACTGTTCTGCACTGCGAGGCAATGACAACCTGGATCCAGATGTAAGATTTTCTCGTCGTTTCAGCTGCAGCTTTGTTTATGCCACAAACGCACTCGCGAGAAATGACAGTGTAGAGATCGACACAAACAACGAGAAATATTTTTGTGGAAAACAACCTGTTCTTTCCTTGTCAAGAACACAATCGGCGTGAAAGGAATTTTTGTGCGTCTCAAGAAGCCAACATGTTAAAATCTGTCTCCAGTGAAAAAACAGTTGTTGACTACTTGTTGTTTTGTTCTGACTTCAAGCACTCTGTCCATGACTGTGAATGCAACAACCTTTCAACTTTGGAGATATTCTGCACCTCAGCTTTTCTTGCAGACAATTTATGAAAGAGAACCTTTGGTGATCTGGTGACTCTTTAGACTACAGTAACACAGCCTCAGATTCATGTGCACCAAATGTTGGAAGGCAAGCAAAACGTGAATCTGAGGGATGGACACTGTGACTCCATCGGGCGCCTGTATCTGAGACACACTCTGGATCCAGAAGTATAGTGTGTGGCCTCAGGGATCCAGTGTAAGCCTGATGCTCTGCGTTGTGCAATGTGCTACTCAGCTCTACATGGACTAGCTTTGGTTTGTGATGCTATCAGTGACAGACAGGATCTCTGAAGACGAGCTGCCTGATTTTCAGGGCCACTGTTGTTCCGTCTGATTCCTGTATTCAAGACATATTCCAGGTCTGACGGAATGGTGCAAGGCTTCAGGGACGGACCAGTGCAAGACCTGATGTAACAGCAGTGCATGGGGTCTGAAGTCAGGATTCTGCAAGACTTTGTGCAGGCCCACAAGGACTTTGGTCTCTGGGGATGTCAGTGCCTTTTCATCAAGACTCATGAAAATTAGAAATTGCAGACACAAAGAAAGAGGTCTTCCTCAGGTGAGGAACAATGTGGCATGAAACACAGGTGTACTGATGGGGAAGCTCCACCTGATTTGGTTTGCCAAGTGTGGTCTGTGCTTGTTGTGTTCGCGGACTTTTGTGCACTGTCACACATTTCACATGCTCCCCTATGGAAGACAACCAGCAGAAAAGATTTGTGTGTTGCCACCAAGTTTTCTCTTTTTCCACTTCACACACAGAAAGCATCACATCAAAAGGTGTCAATGTCATGGTGAAGTTGTCACATTGTGTCATTTCAGATGGGCGAGGTTTCAAGAAGTTTTGTCACACCGGTGGAGGTTTCCATTTCTCTTCTTCTCGCGGACGTCGGCCTTTCCTTTTCCGCGCCTAGATGTCTGTGCAATATTCCTGTCCTGAAGCGAAAACCCAGCTCCAGTGAAGTTTCGTAGGCAGAACAAGACCTTTGTTGTTTTGCTTTCAGAACTGTCCCTTTGTGTCCACGATCTCTTTGTCATCAAATAGAGATCTGTGCTTGTACGACATGAAAACCAGATGACTTGTGTCACAGCGTTTTCTTCGTTTCCACTTTTCAGGTGATTTGAAGAGGTTGCGCTGTTGAAGGGAGCTCAATTTTTGAGTGACCTAAACAGGGTGACCGAAACAAACTGCCAACAGGCAGCATCCACCAAAGTATGTGTACAGCTATTTCATGGTCAAAATGAGGATCAAATTCAGATCTTTTGAGCTTTTGTGGTTCTATTAGGTTGAGGATAATGTGCAAGGAAGGAAGATATGAAGTTTGAATTTTTGGGTTCTTCAGGTCAAAAAGTTCAAATTTGAAGGGGCAGCTTTTTTAGGATATGCTTGAACAAATTGGTCCATATGTCAGAAAGTACAATTGTTTGGTCAAAGAAGTATGTTGATGAAATTTAGTATATTGTATGGGTGTTTGAATGGTAGCATTCAATTTTTGATTTTCAAAAATTTGTACCTGGTTTTCAGGTGGGGTCAACATATGGGTTCAAGCTTTCTTGAGTTTTTAAAGCACGAGTGCTTTAGCACGACTGCTTTTTGTCCAAGGAAGCATTGGGTCAAGTTCTTTATGCCACAAACAGCTCATGACTATGATGATAACAGAAAGTCTTTGAAGTTTTGGGTCCTGAATTGTCAAGCATGAGCTGTGTAGTCTGTCCATATAGTTGGTGCTTTCCATGAAAATAAAGGACCCAAAACTTCAAAGACTTTCCGTTCATTATCATTGTTCAGTGCTGTATTTGAGGGAAAAGAGTCGATATGCATTGTATTTCACACAGAGTTATATTTTTGTTCCCAATTTATTAGAACGGAACATATTGAATTGAACAGCACACAAATATGCGGCATTTTGGTTCCAATCTGTGATCAGATCTGTCATTCCAAAAGAAGCAGGCTGCACACGAACCTGCACTATCACTGCGCCAAAGTGCAGTGTTCATGTCCAACGAAACGAAGATTCTCTCTGGAAAAGGCACACAGACAGGTTGTTAACTTGGGGAGAGTTTCAGCTTGACTCCCTGTGTGGCCTGAGGCTCAAGACAGGATCCTGTCCTTGCTCTTTGCATCGAGTTTTCTTGTCCACAATCACATTTCCGTGGATTAGCAGACTTGGACAGGCTGTTTGACAGCCTGGCCTGGCAGCCTCAGGAACTAAACACAACATGTGTTTCACCTGAAAGTGTGGCGGATCAACATTTGTCACGTGTGAGGGGTGAACATGTTTGTTTGAAACCACGGGGTCCAACTTCGACTCCAAACAACAATTTAATGAGAAACTGTATTTCCACTTCAGTTCGACATGCTTTGGCGGTGGGTGGGGTGAAACCCGTTGGGTCTGGAAAGATCTGTCTTTGGGCCTCTGAACTTTCCTCCCCTGGACCTGCTGGGGCATTGCATTTCAGGATTATTAGCCTCCAACAATGGCTTCCAGTTATCAAATTCAAGCATTAATGTTTTGAGAGAAGAAAAACAGCTCTGATCTGACCAAGAACTTTTGTCACAACCGTGAAGGTTTTCACACACCGAATACATCATTGTGTTTTGCTCAAAAAGAAGTGTGTTTCCAATGAAAACCAGCGGAGAAGAGAATCCACTGTGAGGTCCAACACGTTTGGCTTCTGTGCGCTCTGCGGGACAAGAAAGGCTCAAGGTGGGAGGAGGTTGGTATTGTTCATCTGTCATGACGAATGTATCAAATGCATCCACAATGAAGCAAAATTCTCTCTTTGAAGAGGGCTCAACTATTGCCATTTATGTTTGTATTGGAACAGTTGGAATGGCAGGAAATGGGTTTGTGATCTTTGTTTTTGTTAAATCATCCAATATGTTGAAGAAAATGGTAAATATCTTATTGATTAACCAGAGTGTTATAGATCTGGTTGCTTCTCTGTGTCTGGCAACAATGGGGCATATTTCATCTTCTGGAGCATCAACATTCTCAGGTTTCACAGCAGATCTGTACTGCAGATTTATTGGATCCAAAGCCTTTGTCTGGGCTGTTGCTACTTGTTCAACTTGGAACCTTGTCATGCTAAACTTGGAAAGATACATCAGTATGTCATTTCCAGTGTGGCACAAAACATCATTTGACAAAAGACACACAGTTGGAATGATATGTTTTGTGTGGAGCTTTGGCCTCACATACAATGTTGGAACAACAGCCTTGACCTCCAAATATTCTGATGATAAATGTCATGTGGCTTCAGTGTATCCAAATAAAGAATTGTCTGTTGTGGGGAGTGTGGTTTTTTTCTTGACCCTCTTCATCCTTCCTGTTATCATAATGATATTTTGTCATATTGCAATTGTAAAAGTTCTGAGACAAAAGACTCAGGTGGGATCTGGAACAAGTCATACAATAAGTTCTGGTCAAGACAAAACAGGAAATAATGTACTGAAAACTCTTGCCTTAGTTTCACTCACATTTATCATCTGTTGGGCTCCAAACATTGTTGTATTTGCTCTTGTGGTAACTGGATATAATACCATGCTCATGGGAACTAGTTTCTATAATTTTACAGTTTACTTGGTCTTTGTAAATTGCTGTTTGAATCCACTTATCTATGCTGCTCAATACAAGGATTTTCAAAGACAAATGAAGAAACTTTGTTGCAGAACTGCCTCTGTGGATAATGCCGCCTCGAACCATGTGCCCGTCAATTGAAAACTCTTTCACTTTTTCCTTCAGTCTATGATTGACAGTGCCAGGATTATAAAGACAAAAGAAAAACATTTGTTCACAGAACTGCTTTTGTGGACAATGTTTCGACACCATGATGAGGCCACAGGCTCTGGCAGAAAGTTTTCCGAATTCACAATTCCAAAACAAACCTCCTCTGGTTTTTATTGGCGTCTCTGTGAGTCTTCACTCTCCTTGTAAACTTTAAATCAGCTCTGATATTGTGTCCCTTGTTTCTTTCAAGATAGAAATGGTTTCTTTTGTAAATTTCAGAAGCATCTTGCGTCAGTAATAACAATATTCTTGTCGGCAGTTTCGAAAAGAATCCTCTGTCAGGCCCAAGCGACCTTCGTTTGCTTCTGTGCGTGCTTGGGGAAAAGAAAGGCCCAAGGTGGAAGGAGGTGTCCTTGGTATTTTCACAATTTCCACGCTTCCTGTCACATCGCAAAGACGAGATTATGAAATGACGGAAGATGACCTTTTTGCTCAAGGGAATACAGCTGTTGTCAAAAATGTCTGTTTTGGTCTGATTGTGATTGTAGTTACAGATTTGCTGTTTTCATTTGCGCAAACCTTGTGATATGGAGAAGAAAATGGTAAATGTTTCGCTGACACACCAGGGTTTTCCTGACCTGGCAGCTCCCATTCTGCTTATTTTGTTGAGGCGAAAGATAGGAAAAGATAGGCATTTACGCCTCACTTCACTACACTTTGTGAAGAGCGTTTTTGCCTGTATCTCCCCTATTTGTTCAAGGGAAAAGTTTCGTCTTCTGGAACAATGCCGTGCTCTATCAGTACAAAAACTCTTGCTTTCATTCTTTCTGCAGCAAATTAATAATCTTTCAACTTGAGCAGTGTTTAATGGGCCTTCCATGTGTATATAATGATGTTCACCCAGAGGCAGGTGGAACACGAGCCTGTACCACGTGTACGAGGCAGAAAATTTAAGTGACCGATTGGCTGTCGTATTTCAAGAATGACAAATTTGAGTTGCTCAGGTCTTTGTGTGATGAAAGACCAACAGCAACACAACATTCTTACAT
>JAAUXT010000328.1_pt1 | contig 15802 bp, 17 predicted proteins | sample 7278171 | NCBI WGS metagenome assembly JAAUXT01 (sample SAMN14350112, study PRJNA611818) | marine sediment metagenome | isolation source: surface marine sediment (1.8m) | place: French Polynesia: Moorea | collected 2018-08 | reverse complement strand
ATTCCTGTTCATTCATGTCTTCTGACTGTCCAATAAAAATTTGGACCAATTCCGATGTCATTCACTCGCTCAAACGCGGAGAATCTACTTTTGGGCTGAAGGCACCTCGTACTGTCGTCGAACTTTCTTTGTGGCAGGCTAAAATTTCAGAGCATTTTGAAAAATTTTACCGCTCATGCACGCAGAAGGCAGGGAGGGCGGTTTGTGACCGGGCAGATAAATTTTATCATGACAGGTTCAACAGACAAACCCCGCACCAGCAAGGTGTTCTTTCTGAGAATTCAAAACCTGAACAAACACTTCTGCAAGAAATTCATAAATTTATGCGCAAATAAAAAGCGTATAAAATTCCAACATCAGTGAGTTCCACAACAGATTATCAATCCAACAGAAGTTTGAACAAAACATTTCGAGGGAAAGAAAAGAACTGGTGTTTTTGAGGCAGCAATTCCTGAGTCAGATTTGATGTGCGTTTTGTATTCGTACTTTCATCTCCTGGAACAAAAATGGAGCTCGGTTTTTTCAGAAAGCAGACATTCACCTGCATGCATCGAGAATGAGGTGGAACATACTGACACTGCGGGTGACATGAGGTTCTGGCCTGTGTTTTTTGTTCAGAACGCAAAATTTTTCAGATGATATATCATCTGGATCATACAAAATACCCATGTTTAATTGTCACAATTTTGTTCAACACAGTGCACCACTGTAAAACCATCATAAGAAGGCCTAAATGACCTGCAATCCAATTCTAATACGACAGACATCAACTTCATGGTGAATTTTGCCAACCTCTTGCACAGCCACAAGTCAAGATTAAGAACCTGGAAAGTACTTCAAATGGGAAATGCCACTTTGAGAACTGACTGCTTCCACTGTTGGACACCTGTGTCTTGCTCCACCCGACCTTCACTGCTTGGGTATTCCAAAGACTTTGCCCTGTTCTGCGTCTCGCGGCTCTTGGTTGATCCACAACTTGAGTATATCCGTCACAAAAAGTCTTGTGCTTGCAGTAAACTTGCATTCTGTCCATTGTCTCTGCACTATAAGCTGTCTGCAACAACATCCTTGTTTCACTTGTTGACTTCCCAACAGGTACCAAAAACTGGACGACAACCTTTGTTTGAGATGTGAAGAAATCTCTGCTCAAGATGCATCATACATTTCCTCAAAAACATCTTGTGTGCAAAAATCAATTTGATTTGGTCAAAACAGTACAGCATTTCACCCTTTCACTTGCTGGGATCAACCTCACCATGCAACAGCATTGGAACAACCCTGTTGATCGCCAGTCCTGTCATAATTTAAAGCATCCTCGTGTTGTTGCAGGAAAGAAAGACAGGTGAAACATTTTTCGATTCGAATTATTTTTCCTTTTGTTCCGAAAAACTTCGTGAGAGACTTTGCACGTTGCACGTTATTGTTGTCGAATGCAAAAGCTGTGACATGTTGGGTGGTTGGCAATCCCTTTCTTGTAAGCGTGCGAAAAAGAGGTGCAAGTGGCAGTTGAGTCAATTTCTGCTTGAACAGCAGAATTTTCAGGGGAAAACTTTGTCACCGTGGTGGAACCTAGGAGACGCTGTCCCGTTCAAATCTTGCAAGGTTGGCTCGAGGAGCGTGCCGATGTGCATGCATCTCGGTTGACATGCGCTTTTGTGTTTTCACCTGGGTTTCACCTTGAAAAACGGTGCGGCAACTTTTGACCGACGAAATTGTTTTGCACAACAATCTCTCATCTGCTCAATGACCTCAGGTGACCGAGGTGACCTCATTCAAACAGTTTGAATGCAGCACTCAAGACGGGAGGGACGAGACACTTTGATGCAGGTACCTCTTTCACAGCAATGAAAGTGTCAAAGTGTTCTGCCCCTCTCTGCGGTGAGTATCCTGTCTTTTTGTGCACGCTGGTATCTCACGCAGATAGTATCAGTTAATTTTCACTTTCTGTGTGGGATGCGCCTCACCAGAAGACAATGGGCCTGGTGACAGGGGAGGTGTGCAGCTTGTCATACTGAAGGGCGCGAGGTGTAATTAACTCCACAATGCATTTGGAAAATGTCACAAGACCGCGCTTTTCGTTTGAGTACGACCCCGCGATGGTAAAGATTTGCTCGTTTGTTTTGGCTCGTGCGGGAAACCAAGCGTTAGTTTGTGAAACCGAAGTTCTGAGCATGTCACCACCATTTGTTCGCAGACGCTCAGCCCCACCCCAAACTCCAGAATGTGTGCGTGGAAAGCTGGTCCAATCCTGCAGGCAGGGAAGAGCTGTTGTCTTTCGTGACAAGAATTCAACACTTCGCTGACTGTACGTGGTTGGGCCCTCGTCCGTTTCTTCACATCAATGCGATTTATCTGGAATTTTTTTCTGCTGTCACGCAGCTCTTACAGAAACGATTTTGGAAGAAATATATAAATGTCATTTATTTTCAGTGCACACGAGCATCAGTTTGGAAAATAGTCTTGACTTCCTTCGCTATTGAGACAACACAATGGTTTTCAAAGCCCACATGCAGGAAAGCCGTGGTTGAGAGACAATTCAACACAAAATGCTGCTGCTCTCTGCATGACTGATGAATTGTTCGTGCACCTAAAAGAACGAATGTGTTCACTGATATGCCTTGTTTGAAACGGTCTTCCCAGAAGAATCTCTGACTTGAGTTGACTGGTAACAAAACTAGATCTAAAATCTTCAAGTTTCAGAAAGGAAGTGAAAATTGCAATGGCGCATTGAGTATAACTGCGCAAAACTTTGCTTCCTCGTCAACTGTACAACAAAGAAACAGACATCATAACTGTACACTCTACAATTCTTCACAAAATAGTTCAAGATTTTTTTTGCACCCACCGAGAAGTGTTCAGATCAAACGGGGTATTCTTTTGCTTTTGTAGCTATTCACAACATCAGAAAATAATTGTAGATTCCTCGCCACTAGATAAAAGCACACACGTGGACAACAGGAGCAAGTCCAGCACTGGAAACAGAGGCCCAAAACCTTTGCGAGCCACAATCACACGGCAGGTCGGAAACTGAAGCGACTTGTGTGTCTGGCCAGGTCCCTGGACCAGCTCCCTGAACAAAGGTAGAAGGCACAACACAAACTTTTGCATGACTTTGGAAGACAATAAAACCATAACGTGCAACATTGGAACAACATATGCATGTGCTGAACACACCAACAAAAAATAGGAAAAGAACCAAATCAAGCAGAGGCAGTTTGATATTTACACCAAGACTCCACTCAAAAGGTACTTTCTGCTTTCTTTTGGGCAGCCTCTGCATTGTCAGTGGTTTTATTGGCATTTGTATCGTCTCCACTGTCCTTCACTTGGTTCTCATTCATATCACTGGCTCCGGTTGTGTTGTGCGCGTCGTCTGGGTTGTTGTTCATGGAGTCTTCGTCGTCCAGATCCTCCACTTCGGCCATCTTGACGACGGAGGTGGTGACGGTTTTCACGACGGCGCTGCGCGTCCTGTGCTCCTCGTCGTCGATCTCGTCGTCTTCGGGCAGGAGGCTCGTGGGCACGGGCGGCGGCCCGTCCGAGTTCGTGAACGGAGACGTGATTTTCATGCGCGTCTGCTGCACCTTCTCCACCACAGTGTCCTTGGTCTCCTCCACCGTGCCTGAAACTTCCTTGGTCGTCGTCTCTACCTTCTTGACGATGGTTCTCTTGATGTTTCCGGCTTCATCCACGATTTCTTCGGTGGTCGTCTCGACACGGGACTCCACATTGTCTCGAGCAGTGTCCAAGTGCGTTGCCATCTTGTCCTTGAAGCTGCCGCTGCCCCCTCGGGTCTGCTCGGGTTGGATGAGAGATTCGACCTGCTGCGCCAGGGTGATTCTGCCGCTGGGAGACTGCGCTGGAGATGGCTGTTGCGGCATGGGCGGTGCCGCTTTCAGCAGCACAGGTCCTGGTGGCAGCGGAGGACCCGCTGCTAGTTGTAGTTGCTGCTGCTCCAGCTGCACAGGCGCCTCCTGCTCCTTCGGTGGTGTCATGGCCGCACCGGGAACCTCGTCTGGCTTGAGAACGTCTCCCTCAAAACCCCGCGCAGCCTCGGAAAGACGCTGCTGAATGGCGACGACGTCTGGGAAGAGAATGACCAACAGTGATGTATTTCAGAATGGAGTGGAAGAGTGAGGATTAGACTGCAAGAAATGCTTATTGTTCTCACCCCGTTCTTTGCTCTGATACGATTTGGCCATTTCAGCAGTGAGACCGTCTTTGTGGAGGAAGTTTTGTTCAAGATCAGCTTCAAGTATGAGACCAGCCATCTCCATGTCATGGTTTTCAAAAGCTGTCATCAGCGGATCCTTGCCGTCGGCGAATCGTCTGTCAACTTTTGCTCCTTTCTGAAAGGGGAACGGGAAAGACTCAGTGAAGAAAATAACGAGAGAAATGTCTGTCGGTTGACCTTTCGTTATGTCCAAGACCTGTCAGACCCTTTTTTCCGTTTAAAAAATTTTCACATTTGTGTTGTCTTTGGAGTTTCACACCAGAACACCACAAAGCAGCGAATTTGAACTGCTGCCCTATGCACGAGCAGACTGAAGTCACCTTGATGAGCATGTCAGCGACCGCGTGCTGTTTGTTGGCGACCGCGATGGCGAGGGGCGTGGCGGAGTTTCTGGCGGGCGACGTCACCTCGACGTCGGCGTTGTTGGCCAGCAGCGCCTCGACGACGCGTTTGTAGCCGGCGGCGGACGCTTCGCCCAGAGGTAAGTGTCCGCTCGGTCCCACGTCGTTTATTCGCGCGCCTGCAGCACACAAAGAAATGTCAATTTGTATCTGTGCAGTGGACACGTGTTAAAATCTCCAATGAGATTTGCAGATGCAGATCAAAATACCAAATGATTCTCAGCAAGACTCACCTTTCCTGATGAGTAGTTTGCAGATTTCTGGGTCGCCTTGCTTGGCAGCCAGTGTGAGTGGAGTGAGGCCTTCGTCATTCGACTTGGAGTCCAGGTTGAAGCGCGAAAGGGGAACATTCACGTCCAGATCCTCGTCAAAAGTCAACAGATGCTTAACTTCCTTCCTGTTGTTGTTAACTATGGCTTGATAAAGTTCTTTCAGAGCGAGCATTTTCATGAGGTGGTTGGGGTCGGCTCCGGCGGAGGCGAGCACAGCGGACGACTCCATGTCTCCGTTCAGCATCGTGATGTCCAGCGGGGTCAGTCCGAACGTTTTGTCGATCTGATCCACCTCGCAACCCGCGTCAATCAGCATCCTCAGTATGCGCGCGAATCTCTCCGAGAGCTGCGCCACTTCGCTCTTGTTCTGCTGCTTGTTGGGCTCCTCTCCCGGCGGCGCCTCCAGAGGCGCATACGGCTTGGCCTTCTCGGCGTGATCCTCGGCGCGCTTGCTCTTACCGCCGGCGCAGGTGAGCAGGTTCCACAGGGAGGACTTTTTGCGGTCCTTGGCGGACTTGAGCTTGTCCTGGCGGTACTTCCACACGGCCTGGACGCGGCGCTGGATGCGCTCCTGCTCGTCACCGTCGTCCGCGTCGCTGTCGTCCAACTGGTGCCCGATCGACATCATAATGCGCCCAACCTGCGAAGGCCAGACAGAACTTGAAGCAGGAGCAGACACAGGAATATTTGCAGGCCGCAGGGATCTTACGGCAACGGAACTACACAGCCGAAAGATGGAACCGGGTGGATGAGCAAGGCCATCCACCTCTTAAACCACAAGTGAAGTGCGTGTGAAGCAATGATGAGTGACCTGTAACACTGTTTCCGGTGTCAGGGGTTCGAACACCAAGAATCCTCCTGGGTCCACGCACCACAGAGTCGTGCGAGAGATATTCAATAGATGGCATGGCACGTGGCATCGTTTTGGAGCTTGTCGGAAACACAGGTTGTGAAACGAAATCGTTTGTTTCCCGGAATAAACTGTGTGTACATTCTGAATCGGAAATTTTCCCAGATGTCACTCCCTGTCAATGGCATACTCAGAAGCTTTCTCAAGTCGTTTCCATAAAAGGAAGATGATGCACAAACTTGTTTGTGCCACAAGCGGAAGATGGCGTGTAGCTTCACCGTTACGCAGGGGATTCCGCTGACATATGGCCCACGGGAGACAGGTCAAGGTCTATTTCCCAGCGCCGTTTTTCATTCGGAATACTCCCACCTTTCGCGTCACATACCAACAGCACAAAGATGGCCCAGTGAGAAGAAGTATTGCCTTTTACACACCTTCGCCAGTGACTCTTGGTCCTCCTTGCCTGCTCCGACTTCGTCCTTGTGAAGTCGCGCCCACTCCTGGATCGCGACGTCCAGGTTGCGCCTGTTGAGCGACCTGTCTGCGGCCGCTGCCTCTGCAGAGCCGTGCTTGCGCATTTTCTTCAGCAGCTCCTTCAATTTGCAGAAATTCGTGGGGTTATATTTTTCCAAAAGATACTGATCACTTTTGCTTCGCGCGCAGAGCAGGTTCGGGTGACACAACCATGAACACTGTGGTTTTATAGCTGGTGGAAACATTGACATCAACAAAATGTCGAAAAAATTTGATGTGAGCGGTCGTTTTGGACGTCCATGGTTGCTTGCCACAGCACACCAACGTTGCAATGAGCTGCAGAATGTCAAACAACAATGACACGATGAACTGTCTCTATCGATTTGATCTGTCGTGTTAAATTGAACGAAGACATAACAAATGCGAGCTCACAAAACTGAAGTTTCCGTTTGTGTGTTTTTTTTGTCTGTCACACCTGTGTCAGATAGTGTGTCGTCAGACATGAACTGAAACCGTGACGCCTGAACCATTGAACACAGAGGGTCCTCAGCGCAGCTGTTGTTGATCGTTCACGGCTGCATTTCGTGCAACAATTGCATGGAATGACTACAGACACATGTATCGCACGACAACAAAGTTCCTCGGAACTAAACACACACACACACACACACACACACACACACACACACCAGGAGCATCTTTCCTCGCACGAAAATAGTACGTCTGCCTGTTGCTGTCCTTTATTCAACCTCGAGCGGTTGAAACTCACGCACATTTGCAGTATTTGCATGGTGACAACTGACCTGTTTCCCAACGACTGCAATGTGGATGGCGTTGTTGCCGAAGTCGTTGGTCGCCTTGGGGTCGGCGCCCGCCTGCAGAATCATGTGCACGAGCTTCTCGTTGCCGTACCCGGCGGCGAGCAGGAAGGCGCTCATCCCCAGCATGTTCTTCTGGTTGACGTTGATGTCGGAGCCGAGCAGAAGCTCGATCACGTCCAGGTTCCTCGTACCTGTTCGCAGCATCAGACACTTGTCGTTATCCGTCAGATGAATGGGAACCAGACAGAAACAAAGACTGTGGGTGTGTCAATTACAAACGAACTGTGTTGACAGTTGATGTCAAAAATCAAATGTTCTCCGCCCACTTTTGTCTGATCATCATCACGAAAAACTTTTTGTGTTCTTTCACGATCTGGCCCTCTTGCTACTTCAAAAGATCAGGTGTCGCACGCACCGCCGAAGGCGTAGCCAAGCGCCGTGCTCTGCTGCAGGTCGACGGCGTGCACGTCGGCTTTGTTCTCGAGCAGCAGGCGCACGACGTCCGTGTGTCCGTGGTACGATGACGTCATGAGCGCCGTCGTGTTGAGCGCCGCGAACGGCACGTTCACGTCAGCGCCGCACTCGAGCAGCGTCTGCCGGGAAACGGTGAGTCAACATTTGAATTTGTGAGTGTCTCTTTGTGACTACAGGCCAAACTCCCTGTGACAGAAGTGAACCAAAACGGCTACTGCAGGAGGGGGGAATGCACAGCTTTGTCAGCAGTTCTCGGGAAAATGTTGAGACCCGTACGCAGTGTTTTGCAAGGGATTTTCATTCAAGAACAAAGCGCCACGAAAGACCTTGGTGTCTTCGAGAGATCCTTGTATTTGAAAAAGCCCAAACGCATCTCCATCACTGGGCGCAGCCCTAGACGCGCACCTTCGTCATCTCCGTCTTGTTGAGCGCGCAGGCCAAGGCGAGAGGAGTGATGCCGGCATGCTGCGGGTTCACAGACGCATCAAACTTCTCGTTCAAATTTACTTTTGACGACAGCTCTTTCACCTGAAAATCAATATTTACGTGTTTGTGACTTTTTGTCTGCACGTGGCTGGCAGATTCTTGCAACGGCAAAGACTTCTCTGAGAGATCCAGGACCGGGCCAATGGAACTGGACTCGGCCCCAGCCTTCCAACGCTTTGAATTCGGCAGGAAAAGAGACCAACGCAGCAAGTGGTGCGACATCTGAACGCACTCTTTTGATCTTCCTGCTCACAAATTAACGAAAACAAAAGGTGGTGCGTGTTTTTTTCATTGTTCGTGTCTGGAACTTGCTTGAAGACAACGGAATGTTGGAACATGTCAGAGATTGTGTTCACTACTCTTTTGTTAAAAAAAGGAACTCTGATCTACCTTTGGCATGTCGTCATTTTCAATGGCTTCGTGCAGGTCGGCCGACATCTCGCCCTCTGGTCCTCTGGGCTCTCCTCCCTCTGCAACGATCAAACACAAACACTGTGGGTAATTTTACACAGACACGACGGCGCTAATTGCTGAAGAGAAATGCGCTCTCCTTCAGAGAAGCACGTCGCTCGGATCGATGCCTATTGATCGTGAGTGACGAATGGGAACCTCAAACAGATGCACTCGTTTTCACCTTGTGGTGATCAGACACGAGACAAGGTGCGTCCGTTTTGTGATTCACTGCAGCTCGTTGCCCGTTGCCTTGAAATATGTTTTAACGACAAGGACTGACTGACCACGGTTGTCGGTCCACTTGTGTGATGTTCTTACAAAACTGTCACAATTTCAAGTGAAAAATTGATGCAACAGATTTATCTCATCCGGCTCAAGATTGCCTGTGGTGCACTTTGGATGGCGGCTGTGGAGTCGGTCACTCTCACAACCGTCCGTCCTCGGAGAAACGAATTCTCAACTGACATGAAGCAAAGATCCAGAGCTGTGTGATTCTGTCTTCCCATTGGCTAACCGACCTGAAGGCCAATCGACGAGTCCTCACGGAGACAGAAGTACAGATTGCGATGGAAATTTTCACATGAAAAAGACTTCAAATGCTCGTACTTCATCCGTTGTGATTGTGCGTTTGTTCTGCCACACTTTGTATTGAGTGTCAAAGTTGGGATGCCCCCAAGTGAAAGTTTTGCTCACCTGGGGTGGGTCAAATGTAGGTGCTGCTTCAAAGCGGGAGTTGGAACAACAACAGAATGGTTATATTTGTTGACGTTGTGGGCAGGGCGAAGGTGACCTGTGTGCGTCAAGGTCCCCTGCGTCGGCCGCAGGGCCAACAACAGAACGACACCGTTGCAGAGCTGAATCAAGGTTGTGTCTCACATGTGGACGACTTGCGCACCCGCGGAAGCTGCTATCGCTGTCAATGTGGTCAGCTGCGAGTCGCGACGTTTCTCGTCATAGTTTATGGACGTCAAATGCAGGTGTATCCGAACACGTAGATGTTCGCGTATTGATCGCCACTTGCAATGGTTATCAAGTCCCTGGCAATTGCACCTGTGTACGTCAGAGAAATGGAGCGTGTTGTGTACTTGTTACATAAAATTACACCGGGACACTCCAAACTGTGTCGCCTTAAGGCTGTGCAGCCACTTTGATGCAAGTTACAGGAGTGGCGATTCTCCTTGATGAACAGACGGCTCTGCCTCATAAAAGGTCCATTTTGTTCGCAACTCGGGTTCCTTTTTCATTTGATCCAACAACGGTCTTGAAGAATTCTCAGCTATTTTCGTAAAAAAAAACCCCAGAAGGCACCGGTGAACAGAAACGAGAAGGCTACACGCTCAGAAAGTCCGGGGCCACCACGCCAACTTGGCAGATTTTGGCGAAAGTACGTAGACCGAGGAAACTAGACCGGGGGGGGGGGTCCTTCAGCAGCATCAGGACAGATCCCGCTGTGACCTGACCTGGTGCTTCACATACGCACTTACTGCCTTGCAAGAGAGCAGCACTACCAGGTCAGGCCCACAGCACCACTGGGTTCGGTCCCAGGTGGGGTCAAACCCACGTGGTGCAACTTCATTACCTGAGGTGCAGGTCCGGCAGCAGTAGATCTACAGGGTTAGGTACTTGGTGAGACCGAACCTGTTGCTGCTGCCAGGTCCCCCCCCATCCTGTGCACAGACATACAAACACACAAAAACAAATGGTGTTTGCTCCAAGTCCATGGAATACGAAAACCGCAATCACAAAGACACGAGAGAATATTCATTCTCAAGAAGACAAGTTCACTGACTGAAGTTTTGGAACACGAGTGTGCGACACCTTCCTTCAGTGCATGTCTATCTGCTAAAGAGGCGTCATCAACTGCACCGTCAGGGGGACCTGATACTCTTCTGTCCTCGGGAATCAACAGCGTTGAACCAGCCCGACCAGGGACCCGCTTTCTCTCAAATGTTCACGAGGTGACTGACGTCCATCTGTCTTCACGGGAAACCAGATGCTCTTGATCGGCCAGACCCAGACAAAATCTCACGGGCCGTGATTGTCAAATGTGCCAGCATCAATTTAGCAGACCCACATGAACACACCACCCCGTGAAGAATGTTTAGAAACGAACGACAATGTTAACCTCTCCCATTTGCAGAATTGCATCTTTTGCCAGCGTGCAAGTGTTCGTGAACTTTCTCTCAACAGAATGCTTCATTAAGTCTCAGCTCGTAACAACTTGTACACACACAAACAATCGGTAACCCAGAATTATCAGCAAAATATTTGCACACGGTGTTCAGCCAATTGAAGCAAAGACCATTTCCCATTTGTGGGGGCTTGAACTCGTCTGGCATCAAAAGAGAGCAAGCGTGACCCTTTTCAGTTCTGGTTTCTGCAAGTTTATCTTGACTGAGAGACAAGTTTCGTTGGTCGCGTAAACTTGGGGAACACCCCAGCTTCTCTGAATGGCATTCCAAAGTGAGGCAGTTGCAGAGGCTCAACTCCCAGCAACACGGGTTTCGAAACAAACGGCCTCGGCAGCTCTTGTTGTGCGAGCTTCTCAGTGCAACATTTCATTTGGTCTCCAGAAATGAGTCATCCTTATGATGTCTTCAAAGGTGTGAAAATTGATATTCGTGTGTCTTCATGTGCATTGAATTTAGTGCGAAGGATCAACTGCAACACAAGAAGGAAGATTAGGCGACGCGTTTCTTGAAGCCTGAAATTTTGGAACGTGCACGAAATGGTCTTGTCAACCAGATGACGGCACATGTCACCGAGGCCCGGTTTTTCGAGCGAGCTCTAGGGTGATGAGCTGTTCAGATCTGGACACGCACCTGTGATGTTTGCAACTGAACCATGCAAATTTGGCTTGTGTTCTGCAACTCATTCCTTGTTCGCGTTCTTTTTTGAACCGTGTTCAACAAACAAACACGAATTGGACTTTTGCCAGAGTTTTGAGGCACTTTCACCTTCGTTGGACATGGACGACTGCGTCTTAAGCTCATGAGCACAGACGCAGCTCCATGCACAAAAGAAACGATCACCGTGGCGAGTTTTACCTTTCTTGCCACCCTTCACGCCTCGGGTTTGGGGCCAAGGATCTCGATACGAGCCGCAGCTTTTCACGGAACAGCGACAGCCTCCAGCTGCCAGACACGCATGCAGGCATTCCTGCAGATCTGACCTGATGCGTGGGTGCGTTTTTGTTTGACTGATCAACAGTGGAAAGTTCAGGTTTTGATGAACAGCTAGGACGAGAGGAACCGTGTTCAAGAAGATAGGACAACACGCAAACACCATCCTGTGGAGGGCGGGACAAGACGTTCACACCTGCTTGAACGAGAAAAGGACCCCGAGTCCACAAAGACTTAATTGCTCATTGTGGAGATGCAGATGTCATGGCAGTTGAGAAGCCCACCACCCCGCCTTTAGAACTTGTCGAATGGGTCTTGTGAAATCTTCAGCTTGTGCACCCATTCTCGTGAAAAATGTTTGACTTTTTAGAACTTTGTCAATTCTTTGTACGAGGTAATATCCAACCACGATGAGACTTATCATGTTCGTCTGTGACCGTTCGGTCTCTGTCGCAGAACATGCTGAGTCTCATCGCGGTTGGATATTACCTCGTACGTCGTTTCGGCCTTGTCCGACGAAAATGTGAACGCACTGCAAGGTGCGTCGGGGATCTTTTGCAGTAATCACTTCCTCGTTGCGTGCAAACTTGCATGATTTTGCATCTTTTTAGTCATCATTCCTGTGCAAATCCGGCACAAATCAGCACCTTCCTGTTTTTTTTTGCAACACGCAAGCTGTGTTTGACATTGTCATCGACACGAAGCACAATCGCTTCTTATCTCTGTTCCCGTTATGACAATCTCTTGCCGAAAACACAAGGCCACGGCTGACCTCTACGGACATTGTTGAAGACCAAAGGATACCAAGACAAATACGAAAATTTCCGGATTCACTTACCTGGGGCAATAGACAGTATATTCCCGACAAGTTGGCCAAAATTCTCTATTTGCTGTGCAAAATCGTTGCCGGCGTGTTGTCTGTTATCGACAAACGCGTCCATAGCCTGGGAACTAGGTCATCGGCCACAGTGACTGCTCAAAAAGCATGAACCGTGTGGGCCCTGGTAGCCTGTTACGTACCTACAGCCAAGTATGGTCGAGCCGGCTGCACAAGCAGGTTGCCCTGGTGTACTTTGTGTCAACAGAATTGGGACAGTATGTAGCTTGAACGCGAGGTATGTCGCGGCCTGTCTCACCTGGCGTACCTGTGCGGTACTACCGCTTTGATCTGCACCTGGATATGGTGTCGACACAGGCGACATCTGTGGGTTTCCCAGTCTGTCTCTTTTTCCTGCCAACTGTGGTGAACGCATTGAAGCTGGCAATGAACGTTTGGACGCAGGTCTTTCTGGGGGCGGGTCACAACACCGGTCGAAGAAAGAGAAAAAGTGTTTCAAGGCCACAAGATTTTTATTGGAAAACATGAGGCAAGTTTGTGTGAAAACGTGAACCAAAAGAAGTTGGTCTGTTCCTGCTAAACTCAAACTCAGCTGATCGGAATAAATCTCACGCGTGTATCTTCATCCTTGGTCAAAACACTTTCCTGAAGACATGTTCTCCATACACAGCATCTCTCTTTGAGGCCGCTGTATTTCAACAAGATCAGGAGCTTTCTCTGAAGTACTTGCTGGGTTGTGTTGTGTTTTGCCAACTTTTGAGATGACATGTGCACATTTAACTACGCTATCAGCTGGCAACACTATTATGTTAAGGTTTTTGTGAGTTCGGGATCTTACGGCAGCGGAACTACATAGCCGTCCTCGTCCTCATGTGCAGGGTTCCCGAGCGCAGGTCCCTGCAGATGGGCGTAGGAATGGAAATCAACACGGAGGTCTTCGTAGACCTCCCTCTCTCTGGAGTTGCTCATTGACTCTTCATTTCTGTTGCAAACAAAATGCAATTCCGTTCAGCAGAGAAACACAATGGTTGTTTGTGCTGTGGTTCTCTTGTGACCAAAGCTCCAGCAGATCCAGCAGACTCAAGCCTTTCCTCCCTGATGATTCCCGGAGGACAATACGAGTTGGCCTCGTTTGGTGCCCGCAGGCTGAAAAACAACTTCCGATTCCCTAAGTGCAAACGTAGGCAAAGATGAAATTCTCGTTCGGACGTCAAGATGCGGCACAAACCCTCACAAGCAAGTACCAGGACAAACAGACGATCGCACTACCTTGCGTGGATGAAGTGAAAGATACGGTAGATTACAAAGAGCCCATTCGGCAAAGAGTTCAAGACATGATCTCAGTGTTCATGAGAAAGGACCGTGCAGTTTGAATGTGACTTGAATGACCCTTGTTGTAATCACACACCTCCATGGTAACCCCGAGTCTGCTGGAGAAATCCGGAGGATGGAGCAAAAGAGTGGCGTACCTTGGGTTGCGATCAACTTGGAGAGTCCCAGAAGACGATTCGTCTGTGGACCTGCAAGGATATGAAACAGGCAGAGGAACCCTGATGATTTTGGTGCGCAAATGAAACCTCAAGAATGACAACTCCGTGTTGTTTTGCCTGCGGAATGTAACGAGTTTTGCTGAGTTGCAAATCCACACCACTCACAGCCTCTGAGAATTCCTACGTCTGCATTTCGAAAACAAAATGACGCCAAACAGGACAGACACGATCACAATCGTCACTATCACCGCCACGACAATCCAAACGACCATGGAACTCGCTTCACCGTCTTCTGCAAAACACGTGACACAAGCATAAACATACCTTCTTCCTTTGACAAAAACGAAACAAAACACAACCGAGTGTTGGCCACACATAGTCCTTCTGCAGGCTGGTGTGGAACAGTGATCCAGTTCAGTGAGTAGAAATGCTGCCCAAATTGCGTCGTATTGCACTCTGCCTCAGCTCGCGCGAATGTTTGAACAGTGCAGGTCATGCACCCGCCAATTCAAAAACTTCGGTTTGGGCATGTTCTCCGAGCAACTGGCTTTCGTACGTTTTCTGTCATCATCGCACGTCCCACACGAGTCGCACTGGGCGCCGCGACAGCATTGGCCGTTGACGAAGCACGTCCCGCACTGCAGAGAAAAGAAGAGCTTCTTTATCTGAGACGTGTCGATGTTGACGAGGGAGGGTCTCCGAAAGTTGGCGAAAGTTGGCCTCTTTTCCACTTGACAAAATACAGTCAATGTCTGGTTTGGTGAAGTCAGAACCCGTTCCGAGAATGGGGTCTGACGTCTTCACCCTGGAACTATTCCGGGATTACGAGTTTTCACTGAACTCTAGGTGCACACGAGAAGTAAGGGTTCGGGAACTGAGCTCGAACTGCGATTTGGTCGGCTTCTCAGCACGCCAGACTCGAGACATGGGTTGAGAGTGGCGTGCTGAGAAGGCGTCCAAATCAAGGTCAAGTGGGTGTGAAGTGGCACAAGCAGTGAGTGTGTTCCCGAACCGACTTCACGGAGTGATGTGGTTGACGTTCGAAGGTGAAATGGGTCAGCGCAACATCGATTTTGACATGTTGGCTTTGGCCTGGTTTTTGCGGACGAGTGTCAGAGCATGCTTTGCCGACGGGGAGTCAACATGTGGATGGGAGAGGAGGAGAGTTTTCTGTTGTTGGGTGATTTGGGTGTTGAAGATGGCGAACTTTTCAGTCTTGAAGGATGCTCAATTCTTGACCAGAGCTTGTCTGCTTTTGACTTTGATCTGGTGGGAGATGGAGTGTTGACGTCGACGCAAGTTCCTGTTGTGTTCAGTGGACTTTTGGATGGTGCCACGGATTCAACTGTGGAGGACAGTGAAGAGAAACGTGCGCTCTTTTCAACGGAAAACGCAGAATCTCCTGTCGAGTCTGAGGAAGAACAGGCGTGCTTCGACTTGGTCATTGACAGTGATGAAGGGGAACCGATTCCATGCTCTCAGCCGCGCTACAGTGTCAAGGAAATGTGGTGGTGAGTGTCCTTGTTTGGTCCTTGGCAGCAGGGGTTTCTTTTGGTTTGGTTTGGAATTGGAATTGGCCATAAAAGTGATTCTGTCCGTAGCTACAAACATGTCAACAGAGAACTTTTACAACATGCTGGTTTGTCAATCGTGAACCCCGGTGTCGCTGCAGAAATCAGTGAGAAACATGCTCATGACGATCAAAGTTCGACCGAGTTGACTGTGTCCAAAGCGCACAAAGCAAAATGTTTGTTGAGAGGAAAAGATGGCATCTGTCCACCATGTACAAGTATGAGTTAACACAAACACCACATGTGCAACACAACTTGTTTATTGCCAAATATAGCTCATGATGACATGAGCCCCTGGCAGGCTGATTTGTGACAT
>JAAUXT010091432.1_pt1 | contig 15805 bp, 15 predicted proteins | sample 7278171 | NCBI WGS metagenome assembly JAAUXT01 (sample SAMN14350112, study PRJNA611818) | marine sediment metagenome | isolation source: surface marine sediment (1.8m) | place: French Polynesia: Moorea | collected 2018-08 | reverse complement strand
TTTTCATGTGTGTTGTGAGTGATCCATGGAAATTATGCCTGGTGGTGAGCAGTGTTGTAGGCGGCAGTCTACCGGGCGTATTTCAGACAAGCGTTGCTAAATCTCCCCATTGAACTTGTATCGATCGCCCCTGATCGATGGGTTGATCCCGGGATCACGAGTGCTGCAGGGTCTCCCTCTCGTGTGGCGGCACCTTCTCTGCACCTGCAGTGTGCTGCTCCCGTATCCGAGTTGCAGGGCCGGACCCAGGGAGCGGGGCCCCCTTGACAACTTGAAAATTGTTGTGTTCTCCTGATCCGCACGGCAGGCGCAGTATTTTGTTGGTCTCCCACCCCCAAGGGAGTCGAACCCCTTAACTGAATCTAGCACTTGCTCCCAGGTCCCCAGAGTTTTCTTGATATTCAGAATTGAAAGTTGAACATGAAAAACTGAACATTGAACAGAGGGTGATCCAAGGAGCAAACAATCACTGAATGCGTCATTGGGTTAATTTTGGAGAGTCAGGGATGGGACCCTCTGCGTCCGCTGGAGCTTATAATGCTTCGTGTGAGGATCAAATGCGGAAGATCAGCAAGTTTATTCAGTCCCAAGATGCGTATCATATCAGGTGACAACGCAACACGCGCGATATTTCATAGAGAGTGGTGAAGGGATCGGGGGGGATCGTTCCTGTGTTTTCAGAGGAATCAACAGTGGCTGACCCAGGATCCAGGAAAAATGAAAGGGCCTCCTTGGGGTGGAAACAGCTTCAACTCAAAAAAATTTGCTGGCGTCATGTCCAGAAGATTTCGAGTCAACAGTTCTGCAGTTCATGGCCTCGGAATGGATTTATCCAGAGAGCAGGGGTTTGGTGCCACTGGATCCGCCTCTGGACGCCAGGATTCGCCCTCGGATCTGTCTCCTGCGTCCATCCCTGGATCTGCCCTGGATCCTGAGCTGGATCTGTCACCTGCATCCACCGCTGCATTCTCCTGGGTCTGCCACGGGATCCTCTCCTGGATCTGTTCGCTGAATCGTCCCCCTGGATCCACTCCTGGATCACCATAAACGGAAGATCAGCAAGTTGAGTCGAATCTTATCAGCAGGTGCGCGGTAACGCAGCGCGTACACACAGTGGGCGCTGTGTTGATCTGCCACACATGCGCACCATTCATGGCTGGAGGTGCGAACCGTGTGAGGAGCGCTGGGTGAGGGAGCGGTGCGGACGGACGCAGCGCCGTCCTTGGAACCGTGAGGGCGGGTACAGCGCCGTCCTTGTGCTGGAGGTGTGACGTGTGCTGTAGATTTAGTTGCCTGCACTGCGAGGACGGCGCTACAGCTTCAGTTGCCATACGTGGTGCTGCAGCCTCAGAGGTACACTGCAAGGACCGTACTGCAGCCTCAGGTTCACTCCACAAGGAGGCTCGTGTATCCTCAGTGTTCCCGCACTGCGAGGACGGCGCTGCAGCTTCAGTTCCACTCTGCAAGGACGGCGCTGCCCCTGAGGGTCCCGTCTCGAGACTCTCCCTCTGTGGCGTTGCGTGGTGGGAACGCTGTGCACGGCGCGTGAATTCGGACACGCTCGGTATGCCGCGCGCTGCGCTACTGTTGTCATAGAGATACCTGTGTGTTGTTACAAGTATCTCCAGGGAGCTGAACCAGGTAACTACCGGGTGAATGACAAGCGCAACACGCAAACATAGCGAGGTGCACAGGGATACAACACCACCGAGGCAGAAAAGGACTGCAAGGGCTACAAGGTTGGGGGCTGTGAAGGGCAAAATTAACAGAGGCGGCTTTATTTGGGCAGCGGGTGCGAAGAGGATTGGAGAGTGCAAACATGACGAGCTCGAAGATACGAGCACAACTCAGGCAGAACGCACAGTCACAAGGACTGAAAGTGTTGAGAGGACTCCCATAGAAACGGAGAACACATGTACTGTATGGCAAAGTGGTGAAGAGGTAGAATGAGGAATGAGGTTGTGGTTTGGGGACTGAGTGAGGTTGGGAGGGGTTCCAGAATGAGCAGTGCAAAATTGGGAGGGGTGCGTCCGCGCTGCTTCATGCCGAACTCCCAACGCTCCTCACGGAAGCTAAAACTCGCTACACAGAACGAGTTGTACGGAGTAGCTGGGATGGAAGTTTTGAGAGTTTTGTGCTGGGATGGAAGAATTGGATTTGACTCCAGGGGAACAGTGAGGAGAGAGAATGAGGGAGAGGCCTGCGTCACACTGGATGCGTGCTGCCAAACACTGGACGCCTCCAGCGTATAATATAATGTCCGTGTCAGGTCAAACGATGCTCCGTCATTGAATCGACGCAGCCCTATTGACGTGTCCAGGGACGCCGCGCACGACGCATCCAGTGTGACGTGACATCCAGGGGCGCATTGACGCAACTCTGGTCGCTTTCCCTGCAGCACCCATTGACTTGTGCAGCGACGCGTGACGTATCCAGTGTGAACCAGGCCTGAGGGTTCCAGAGATGAGAGAGAGATGAGAGAGAAGGAGCCTCGCTTTGAACTCAGCGAATTATGCAAATTACAGCGGGACGCGCCCCCCGGCGGGCGCGGTGGGAATACTTCAGTACCTCCGCCGCATTCTTATCACACGTACCAAAAGTATGCAGCGTACTTCGTGCTTGGAGTATTGCACCAGTGACACTTGAAACACCTGGAATATTGTGCAGATAGAGCTCGAAATTCTTTTGAGTGGATTTCTGCGGAAGCGGACATTGTTTCCGGACTCGCACGTCACCATGGAGACGCATACTGAAACGCGTGTCATCGCCAAGAGGTGTTCTTGTTGACACAAGCCAGTGTTTCAGTGTGCGGACACCCTGGAAAGGGAGTCGTGCAGGACAGTCGAGATTCGTCGGGATTGACGCTGGGCGCAGGTCAACACCGACAAGCGCTCTTGTTTGTGGACATCTTTGATGCGGTGGGGTCGCACGCTGCTGTTGTGATAGACCTATTCAGGGCCTGTTTCACACTGGATGCGTTGCGCGGTGCGTCCCTGAAAACGTCAAAGTACGTCAACGTAGCGACGTGGATGGACGCAGCGTCCACTGACGTGCACAGGGACGCAAGACGCAACCAGTGTGCAACAATCTTTTCACCACAGGCTCCCAGGGGCGACTCCAGCTCCAGACGACCATGTTGACCCACCGAGAACGTTACTGACCGGGAGACACTGTTGCCATAGCAACGCAACTTGATGACGAGGTGAATCAACACAAGGATCTGTTATCAGCTGAGACTGCGCAGAGTGAGGTATCAGTAAACATGGGGACGCACCTCGTGCTGCGCGACGGCGCATGCGCGGTGGTGATCCTGCCACGTGATCACGTGACTTCAGACTGCAGCTCAGACGTGCATTTTGTGCAGCAACAGACTTGAAATGGTGTTATCTGTTGCTTCAGCCACGCAACCTGACAACGAAAGCATTGTTGATGGAAAAGAAGTTTCTTCCGAGAAACGTGAACTTTGAGCAGTGGAGAGTCACGTGAACCGAGACGCAAACAGTACTCAGGTGTACTCAGTGGTACTCAGTGCCCTCAAGCAGCGCCCAGCCAATCGGAGTTGTTCAACGCTTGACAAAAAGCATCCAATAAGAGCAGAGAAAAGGACGCGTTGCATTGACATCGGTTGGATACGACCCAGTTGCTTTGGAGGCTTTCTTTGGATACGATAACGTTTCTCTGAGCGACGCCGTTGCTATGGATGGCGTCGGTTCCCTGCGCAGCGACGTTGTCATGGAGATGAGCGGCGGCGGCGCCGACGAGTTCGGCGGACTGCGCGCCGACAGGTGCAAGATCCGGCGCTCGTGGACGCTGTCGGGAACGGGGTACGGCGAGAGGTGAGTCGCGTGCGTGTGTGCGTGTGAGCATACGTGCTTGTGTGGGCTGGGGTATGCGTGTGCAGAGATGTATGTGCGTGTGTGTTGATGTGTGCGTCCGTGTGTGGAGATATGTGTGTGCGTGTTTAGAGATGTGTGTGCGTGTGTGGAGATGCGTGTGTGCGTATGTGGAGATGCGTGTGTGGGGATGTGTGTGCGTGTGTGGAGATGTGTGTGGTGTCGCTTTGCGTTCCGGACGGATAGCAACTTTCCCACGGCAGCTCACACAAATGTTTTGAGTTTCCGACCTGATCAGTCGATCACAGTTCAATACATGGGAAATCGGTGCCCGAGGCAGGGGACCCGCTGAGCCGGATCGAAACCCGATCAATCAATCATCGCGGAACCAATCGATTGATCACAGATCAATACATCAGAAATCGATCTGGGTTCGACGACGGGAAGGAGCGGCCCGATCACAACTGGAAATTCTGAGTCAGGAAAGTGGCTGTAGAGTGCGCGCACACCGATACGTCAGGCGTGGCGTCTTCGCGAGACCAAGGGCGCTGCACCGTGGGTTGCAACGCCTCGCACGTTGACCTACAGCATCCAGGACGACGCAGGGTCCGTTGACCTGCACAGCGATACGCCGCGTGACGCATGCAGCGTGAATCCCTCCGGATCTGTTCTTCCCTGAAGGCCTCCCAAGGTCAAGGGGCAGAGTGGACAAAGTGAACAAAGGGTTGCTATGGTGATCTCCGGGTCAGCTGGACGGTTGTCTCGGCGACCTGTGGTCCGGCCGGTCAGTTGTCCTGGTGACGGAGGTCAGCGCAGGGCGGGAGAACACGGCTGTTGCTTCTGTTGTTTCCGGGGAAACTTGTTGTATTGAGGCTTTGTGTGTGTGGAGGTTCACGTCTTGTACGCACGTCGCACTGGATGCGTTGCACCACGCGTTGCATCACTGGACGCTGCGTCACTTGCAAGGGATGCGTCACATCTACCTCAAAGTTTGCTCCCATCGAAGTGTGTAGCAAAATGGAGGCAAGTGCGGACATTTGAGTCGACCCAGTTCTCAGCGTTTTCCCCACCTTGCACGTGTGTCGCTAAGGAACGCTGCGTCTCACGCGACGACGTCACGTCTTCGGAAACGACGCAGCGTCAAATTGACGCGCAAGAGTGACTTGTGCGCACTGCGTGACGCATCTAAACCCGCCGTGGATATTATCCACAGAAAGAAGGGAACCCGAGACGCCAAAATCACCAGCAGATTGTGGGGGAACAAAGCGCGTGTTGTTTTGAGATCCATTAGATGATCACGCGGAGGAATCGGATCCTCCGGCGGGGGATCCAGGGACCAACCGCACCGTGTCAACGCGCTGCGGAAACAAAGTAGTTCCGGGTTCGGATACATCGCGGATCCAGGGTCCAGAGGGACGCAAGAACTCCACGTTGCGCATGCGTGTGTGTGCTTGCGTGGGTGTGTGTGCGTGTGTGTGCCAACCCGTACGTGAACGAGCGTGGGTGTGTGTGTTGGTGCGACCCTGAATTCGGTCTGTTCCACAACTTGATGGAAACAAGTTCTTGTGAAAGTCAACATGTATCACATCCACGAGTTTTGATTTTTATGTCTTTGTGAGCAGTCGTCCTCGAGCTCCCGCGAATTATTCTGCGCTCGAGGCGATGCTTTTGATGCTGAGGTCAGGGTTGCGTCACACCGCGCGTCCGTGTTCGCGTCGACTCAGCGCCAACGCTTGTGAGCGTGTGTGCCTGTGTGTGCGTGTGTGTGCGCGCAAGTATTTGACGAAGCGCTGATTGAATTGGTAGAGACGCACCGCCCCACGCAACACCTGGGCACCCGGGGTGAAACGGGCACGCATGCGTGCTTGTACGCCTGTTTTGACGCAGCGCCGTTGCACAGCAACAGCGACGCAGCGCATGAAGCACCCAGTCTGACGCAGCGCGCATGTACGTGCGCAGGAACGCAGCGCAGTGTGAACCGGGCCCCGAAAAAGAGAACACCTGACGATGTTGTTGTTTTGTATGTAAATGTATGGAGATGAACATGACCTGAGGACTTGAGAAGAATGCGATCATGTGGAGTTGTCCCCGGTGGGGGCTCCACTGTAGCGTGCGGTGGTGTGAGGCGCGGGTGTGCGTGTGTGTGCGTGTGAGGTGTACGTGCGCCTCTTTGTGTGAGGTGTGTTCGCGCCTCTTTTTGCGAGGTGTGCGTAAGCGTGTTCTCGTGTACATGTGTGCGCAAGTGCGTCTGTGCTTGCGTGGTTTGTGCGCGTCTGGTGTTGAAGTGAGAACTTCTTGACAACTTTTCCCTCTGTTGCCCAGAAATCGAGAACTGGCCACGTCGCAGTGCAACTCATCTTTGCACCCGACAATTTTCCTGACGTGTGATTTTCGCTTTTGAACACGGAAATTACAGCCTGTGTGAGTGAGGAGAGGAGGGATGTCGCCACCTCCAAACCGCAGGGTGCAACTTGCGAGAAGGATGATATCAGCCAAGACTCCGCTGTGAAGATGGGCCTGTTCTGTCTGTCTGTCTGTCTGTCTGTCTCTTTGTCTCTCTGTCCTTCTCTCTGTTCCCTCCCCTCTCTCTCCCTCCTCCTTCTCTCACTCTCTTGTCTTTTCTTTCTTTCTTTCTTTCTTTCTTTCTTTCTTTCTTTCTCTCTCTCTCTCTCTCTCTCTTCCAAACGCATTTTGATGTCACATTCACGCTGTTCACGCTGTCTGTGTCACGCGTTACGTTTCTGCATCGCTTGATGAGGACGACCTGAATTTCATGAGAATATTTTCCATTTCTGTCTTTTCAGGTAAGAGACACTTCCTCACTCATCCACGTGCGTGGTGTTCTCCGATGCGTGAGTTGCAATCCGTGTTTGTGTCAGGTACAGTGGTGTTGTGTGCGCGTGTGTGGTACGGCGTGTGTGCGTGTCTGGTGCGATATGTGCACGTTCGGCATGTGAGGTGCGTGAGTGGCTGTGCGTGGTGTGAAGCATCTGCGCGTGTTTAGTATGTGGTTTGAGTGTGTGTCCGTGTGTGTGTGTAAGTTGTGTGCGTGTGTGTTGGTGATGTGTGTGTATGTGTGTGTCCGGTGGAGTGTGCAAAAGACGAGAAAATGTGACCATTCGTGCACCCGGATTTCTCTCCCTCTCATGGTTTTTGCAACTGACTCACCGGCTGCCAACAAGTCCAATTGTCACTGAGACGGAAAGAAGCCCATTGAGAAGAAAAGCTCTGTTGACAAGCGCGTTGAGGTGGGATCTCCTCACAACACAACGCGTTGCGTTTTCCCTCGCGGCGGAGCCTAGATCTGGCCAAGGGAGGGGAGATCTGGTCAAGAGGATCCGAGCAGGGAGTGTGCTTGCGATGTGAGGTCAGTTGTTTTCTTTCGTGGGTCAGGGGGCGGACCATGAGGAATCACAATGGACCGTCCAATCCCCCAAAAGTTGAGTGGCTGGGGGTTCGGGTCCATCGTCCCTGGATCCCCCGAACGAAGGTGTTGTGTCGCCCCATCAGTATCAGCCAAGCTTCCCAGCGCAATGACATGATGTCCTGTGGTTTGGAAACATTGCAAAAATGCTGCTGAAAAGAAGGTGTTGCCTGGTACAGATTTCTGTGGTGAAACATCAACAGGGGAGTTCTGCTCAACCCGACGTCGCTCCAGCCCGACGTTTCAGACCTGATTTCGCGGGGTCGGGTGAAGATGGGGCCCACCTGTACTTCTGGTCTTGTGATGTCACAAAAAATCTGTGAGTGTTGCCTTGACAACTCAACAGGATGACTGTCAACGTGACAGTGAAGAGAAGGCGTTGCTGAGCTCAGATTAGTGGGTGAAGTTCCTTGTGTCTGTCAAAGTCGCCGGGGCAACAGAAAATGGTTAATTTACAGTGGCAGATCCACGATCTGGTCAGGAGTCGGGAGGCAGGTGACCCTGTGGGATGCTGGGGTATCCACGATTTCGGCAGAATCCCTGGTGGGTCTGATATCAGCTTTTCGTCACAAGAATAGGACAGATCCAGAGGGATGCTGCAGGCTCCGTTCCTCTCTGGTGGATCCAGGATCGAGATGGCTCAGCGACCTCGGTCTCAGCCGGTATCCCGCCTGGAGTCATGTGGGCTCAACGTGAATTTAAACAATTGTGAAAGAATAAAAATTGCAAAGGGACAATTGAAATCTGGGGTCAGGGGACCAGGGTTCCTCCCAACCCTGGATCCGCCAGACGAGCTTCACTGAAGAGCAGATCGGAATCGGAGTCGGAGGATCATGGTGGGAATGACAGGGTGTCGGAGACTGGGTGTGGGTACGATGGAGGTGAAAGGGAATTGGAGACTTTGCACTGAAATACAACATGAAGAAGAACGGAGGTTCCTTGACAGTCTGGTGGCTGGGTATGGGTCTTGTCTGGGCACGAATTTGATCCAGAGGGCTGGAACAGAAAAATAATTTCGCGTGTGAGAACACAGAGCAGAGAAGAAAAGGGGGAGATCATGGGAGAGAGTGAGAGAGAGAGAGAGCAAGAGAAAGACAGAGAGAGACAGAGAGAGAGAGAGAGAGAGAGAGAGAGAGAGATCCCCCGTGACCAGACCCCGGATCGGTATCTGACATGACGACGACACCTCAGTGTGCAGCGACATTCCGGCATCTCACGACCACACTGACCACAGGTGGACACAGGTGCGCCGCGACCTAATGGTACTCGCGGCGTGACCTCCGTGTACTCACCTCGTGGTACTCACCGCGTGACCTGTGTGTACTCACGACCAGACGTCCCCGACACCTGTGGCGTATCTCTGATCCTGTACAACGTAAAAAGTGGTGAAACAGATTTGATCAGTCAAGATGGTGTCTGTCTGACCAAAACGACGTCAAAAGAGCCGTTTTTGGTGGATTTTGTTCGCACAGCGCTGAATTTGTGTTTGTCGCTTGACAAATGTGGTTTTTCTTGACCGAATGTCAGTTTTTTCTTTGGAATGTGAAGAATTTGAAAGAAGTCCCTTCCACCGTGCTGTATCCATGCGCTTTTGTCACAGCAAGACAGCGCCGTTGTTGTGGCGCAGTTTTCACCGTGGATACGCATTGTTTCTCGTGAGGGCGTTGGTTGTCTTGGACACAAAGTTCTTCTTTGGAATTTGGAAGTTTTGTTGTCGGGATAACTGGAGATTCGGGACTCCGCTCCAGCTGCCAACAACAGACGAATTTTTGTTGTGCGTGTGTGTGAGCGAGGTATGCGTGCGTGCACAGAGGATTGCTACTCTGCCGTGGTTGGAGTTTCAAGGATTTTATTCGGATAAACGGTTTTCCCTGCACTTTGAAGTGGATACAAACAAACTAGAACGAAAAAACAAGAGGCTGGTGGTGAGACGCACGGCGGTGCTATTGTACGCGCACCCGTACCCACCCACAGCGCCCCCTGGCGGCTACGACACAACCGACCGGCTGCGCCATCTGTTGTCCGAACACAACACCCCGCTGGTTGCCCGGACGTCGTGCCTCGTCAATTGTATGCTCATCGCTTTCTGCCGGTTGTACGCGTCACGCGTCACACCCCCGCCCCCGTGAGATGGCGCACGAGGTGATCCCGCTGATCGACGGACTGGCGCCGGTTGGAGACTGGTACAGCCGGCTGAAGCTGAGCAGCAGCAGGTGAGCGAGGAGCCGGCTTGTGGAGCCGGCTGAGTGAAGGGAAGAGTGGAGAGCTGGTTGGTACTGGCAGGTGGGAGACAACAACGACTTGGTTGGTTCGACGGATGCTGTCTGACCTGAAGTTGTTCACCCGATTCCCCTCTCGGGAAAACACAAAACACGCGCACACACACCGCACACACACTCACTCACTCACAACGCACATATGCCCAGGCCTGTCCGTACCCTGTCTCATCTGACCCACCACACGCATACTTACACGCACACACACTCACTTGCGTCCCCGCCCTGACCTCTCTGCACTCGGACCCACCGCACGCAACTGAACCAAAACAAACACAGCGCCTTTTCATGGGCTGTGTGCCCCCCAAAACTGATACCCAGACAAGCGGTGCATACCCTTACGGTACACATCCAGAGGCACACTCCGACGGGTACAGAGGAGTTCTGAAAAGAGGACTTCATGGAACATCCTCCTCTTGTGGTGTGTGTGTGTGTGTGTGTGTGTGTGTGTGTGTGTGTGTGTGTGTGTGTGTGTGTGTGTGTGATGGCACGTTTGTGCTTGACTGGGATGAAATCTGCTTTCGAAGACACACGACACACGCAATGCTCACAAACTTGCAGAACAAGCGCACAACGAAACGGAACCCTTTGCAAAAGTGCGTGACGGTGCGTGTGTGCGGTTGGCCTGTGCTTTTGTGTGTGCGTGCACGAGTGTGTGGAACACCGAACGGAGATTTCTGATTCCCCACCCTTGGTCCGCCCCTGCATGTGACCCCGTTGAATCCGGCCCTGGGACTCTCTGGATCCCCGCGCCGTGCGTGATCTTGACTGGGGCCATTTCCAGGTAAAATCTGCCCTCAGGGCTGTGTGCATTGTGAAGTGATGTTCAGTTTACACTGTCAACACCAGGGCAGCGCAGAAACTGTCTCTGCGAAGTCAAAGTGACTCTCCCTGGTTTGCGAGTGATGTCTCGCGCTCACAACCTTTGGTCTTACACGTCTTTTCCATCAAGTTTGACCCTTGGGTCTGTCTGGGAGTTTGTAACTTGTGTCGTTTTGCCCAACAAAACGGGGCAATTGTTTGATTTGGGTTCAGGACAAAACGAAGGGTGGATCCTAGATTTTGGTGAGGGGGCGGCGACCCCGTGTGGTCCGTTTCAGCGTTTGAAAATGTTGTACTTGATGAAAAGAAATTTGCGCTGTGCCACCAAGAAAAGTTGGTGAGGGGCGTCAGGGGCCGGGGGTGTGCATACCCTTGGGGGACCCTGAATTCGTCCTTGGCATGTGACCCAAGGTGCCTGGACCCGCTGACCTCCAAACAGCATGTGTCCGACCTAAAATTGGTGACACAGACGCAATATTCCACTCCTTGTCGAATGTATATAGCCCCCTGCAGGGTCGCCCCCCTTGACCAAATCTGGGATCCGCTCTTGACCCCTGCTCCCACAGCCGTGGAGAGAATGTTGATGTGGGTTCGGGATGATAATGAGGAAACGAGCGCGTCGCACAAATTGGCGGCCTCGGGGTGGACAATCTCCCCCACACTGGCGGCGGAATGTTGAACGCTGCTTATCAGTGTGTAATCACTCGCTGAGATCAGTGCACACCAGACGCGTGCGTCATGGATGGCGTACCCTGCGACGCAGCGCCTATTGCAGGGGCGCTGCTTACACACGCCAATAGGGTATGTTTCCTTCGCATGTGTCCGAGCCTGCAGAAGCGCGTGGATAGGGACTTTATGCAACGGCGATTGCTTCAAACCTCTCGCCACTTGTCGCGTCAGATGGTGCAAGGTGATTGGCCAGTACCATAGAAACTGTGCACAATGTCATCAATTTGTGTGCTCTTTTTGATGTTGGCGTTGGTGCGATGTGCGCCTCAAACGCCGTGCATAAAGTCCCCAATGGGCGCTGCGTCTCCAGACGACATGCATTGCGTGTGTTTCTTGGCGCTGTGTCTGTAGGGTGTACGGAGATCTCGTACAGCACGCAGCGCACGACGCGTCCGGGGTGCGGCACCCGGCCCCGAGATCGGCCCCTTGATCTCTCGGACCCGCATCGCCCAATCAGAGTGACGCTTCGTGAGCGGGTCAGAAAGGAGGCGACGCCGCCGCGTCTCGGCGTCGTGTAGCGTTACAGGGTCGCGTCGCAATGTCGCGTTACAGCGTCACAGCATGGCGCTGCGTTTTGACGTTGCGTTGCACAACGTCACATCTTTGCTGCATATCACACGCGAAAAGTTTCCTGTGCGAGTTCTGCACACAAGTGCGAAACACGTGTACACACGAATACGTCGTGTGCCTGTTTGCGTGTATGTGTGCGTGTGTTGTGTGTGTGCGTATGTGAGTGTGTGTGCGAGTGTGTGCGTGCGTGTGAGTGGGGATGTGTGTGCGAGTGTGCGGGTGTGTGCGCGCGTGACACCGTACTCAGTTTTCTGATCCGGGTCTCGATTCACTCTCACCGAACCGCGAAATTCACTGACGGTAAAAAAGCGTGAAATTCGTCTGAAATCCAACCCAGCAGGATTCTAATTGAATTGGGAAACCCCCGACAGGTTGCAAAAAAGATCCAAGCCTGTTTCACATTGGATGCGTCACGCGTTGCTCGTACCCGGGGAGGGTCTCTCGCCAAACTTCTGTGTGTCGCAGGCAACGATCCAACACCCAGAGATACAGAACAGGACACATCCAGTGTCGGGACACACGCCTTGGTGGCGCATCTGGTGTGAAACACGTCTCCTTGGGAGCGGATATTGTCGTGAGAGCCGTTGCTATGTGGGAGGTTGTCATGCCGCACTGTCGGTCGGGCGCTGCTCACACAACCATGACAACCACACAGACAAACATAGCAACGACCCGTAGGACCGACGCATGGTGACAGTTCGTGCTCGAGAATAGGTACAAAAACACATGACAAGATGGCTGTGATGGAGAGAGAAAATTAGGGAAGGCGTGAAGGAGTGAAGGAGAACAGGAGTGAAAGAGAAAAGGACTGACGGAGGAATACAGTGGATCAGGGATTGAGTGACGAAACAAAGGAATGAGGGAAGAGGGAGGGAAAGAGATTTGTGTGAACGGGGAATCGAGGATGGGAAAGAGGAAAACAGTCGATTGAAGAGGAATACAGATGGTGATTGAACTACAAAGGGGGGGGGAGAATAGAGTGAGAGAAGAAAGGAGTGAAGGCAAGAACACATGTGGGAATGGAAAACAGACAGTGCACCGATTTGTGAGCCCACCTGTGTGCGTGTGAGTGTACGTGTATGTGTGTGTGTGTGTGTGTGTGTGTGTGTATGCGAAAACATTGTGTGATGCTGCCCGACCATCACAGCGTGATGTCCGTCTGCGTCTCGTGTCGGAAGAACCACGAACCGGAAGCGGTGCGCACATACACACACGACACGAACACACACACACACACACATACAACCACAAACACTTTCTCTGTCTGTCTGTCTGTCTGTCTGTCTGTCTGTCTGTCTGTCTGTCTGTCTGTCCCTCCGTCTTCATTTCCCTCTTCTCTCTCTCCTCTCTCACTCGCGTTCACTCTACGCGCACGTGCACGCACACAAAACACACACTTTCACCACACTCACGTGCACTGGCATAGAGAGAGAGAGACAGATCGATAGAGAGAGAAATTTGGCTGAACGCCTCGGGTCAATTCAAACTCAAACTTCCTCTGTGTATACCTGTGTGAAACGCCCTCAGTGCGTCCTGTTGCGTGTTGGGCGTCCCCTGTTTGGATACACAGAGACACGACAGGCTTCCCCGTGTGTGTTCATGTATCAGAGATAGATACTCGTACACAGGAAACCATTCACAGATTGGCCTGATAGGAGTAGATTCGTGTGCGTCTGTGTGTGATCGTGTGTATCAGAGATACAGACACAGGAAACCACATGTAGATTGGCCCAAAAATACCTTTTTATGTGCATGTCCTCGTCCAAACGTCGACGTGCACTGGGTCGGGAGGCAGACACTTCTGGTGTGATACATGTGGTCCTGGTAACAGTGTGGGGCACACTGTTTGACGCATCCAGAGCAAGTGAACAGGGACACAGTGGCAGGGGCACTTGACCTCTTCAATTGAAGGCCAAAGTTTGCTCCACAGATGCAAAACTGCTTCTTGGTTTGGATGTTGACTTGTTCAAAAAGAGATGTCAGGCTCAGTCCTGGACCCCACCCCAAGAATGCTCTCTCCGGGTGGCGAGCCGCGCATCAACACCTGACGGTGTTCTTGTTTGTTGCACGCTCCCTCGCAGCTACGGACACAGACACTCTTGAGAAAAGAGGTTCTTTCAGATCAATCAGACGAGCGGATCCAGGATCGAGGTTGGAGTTGGGGGCCCGCGTCTGATCTCGGGGGCTGGGGGAGGATTTATTGTGTGTGTGTGTGTGTGTGTGTGTGTGTGTGTGTGTGTGTGTGAGGGGTTGACCCAAGTTCGTTATCAAAATTTCGAGTGAACAGTGAAGAAAAGATTGCATTCACTGCACAAAAATTACAGAAAGAAGTTTCGGCTTTGGGTGTCCAAGGCCCCGCCCCCTGGACCTGATGGAGAGTTTTGGGTTCTGGGGTCTGGTCCGCCAGAGAGATTTTTTGGAAGGGGGGGGGTGCCTGGATCCGCTGGAGAAGACGTTGACGTGTTCGTGTCTGGCTTCAAGTCGGATCCATTAGGACGACGAAACCACTCGAGGTCGCTGCGGTGCGTACCGTGGCCACGGGCCGCCGTTTCCATGGCGACGGAGCCGCGAGCGGCAGCGTGCGCTCGGCGTGATGGAGGGAGCGCTGTCGAGAGACGACGGGCGCTGCGGGCGCTTCCGCGCTGTGACGTCACAGCGCCGTCCCTGCAGAATCGGGCTGAGGCTGCAGCGCCATCATTGCAGTGTGGGGCTGAGGCTGGAGCGCCATGCAGCACCTCACTGGTTGAGGCTGCAGCATAACCCATGCAGTGTGAAGGTGATGGTGCAACACCATCCTTGCAGTGTTTGATGCAATGGATACAGGCATGGGGTGGCAGCACCATCGTGACAGCGGCATCGCTGAAGTCTGAGAGTGAGGCTGCAGTACGAAAAAGTCCTTTGTCCAGCACTGCAAGTTTGGTGCTGTTGCAGTGTCATGCCAACCCTGCAAGGACGGTGCAGCAACCTTGCCTCTCGCGGTTCCAAGGACGTCGTTGTCCTGCGCATTTTCAATGCAAAATTGAATCGAGAGAAAATATCCCAGGGGCGATCGGAGTGAGATGGTGACGGGACCTGAGAGCGAGGAACATGTCTGGGTTCAGTTTCCAGGAGAAGTTCCGCGCATGACCCGCGCGCAGGTTTCCGCGCGTGCGCGTCAGGAGCGTTGAGGGCGCGTGCGCACACGGGGCGCGTCGCGCGCTGCGTCTCTGCGAATAGCACGTCGTGCGTCAGGCGTTGCTTCGCAGAACACGCCAATTGATAAGCGCTGCATTCAAGAACTGATTCATACTGGATGCGTCAAACATTGTGCAGGTTAGCAGGCGGTGTGTCGCAATGGACGAGTCACGCGCTGCGCCAATGAAATTTTATTTTTGATGCAACGCCTTAGGCTTGTGGTTCGTACAGAGGCGCGACGCGTGACGCATCCTGTGTGAAACTCGCCTGAACGAATTCACTTGAGCGCAAATTTTGCGATTTCAATGTCAAGTGAAAGGAATGCTGAACACAAGTGCCCGTGCAGGTGAAAGAACGAGGAGCCAGTCCCCGACAGCAGCGCAGACAGTTGGGAGAAAGAAGCGGGAACGATCTCTGGGATCCACAGGGTTCCAGTGGGCAGCAGAAGTCTGAGATTCTACATGTACAAACGGGATTTGGAGCTCTTGGACTGTTGGGTGGAACTAGCGGAGCGACACATCTCGTCACATGACGGGACGCACACAACGACTTCATGTGACGTCACGTCCTGCGCCTGCGTCTGAACTGATAACGTCAACATCTGGCGTCCGTCGGCGGGCGAACCGATTACATCACGCTATAATTGATAGAGCTGTGGACACAAACAGACCTGAAACAGTGTGAAAGCAGATACACACAAGATGGATTTTGGATGGAGTGAGGGAGGCAGAGGCAGGATCTGAAGGGAGGATGTGCGGACTCAAGTGGATTTTGTCCCTCTTCTCCCTCAGGAAATATTCCCTCTACGCTGCCGAGAGGTGAGGGTGTGACGAGGTGTGTGGAATGAGGTGTGCATGCGGTACTTGGTGTGGGAGGAGTGAGGTGTGGGTGGGGGTCAGGTTCACAGGTGTGCGGGGGTGAGGCTGGTGAGAGAGAGAGAGAGAGAGAGAGAGAGAGGCAAAACCTTGTGTGTGAGG
>JAAUXT010135979.1_pt1 | contig 15806 bp, 20 predicted proteins | sample 7278171 | NCBI WGS metagenome assembly JAAUXT01 (sample SAMN14350112, study PRJNA611818) | marine sediment metagenome | isolation source: surface marine sediment (1.8m) | place: French Polynesia: Moorea | collected 2018-08 | reverse complement strand
GGGTCTGCCCAACATGACTGGGTATGGGGACACAGGAACAGCTGGGTCTGCCCAACATGACTGGGTATGGGGACACAGGAACAGCTGGGTCTGCCCAACATGACTGGGTATGGGGACACAGGAACAGCCGGGTCTGCCTAACATGGCTGGGTACAGGGACAGAGGTACAGCAGGGTCTGCCTAACATTGTGGGGTATGGGGACACAGGTACAGCAGGGTCCGACTAACATGGCTGGGTATGGGGACACAGGTACAGCCGGGTCTGCCCAACATGACTGGGTATTGGGACACAGGTACAGCAGGGTCCACCTAACATGGCTGGGTATGGGGACACAGGTACAGCAGGGTCCGCCTAACATGGCTGGGTACAGGGACACAGGTACAGCAGGGTCTGCCTAACATGGCTGGGTATGGGGACACAGGTACAGCAGGGTCTGCTTAACATGGTGGGGTATGGGGACACAGGTACACCCTGGTCCGCCTAACATGGCTGGGTACAGGGACAGAGGTACAGCAGGGTCCGCTTGACATGATACTCTTCACATCAGGGGTGAAAGCGCAGCAGGGTCTGTTTTACACAACTCTGACATCACCGCAGACAGGGTCAGAGTACAGTCGGGTCTGCTCAACACGGGGCGGGGGCCTGTCCGCACAACCTGACACTGAATAAATCTGGGGAAAATGGCTTCGGGTTGAGTGTGATGTCAAAGGCTTCGAAGACTCAACCACCAGCGAAGCTGTCTTCGCTGTTTGGGGCGAACGCCTGGCCAGCAGTTGGAGGAACTGCTGGATCAGCTGGTTGGTCGTGAGCACTGTGCTGTGGGCTCGAGGTGTCACACGAAGAGCAGAATCGCCTTGTGGGGACGCGACCTGTATCAGTATGTCTGAGGCGTGGGCTGAGGTGGGGCCGGGGATCAAAGGGAGAAACTATTGATCCCCACGTGTCGCGTGCGCCGTGTCTTCAGACCACGTGCTGCAGACTGAGGCAGCGGGAACCAGTCTGAGGCACTGCAGACTTCCGGTTCCAAACCACGTGGACGTGAAGACGAGACACGTGTCCACTTTTGTTTGAATCACGCTTTTGACCGAAGACGCATTTTCCATCTGCATCGAATCTTAGCTGATTCCACTTCTCCTTTGAGACCTGTAGTTGCGCAGGGACAGGTTTGGTCGCCTTGATTGGAATCTTCAACGTGTCAACGCTTCGTAAAGCGTGCAGGGGAGGGTGGACACACGTGGTATTTAAACCCCGGAGAATCCGTCCTGAGGACAGTTTTCATCCGTTCAGTGGCTGCATAAGGTAATGGTTGGGCAATGCAAATTTGGCTTCATATGCTGCTTCAGGGGCCGCTGCCTTTGTTGACAGGCACCGCACGCGCTGCCAAAAGGTTGCAGTGTTTTTTATGTGCCCGACAGACAAAGACTCGCATGCTTGCTTGACTTTATCGTCTGTATCGTTGCATGTCAGAGTCCCTCTGTCACACACCGTCTGCAGAGTTGGATAATCCTCATCCATTGTCACAGAAATGTCAGGGACACCTTGACATTTCCCCGTATCTGTGGTTTGATATCCAGGGCAGCTGTCCGAACTGCAACGCATTGATAGAGCTGTGAAGGGAAGGGGGCATTGGAATATGCACACAGGCCGGTGCATGGGCGATAAAACAGGGGCGAATGTGCACGTAACCCGTGGGATCTCATGCAGCGCACGACGCAACAGCTGCACACACAGGGCGCTGCATTTTGACGGATTCACAGCCTAAATATGACAAAGGAGATTGTGAGAACAAAGCGGCTTTTGCTGTGGGGAGAAGAGAACAAAGGCCCGAGTCAGGACTGACCTGAATTTCACCCTCTGTGCCTGAAATCCCTGTCAAGGCTTCCCATGATTATTCTGAGAGAAGTGGGGGGGGGGGTGTTTCACACCGAAAGCGTCGTGCATTGTGACAACAGACGCAACGTCGTCGCTTACCACGCACGACGCGTCATGTGTTACGTCGCTGTGACGTGTACAGGGACGCAGGGCACATCCAAACCACCTGTGTGTGGATCTCCAGGGGTGGGGACGCATTGGTGGAGACGCTGTGACTCTCGGCTCCACTCACGAAATATAGCCGTGAATCGGGGGGTCATTTACAGAAAATGAGGCCGCGCAGCGTGGTAATGGACAGCGCCCATCGCCTGTGTGAGGACGGCAATCTGTTCCCAATCCACGTGACCTGTGGACGAGGCGGAGATAGGGTGGGTTCGGGCCGGGAGAATTAGCCTCGTTACGCTGACGTTCACGTCGGGTACGTCACGCGTTGCGTCTCCTGTGGGAAGTCAGTGGGCGCTGCGTTGGTGAGTTGAAACAACGCCCGTTGTCGTGCAGGGACGCAACGCACGAGATCTGCAGCACAAAACTGGCCCAAATCACACGACAGGCGTCAGGCGGAGACAAGTCAGTGGGTGCTGCGCCGTCAACGCAGCGACGCAACGCATTCAGTGTGAACCTGGCCTGAATCACAGGCTTTGTTCTCCGACGCAGAGCGGAGGGAGGCGAGGGAACCTGGGGGCTGAGGGGCTGACCAGGTGACGACGTTATCAGCAGTGGCGGGGGAGGGGCGCTGACCTGAGGATTGCTCGGCCCTGCTGAGGGGGGGGGGGTGAGGGAACCGCATGGATCCACAAGGAACCGCATTGGGTGGTTTGCCATGCGGTTCCCATGTATTTTCACCTCAGGTGACGACGCTATCAGCAGCGGCGGCGGGGGGGGGGTGGGGGCTCAGGTCAGCTGCTGTTGGGTGTGCTGCACCAGTGGGAAGGCTGACCTTGGAAACGCGCCGTCAGCAGGCGAGGCCGCACCAGGGGGCCGTGCTGAACTCGGGAACGCGCGGTCCTGCTGTGGGGGGGGGTGGCTGCAACAGTGGGGAGGCCTCAACAGCGGGGGCCGTGTTGACCTGAGGAACGCGCGGCCAGGCTGCTGCCCATTCAGGCGGGGCCCCCCCGGGGGGACCTGGATCCCTGCGGGGTCTTTATCCTGCTGACCTGAAATGAGATGAGTTAGGGATCTATTCAGCGTGCGGCTGCAGCGCCGTCCTTGCAATGCAACGGGTTTCGTGTTGCACGTACGGCACGGGTTGCGATTACACAGTGAGAACCGTACAGCTGCGACAGGGCGAGGATACACTTACTGTTCTGCGGGCAGAAAATACGCATGAATTTTAATCCACATCAAAAATGCTGTTTGGTCATATTGTGTTGTGCGACGTGTGCAAAAAGCACTGAACTGAACATCAGTGGGATGCAAATTCTGAGCATTTTACCTGGTGATGAGGTGGTTCTGGACCCGAGATGGGGATTCCCATGCGAGAGGCGCCTTGTGGTAGAAGTGGACCTGAAGTGGGTGAAAGGTGAATGGAAGGGGCTGTAACACGTTGACCTCATTGCTGCATCATCCTGCATCACACCACACTGCATACGCAGCACGTTGAAGGGAGGGCATGTCCTCGATGTGCACGGTGTGTCCCGCGCTGCAGGGACGGCGTCACGTGACCGCGGTATCGGACCTGCTGCTCCCCGCGGGGCCCTGTCCCCGTGACCTGAGATGGACTCGCCTCGGGGGCTGGTCTGCTCCACCCGATCCCCACCCCCCGCTGGGACGGCGTCTGTTCACAGCCGGAGGCGCTGATACCGTCCGATCAGGGGGCGGATCCAAGATGTAGTCAGGGGGGCGGATCCAAGATCTGGACTTGAATCTGCAGGGGACTTGTGGGGTCTGGGAGGGGTGGGGCTGGGTTCTGTTGCGAATTTGCGCTTTTGCAATCTACTGCAGTTTGGCTCAGATCAGGAATCCGTTTTTCCCCGAGGAAGAAACGGGGGTCTCCACACGAGGGAAGCTGATTAACCGAGATTCGGTAATGTATCGAGCTGAGGCTGTGTCGGGAGGAAGTGTCACGTGGTGGGGGGGGGGGCATGGGTCACACTGGGCGCGGCGTGCGATGAGGCCCTGCGTCAAGGGGTTTTCACATTGGTGACGCTCGGTCGTTTTTTTGACGTCGGCGTCAAAATTTAACATTGAACCCAATGGTAGAAATTTTTGACGTCAGCCCAAAAAACAACCGTGCATCACCAAGGTGAAAACCCCCTTCACTTGTACAAAAAGAGGCATCCAGTGTGAAGCAGGCCTGAAGTGAGTTGAGCGTTGTGCCTGTTTCACGCATGATGCGTCACGCGCCTGTTTGCTGCAAAGTGAAGCGTCAGTGCGTTGCGACTGGCGACGCAGCACCTGGTGGCTTGTGCAGGGACTCAACGAACGTCACATTCTGTGCAATGTACAACCCAAAGGCTCCGTTGCTAAGGAAATGCAGTGAGAGGAGGGGAGGGGGAGGACAAGTGGATACCTGAAGAGCCGTGCATTGCACCCTTGTACTGCGTTCCGAGTCCCAAGACGCAAATGTGTGATGACGTGTCGTGTCTCGTGTTACGCATGCGCAAAATCTGCGTCGGAAGTGACAGAACGACGGATTTGACGCCTGCTCCTTGTCGCACGCGTCCTGCTGTACTGAAAGCAGAGACACAGCGCATGACGCATCCAGTGCGACGCAGCGCAGAGGAAACGTGAGCGAAGAGTGGGGCCGCCATCTTGGCTCCTGATGCCTCAGCGATAACAGCACCGGACGTGCGAGCTGCGTCTCTCTCATCTCCGGGACATGTTCTGGAGACGGCGGGCGCGTCTTCTGTTCAGGCGTGATTCTGTGGCTGCGTGTCCTGTGATAACTGCGCCTGTCATGGAAGTCTCGCGTTGCTGCAGTGTCTCTCATCTGTGGGGAACTGTCTCGTGGAGATGGTGTGGTTGCGTCTTCAATCAGTGCTTGTTAGATTCATGTCGGAAACCACGTGCGACTGTCATGTCTTCAGCGCATCTGATGAAACTGTTTCTGGGACAGTGTCTGATGAAAGCTGCAGTGAAGACAGTTACGTGCATTCTGCTGTTGCAAAGGAGTGTCGCATGGGGCCTGCGTGGGAGGTGCGAGTCTCAGGTCTGCAGCACATTCCGTGAAGTGAGGCTTCTTCGCTGGAGGCAAAGATTGGTCTTAATCGTCTCTGTGTGAAGATTTTGTAGCAGATCCAGAGCTGTTCCTGGTCCCTCGAGTGAGAACCACGGTTCGCTTCGTCTGTCTGTCTGTCTGTCTGTCTGTCTGTCTGTCTGTCTGTCTGTCTTGTCTGTCTGTCTGTCTGTCTGTCTGTCTGTCTGTCTTGTCTTGTCTGTCTGTCCACTCTCCATTATCTCTCTCTCTCTCTCTCCCCTCTCTCTCTCCCTCTCTCTCCCTCTCTCCCTCTCTTCTCTCTCTCACTCACTCTCTCCCTCTCTCTCTCTCTTCTCTCTCTCTCTCCCTCTCTCTCTCTTCTCTCTCTCTCTCTCTCTCCCTCTCTCTCTTTCTTTCTCTCTCTCCCCCGCCCCATCTTCCATGTTTCCTGTAACCACCACTCCTTCCTGGTGCAGCCATGATGGGTCCTGTAGATACAGAGATGGACTCTATAAAAAGCTGCTCTGCGTCCCTTTCATTCGCGGTGAATACACTCCGCCTCAGTGGACATTGTGTCTGTGGATAGTTTTCTGCTGAGTTAACGAAGCATCGGTCCTGGAGGACAGTGACCCTGGTGAGGGGCTCGGGTTGTAGTGATGGAGTCGTGTGGGTGGGGCGACGTGATGACACGTCCACGTCCAGCGTTGTTCAGCCGTGAGGGACCGGACCTTGGTCAGCTGCTGTGATACTGACCACAGCAGCACACCTCACTGTGGTCAAGTCAGTGTGCGATGTTCTGTCACAATGCGTCGTGACAAGCGACTGCGCGCGCACCTACACACACACACTCACACTCACACACACACACACACACACACACACACACACACACACACACACCAATGGTGCGAGAAATGTAGTGACTGAATCTCTTCCACGACGCCCTTCTGCTGTGACATACGACTTTGCCAACCAGGTCCAGGGTCAGCACGTACGCGTCTGGTAGCACAGACAAAGAACCACACTCAATTTCATCGCATGAAAGACCGTAGTACTCAGCCTTGCATTTCTTCTCTCGGAGCCACCACGCCTTTTGCCATTCGCAGCCTGACGTGCCTGGTCCCTCACACAAAAGGTCAAAGCCATTTTCTCTGCACAATAATCTCTCGCGCACTGGGCTGCAGGTTCAGTCCCTAAATGCCCCCCGTCCCCCCCCCCCGCGCGTGCTGCGACAGCTGCAAAGACGGAAAGGCAGAGCGGGAAAGGCGTGCATATCTGAGAGAGGCATTCCGCCTGAGGTGACGGGAAATGGAATTGCCTTTTAGAGCTTAAATAGCAAGAACCCAACGCCTGTTTGACGTGGGATGCGTCACGCGTTGCGTCCGAACACAAATCACGTGGCATAGCGTCGCAACAATGACGGAGTGACGCTTGTGGAAAAATGGCACTGACGCAACGCGTGACGCATCCAGCGTGAATCAGGCCTCAGACTCTACGGAAACGGCACAAACGTTTGTTTGATTTCTTGGTTTCCTTTATGGACAGAAGAGCGATGGGCCTAACAGCGGGAGGTCAGGGCGATTGCGGTCATAAAAACACCATTGGTTTGATAAGGAATCTCCTCCGAGTATGAAAACTCGTTCTCCGCATAAGGATTGAAGAGATAAGCGCGAAAGAAGATCCACAGTGGTGCTGGACCAATCCAACAGGGGGGGGGGGTTGGTGCGCACTTGGAACTTGCGAACACATTTATCCAGGATTTGGTACTGGTGTCACGGTTCTTTGGGACCTCAGGACCCAGACACCTGAGGTCTTGTAGAACTGGGTCCACCAGTAGTTCTTAGGGACCTCAGGGGTCCGAATAACACTGGTGGAGCAATTTTCAGAGGCCTCGTATGGAGGGCAATAATTCAAGCTGAAAATGTCCACACACGGAAAACAGAATTGACTTGCAATGTGACCAGTGTCCTTTTCTGTTGTTGGATGCGGGATTGTGTGTGTGTGTGTGTGTGTGTGTGTGTGTGTGTGTGTGTGGTATGTGTGTGTGGTTGGGGGCGTGTGTGTGTGCGTGCGTGTGTGTGTGTGGTTGGGGGCGTGTGTGTGTGTGGGTATGTGTGTGTGGTTGGGTGCGTGTGTGTGCGTGTGTGCGTGTGTGGTTGGGGCATGTGTGCGTGTGTGTGTGTATGTGACTGTGTGTGTGGTTGGGGCGTGTGTGCGTGTGTGTGTGTATGTGTGTGTGGTTTGGGGCGTGGCTCCCTGGATCTGGATCCGTCGCTGATCTTGTGTCATGATTTCGGAGTAACTCTGAACAGGTTCGACATCGGAACGTCAATAAGATCGATAAATACGACAAGGACATCGATTCGACACCGAGAGTCGTGAGTGTTGTGGAGATCAAGTGGCGCTTTCAACCGAGTCGTCAGAGTAAGATTCTCAACACCAGAGAAACGCAGGAATCAAAACAAAGCCCAAGTGAAGTTTGGTTTCTTTCTGCCAAAACGGAAGGTGAGTTGGTGTCTTTAGTTTGGTTTGCTTGATTTTGCGGCAAAGTGTTCAAGCGTTGCTTTCTGCGTTCTTGTTGCGAGGAGTTTAAATAGTCGCCCTGTCACAGTCAAGGCGTCAGCGTCAGACGCAGCGTCGCTGGCGTCCCGCGAACGCTCACGGCGAGGACTGTCCTGAAATGTGTTTTGCGCATGCGCGTGTGATTGTGTGTGTGCGTGTCAGGGCATTTCGAGATCCATCTTCACTGCGTGTCCGCACACCATTAATTTTCTGAATTATTTCAAACATTGATCAGCGCGCGCGATTCGTTTGTCGCGGTGACAATGAGGGACGTCGCGAGATGATGGATCGAACGCGTCCGCGCCGCGCGTTAATCGTGGCGCCGCGGTGTGTGTGTGGGACGGGCCGCTTCACACGGGAGGCGTTCTGTTCCTGCAGGTGTCAGCTTCTGCGTCGCGCCGTTGGGCGGGGTTTTCACATTGCTGACGCGCGGTCGTTTTCTTGACGTCGGCGTCAAAATTTTACATTGAACCCAATGGTGGAATTTTTGACGTCAGCCCATAAAACGACGGCGCGTCACCCAATGTGAAAACCACTTCAGGAACGCGCATTGTGTGTGTGTGTGTGTGTGTGTGTGTGTGTGTGTGTGTGTGTGTGTGTGTATGTATGTATGTGTGTGTGCCGCTAGACCGTTGTGCCCTTTGCTTGACGTGTGGCTGGGGACGCAGTGCATCGCTGTGACGTCACACTGGAGACGTCGTGCGCTGTGTCCATCGTTGCGGAGTCGACTCTGCGTCCGTTGACCTGACCAAGAGCAAAACGCGCCCAGTGTGAACTAGGCTGTCACTCAAAACAACGGAAACCGGGCTAATCATTGACGTGTGTAGGAACGCAGCGCGTGACGCATCCAGCGTGAAACCTCCTCAATCCTTTCACAGCTTATTGGCTGTAGACGCGCTGAAACAGGCGTAATGAGGGATTGGGACGCGGTGTTACTGATGAAACGGCTCAAGTGGTGAGAGGCATTGGAAAATTGCGTTTTTCTGTGGGGATCAGGGAGGCGAGAATCAGATACGGTGTGGCTACATGAAGGAGAGAATTGGATCGTGAGATTCACGTTGGTGTTGCAATGGGTGTGCTGTGTTGTTGCAGTGGGTGGTGCTGTGTTGTTGCAATAGGTGTGCTGTGTTGTTGCAATGGGTGTGCTGTGTTGTTGCAATGGGTGGTGCTGTGTTGCTGCAATGGGTGTGCTGTGTTGCTGCAATGGGTGTTTTGTGTTGTTGCAAAGGGTGTGCTGTGTTGTTGCAATGGGTGGTGCTGTGTTGTTGCAATGGGTGTGCTGTGTTGTTGCAAAGGGTGTGCTGTGTTGTTGCAATGGGTGGTGCTGTGTTGTTGCAATGGGTGGTGCTGTGTTGTAGCAATGGGTGTACTGTGTTGTTGCAACGGGTGTGCTGTGTTGTTGCGTGAGGTTCCTTCCTGAACGCTCGCGTCCATTGTGCCAGAGTGGAGACGGGCAATTTTGACGTTGGCGTAGGACCAGTCTTAAACTGGTTCTCCTCGCCTCTGTCACCAAATGGTTTGAACTTTGGCGACCTGAGTCCCTAGCTGTTGAATTGCCAAGTTCCTCCGTGGGGTAGAACTAGCTTCATTGGAGAACAAAGTTTCCTCACCCCTCCGCGGCACAAAGATCAGGGGGGTGGCAACCCCCGCCCCCTCCAAGCCGAATCCCCTCCTGCCAGAAACGCGAGGCATCTCAGTCTTGTACCTGACGCGGACGGGCAGGCAGATTTCCTGCGTCCAATGGTGGTTTTGGCCGTGTCTTTAGAACTTGGCTTTGTCGCGGCTCACCGGAAGTCAGTGCCACATGTCACTTCCTGTTTCTTGGGTGTGTGTGAATTCGCACATTTTCCCAAGGAGCAACACGTTTTCTTGTCTGACCATTTGTACAACTTTTGCTGACCGACGTACGTCACGCACTCTCGATAAAACTCGCGAGAGTTCAGAACAAAGTCTCGCGGAGAGCACCTCACTGCGCGCTGTCTCCAGTCGCGCTCACCGTCTGGACAGCAGGGACGTTTAGCGGGCGTCCGGTCACACCGCTGTTTGTGCCGTCAGGTCTGTTGATTTGGCGAGATTTTTGGTCGAATGGACGACTTTGACGCCAGCTAAGTGGGCGCCACGCTAATCTTTGCGGCGCTGCGGAGCCGAGTGATGACGTCAGACGTAGCCGTTGCGACGTAGCGTCTTCCACATGACGTTGTGACGGACTGTCGGGTCCGTAGATTTGACGAGACTTCAATCGAATATCCGACTCTGGCGCCAGCCAAGTTGGCGCTGCGTCCCTCAGTATAACACAGTGACGCAGCGTCGTTGAGAACGACGTCGTGACGCGGCGTCCCTTGACTCGGCGCGATGCCGCGGGAGGCTCCGGGGACGCGGGCGAGGCTCGCCGGGCGAGCGGCGACAGCTGGCGGGGACGGCCGCGGGGACTGCGATCCTCCCTCCCGCGTTCCTCCGTCCCTCCCGCCGCGAAGCGTCACCGCGAGGCCGCGGCGCCGTCCCCGCAGCGTCTGCCAAGGTTGCATGCGACAAGGTCGAGTAACTCAAGCCCGCAAGAACAAGTCAAACGCATGTGCAGCGCCATCTTGCAGCAACGTGCAAGACACGCTCACGGAGCGGTCCCACTGCAATGAAGAGTCGCGTACGTCTGTGCTGGGCTTTTTCGTGCTGAAAGTTGTGGAATTGGAGCTCCATTCACGCAGTGAAGTCAGGCTGCTAACTGCCAAACACTGTGAAGATGGCACAAGCCTCGATATCACAGCACGTGAAGTGACTAGATCACTTGTCACCGAAGTAGGCATTGACGTTCCTTTGCGTCTTGATTCACGCATCTATCTGCGAGGACGGCGCGACAGCCCTTCTGCGGAACAGCCGCGGCACGCTGCGAGGACGGCGCCGGCTAATCGCGCGTCTTCGCGACATGTCTCAAGTATCCAGGCGACGCGCCGCGACGACGCGCAGGGCGGGGCGGTGTCGCATCGCGCGTCCACAAATCAGGCCCCAGCTGGTGCCGACGTGCTCCGAACAGCGTCGGAACCGCAGAAACACGCCAAACGTGCGCACAGTCCCCGGCATCTTGTACACGTGGGAGGTCTGTCACAGTGGGTGCGTTGTACTTGACGTTGCTGTGGAAACCAAAGCGTGTTGCGTCTGCTGAGGGACGCAGCGTCCGTTGACTTCCACGGAGTCGTTTTCTTGACGGAACAAACGTGATGCAGGCCGAAGACGGTCAGACGGTCAGAATTCCGGACGAGCCTAACGCGACTCATTCCTGGATAATCCGTGTTTTATCCGCAGTGCGCGGATGTTTTACGGATATGTAGAACCACGGCGCCAGGAGGCGGCGCAGCGTTCATTACTGACTCGGGACGTGGCACCAAAAGGGACGAGACACGGTAATAGAGTCTGATGTATCTTGTTACTACCAACGAGAATCCAGTTGGTCTCCAGGGAGACAGGACGCCATAGCAACGGAGACACGAAGCATTGACGCGGAAAGAGTTTTGAGGGAATGGAGTGGTATTTTATGCATTTCTGATGATGGTGCCTGGACATTCTGTACCACGGGAATGGCATCTGAAGCCTGTTTCACGCTGCATGCGTCACGCGCTGTGTTCCTGTCCAAAACAATAGGCGCTGTGTCGTCGCTTGCGTCCATTGACTGGCACAGGACGCAGCGCACGACGCATTCAGTGTGAAACAGGCCTTCAAGAAACGGTGATGTATCATTTTGTGCAGGAGCCTGTATCTGACAGAACTCTCATTGGATGAAGTCTTTTCCTTCTGCAAAAAGCAACAGTGAACAGGGGCTACAGGGATTGTGAGGCGACATTCATCACAGATACGCAGAGTGGTCAATGTTTGCTTCCCTCTGAAAAACTGGGTCTGTACTTTTGGACAAAAAAGCAAGGACCTCGTGCGCAGATGTTCGAGTGAAACTGACAGGAAATTGACGTCTGAACCAACTTGAACCAGCATCCTGGTGTCGACTGGATCTGTTTCCATCAGAAACTTGAGGCCACAGGATCAAAGACATTGTTGAAGGGCTCAGTCTGCACCAACCCATTTCACTGCAGTTCACTCGTTGACCTCAGAGATCCAGCTCAAGCCGGCGAAGATCATTGCTGTTGGGGGATCAGGGTCCTGGACCGGAAGTTTAACACCGGAAGTGACCTCAAACGCCACGATGTGCGGGTGCGAGCGCAACTACTGTATCATCTTCTCCTTCATCTTCATCTTCCTCGCCATCTTCAGCGGAGTCGTCGTGCTCATCCTCCTGCTGTAGTGGCTCAGTGGGTAGAGCGTCGGACTCCGGAGCCGGCGATCCGGGTTCGATCCCCGCTTCCGGCGACAAGGATTCACTCACATTGCACTGAAGGTGCCCAGCCTGCCGAATCAAAGTTTGCAGTGCGACAGAAAATAACTACGGATTGTTGCGAAGAGACTTCGGCCGCCATATTTGCAGGCCCGTCGCGTTGGCACGCGTTGAACGTGCAGACACGCGCGTCCGTGCCAAGAACGATACACGTAATCTCGAGTGCGTCGCGTTACTCGGCGGCACCGTTCGGATCGTGTTGCCATAACAACGGGCTGGGGTTTCACCAGTTGATACCACAAACAATGCGCGTGACATGGAAACGCACCAACGTGTTGCATAAACAGAGATGAACTGGATCCTGTTCAAGTTTTCAGAACAGATTGAGTGAGTCACAAACGACTTTGAGCCTTTTGAACATGGCGCCAGCGACGCACAAGGGACATTTGACTTTTCTGAACTTTGTATCCATGGCAACAATACTCCTTTGATGCTGCTCCAGGCCGCTTCACCTCCGCGATCCAAAACTCATGTGACAAAAGCGCTCGTCACGTGATCCGGGAGGGCGGCGCTCGGCGGGTCGGGGTCAAAGGGCGTCTGCGCCTGCGCGAGGTGCGTGTAGCGTGCGCAGTTCTGAGCGTCCGTGACGCGACGCATTCCTGTCATGGCGTCGCTGCTGCTGTGCCAGCTGTGGCGGCGCGCGCCCGGTGAGCAGGTCCGCAGCGCGGAATGACCCGCGCACACCCCGCCCGCAGGTTGCGCTAACTGCCCGAGAGCTGACCGCGCGCCAACTTTGTGTGTCTGTTGTGCGTCCGCGGGGCTGGGGCTGGCCCGCTGTGCCGGCCCGGCGCGTCCTTTGTGTCCGGAATGATTGGCGGGGATCAGCTGCTATGCGCGGACCGCGGGCTGCGCGGGACAGTGCGGATTATCCACCTGACGCGCAGGTGCGACCAACCGCCTGCGAGAGGCAACAACTGGTGGTGTTATGTGCGGAGTGAGCAGACAGCGTTCCTGAAGCAGAAACTCGAATCAAAGAGAACTGGATCTGAGTGGAACTGAGGGAACTGCGAATGGAATTATGATGGACTAAAACGGATTTGCTTGTTGGACATTTCAAAGTTCTTCAGTCGCCGCAGTTTTAGAGAACATTTAGTCGAGAACAATAGTCTGGAAGAGCTTGAACTTTTTAGCATCACAATTCTCAGAGTTGGTCAGACAAAATGGAAGCAACATTGATAGAAACGTTCCCCCTCGCTCGGTGAAGCGACGCACACAACCTCCAGTTGTTGCCGCGGTAGCTCAGTGAGCAGAGCGTCGCGCTGTCGAGCGTGCGATCCGGGTTCGATTCCCGCCGCCGGCGCCGCCAACACCGCCGCTTGGAGCGCCTCCTCGCGTCTCGCGGGGCGGCGCAGGAATCGGGCCGGATGTTGCTGGGTCGGATGATGCCGCAGCACGATGTGAGCCCGTCGCTCTTCCGCCACTCCGTGTGTGAGGTGCACTCGCACTCGTTCTACACCAACAACCCGCTGCTGTACATCTCGCACTACTCCGAGATCATCGTGACCTCAGGTGTGTGTGTTGTTGGGCGCTGTGGCGCAGCGTCACGTTGTGGGGAGAGGGGTCCGGGGTTCGATCACCACATGCGCTGTGGCGTGAGGCCTGCTGGATTCGTGTGTGTGTGTGTGTGTGTGTGTGTGTGTGTGTGTGTGTGTGTGTGTGTGTGTGTGTCATTGGACGTTGCGTCTCCACGTCCGCAGAGCGATACGCATTACCATTCTGTGTGTTCTGGAGTTGTACGTCAGCATTGTGTTTTGATTGTGACTCCAAGGCAAGCAGGTTGACTTGTTCTCTCCGCAGTGTTTTCTGCGTCTGTTGGGCGTCGCGCAGTGACACATTTTTGGCGCACCGTGGCGCCCCCCGGTGGGCTCGTCGTGGCGAAGCCTGCCGCAGGTGCTCCAGGGGCTTTTCCTCAACCAAAATCACCTCATTCGCACTCACGTTTTGTGTTTTTCTCTCTGCAGGGTACAATGTGTCTGCGGGTTCGGGCGCGGCGGGCGGCGGCGGCGGCGGCGCGGGCGGCATGGCGGTGCTGAGCGGGCGGCGGGAGCTCGTGGAGCAGCTCGAGAGCTCCGACCCGCTGCTCGACTACCTCGTGCAGAACGGAGCTCTGGAGCCGCCCACCGTGGAGCAGATCAAAAGTGAGAAGAGTGCGGCCAAGGTGAGGAGGGTGTGTGTGTGTGTGCGTGCGTGAGGTGTGCGTGCGTGTGTGTGCGTGTGTGTGTGTGTGGACCTCGTGCAGAACGGGGCCCTGGAGCCACCCACCGTGGAGCAGATCAAGAGTGAGAAGAGTGCGGCCAAGGTGAGGTGTGTGTGTGTGTGTGTGTGTGTGCGTGTGTGTGTGCGGACTCACCCTGGGCGGTGTGTGTGTGTGTGTGTGTGTGTGTGTGTGGACAAAGCGTCCTTCGTTGTTTTTGATAGTGCGGCAGGCAAATAGTTTTGCGAACTGAAGTCAAGTTTGTCATTTGTCGCGTTTCATAGACGCACGACGTCGAAACGAACGTCACAGCGCTCCCACCGGAAGTTGACTCAGTTTTGCACTTGACGGCGTTGCAGGTGAACCTGGCGCTGCTGCGCCATCTGGAGTCGAGCGGGAAGTCGGCGCAGACGCTGTTCGTGAACGCGCTGCGGCAGACAGGGCAGCACCACCTGGCGAACCTGCTGGACGAGAGCGCGCGCATCAAGGCGCTGTCAGGCTCAGGTACGTGTGCGTGTGTGTGTGTGTGCGTGTGGGTGTGTGTGTGCGTGCGTGCGGTACACCTGGTTTGCTGTGCATCGTGTTTGTGTGTGTGTGTGTGTGGTGTGTGTGTGTGTGCGTGTGTGTGTGCAGTCCGCAAACCTGAGCGTTGACTCTCGCGTGATCACGTTGGAACGAGACTGCGGCGAGAACGAGGTTTGGTGGAAATTGAGGGTTGGTGAAAACTCTCCTGAAAGCGGGTTGTAAGACCAATCTGTCTTGTACAGTCAGAGCTTTTCGTGGGGGGAAGTTAGGCGTGGTTTAACAGACATGCTTCAGGATTCTCAACCATTGCAACTGAGTTGGGGGAAGAGGACTACTTGTCTTTGGATGGATCTGGAGTATGGGAGAGGTGCATTGCTGCTCTGCCCCGCCACCCACTGGATTCCACCTCCTCATTGTATCACGAATCTCTCGTTGCCTCCCGCGCACCTTCTGTCGTTAGGCAGATTAAGCACGATGTTTGAAAGCGCTGAACGTCGCGCCAACGTCACGTCGCCGACGCGACGCTTGAACGTCGAAATAGCAATTTTGACGCGACGTTGACGCGATGGGGCTCCGACGGGTGATTTCAAGCGTCGACTCGTGCTTAATCTGCCTATTACCCTGGATCCTCGTCAGTCGTCAGCGGCGCAGTGAGCCGAGGTGCGATCAGACAGAGAGGCGCCTTCCTTCCCTCCATGTCTCACTCAAGAGCTCTCCCTCCCTTGATCAAACACCGCCAATTTCCTCCTTATTCTTTATCTGCCACAGGCTGCACTTGTGCTTCTTCTTTATCTGCTGCAGACGCTTTTGTGATATCAGTAAATTCCTGGGCAAAGATTCCTCTATCACCCCCCCCCCCACCACCACCACCACCGCGGTGCCCCCCACCCTGTGGTGCTTGCTGCTCCACTGTGTCTCAATTAGTCTTTGTAAATTTGTTCTCGGAGAATGAGGGCTTCTTATTGGGCGCGTTTAGCGGCGAAATGAGGCTGGAAATCGTTATAAAGGATCAATGAGCCGGGTGGGCTTTCATCCGCCGTCTCTGATCATGGGTGCGGAAGATTGCGTGGAATGTCGCACGTCTTCATGAGAGAGGTGGGTGGGGGCAAAAAACATGTATTCTTTGGGGGGGGGGGGCTGT
>JAAUXT010081401.1_pt1 | contig 15809 bp, 17 predicted proteins | sample 7278171 | NCBI WGS metagenome assembly JAAUXT01 (sample SAMN14350112, study PRJNA611818) | marine sediment metagenome | isolation source: surface marine sediment (1.8m) | place: French Polynesia: Moorea | collected 2018-08 | reverse complement strand
GATACGTTCATCGTCAATCTGGCCGACGAGAAAAGCAAACGCTATCTAAAAGTCACCATGCAGATCGAGCTCAAGGAGGGCGAACCACTCGAACTGCTTGAAAAGCGTCTGGTGCAGGTGCGCGACATCATCCTCATGATCTTGCCCACCAAACGGTTTCAGGAAATCCGCTCGGCGGATGGCAAAACCCTCTTGCGGCAGGAAATCATGAGCCGACTCAACGACCTGTTCAAAAAAGAGGCCGTCCACAACATCTATTTCACCGAGTTCGTCGTGCAATAGGACCTCTTCCATGGGCGACAACATTCTCTCTCAGGATGAAATCGATGCGCTGCTGACCGCGATGGACAGCGGTGAAGTGGATTTGCAGGTTGAAGACGCCCCGGCCCAATCCCAGGCCGCCGCCTATGATCTGACATCCCAAAACATCATGCTGCGGGATCAGTTTTCGGCCCTGGAGGAAGTCTATGACAAATATGCCGGTTTCCTGCACAATTCCCTGACAGCCCTCCTGCAGCAATCATTCGCCGTTCAATTCGTTTCCACCGAAATGGTCAAGTTCGGTGATTTCATCCAGGCCTTTTCCAACCCCACCAGCTTTACGACGTTCAGCATGGATCCGCTCAGCGGCTCCGCCCTGCTGGCCATCGAGCCCGAACTCGTGTTTGCGATGATTGATTGCATGTTTGGCGGCAAGGGAACACCGCTTCCCCAGCGCCGCGAATTTACGGCGATCGAAAAAGGCATGCTCCGCCGGTTGAGCCAGGAACTGCTGAGTGATTTTGAACGGGCCTGGCAGCCGGTTTTTGCGATTCGCACCGCCCTTAGAAAAAGTGAAACCAAGCCCGAATTCGTCCACATGGTAAGCCCCGATGAGCTGATGATCGTCATTGTGTTCGCCGTCAGCACGGAAGAATTCTCGGGCAAGTTTCACTTCTGCCTATCCTATCGCATGCTGGAGCCGATCAAGGAACAATTGTCATCCCGCTACCTGCGCGCCAAAGAGACCGAGCATGCCTTCAGCGACCGCATCCAGAAAAGCCTGGAGGAAACCGAGGTCCAAATTATTGCCGAGTTGGGGCACACGGTACACACGGTCGGTGATCTGCTCGGTCTGCAGGAAAACGATATTTTCACCCTCAACACGGGTCCCCACGATCCCATTACGGTCAATATCGAAGACATCCCCAAATATCGGGGATTTCCCGGTATCGTCAACGGTAACCGCGCCGTTGAATTGATCGAGACCATTGCCCCGGAGGAGGTTGCGAACGAGAAATGACGAATCCAGTCAATCAACCAGACAACCCCGAACGCCCGGAAGTCGACAGCGATCCGGCACGGGACAACTACCAGTTTGGGGCCCTCGATGGAAACGATCTCCCCGACCAGGCCGGCAATTTAAACTTCATTCTCGATATCCCCCTGGAAGTTTCCGTCGAATTGGGCCGCACGCGGATGCTCGTCAACGATCTCCTCAAACTCGGACAGGGGTCGGTTATCGAGCTTTCCAAAATCGCCGGTGAGACCCTGGAGATCATGGCCAACCAAAAACTGGTGGCGCGGGGGGAAGTCGTCGTGATCAACGAAAAATACGGCATCCGTGTCACCGAAATCATCAGTCCCATGGAAAGGGTCGAAAAGCTGCGATGAGCCCAACCCCGCTGGTTACCGACGGTTTGAGGATGATCGGCATCCTGGTGTTCATCGTGGGCGGATTGCTTTTCCTGAACTATTTTATTCGTCGCCAGATGCACGCCGGTGGTCGCCTGGCCGGACGACGCCGCATCAGCGTTCTGGAAAACGCCCATCTGGGGGTCAAGAAAAGCATTGCCCTGGTTCAGGTGCCCGGTGCCGTTCTGGTGCTGGGGGTGACCAACGACCGCATCACGCTGCTTGAGCGCATCGCGGAAACCGATGAGGCCTGGAAGGCCGTATGCCTGCCGCCGGGCGAGGCTAACGCCCCTCGGAGCTTCAAGGATCACCTCCGGCAACTGACGACCCCTCTGAGCGGGCGTGCCGCCAGCGGCCGCGGGAGTCGATCTGAGTGACCGGCCGCCACAGGTTTAAGTCATGATTAAACGACGCCATCCATATCTCATCGGTCTCATGCTGACGGGGATTTTACTGCTGCCCCCCGGCGCCCTGGCCGCCGAGCAACCGGCGGCGCCGTTTATCAGCATCCAGATGGACGATCAGGCAGACCCGGGCAAGACCTCGGTGGTCATGCAGATCTTTTTGCTGCTGACGATCCTGTCCCTGGCGCCCTCCCTTCTTGTGATGCTGACATCCTTCACCCGTATCGCCATCGTATTGTCCGTCCTGCGGCAGGCCATCGGCACCCAGTCCATGCCGCCCAACCAGATTATTATCGGACTGGCGCTGTTTCTGACCCTGTTCATCATGACGCCCGTTTGGCAGACGGTTCATCGAGATGCTTTGCAACCTTATCTGGACAATCAGATATCCCAGGGTGAGGCATTCGATCGGGCGATCCGACCGGTGCGCACCTTCATGTTCAAACAAACCCGCGAAAAAGATCTGGCCATGATGATCGATGTGGCCAAACAACCGCGCCCCCGGAATATCGAGGATGTGGCCACCACGGTGCTGATTCCCTCTTTCATCATCAGCGAGCTCAAAACAGCCTTTCAGATGGCCTTCATGCTCTACGTCCCTTTTTTGATCATCGATATGGTGGTCGCCAGCGTCCTTCTGTCCACGGGCATGATGATGCTGCCGCCGGTAATGGTCTCACTGCCCTTCAAGCTGATGTTGTTCGTGCTGGCCGATGGATGGCATCTGATCGTCGGCTCGTTGGTCAAGGGATTCGGTTGAGCGAGGATAAAACCCCATGACGCCTGAATTTGTGACCGGTTTTTTTCTGGAAGCGATCAAGACCACCATCATTCTGGCGGCCCCCATGCTTTTGGCCGGTCTGGTGACGGGCCTTTTGATCAGTATTTTTCAGGCCGCCACCCAGATCAACGAAATGACCATGACCTTCATTCCCAAAATGCTGGCCGTCGCCGTGGCCCTTCTGGTCGCTTTTCCCTGGATGCTCCAGGTGCTGATCGATTTTTTCCAAAATCTACTGATCGGCATGCCGGAAATCATTCGTTGATGAGCCCTCACACGCCATGATCGCCCTGCGCCTACCCTTTGACCAGCTGATGCTCTTCATGATGGTGCTGATCCGGGTGGTGGCGATTATGGCTGCGCTGCCGGTGTTCAACAGTCGTAACTTGCCGGTCATGGTCAAAGTCGGTCTGGCCCTGGCCGTGGCCCTGGTCATCTTTCCGATCCTCAATCTGGGAGGGGCGGGCGGATTGGATCATTGGGGGCTGCTGACCCTGGGCGTTGTGGGTGAAGTCCTCATGGGCGCCTGCATCGGGCTGCTGGTGCGGTTGCTCTTTGCCGGCATCCAGATGGCCGGTCAGGTGGCTGGTTATCAGATGGGTCTGGCCATCGCCAATATCATGGATCCCGCCACCAGCCTGCAGGTTCCCATACTGGCCCAGGCCTACAACCTGATGGCCATGCTGATTTTCCTGGCCATCGATGCCCACCACTGGTTTTTTCGCAGTTTGGTGGAAAGCTTCAGCCTGCTGCCGCTGTTTCATTTTCGCCTCTCGGCCTCCATCATCAGTCATCTGGTGGACACGGCCGGTGCCATGTTCGTGATTGCCGTCAAGGTGGGGGCGCCGGTCATTGTCGTGCTGATCCTGACCAGTGTGGCCTTCGGTCTTCTGGCCCGGACGGTTCCCCAGATGAACATTTTCATCGTGGCCATGCCGCTTAAAATCGTGGTGGGTCTGGTGTTCGTCATCTTCAGCCTGCCGTATTTCCGCCTGTTTATCATTTCCCTTTACCAGGACTTCGGGAGCGGCTTGAGCGCGGTGATCCGCCTAATGGGACCTTAAGGAGGCGCAATGACCAGCGACAAAAGTGACCGCACCGAAAAGCCGACACCCAAAAAGCTTCAGGACGCCCGCAAAAAGGGCCAAGTCGCCCAGAGCCGCGAGATACCCTCCGCCATGATTTTGCTGGCTTCACTGCTATTTTTCTATTTCGCCGGCGGCTTCATGTTTCGACAGATGGGCTATCTGATCACCGCGAGCTGCCGCCGGTTGAACGACGCCGTGCTGCAGGATGCCCTGTCGGCAAGCCGTTTGGCAGGCTGGTGTTTTGAGCAGTCGACCGTGATTCTGATACCGCTCATGCTGACCTTGGTGGCCGTGGGCATTCTGGCCAACGTTTCCCAGTTTGGTTTCCTGATCAAAGAGGATGCCCTGACCCCCGATTTCAAGAAGATCAACCCGGTCAACGGCCTCAAGCGGCTGGTTTCGCTCAAGTCCCTGGTCGAACTGGTCAAATCGGTATTCAAAATCCTTTTTGTGGGCTTGATCGCCTATGTCATCCTGAAACAGGACCTGGAAGTGATCCCCACCCTGATGCAGATGGATGTCATCAGTATCATGGCGTTTACCGGCCAGTCGGCTTTCAAGATCGCCTTTTTCGTCTGTTTGGGACTGATTGTACTCGCGGCTACGGATTTTGCCTATCAGCGCTGGCAGCACCACCGCGAGCTCATGATGACCAAGCAGGAGATCAAGGAAGAGCGCAAACAGATGGAGGGGGACCCCCAGATCAAATCCCGCATTCGCAGCATGCAGATCGAAATGGCGCGGCGGCGCATGATGGAGATGGTGCCGGAGGCAGATGTGGTCATCACCAATCCAACCCATCTGGCCATCGCCGTTCAGTTCGATGCAGATACGATGGCGGCGCCAACCGTGGTTGCCAAGGGTGCCGATTATATGGCGCAGCGTATCCGCGAAGTGGCTCACGACAGCGGCGTGCCGCTGGTCGAAAACAAACCCCTGGCGCGTTCACTGTTCAAGACCACTGAAATCGGCGATCCCATACCGGTTGACCTCTACCAGGCCACGGCCGAGGTGTTGGCCTATGTTTACCGCCTCAAAGGCGTGCGGCCCCAAGCCTGATGAATCGCCACCCCATTGGGCGGTCGATGGCCGCCCCGGCGCCATCGGTATTCCAACCCGCGCGTGGTCGATCCCGACGGCTGTCAAAAGCTTGACAAAGGTGCCGTATTTTGTCGTTCCGCTGCATCTTCAGCGCCCTTGGGCTTAATCCACCGCAATCCGTTCAAATCCCATATCCTATTGAAACTATGCTGTAATTTAATATGACCCGCGCCCTCGTCAGGTTTTCCGACGAGGATGGCCTTTCAGGCATAGATCCTGCAGTTTTCCCAGCCAGCATTTCGCGCAAGATCTTGCCCTTCAAAACCAACAGAGGCCATGGAACACGCTCAAGAAAACAACCTGCCGCATCAATTGGCATTTCTGGACAACAACGCGGATATCGTCATGGCCTGCCTTGTGGTGGGTATCCTGATCTTGATGGTCATGCCGCTGCCGGCCTTCATCCTGGATCTGCTCCTGTCCCTCAATATCACCTGCGCGATTATCATTCTGCTGGTGGGCATGTATATCGTCCATCCACTTGAGCTTTCATCCTTTCCGTCCATCCTGCTGCTGGCCACGCTGTTTCGCCTGGCGCTGAATATCGCTTCGACGCGCATCATTCTGATGCACGGTGCTGAGGGCACCGGCGCGGCCGGCAAGGTGATCCAGGCCTTCGGTCATTTCGTGGTGGGCGGCAATTATTTGATCGGCATCATTGTTTTTCTGATTCTGGTCATCATCAATTTCATGGTGATCACCAAGGGGGCCGGGCGCATCGCGGAAGTGGCGGCCCGTTTCACCCTGGATGCCATGCCCGGGAAACAGATGAGCATCGACGCCGATCTCAATGCCGGCCTCATCACCGAGGATGATGCCCGTGCCCGACGCGAAAACATCGCGCGCGAAGCGGAATATTACGGGGCCATGGACGGTGCCAACAAATTCGTGCGCGGTGACGCGATTGCCGGGATCATCATTACCCTGATCAACATCTTCGGCGGCCTGGCCATTGGTGTCATGCAAAATGGGCTCAGTTTTACCGAAGCCGCGCAGAATTACACCCTCTTGACGGTTGGCGACGGTCTGGTCTCCCAGGTGCCGGCGCTGGTCATTTCGACCGCGGCCGGCATCATCGTCAGCCGCGCCGGCTCCGAATCGAGTCTGGGGCGAGATATCACTGCCCAGATCATGTTCCACCACCGGGCTATCGCAATTGCCGCTGCGGTGCTGATCGGTTTTTCGATCGTTCCGGGTATGCCAACCTTGCCGTTTCTCATTCTAGCAGCGATCACCGCCGCCATGGCCTACGCGATTTACAAAGCCGCTCCGACGGCCGGGGAAGCCATTTTGGAAACGGAACCGGCGGGCGATGGTGATCCGGCGGTGGAGCGCCAGGAGACCCTCCCACCGCTCGATATTCTGTCGCTCGAGGTCGGTTACGGACTCATCCCCCTGGTCGATCTCGAACAGGATGGTCAATTGCTCAACCGCATCCGTGCCATCCGCACCCAGATGGCGGAGGATGTCGGCATCATCGTACCGCCGGTCCATATCCAGGACAACATGCAGCTGCAACCGGGTGAATACCGCATCCTTCTCAAAGGCAACGAAATCGCCCGCGGCGAGCTTGTCTTGAATCATTTTCTGGCCATGGATCCCGGCGATGCCGTCGGCCAGTTGGACGGGGTCAGCACGACCGAGCCGACCTACGGTCTTCCGGCGGTCTGGATCAAAGAGGAACAGCGGGAACGGGCCATTGCCGATGGATTCACCGTCGTCGACATCGCCACGGTCATGACCACGCACACCTCGGACATCATCAAGCGGTTCGCCCATGAACTGGTCGGGCGTCAGGAAGTCCAAGGGATGCTCGACCATCTGAAGCAGACCTATCCCAAGGTCGTGGAAGAATTGATCCCCAATCTACTGCCGCTGGGCGGTGTGGTCAAAGTCCTGCAAAATCTTCTGAAAGAACAGGTGTCCATCCGCGACCTTCTGGCCATCCTGGAGACATTGGCGGACTGGGCCCCGATGACCAAGGATTTGGATATCCTAACCGAGTATGTACGCCAGGCCCTATCACGCGGCATCGTTGGGACCTATCTGGGTCCCGATGGGGCCCTGACGGCCGTAACCCTTGACCAGCGCGTCGAGACCGCCATCGCCGAGGCCATTCAAAGAACCGATCATGGCAGCTTCCTGGCCATGGAGCCCCGCACGGTGGAGCGGATTGTCCAAGCCCTATCCCGACACATCGAAGCATTTGCCAACCTCAACAGCCAGCCGGTTGTCCTGGGTTCGGCCCATGTGCGCATTCATTTCAAACGCATGATTGATCGGCTCGTACCAAATCTGGCGGTGCTTTCCTATGACGAGGTCATGAACAATGCCCAAGTGAATACCATCGGGGTGCTGGAGATCAACTGAAGATGCAGATCAAACGTTTTGAAGCCAAGAACATGACGGAGGCCCTGCGTCAGATCAAACGCGAATTGGGGCCCGAGGCCGTCATCCTGTCGGCCAAGGACATCCGCAAAGAGAGCCACCTGCTGGGGATCTCGCGCAAAGTCGGCGTTGAAGTGACGGCGGCCATCGATGGGGGCATGCCTATGTCGGCGTCATTAAATCAAGGCCGTGCTTCGAATCTAAGGATGGCGCGTTGCGAAGGGCGATCGACGGGCATCGTCGCGATGGGCGGACAACCAGACGCGGTTGAAGATGTCGTCAAACTCAGCCCGGGAGACGCACCACCTGGCGCCATTTTACCGGACCAGACGACCGCAAGGACGACATCTTCATCCGATACGCCCTCCCAACCGTCCGTTGCCGCAACCCGATTCCATTCGGGTTTTCATGCCGGGCCGACAGGACCCGCCGGAAAGCATCATACGCCGCCGCCGCCCTTCGAAGACTGGCAGCAGCAGATGCACCAGCGTCTGCAGGATGGCGGTTTGGCCATTGCCCCCTGGCCCTTCAAATCAAATGAAACCCACATTGTCGCCCTGGTGGGAAGTGCCGGGGTGGGCAAGACCACGACGATAGCCAAATTGGCGGCCCAACTACAGCACGAACATGGGCACCAGGTCGGGATGATCGCCCTGGACCAGGATAAGATCGGCGCTGTCGAGCAACTGCGGATCTATGCCGAAATCCTGCGGATACCGCTTGAAATCCCGCGTTCGGACAAAGCCTGGCAACGAGCACTCAAGGGCCTGCGGAATTGCCAAGTGATCCTGGTGGATACCCCGGCCCTTGGTGCGCAGCGTGAAAACCGGCCGGTGGTATTCGATGAACGCTTGCGCCCGATGCGTAATCTCGAAGCCTGGTTGGTGATCGGTGCGGATACCCAGGTGGCTTGCATGCAGTCGGCGGCGGCGCTCTGCAGCGATCTGGCCCCCTGTGCCGCCGTTGTGACCAAGACCGATCTGAGCTGCAATTTGGAGGGCGTCATGGAATTCCTGAGCCTTACTTCCCTGCCGCTTGTCGGTTTGACCAACGGCCACCGAGTCCCCGGGGACTTGTGTGCCGCCAGCTACGAGCGGTTTACGCGCCTATTGCTCCAAGACGGGCGCCGCGCAGAATTCCTGACGCGGAAGGCCGGCACCGACAAGGATCGTGGAACCCAGGACCCCTATTTGGCCAACCGGAGTTCCGATATCTTCCATCGACCGGATTGCAAATGGATTCGGCTGATCAATAAAGACAACATCGTCATGTTCGGTTCGTTCGCCGAAGCATTGAACAATCGCTTCAAGCCCTGCCGCTACTGTAATCCGCAACACATGTCGATTACCGGTATACTTCACCAGGAGGGCGCGGTGCGTTAAGGATGGTCGCCGCGATGGGCTAATGACGCAAGGAGTCCAATTTAATGTCAGCGATGCAACCCATGAATAAAGTGATCTCGCTCAATTCCCGACGACCGGCCGCGGACCCGTCGAGAGGACGCGCGCTCCATGCGACCCGTGCGGCCACACGCGCGATTTCGATTACCAGCGGCAAGGGCGGCGTGGGCAAAACCAACATCGTCGCCAATATCGGCTACGAGTTGAGCCGCTCCGGACAGGAGGTTCTCATTCTGGATGCCGATCTGGGCCTGGGCAACTTGGATATTCTGCTCGGACTGGCGCCGAAATACAATTTATCCCATGTCATCACCGGGGAAAAACGAATCGGCGACGTTGTCGTCGAGGGCCCCGGACGCATGAAGATCCTTCCGGCCGCCTCCGGAATCCAGGAATTAACCCAGCTTTCAGGCGACCAGAAAATCGGTATGCTCTACGCGTTGGATCAACTGCTGGATTCCGTCGATATCCTGCTGATCGATTCGGCGGCGGGGATTTCGCCCAACGTTCTGGACTTCAGCGTATCGGCCCATGAAACGATGGTGGTGGTCACGCCCGAGCCCACCTCGATTACCGATGCGTATGCCCTGATGAAAGTTCTGGCCCTCAAATATGATGAAAAACGCTGCCGACTGATCGTCAACCAAGTGTCCAACGAAAATGAAGGGCGCGACATTTTCCGGCAGCTCAATATCGTGGCCCAGAAGTTTCTGGATATCGATGTGGACTATTTTGGATGTGTTCCCCGGGATGACATCATGACGACCTGCGTCAAACAACAGCGCATTGTCAGTCAAGCCTTTCCGGAGTCGACGGCGGCGCGCGGTTTCCGCAATCTGGCCCGCAAAACCGGCGCATTGCCCGCCCAAGCGCTATCCAGCACGGATAGCCATTTGCTTTGGAACCATATCACTCGGGAAGACCTGTCCTGGAAATGAAGCCGACATGTTTTTCGTAGAAGCCTTTGCTGACCAACAACGTAAAAGATGCTAACGAGTAGGTGCCCTTATGAAAGCAGCCCGCAATCAACCATCGCCCCCGAAAAGCAAGGTGGCCGCGGACCGAGATCAGCTGATGGCCACATATCTTCCGCACGTCAAGCGCATCGTCAATCGCATGGCCATTCATCTTCCGGCCACGGTCGATATCGAAGACCTCTACAATGTTGGCGTCATCGGACTGATTCAGGCCATTGATCGCTTCGATCCCGGACGCAACAACAAGTTCATTACGTATGCGACCCACCGCATCCGCGGTGCGGTCTTGAGTGAGTTGCGCTCACGAGACTTTCTCTCGCGTTCCAACCGGCGCAAAATTCGTGAAATGGATAACACCTACGCCCTGCTGGAACAAAAGCTGGGCCGTGATGTCGAAGCCCATGAACTGGCCGAGGCCATGCAGATCGATCTGGACGAACTGGACAAAATCAAAGGGCTTTCCAGCATTTCCTTCATCAGTTTTGAAGAGATGGGGTATTCGGAATCCAATGACAAAGGACGTCTGATCAAATACCTGGCGGATGACGGCATGGATGCCCTGTCCCTAACGAATCTGAACGAACTCAAAGCCGCGATGACCAAGGCCATTGAACAGCTTCCCGAAAAAGAGAAACTGGTATTATCGCTGTACTATTTCGACGAACTCAACATGAAGGAAACCGGGAAGGTTTTAAACGTTACCGAGTCGCGCGTCTCGCAGATTCACTCCCAGGCCGTCATCCACCTGCGCAACAAACTGCGACGCGAGAAAGTTATTGAAAATTGATCCGGGCCTCGCTGGAGACTTTCCGAAGATGCCGTACGATAAAATTCGCGCCTATTGCTGCCGCCCGGGCGGAGATGAACAATCATGGTGGATCACATCCGACCAACGGGACGCGTCGGCGCCGTATTGACGCCGGCACGACCACGCAAGGTCAAGCACGATCAAAACCGTCGCGATCAGCGCCAGCGGGAAGCGGATGAGGAAAAGACCGGCGGTGACACCGATGGCCGTGAAGGCGCACCGGCCACCGCGCAAGACGGTGGCACGCCAACGCCTGATCAGGCGGGTCGCAAGTCATCCACCCGGGGCCAGCGGATCAATGTGGTCATTTAGCCAGCCAACTGACGTATAAGAGCGAAACCCGGCAAACAAACGATTACGGAAAGGGCAGTGACGGAAATGATGGCGAACGCTCCAAACTGGGCGATGCTAATGGATCTTTTGGCCCTGGGGGCCAGCGTGATTTTGATCGGTTGGCTGATTTTCAACCGGATACGTTACGGCCATCTGGTATCGCGCCCACATACCGCGAGGGCCGATTTCAACGCGGAGATAACCCTGCAGGCCTTAACGCAGCAATCCCTATTAAGCTACCGTACAATTCAGCAAACCTTACAGAACGAGTTTGAGAGTCTGCAGCGTTTGACGGCGGGCGATCAGCACGGCTGGCCGGACGGCGACAGGCAACTTTGTCGTGAGGACGATCGTGGTGTGTATGCGTCTGAAGCGGGCTCCCGACATGCGGACAGTTACCAGCGGGCCTTGGGAATGATTCAAAAAGGCCTTGATCAGCCGGATATCGCCCGGCGCTGCGGCTTGACGCTCGGTGAAATCGATTTAATGACCTACATGCAGCAAAAGCAGCGCTGACGCCCGCAACACGACCCCCCTTTGAGAAGATAGGCGCCGATCCCCGCCGTCTTTGTGCCGCCGCATGCCGCCAGCGGAAAAAATTGCCGCGCACCACCCGGACTTTTCTTCCCTTGAATACGGTCTTTGGCCGGGGATCGATGATGATTCCCGAATAAACAAGTGTTTCAAGGCCGGCCGTATTGTGGTCCGATTTTTGCTAATATTGATGGCAATCGGATTTCAATGGAATCCTTCCCCGGAACACGCAGAAGAAAAGAGGACGCGACATGAGCGGATCAATTTATGCCGCCACTTCGGGCGCTGAGGTCCAGCGTATCAGGATGGGGCTATTGTCGAACAATCTGGCCAACATCAACACGACCGGCTTTAAACTGGATGAGGTGGCCTTCCGTGTGGAAAACGACGGTGTCAACCCGGAAGATGGCGAGGCGCGGGATACGGAAGAGCGGATGAAGCTGCCCGTCATTCCGCTGACAATGCGGACGGATTTCTCCCAGGGCCCGTTGCAGTCGACCGGCAACCCGCTGGATCTCGCCATTCGGGGCGAGGGTTTCTTCAGCATCCAGACGGAACGCGGCATTCGTTATACACGCGCCGGATCGTTTTCTCTGGACGCCGAAGGACGGCTCACGACCCACCAGGGCGACCCGGTCATGGGCGAAGGCGGTGAAATCACCATCGACGGGGCGGCGGTGGAGGTGGATGGCAGCGGCAACATCCTTGTCGACGGTCAGATTACGGACAAACTGCGCATCGTCAAGATATCGGATCCAGAGGCCCTGGCCAAAGAGGGCGCCAACCTGTTTATCCTCGATGAACGCAAGGGCACCGAAGAAGATGTTGAATATGCCGGTATCCGTCAGGGATTTGTGGAGCGTTCCAATGCGAATGCTGTCAAAATAATGACAGACCTGATCGAAGTCATGCGTGGTTACGAGTCTTATCAGAGGATAATTCGAACGCTGGATGAAAATAACGGCAAACTGATCTCGGGGGTCGGCAACCCCCTGTAAGGCCCCCAGGGGAAAGCGGAGGCGATTATGATTCGTACGTTGTGGACCGCGGCATCCGGCATGAAAACCCAGGCCGCCAATATCGACATCATTTCCAATAACCTGGCCAACGTCAACACGGGCGGATTCAAGCGCAGTCGGGCCGATTTCCAGGATCTGCTGTATGAATCCCTGCGCCAGGCCGGCACCTCCTCGTCCGAAAACAGCGACGTGCCCACCGGTATCCAGATCGGTCACGGCAGTCGACTGGTATCCAGTCAAAAGATATTTACCCAGGGCGATTTCCAACAGACCAAGAATGAACTGGACATCGCCATCGAGGGCGACGGTTTTTTCCAAATCATTCAGCCCAGCGGGGACATCGCCTATACCCGCGACGGTGCCTTCAAGATGGACGCCAACGGACGGATCGTGAATGCGGACGGATTCGTGCTGGAGCCTGAGATCACCATTCCCACCGACAGCATATCCCTGTCCATCGGCATCGACGGCACTGTGTCGGTTTTACAGGCGGGCAGCTCGGCGCCCACCGATATCGGCACGATCACACTGGCCCGCTTCATCAATCCAGCCGGCCTGCACAGTATCGGGCGTAATCTGCATCTGCCCACCAATGCTTCCGGCGACGCCATTGTCGGAACGGCCGGACAGGACGGTCTCGGCACCCTGGCCCAGGGGTTTCTGGAAATGTCCAACGTCAGCGTGGTCGATGAAATGGTTAAAATGATCAGTGCCCAGCGCGCCTACGAGATCAACAGCAAAACCATTCAGGCCGCCGATGAAATGCTGCAACAAGCCAATTCAGTGAAACGGTAGTTCGCGATGATCACGCAAAGAGCAGTTAAGCCATCCCATCGCCTGACGATGGCGGGAATCCTGGCGGCCACAATACTTCTACTGGTGCTGTGGGCGTCGGGTGCTCCGGCCAGCACTTTATCACCGGTGGTCATGACCGCAAAAGATATGACGGAAGTCGATTCGCCGCGGATTCATCTGGGACAGATCGTCAATATCGATGCGGCCCCATCGGAAATGGCCGGCCGTCTGGGCCGCATCGAAATCGGGCGCGCCCCGCTGGCCGGGCAGACACGCGGCATAAGTCGTGACTACATCCTGTTGCGACTGCGCCAGAGCGGCATCGACACGGCCACGCTCGATTTACAGTTGCCGGCCAAGATCCGGGTGCGGCGAAGTGCCGTGAAAATCACCCGGGAAGAAATGGAGATGATGGTCCGTGATCACCTCATGGCCACGGCATCATCGGAGGAAGCCGAGGTCAACATTACGGCCGTGCGCATCAAAGATGACGTCTTGCTGCCCAAGGGTAGAATCCAGCATGAAGTCCAGCGCCAGCGTCAGAGCGCCCCCTCACGCCTGCAGCCCGTGTCGATCGTTTTTAAAGTCGACGGCCGGTTCGTGCGCAAGGTATCGGCGCTGGTCAGCCTTGAAATCATGCAGAACGTGGTGGTGACCCGCAAACCGCTCCCACGCTTCAAGGTGATCACAACGCAGGACGTGATGATACGTCAAGTCAATGTGACGGGCATCGCCGACACCGTCATCCGCTCGATCGAGAGTGTGGTTGGTAAACGGGCCCGAAGAGCGATCGGCATGCATGATGCGTTGCATTCTAACATGGTTGAGTGGCCGCCGGTGGTGCAGAAGGGTGATCGTGTAACGATTATTGCCGAGTCCGGAAATTTGCGCATCACCGCCCTGGGGGAAGTCCGCGGTACGGGCAAGGTGGGCGAGCAGGTGCGCGTGGTGAACCTGGATTCGAAGAAAAACATAACGGCCCAGGTCGTCGATAACCGCACTGTTCGAGTGGTGTTTTAAAGGAGGTAAGATGATTTCTCCAAACCTTTTCGCCAAGGGGCGCCATGCCTGGATTACATTGATCTTGACAATCGTTGCGGGTCTGATCTGCAGCTGCGTGAGTTATCCCTCGATCCAGTCGGAGCGTCCGTTTCCCGCGGAGACGGATGACACGAACCCGGCACTCGGCCGATCCGAAAATGGGGGTGATCCCGACGAAATGTCGCTCTGGGCGGACAATACGATCATGGTTGATCTGTTCAGCGACACCAAAGCCCGTCGCATCGGGGACATCGTCACGATTCAGGTGTCCGAATCATCCAGTGCCGAAAACAGCGCATCGACGGATACGGACCGCGAATCGAGCCTTTCCGCCGGCATCCAGGAGTTCTTCGGTGCCGAAGTGGACACCCTCGATAATTTCAATGTCCAGGGCGGGATCGAAAGTGAATTCCAAGGCAGCGGCAGCACGACCCGCCGGGGCAACCTGGAAGCCTTTATTACGGCGCGGGTCGTCGAGGTTCTGCCGGGCGGCAACCTGAAAGTGATCGGTTCCCGCGAAATCCTGGTCAATAACGAAAAGCAGTTGATGACGATCTATGGTGTCGTGCGCCCGCGGGATATATCCAAAGACAATGTCGTGCTGTCGTCATTCGTCTCCGATGCCCGTATCGCCTACAGTGGCGCGGGGATCGTCGACGACCGCCAGCGGCCGGGATGGATGGCCAACACCCTGAACACCATATGGCCATTTTGATTCGGACCGGGATTTTAGCGTGAGGAAAGATTTGATGTTCGTGTCACTCCGTTTCCGACATTCACTGATCGGTATGCTGGCGACATTGCTGGTGGGGTTGTGCCTGCTGGAGCCCTCGGCGCAAGCCGCGCGGATCAAAGATATTGCCAGCATCCGGGGGGTTCGGCAAAACCAGCTGGTCGGCTATGGTCTGATCGTTGGGTTGGATGGGTCGGGCGATACCAACAAATCCGAGTTCACCCAACAGTCCCTGGCCAGCATGCTGGAGCGCATGGGGGTCACCGTCGACCCCGAGGATTTGAAAGTTAAAAACATTGCGGCGGTCATGGTGACGGCCGAATTGCCGCCTTTTGCACGCAGTGGCAGCCGTATTGATGCGCTGGTCAGTTCGATTGGTGATGCCAAGAACCTTCAGGGCGGCACGTTGTTAATGACGCCCATGAAGGGTTTGGACGGCAAGGTTTATGCGGTGGCCCAGGGGCCGGTGAGCACCGGTGGTTTCTCCTATGGCAAGGGGACCGGCACCGGGGTCCAGAAGAATTTCCCCACCGCCGGCCGCGTGGTCGGCGGGGCCAGCATCGAGCGGGAAATCCGCACGCAATTCAACGCACGTGAAACGCTGACCCTGGCGATCCACAAGCCGGACTTCACCACCGCCACCCGGATGGCCATGGCCATCAATGCCGCCTTTGCCGACAGTTTGGCCAAGGCCTTGGATGCCGGCACGGTGGCGGTAAAGGTGCCGGATCTT
>JAAUXT010046970.1_pt1 | contig 15810 bp, 14 predicted proteins | sample 7278171 | NCBI WGS metagenome assembly JAAUXT01 (sample SAMN14350112, study PRJNA611818) | marine sediment metagenome | isolation source: surface marine sediment (1.8m) | place: French Polynesia: Moorea | collected 2018-08 | reverse complement strand
TGCAGCCGCTGCAGTGCTTCCGGTGCCTTATCAGCATTTCTGGCCTTAAATGCCGCCAGGCGCCTCAGTTGCGACTGTTTCTCAGCCTCTGTGGCACGGGCCAGTTCGACATTGTCAATCAGCTCTTCCTGATTGGCCTCGGGATCTCTAAAGGTATTGACGCCGATGAGTGGCAGTTCGCTGGTATGCTTCAAGGTTTCATAGTAAATGGATTCTTCCTGAATTTTGCTGCGCTGATATCCGGTTTCCATGGCCCCCAGTACACCACCGCGTTCGGTGATGCGGTCAAATTCCATCAGTACCGCCTCTTCAACCAGGCGGGTTAATTCTTCCACAATGAAACTGCCTTGGTTCATATTTTCATTTTTCGTTAACCCCCATTCGCGGTTGACAATCATCTGGATGGCCAGGGCACGCCGGACCGACTCAGCGCTGGGGGTCGTGATGGCTTCATCAAATGCATTGGTGTGCAAGCTGTTGCAGTTGTCGTAAACGGCACACAGTGCTTGCAACGTCGTGCGGATGTCATTGAATTGAATGTCTTGGCTGTGCAGCGATCGCCCTGAGGTTTGAATATGGTATTTGAGCATTTGCGAACGCTCTGAGCCGCCGTACTTGTTGCGCATGGCAATGGCCCAGATTCGTCGTGCCACCCGACCAATCACGGTATATTCCGGGTCCATGCCGTTGGAGAAAAAGAAAGACAGATTCGGGGCAAATTTATCGATCGGCATACCCCGCGACAGATAGTATTCTACATAGGTGAAGCCGTTGGCCAGGGTTAAGGCCAGTTGGGTGATCGGGTTGGCCCCGGCTTCGGCAATGTGGTATCCGGAAATCGAAACCGAATAGAAGTTGCGCACATTCTTCTGGATAAAATACTCTTGAATATCTCCCATCATTTTCAAAGCGAAATCAATGGAAAAGATGCAGGTATTTTGCCCCTGGTCTTCTTTCAAGATATCAGCCTGGACCGTTCCGCGAACATTCGCTAGCGCCTCAGCCCGGATGCGCGCGTACTCATCGGTATTGGGATCCCGGTTGTTTTCCTGTTTGAACCGATCCATCAGCTGGTCAATGGCCGTGTTTAAAAACATGGCCAGAATCATCGGCGCAGGTCCATTGATCGTCATGGATACCGACGTGCTGGGTGCAATCAAATCAAAACCGCTGTATAATACTTTGACATCGTCCAGACTGCAGATGCTGACCCCGGAGGTGCCGATTTTACCGTAGATATCCGGACGCTCATCCGGATCAAAACCATACAACGTCACCGAATCGAAGGCGGTGGAGAGTCGTTTGGCGTCATAGTTGGCCGATAACATTTTGAAGCGTCGATTGGTGCGGGCCGGATCGCCTTCGCCGGCAAACATGCGCGTCGGCTCTTCATCGGTGCGTTTGAGGGGGAAAACCCCGGCGGTATATGGAAAATGACCGGGCACATTTTCTTGGCGCAGCCAGCGGTAAATTTCGCCCGGATCTTTGAAAGCCGGCAGTACAATTTTAGGGATTTTTGAATGGGATAGCGATTCGGTAAATAAAGGCACCCGGATGTCGCGATCCCTTACTTTGTAAACAAGTTCCTCTTGGCTAAAGGTATTTTTAAGATCTTGCCATTCAGCCATTAATTGCTGGGTTTCCTTGCCGAGATTGGCTTCGGCATTTTCTATTGCTTCTTTCAGGCGTTGCCGTAGCGGAGCGACTTCGTCCGCCAGCACGCTGTCATTGATTGCCGCGGCGGTTTCTTGCAGATGCCAAATTTTGCGCACTAGATCAGCCTGGGCAGCGGTCCGGCTGTGATAATCGCGCACGGTTGTGGCAATTTCGGCCAAATAGCGCGTCTGCTCGGGTGGTATAATGATGGTCTTGGAAGTAGAAAGTTTATTTTTGGGTTTTGGCAGGTTCGAGGTAAAGGCAACATTTGTTTTGGCAGCAACCAGATCCAAAATGGCATGGTACAGGGCAGTCACGCCGTCATCATTATACTTAGATGCGATTGTGCCAAATACCGGCATTTTTTCCGGGGGTGTATCCCAGGCATTGCGGTTGCGCTGAATCTGTTTGCGAACATCACGAACCGCGTCTTCACCGCCCCGTTTTTCAAATTTGTTGACCACCACCAGGTCTGCGAAATCGAGCATATCAATTTTTTCCAGTTGGCTTGCGGCCCCAAATTCACTGGTCATGACATACATGGAAACATCGACCAAATCGACGATGCTGGAATCACCCTGACCGATACCGGCTGTTTCGGCAATTACCAGATCATAGCCGGCGGCTTTGACAACCTCTACGGCTTCAGCCAGGGCGGCCGGTATTTCAGTGCTGGATTGGCGTGTTGCCAAGCTGCGCATGTATATGCGTTCGTTGCCGATGGCGTTCATGCGGATACGATCACCTAACAAGGCACCGCCGGTTTTGCGTCGCGATGGATCGCAGCTGATGATGGCCACATGGATATTTTTTAAATCGTGCATCAACCTCAAAATAAGCTCATCGGTCAGTGATGATTTGCCGGCGCCACCGGTACCGGTGATGCCAATAACGGGAATTTTCTTTTGTTTGATCTTTTGTTGGAGTTCCCGGCGCAGTTTGGCCAAATGGCCATTTTCTTGGGCCTTGGCCTGCTCAACCGCCGTTATCATGTTGGCCACCATAACCTTATTATCCGGTACAAGGCGATTCATATCGAATGACGATGTTTGAATGGTGGAAAAATCGAGCAGTTGAACCATGTGATTGATAATACCCTGCAGTCCCATGCGGGCCCCATCTTCTGGAGAATATATTTTGGTGACGCCGTAGCGCTCCAACGCTTTAATTTCTTCGGGAACGATGACACCCCCGCCGCCGCCAAAAACTTTGATGTGTCCCGCGCCTTGCTCTTTGAGACTATCGACGATATATTTAAAAAATTCGAGATGCCCGCCCTGATAGCTGGAAATGCCAATTCCCTGGGCATCTTCTTCAATCGCCGCATCGACAATTTCTTTAACCGATCGATTATGGCCGAGATGAATCACTTCCGCACCGGTGCTTTGCAAGATACGACGCATGATATTAATCGACGCGTCATGGCCATCAAAAAGGGAAGTTGCCGTAACGACTCGAATTTGGTGTTGCGGTTTATATACGTCAACGTCCATGCGTATGCTCCTTTTTTGTGATTTGCCGAAAATGATCGCTAAAAATCTTCGTTGTTAAAAAGTCGGTTAAAAAGGACGTACCTTGCCTGGGTTTTGATTGGATAGCCCAATAATAAAATCAGTTTGCAAGGCAATATAATCTTCAATGGTGTAATGGCGCCCAAGAAACCAGCGGCGAAACGTCCACATATGACCCAGTACGGATATATTGTGGGCCATTAGCTCGACGGCGCGCTCTTCAATGTGCGGCAGTTCGCCGGAAGCCATCAAATGTGCCAAAACTTCCATGAACAAGCCGGTAATGCGCACTTCGTTTTCGAGTACTTTTTTGCGGTACTGGTTTGGTAGCGACTGTGTTTCCTGATAAATTAAGAGGATGTGATCGCTCATGCGGTGACAAACCATAAAATACTCACGGATAACGCGAGCTAGCGCATCCCGCCCGCCCTTTGCCAGGGCGAGGGCTTCGGTGACCCCCTGTTCCACTTCGGCGTGGATGGCATCGCAGACCAGATATAGGATATCCTCTTTGGAAGCGATATACTCGTATAATGTACCGATTGGCAGACCGGCCGCATGTGCTATTTGGCGAGTTGTGGTTTTGTGAAAACCCCTGGCAATAAATAATAGTACTGTGGCGTCCACGATTTGACGGCGGCGACTCTCTACCAACGCAGGATTTTTGACTTGAGAGGGGATATCCATGGTGCGGCTTGAAAGGTTCATCAATTTATCCAAAGACTCGGACTGGTCATTGAGGTGTCATGGTTTCCGAACGAGCGCTCGGTCAGAAATAACATCTGGTGTTTGGGATGTCAAATTCTTTCGCATCTATCGCCGTGCATTGGATATAACTATCTGAAATAAATATACTTGTATCTTTATCTCGAAATATAGGCGGCTTTCATTGGTGTTGACCAAACACGATTTAGGCTTTGAACTGGGCTTCAACTATGCTAAAGAAAATTGATTAACGGTTCTTGATTGATGATGGTCTGATACAGCGATTGAATTGATTTGTGTGAATTTCGGTTGGCCCAGTAGGCGAAAGGAGGAATTCTTGGATTTCGATCTTTCTACGGAACAGGAAATTATCCGCGAGTCGGTGCGTAAGTTTGCAGAAGCCGAAATTGCACCAGTGGCCGGAGAACTGGATGAGAAAGAGGAATTTTCTCCCGAGATTACCCAGAAAATGGGAGAAATCGGATTGTTTGGTATGTTTGTATCCGAACAGTACGGCGGGCAGGCCATGGATTATGTTTCATATATTATTGCCGTTGAAGAGATCGCCCGTGTAGATGGATCGCATGCTGCCACCATTGCTGCGGGAAATTCTTTAGGTATTGGGCCGATTTATTATTTCGGTACGGAAGAACAAAAGCAAAAATATCTTCCCAAATTGTGTACTGGCGATAAACTGTGGGGTTTTGGTTTAACAGAACCCAATGCCGGATCGGATGCCGGCGGCAGCAAAACCAAAGCGGTTTTGGATGGCAATGAATGGGTAATCAACGGTTCGAAAATTTTTATCACCAATGCCGCCTGTGACCAATCTTTGGGCGTCACCGTCCAGGCCATTACCGGCACGCGCGCTAGTGGTAAACCTGAATATTCCTGCTTTTTGGTTGAACATGGCACGCCTGGTTTCAAAGCGGTGACCATGCACGGCAAGATGATGTGGCGCGCTTCAAACACCGCCGAACTTTATTTTGACGATGTGCGCGTGCCTAAGGAGAATATTCTCGGCCAACCGGGCGACGGGTTTCATCAAATGCTAAAAACCTTAGATGGCGGACGTCTTTCCATTGCCGCCATGGGGTTGGGGGGCGCCCAGGGTGCTTATGAGGCCGCTCTGAAGTACTCAAAAGAACGTGAGCAGTTCGGACAGCCAATATGTAAATTCCAGGCGGTGGCCTTTAAACTGGCGGATTGCGCTCTGGAAATCGAATGTGCCCGGAATGTACTTTACAAGGCCTGCTGGCTGAAAGACATGGGACGGACTTTTGAGAAAGAAGCGGCCATGGCTAAACTCTATTGTTCTGAATTGATGGGCCGCGTGGCCAATCATGCCGTTCAAATTCACGGCGGTTATGGCTTGATGAAAGAATATCCCGTGGAACGCTTTTATCGGGATCAAAAATTGCTTGACATTGGAGAGGGCACATCTGAAGTACAGCGGATTGTCATATCGCGTTATATCGGCTGCTGAACCGATGGCCTCGAATGTTAGGAGAGAGACAATTATGGGCAACGATATCCTTATGGTAGATCAACAAGACGCGGTTGCTACCTTGACGCTGAATCGTCAGAAGGTGATGAATTCTCTAAATTTTCCGCTCTTGCATGCCTTGCGAGGCGAAATCGATGCCCTAAGGTTTCGATCGGATGTCCGAGTGATCATCATTACCGGGGCTGGTGAAAAGGCGTTTTGCGCCGGTGCTGACCTTAAGGAACGCGCCACCCTTGAACCGGTGCAAGTAAAAGAGTACATTTACACCATTCGCGCGCTTTTCACAGCCATCGAGCAGTTAAGCAAGCCGGTCATTGCCGCCGTAAACGGTGTTGCGTTGGGCGGGGGCACCGAGTTAGCCTTGGCCTCTGATATTCGCATTGCTTCGCACAATGCCACCATGGGATTAACGGAAACCCGGTTGGCAATTATTCCCGGAGCTGGCGGTACGCAACGTCTTCCACGATTGGTGGGGCGTGGTAAAGCCAAAGAATTAATATTTACCGGTGCACGGGTCGGTGCGGCGGAAGCTTTGCGAATTGGCTTGGTTAATAAAATTTGTGAGCCGGACCAATTGTTGCCGACCTGTTTTGAAATGGCCGCTCTGATTTGTGAAATGGGACCCGTGGCCATTGAACAGGCCAAGTATGCCATTAACTTTGGCATCGAGACCGATATCCACACCGGTTTGGCACTTGAATCCAGCTCGTATTGGGTGACAATTCCAACTGAAGACCGCTTGGAGGGTATTGCGGCTTTCCGGGAAAAACGTAAACCGCAATATAAAGGTAAATAACACGCTTTACTAATTAGATTGAAGGGAAGGAGGTCTGTGAGCCAATGACCGAATATGATTACTGGAAAATTTTCCCCCGCATGCCGCGGAAAGTCACGATCGGTGATATTACCATTCGAGATGGGTTTCAGCATTTAGAGCAATTTATATCCACGCGCGCTAAAATCTTCTATCTGGAGGAGCTGATTTTTGCCGGATGCCGCGATATTGAGGTAACCAACCTGGGAAATCCGTATTTAATGCCGCAATTCAGCGATGCGGAGGAGTTGTTGGCCCATCTGCGCAGCGATCGCTTCAAATCCCGTTGTGCCAAAAAAGGTGTCAATTATGATGATATCTGTCTGACGGCCATTACCATCCGTGAGGGCGCGGTGGACCGGGCCATTCGACTGAGGGATAAAGGCATTGGACCAGATCGACTGCTGATGATGGTCTCCACCGAAGAGGAGCATCATTTTGCCAACTCCGGCACCACCTTGCCCGATTACTGGCAGGAAGCCGAGCGCAGCATTCAAAAGTGCAACGATGCCGGTATGAAAATGTGCGGCACAGTCAGTACCATTTGGGGCAGTCCCATCGGCGGGGCCACCGATCTAAAAGATGCCGTGGAGTTTACCAAACGTTGGCTGGAAATCGGGGCCCATGATATCGAACATGCCGATCACGACGGCAGTGCTTCGGCGCCGGATGTGTATCGCTATTTTTCCATGATTCTGGATGAGATTCCGAATACCGATTTGCATTTGGCACACTTTCACGAGACCAAACGGGTGGCCTCGGCGTCGGTCTTAGCGGCACTGCAGGCCGGAATCAACCGATTTGAAGCCACCATGGGCGGTATGGGGGGACAACCGGCCAATTTTCTGGATGATTGTCCGGTCAAAGGTACCGGTGAATACTATTATGAAGATCCCCGGTATGTAGGTTTAGTCACGCTGGAAGACACATTGGTACAAATTGATGAAATGGGCATTGCGCACGGTTATGATGTTGACCGGATACTTTGGCTGGGCCGGCAGATGGAACGTACCGTCGGCAAGCGGCTGCGCTCCGAAGCGGTGATCAACGGTCGCACCCTCAAAGAAGGACATCCTAAATTTGCGCGACCCGGATTGCAGAAACTTAAAAGCAAGTTCGGTGAAGCTGCGGATCAAAAGCTGCCCAAAGATTGGTCAGGCCAAGCGGTACTACCAGAAAAATATCAGGCTGTTTGATCGACACCTTTTAAACGAACGTTTTATTTAAAAGAACACAAAATGCGAGGAGATCCAGATGGGAAATGAGAAACAACCATCTTATATCAATGTCGATTTCTTTGAAGATCTGACCGGTGATATATCACAATCGCCTGATGCGGGTGTGGCCGAAATAGGTCAGCGCATCAAAACACTGCGCAAGCAAAAAGCACTAAGCCTGGCAGAGCTGTCGAACCTGACCGGCTTTGATGTTGATTTGTTATCCCGTATAGAAAACAACGAAATCCAGCCCCAATTGGGAACTTTGATCAAATTATCCAAAGCGCTGGACAGCGCTTTTGGTAGGCTGGTTTCCGGCGTGGGCAACAAGCTTTATTGCATTACCCGCCGAAACGAGCAAAAGGTGATCTCGCGGTCTACCTCTCTTAAGGGGCGTAAGCATGCCTATACCTACAAAAGCTTGGCGCCGGAAGTAAAAGGCCGGCATATGGAAGCCTTGATTGTTCAATTGGAAGAAAATGTAGATGATGATCCCTCCATTCATGAAGGTGAAGAATTCATCTATGTGCTGGACGGTCAGGTCTCACTGAAAATTGGTGAAGATCACTTTCAACTCGATCCGGGTGACAGTGCCTATTATCTTTCAACGACACCGCACATTATTGCCGCCGCCAGTGGTAAAGCGACCATTATCGCGGTTCTATACGAAGGTGCCTAATCGCGCCCAACAAATAAGAACGAATTTGGCATGCCCACAAGCTATCTTGATAGCCGAGCAGTTAAATGCGAACCGGGTCCTGGAATAGTTTTCGGTATTCACCGTGGAAATTGATAGCGGAAGCGATGGTGGAATGTATTGAATAGTTAGTTTTTACTAAGCACAAATCATTTATCGATTTATACACCACCAAAAACATATTTACTGATTAGTTCTTCCAAATCCAACGTGGATTCCGTTTCTGTGATAATATCACCTGGTTTGAGTACCTCGTCAGAACCTCCCGGCGTCAGCTTAACGTATTTATCGCCAATCAAGCCGGCGGTCTTGACCGAAGCAATGACATCATCGGTCAGGACGATATCTTTTTTTATCTTAAGACTCACAACAGCCATCTGAAGTTCCTGATCAAATAAAATACCATCTACCTGGCCTATTTGTACTCCGGCGATTTCGATTTTGGCGCCCGCCGTAAGACCGCTGACGGATTGAAAACGGGCGATCAGCTGATAGTGATTATCGCCCATAATACTCATCTGGCCAAGTTTGATGGTCAACCAACCAACGCACAACAAACCGATGACGACAAATATGCCAACCATTATTTCAATGTTAACGCGTTGCATATGTCCTCCTCTATATCTGGCACACACTGAAATCGAAAAAGATCGATTGATTGTCTTCAGCACGGGCGATGACATCTTGCAAAGAACTGTTTTTAGCAACCTGGACGAATCCCGCATCGACTTGAAAACAAAAATCAGGATGCGGCACATCATCCAACAGACTATTCTCTTGCAACCGCTTTGACAGCCGGTCACAGAAAGCCTCGGCTTGGCCGGTATCGGTATCGGGCAGAACCACCATAATCTTATTCATACCGATGCGTACCGAGGTGTCGGTTATGTATAAATTCTTTTGAACCTGAATGGCAAAATTTTGTATGAGAGTTTGACCGGTTATATGGCCAAAGCGCGCATTTATGTCGGCCATATCATTGACGGTGAGCAATACCAATGAGAATGGAATGTGGTGTCGTTGCAAACGCGCCATTTCTTCTTCGAACTTTAACTCACCCTGGATTTGTGGCGCCATGCCGGTGAGACTATCGTGGCCGCTATCTTTGCCTTGGATGAATTGCTGGATGGCATCCTCTTTGGTTCGTTGGATTTCATGCGGTGTTCCCTCAAAGATGATATGCCCATCATTTAGCATGGCGATACGTTGTGAGATATAAAATACATCTGGAATCTCGTGACTTACCACGATCGCTGTGAAACCAAGTTTGCTCTGGTAATCGGCAATCATGCTGTGAACGGCGTTTTTGCGGATAGGGTCCAAGCCGGTGGTCGGCTCATCAAACAAAACGATTTCAGGATCGGTGACCAACGCCCTTGCCAGCGCCACGCGTTTCTGCATTCCGCCGGACAACTGCGAGGGATACTCAGCTTCGGTGTTGGCTAGATCAAGCTGATGCATTTTATCACGAACCCGGCGATTGATTTCAGCGGTTGGCAAGACCGTATTCTCGTTTAACGGTAATGCGATATTTTCAAAAATTGTCATAGAGTCGAATAAAGCGCAATTTTGAAACATGTAGCTAACACGTCGTCGCAACGCTCGACGTTCGCGTTTGCTGAGCTGGTGAAGCGGCCGGCCTTCTAAAAGAATTTTTCCGGCGTCCGGTGTCAACAACCCAATAATGTGTTTGATCAGCACGCTTTTGCCGGTGCCGCTCTTGCCGATAATGGTCGTAATTTGGCCATTGTGGATGGATAGATTTACGTCCTTTAAAACCACATTATCGCCAAAGGCTTTATGCACATTTTCAAATTGTATTAAAGGTGCTGACATGAGTTTTCACAATAAAAAAGAAGTAATGACATAGTCGGTTACCAGAATCAGTACACAGGAGGTAACAACGGCGGCGGTGGTGGAAAAACTGACCCCTTTAGCCCCGAAACCATCCTTGCGCAGATGCGTGTAGTATCCCTTTGAACAGCAAATGGTGACAACCACCACTGCAAATACCAGGGATTTTATGAATCCGCCATTGATGTCGGCCATTTCTACCGCTGCTTCCATTTTGGAAAAATAGATGCCGGGATTAATCCCCAGCAACACCGAGCCTGTAAGGTAGCCGCCGAATATGCCCACCACATCAAACAGGGCGGTCAACAGAGGAAAACTGATCAAGGCGGCAGCAATACGCGGGCTGAATAGAAAACGGATGGAATTGATGTCCATGGTCTCCAGGGCGTCGATTTCTTCTGATATGCGCATAATGCCGATTTCAGCAGCCATGGCCGAGCCGGCCCGTCCGATTACCATAATGGCAGTCAGTACCGGTCCCATTTCACGGATCAAGGATAAGGCTACGGCTGGCCCCAGCAGGCCGGTGGCACCAAACTTGACCAGGGTGTAGTAACCTTGCAAACCTAATACCATTCCAGTGAAGCCGCCGGTCAAACAGATGACCAATATTGATTTCATTCCAATGAAATATACTTGCTGGATGGTTTTGGTAATTTGGATGGGAAACGTAAACAACAGCAAAAATCCCCTAATAAAAAACAGAAAGGTACGCCCCATTCCCATAATCGGTGCGAGGGCTTGGCTGCCGATAGCGCCAAGTTGAATTTTGAGAAATGCCACGGCGGTCTTCATATCTGCATACCGAATTGATTTATATGGTTTAATATGCCTGTTGAAGCACTCATTTGGTTGCCGCCTTCAGCTTAACGATTACTTAGAAAGTCGGATCGCTGTCTGGATTTATCAGAAAATCCGTTGAAAAACTGAAAAGTTTTTTTTAATTTTAATATCAAACTGTAAGAACACCTTATCATGAAGGCAAGGCAGCACTGTTGAAAGATCGGAACGATTGGCTTCTAAATACAATTAGCAGGTCAAATGCACATGATCTTAAGAATCCTTTTATATATCATATCGATAAGCATAGGAGTTAAGTGATGATGCAGGCTATGGCCATTACGCGAATATGTAACCTAAAGGAAACCTTAAATCCCCTGGAGAGCCATACTCTGCCAATACCCGAGCCCGGAGATGGTGAAATCTTAATTAAAATTAGCGCCTGCGGTGTTTGTCATACGGAATTGGATGAAATTGAAGGTCGCACGCCGCCCCCGGTTTTCCCAATGGTTCCCGGTCACCAGGTCGTTGGCACAGTAATTAAAACGGGACCCGGCACTTCCCAAAGACAAATCGGTGACCGGGTAGGAATCGCGTGGATTTATTCCGCATGTGGTCAGTGCGAATTTTGTGCCGCAGGCAAAGAAAACCTTTGTACAGATTTCAAGGGAACCGGTCGCGATGCGAATGGGGGCTATGCCGAGTTTATGGTAGTTTCGGAAAAGTTTGCTCATAAAATTCCGGAAGTTTTTTCGGATGTTGAAGCCGCTCCGCTTTTATGTGCGGGCGCCATCGGCTATCGATCCTTGCGTTTAACGGGGCTGCAAGATGGTCAAAATCTGGGGTTAACCGGTTTTGGTGCATCGGCACATCTGGTTTTAAAGATGGTTCGGCACCGCTTTCCCGATACAAGGGTGATGGTATTTGCGCGCAGTTCCAAAGAACGTCGGTTTGCTTTGGAGCTTGGCGCCACCTGGTCTGGTGATATCCCCGAGACGCCTCCCCACCAAATGGATTGCGTGATCGATACGACACCGGTTTGGAAGCCGGTTGTGGCAGCATTGAAGCATTTGAAACCAGGCGGACGATTGGTCATCAATGCCATACGCAAAGAGAATGTTGATCAAAACTATTTAATAAATATAGACTATCCGTCGCACTTGTGGCTCGAAAAAGAAATTAAAAGCGTTGCCAATGTAGCACGTCGGGATGTTTCCGAATTTTTAGAATTGGCCGCTGCAATTCCAATCGTACCTGACATTCAGATTTACGAATTGAAGCATGCTAATCGGGCGCTGAGAGAGCTCAAGGAAAGGAAAATCCGTGGCGCTAAGGTTTTGAAAGTGGAATAATTTGGTTATCATTTTATCAAAGCCGTCAACCGTCTGAGTTACACCGATTTTTTTGATGGGCCTAATTATTAATCGCAACATTTTTCGATTGACAATCAGTCTTAAATCGAAATAGTGAAAACGCCGGTCAAGATGAGTCCCACCAATCGTATGATTTAATTAAAAGGAGCGCCTGGTTTGTATGTACCACGGTATATGTTTTTTACCAAAGGAATCGGTGTCGCCAAAGAGAAATTGGCATCTTTTGAAAATGCCTTGCGTGAAGCCCAAATTGCGCACCTTAACCTTGTTAAAGTTTCTTCCATTTTCCCCCCCCATTGTAAAATCATCGACATCGATGAAGGTCTTTCCCATTTAGAGCCTGGAGAAATTACCCATTGTGTGCTGGCTAAGCAGCAGAATGATGAGCCCGGACGCCGCATCGTGGCTAGCATTGGTTTGGCCCTGCCGACAGAGGAGGGTCGTTATGGTTACTTATCGGAACATCATGGATTTGGCCAGACCGAAACTGAGGCCGGCGATTATGCTGAAGATTTGGCCGCATCCATGTTGGCCAATACATTGGGGATCGATTTTGATCCAGACAAAGATTACGACGAACGCAGCGAAATATACAAAATGTCTGGCAAGATCGTTGAATCCCAGCACATGAGCCTTGCGGCCATTGGAGTTGAAGGCCGGCGCTGGACCACCGTTGTGGCGGCGGCTATTTTTGTCAGATAGTTTCCCGAAAATTAATTGATCACTTTTGGAGATCGGAATATTTTATATTGAGCCTATGCCGGTGCCTGAGTTTATTCCATTTGGCGGAAACACGGTCCAAAGATCTTCTGTGGATAATGCTTCCGTGGTCATTTTGCCACTTTGTTATGAGAATGCACCTTCCTATGGCACCGGCAGTCGTGACGGCCCCCTTCACCTTCTAAAAGCTTCGGAACAATTGGAACAATTGGATGAGGAGACCTTTTCCAATTGGACCCAGCCAGGACTTTACACCCTGCCGCCATTATATCCGGTTAACAATCCGTCCGAAGCGGTTCAACAAATGGAAGCGGCGGCGACAGATATTTTAAGAAAAAAAAAGTTTCTGCTAGCCCTAGGCGGCGATCATGCTGTTTCCCTGGGCCCTATCCAGGCAGCTTCCAAAATATATCCCAATATGGCGGTTTTGCAAATTGATGCCCACTTAGATTTACGAAATCAATGGAATGGCAGTCGTTTTAACCACGCTTGTGTCATGCGGCGTGTCGCTGATGACATGCAAATGCCATTGGTTCAGGTGGGTGTCCGCTCATTTAGTCAGGAAGAGGCGGACTATCTTGCCCAAAATAACCTGCAACCTTTTTATGCGCACCAAATTGATCCTTTCGATTTTGCATGGATACAATCGGTTGCAAACGCGCTGCCTGAATATGTTTACTTGACCATTGATTTAGATGGCCTCGACCCATCAGTCATTCCCGGCACCGGTACACCTGAACCAGGTGGTTTAACCTATCATCAATTGATTGCATTAATTAAATTTGTGGGTCAAAATAAAAACATTATTGCAGCTGATATTGTCGAATTGGTGAAGGTGCCTGGGAGTCATGTTTCGGAGTTTACGGCAGCAAAAATTGCCACTAAAATCATCATTTTTGGCCTTAAGGCCGCCTTTAGCGCTCAAGTTAACGAAACCCGAGTTTGAAAGGATTGCCTCCGTTTGATAGCTTATAATTAGCTGCAATTTTAGTAATAAGATGCAATCTTGACAACCTTGGGGTCTTGACCTAAAACGTATTTCAACCTTTTAAAAAATTGCCAAACGCTTGGTTAACAAAAAGAGGAGGGGAGATGATTATGGCTAAATTTTTAAAATCGATGCTGGTACGCAGGGTGGCGTTGTTGCTTGTATTTTCAATGACCATTATCAGCATGGCACCAAAAGTAGATGCGGCCTTCATACCATCGGATGAATCATTTCAGACCACCATGCGGCAGCAGGATTTGGCCGTTGTCCAGAAAATTTTGGAAAACAAGCTGGTCAAAGAACGCTTGCAGGCCTTAGGATATTCTGACCAGGAAATCGACCAGCGCCTCGCTCAATTAAGTGATGATGAACTGCACCAGTTGGCCACGCAACTGGACTCGTTAGCACCGGGTGGTGACGCATTGTGGGTGATTATTGCAATTCTTGTCATCGTGATCTTGATCATTGTCATCTTAAAACTTACCGACAAAAAAATAATCATTGGTTAGCAGAACGTTTCAATGTTGTCTCAAAACAGCCGCCTGTCAGTTACGATTGGTGCAAATTTGCTAGCAAAATTGAGCTGTAAGGCGGCTGTTTTTATTCTGGGGATGCTACTGGCTTCGTTATTTGCTTGTGCCCATCCGTCCCGTGTTGCTCATCCTGATTTTCAAGCGCCTGAGACCACACGCATTTTACCATCGGTGCCGTTTTTCCCGCAACTAATGTATCAGTGCGGTCCGGCTTCACTATCTGGTGTACTGCAATACCATGGTGATGCGATTCGTCCGCATCAAATTGCTGCAAAGATCTACCGCTCTGAACTGCATGGTACCCTATCGCTTGATTTGGTGCTCTTTGCACGTCAGCGTGGGTTTACCGCTACCTGGTTTAAAGGCAGCATTGCTGAAATTCAGCGTGCGATTGATTCTCAAACCCCGTTAATTGTTATGGTTGATTATGGGGTTTGGAGCATTCGGAAATACCATTTCATGGTGATTGTCGGTTACACGCCGGAGGCTGTGGTTGTAAATTCCGGACAAGAGAAAGAAAAGCATCTTTCCTGGGGACGATTTCTTTCCATTTGGGAAAAAACGGATTACTGGACTTTACGTATTTTGCCTAAAGGACCTTCTGCAGAAGAATTGTCAACAGATACCTAATGTATCGTATTTTTGCCTTACTATTTGGAATGTTCTTAATGTGCGGCTGCAGCCTGCCCAGAATTGCCATCATCGAAGATCCGCTCACACCGGAAGAACATCTGAAACTGGGCATGGCCTATGAAGAAAAAGGTGATTTTGAACATGCCATCAAGGAGTATCAAGCGGCAGTCAAGCAATACCCAGTCGCCTATTTCTATTTAGGCAACATCTATTTTAAAGAGTCTCAATTTGACCTGGCTGAGAAAAATTATCAAAAAGCCATCCAGAAACTCCCTGACAATCCACGACCTTTGAACAATTTGGCGTGGCTATATTACACTCAGCGAAAAAATATGCATGAAGCTGAAGAATTAGCGCGCCGAGCCCTGGCTTTGGCGCCAGCCGACGAAAAAGCGACGTACCGTGACACCTTGGATCGAATTCTTGAGGTGATAAAAGCTACGGCCCCGTAAGATGAGCTTAGCGGCAGAGACGGGATGATTTTTTGACCCATTTCGCCGATTCCATCGAATTAAGGGCGAAGCATTGACGGTGAGGTGACTCCAAATAAAAAAGGGACCCTGTTTAACAGGGTCCCTTTTTGGTTTATGGTTGTTTATGCAAATCGACTAAAACAGCCCCGTAACCTTGCCGGTATCGGTTTCCACGTCCACGCGGCGGTAGGCTGGGTTTGAGCCGGTACCCGGCATCAGGCTGATGGGACCTGCGCAGGGGCAGAGGAACTTGGCGCCGGAGTAGATCAGCACGTCACGGATGGGCAGTGTCCAGCCCTTGGGCGCCCCTTTGATGGTCTTATCGTGGCTGAGGCTCTCATGCGTCTTG
>JAAUXT010047066.1_pt1 | contig 15812 bp, 22 predicted proteins | sample 7278171 | NCBI WGS metagenome assembly JAAUXT01 (sample SAMN14350112, study PRJNA611818) | marine sediment metagenome | isolation source: surface marine sediment (1.8m) | place: French Polynesia: Moorea | collected 2018-08 | reverse complement strand
CCCCCCCCCCCCCCCCCCCCCCCCCCCCCCCCCCCCCCCCCCCCCCCCCCCCCCCCCCCCCCCCCCCCCCCCCCCCCCCCCCCCCCCCGTCGGAGACCCGGTCCCTGGATCCGCTGGAGTGTCAGCATTGTGTCGCCACGGCCGCTTGTTGCAGGTGTCACGTTCGCTGTCGTCGGTGCCTTTCTCTTAGTCAGCTTCTCACAAAAGGTACTGTCCTCTTCCTTTGAACCCTGCTTCACACTGGAGGCGTCGTGCGTTGCGTCCGTGTGTTGGTGCGTTCATTTGCGCTGCGTCGCAAAGGGAGGCGTCACGGTGCGTGGGACGCAACACACGACGCTCACAGTGTGAAGCTGGCCTTCGTCATATTTTGAATTCCCTGTTATTTTGTTAAGTGTTGTTGCTGAGTTTCGTAGAAGTCGATTTTATCCCTTGTATTAGCTGTTTTTGTTGCACTGAGCCCGTTTGAACAGCCGTGAATGGCAGATATGAAAACTAAGTGTTGTTCAGGAGCAACATGAATACATGAAGCGCAGCTGCCCTCGCCGCAGCATCTGCTGGCAATGCAAATTTTACCTTGTCATGTTCATAGCCCGGGCGTTGCTGTGCACAGTGGATTGTCAGTCACAATACGTGTATTGTGATGCACGGAAAATCTGAGTCTGACACTGTGTGATGCGAGTGTGGCGGAAACATGACACGGTGGTCTGAGTTGTGTGTGTGTGTGTGTGTGTGTGTGTGTGTGTGTGTGTGTGCGTGCGTGTGTGTGTGTGTGTGTGGTGAGTGTGGGTGTGGGGTCGACGTGACCCCGTGGACAGACTAGCTGTTTTGGCAGTCGGAAGTGTGTTGGTGTGAGGCACCGCGACGAGGCATTGGACATGTGGCCATTATTCCCTGAATGCCGTGGACCCATTGTCTGGCACCGTCTCAATAATGTGGATCCAGATGTAGATTCAATCAGTCTCTATCACAGTCAGCTACAACAGACGCAAACTCGAGGGTCTGGGAGTCCCAGTCTCTGTCCTTCGTCAATCCCCTGCTCCAATCCCTGCCTGAGCCACTGGAACCACGATTGTGGTGGGAGTACCGGGAAACACCAAATGCAATGGGGAGCGATGTTGGTTTGGACGCGCCTGAATCCCACCTCGTCCCGTCCAATGGAGACAGTCCTTTCTTCGTGGAGTGTGAGGTCAGTCCGGGTTCATCCGCTGTCAGCAGTGAGAGACTGAGAACGGCACCTGCGTAGTGTGGGGCTTATCTCTGACAGTCCAGTCACCGATATCAGAAGCACACGATACCTGATAAGAGAAGCGCGCAGTGAGTGTTTTTGAGAAACGTTTGTCAGTGGCGGATCCATGCGCGTCTTCCGGAGCGCGCCTGTGTCACGCACTGACAATTGCCGTCCTACTCAGGGAGTGAGGTAAGGGAAAAACCTATCTCGAAACGGGGGAGTCCCTCCCAGCCTACGTGAGGTCCCACGTCAAGAATCAGGTCGGTCCCACCCCTGGATCCACCTGAGGTTGTCAAGCAACAACAACACACACACCCTCCCTCCCTCCCTCACACACACACACACACACACACACACACACACAGACGATGAGAACTGAGCAGGCGTTGTCTTCACTGTCACACGCGCGGGCGCTTCTTCACCTGAAGAGGAGGCTGCCGTCCAGGCAGGCGTCACACTGGATGCGTCACGCGTTGTGTCTCAGTGGGGCTGCTTCGATTCCGTTTCGCAGAGCACACTTGTACGAGCAGATCCACTGGGCGCAACGCACGACGCGTCCAGTGCGAAACACGATTTTGCGGGGCTTGTCACAGCTGTCAAACCAGCGAGAGTTTCTCATCTCGAGACCCTTCTCCACCCAAGTCAAGTCCCTCTGAGATGACAGACCCAGGATTGATCATCCTGCAGCGTGCGAAATGATGTTTATCACAACGTGCAAAAAGCACCCAAAAGTGGCTGCGTTCGACGTGAGTTCTTGTTGATATTCAGTGTCTTTGTTCATTTCCCCTGTGTGTGTGTGTGTGTGTGTGTGTGTGTGTGTGTGTGTGTGTGTGTGTGTGTGTGTGTGCGAGCCCCAGGCTGCAGTGCAGGTGTGTTGTGTGCAGGTTGTTTTTGGCGGTGAATCATTGCATCGTGTGTGTTCACGTGTCACGGTGTGTGTGTGTGTGTGTGTGTATGTATGTATGTATGTATGTATGTGTGTGTGTGGTGCGTGTGTGTGTGTACTGTAGTCCTCCCGTGGGTAACTCTGGCTGTTTCCGCTGTGCAGGACGAGGCTGTGATGAACGCTGACGAGCTGGCGACGCAGCTGACCGAGATAGGGTTCATCGTCTACGTCGTGAGTGACACACACACACCACACACACACACACACACACACACACACACACTACACAAGGAGCAAAACAGCACAATACTGGGCCTGGTCCCGAACGAGATTTTGCTTTGTTTCAATTCACAGTAAAAGCAGCTGAGAAAAAACTAAATTTTTGACCTCAGAATCAAGTTTCCTTCTGACATTTCGTCAGTCCACGGGTATCGTTCATCCAAGTGTGTTGGTTTCTTTTGCAATTGAACGTGACTCTGCTTCGTGACTTGCGCATCTCTGTCAGACCTTTCCACAGTCACAGGTGCGTGGAGCACCGCTGCTACACACTTGTTCACGTGCGTCACTGTGCGACGCGTTCTGTTGCCAGGTGATCGAGGTTCTGCTGCTGCTGATCTTGCTGCTCATGAAGTACAGATGGCACATCGAGAACATCCTCGTGCTGCTCCTCATAGCCAACCTGCTCGGTGAGTGTGCGTGCGTGTGCGCCTGTGTGTGCGTGCGCTAGGGTGCGTGCGAATGCATTTTGTCCTTGACTGCGAGGCGGCTTTTTTCTCTGCACACGCAAGTGAAGAGGGAGTGTGCCAACACACCGACCTGATTTCCAAACCTCTCGTCGTGATTGGCTGAACACACCGCGTGTCTGATTCCTGGATTCTGGTTGGTTGTCGCAGCGTCGTTCACGGTGATCTGCACGAAGGGTTTGTCGGGGATGGTGCAGCTGACGTTCGGCGGGACGATGCAGCTCAACGAGCCGCTCTTCTGGGGGATGCTCGCCGTCATGGCGCTCATGTGCCTGCTGCAGCTCAAGTGAGTCGCTGTGCGTGTGTGTGCGTGTGTGTGTGCAAAAGCATTTCTTGACCATTGCCTTCAGTGTTTCCCGCGGGGTGCATTTGGTGTAATGCGGTAGTGTGTGTGTGTGTGTGTGTGTGTGTGTGTGTGTTCGTGCATGCGCGCGTGTGTGTTGCAGGACCATTGTCCCCATTGTTTTCCGCGGGGTGCCTTTGATGTGGTGGTGGTGGTGATCAGTAACTACGCCGACCGAGCCTGACGTGTTTCCTTGATGACAGGTACCTGAACCAGGCGATGCAGCTGTTCGACGCGACCATCGTCGTCCCGACCAACTTCGTCTTCTTCACCATCAGCGCCATCGTGGCAGGTCAGAAACGCCGCGAGGTCACGAAGGTCATCGGGTGTACGGGGGGTCAGTGGGTGTAAAATTTGGGGAGGCGAAAGTTCCCTCTGGATGCTCCCCAAATTGTGCATCTCTGTCGATCAGGGTGCGGCTGGACTTTCGGAAGGCGGGGAAGATCTAATGCCAGTGGATGGTGATCGCGAAAGGCCAACTTGGCGAATTTGAATTTCAATGACGGTGCTGTGTATTTCGAATTTCAGCCATCATATTTTACAAGGAGTTCTTCGGTCTCTCACCGCTGGAAATCTTCATGTTCCTCTTCGGGTGAGTCGCGTTCTCAGTGCGGCGTTCTGCGTCGTTTGTGGCAGCGTACGAGAACTCTTTTGTGAATTTCATTGATATTGATAAACAGACAATTCATATATACCAATGGTGAAGCTCGTTCTCAGGTTTGCCACTGTTTTGTGACGGACGCGCACGGTTGTGTTGTGTGTGCGTCACGTGTTTCTCCACGTGACTGTGTTGTGGATGCATCACGTGTTTGACCACGTGTTTTGTGACGGGCGCGTGGTTGTTCTTCTGCATGCCACGTGTTGTGTCACGTGTTTGATATGTCACGTGTTCAATGACGCGGTTGTATTGCAGGTGTGTGATGTGCTTCATCGGGGTTTACTTCATCACGGCGGGACGCGCGCAGTCGGAAGACTTCGAGGCGGCCGCCACCGTCAACGCCCTCAAAAAGGACGGGCTCCTCAAATACCTCCCCAGTGAGTAGTGCGCCCCCCCCCTCCCCCCCGGCGGTGAGCTCCCCCTTCCCTGGCCGTTCGAAACCCTTCCCAGTGAGTGGATTTTTCCTCTCCCTGATTCGCCATATTTCTCCCCACTGAGTGAGCAGAGTCTCCCCACTCACTGGCTCTTCAAAAACCTCCCCAAAGCGCAGTGTCTTGTCTCCCCCACCCGGGCACTTTTGTTCTATTGAGAAGAAAAATCCCCAGACGGTAGAATTTTCTTCAAACGACGTTTCCGTGGGTGTTGTCAGCCCACCCCCGCCCTTCTTCGTGAATTGAACAGACCTGGCGGCCAACAGATTGTCGTAACAGGGCCCTCACATGGAAAGTTTTTCGGTTTGAAATGTGGGGCATTAGGATTCCTTGAAGGGACATGCTTTCAGCTGTGCAGTCGTCAGGGCAACCAGTGTAAATAACCCGTGTTTGTGTCCTGTTTGCCTCCCAAGGAAACAGAATGTGTCAGCGGCTGTGTTTAGGTATCGTATCCCCGCCTCCCGTCGCCTCCAGTCCTAAGTACCGCTCAGGGCGCGCCTACACTGTAAGAGCTGCGCGTACACTGTAAGAACTGCTTGCGCTTCAACGTGATTGGATCAGCTCTTTGCTTGCGCGCGCGTGCGAGCAAGGACATAGCCACGAATCGGCGTGGCTAGAAAGGAAACGCATTTTTCTGCACGGAACTGGGGAGTAGTGGTCGCAGGATCGGTCCCTGGTGTGATCTGGTCTGTTTTCAGTGATAAGTGCTGCAGTCGTGGAGGATGGTGCAACTGCTCTTTCCAGTCAGTAGATTTGTCATTGTGGTGCTTTATGCTCGCAGACTTTTCTTCTCAGACAAAGGAAAAGAGCTTTACGTTGAAGAAGTTGACGAAACTCTGACTGCCTTCACACCAGTGTTTTTGCAGCCATCTTTGCGCAGTGGTGCAGCGACTGCTGTGCACTGACCACCGTGTCTGAGACAATTTGAAACAACCCCCTCCATTTTCTGGGTTGAGAATTTGCCTTCAGGGTGACCCGACCCGCCCCGTCCCTGAGACCAAGCTCACAAAAAATTGAGTCAGAAAAATGTCCATGTCATTCAACAAAAGCGGTTGTTGTGTCTCCCAGCACATCTCGCGACGCCTTGTATTTGTCCCACCTGCGCGCTGCATGGTGAAGCTGTACGCATTTGCCCCTGCTGCAGACCACGTGTTTCTGCACGCGTCACGTGACGTCACGTGTTTCCGCAGGTTGGCTGATCGCGAGTGAGACGGAGGCGCGGACGCTGAGTCGCGCCAACAGCCGGCGGGGGCGCGACCCGCGCGGCGCGCCGTCCTCCATGTCGCTCAGCACCGCCGACTACGTCCCCATCCTGCGCAAGAGCGGCTCCCAGAGCTCGCAGGGGTGAGGCGTGCGTGTGTGTGTGTGTGTGTTAGTGTGTGTGTGTGCGTGTGTGCATGTGTGTACCGCAGACTATGTTCCCATCCTGCGCAAGAGCGGCTCCCAAAGCTCGCAGGGGTGAGGCGTGTGTGTGTGTGCATGTGTGTGTGTGTTTGTGTGTGAATGTGTGTGTGTGTGCGTGTGTGTTTGTGTGTGTGTTTGACAGCATACGATACACTGTGTGAGTGCGTGCGTTCGTCTCAGAGGGGTGAGGTGTGTGCGCGTGTGCTGTGTATGTGTGTGTGTGTTGTTGTGAATGTCTGTGCGTGTGCGAAACACGGTATATGTGTGTGCGTGCGCGTGTGTGTGTTCTTGTGTGTGCTGTGTGCGTGTCTCTGACCAGCGATTTTACAGACACACGCTCGCGCGCACATACGGCAGCTAAAAAGGTGGCCAAGATTTCATCGTCAACAAATGTGGATTGGTGTGTTCACTCACCCCTTCGTCCCCACTGTTCGGGTTTTCGTGCCTCAACACCTTGAATCTGCCAGTTGCGTGCCATTGATTGTGTTTCCTCCCTCGCAGCTCCCTGGCGGACGGGGACATGTCTGGGTCTGAGCCCCCGGTCTTCACGCCGAGTCCCATCCCGGAGGAGCGCAGCAACGGCGCCGTGGGAAACGGCAGCGTCTCCCCGGGGCCCGGCGGCTCCGCCCCCGGCGCAGGTGCGGACAACTTCCCGCTGAAATCGTACGGAACGACGGACGACAATCACGTGAGCGAGACGCACATCCAATAGCAGTGAAGAGCCAATCAGACTCACAGGTGAAATCATCATCACCCAATGAGTGAGAAGCGATGACAGTCAAGTTCAGTGACCTCGACCGATTGGCAGCTTTATGACAAACAGAAGACCGGATTCACTGGTAAACAAACCGGAAGCTTGGAGCTGTTGTGGGACTTGCAGTTGTGTGTGTGTGTGTGTGTGTGTGTGTGTGTGTGCGTGTCAGCGATTGCATGGTGTCTGTGTGCGAGCGTGAAGTCCCTCTGCAGAATAACAGGAGAACGCGTGACGAGGTGACGATGCCTGCTTCACACCTCACCTGTGTCCGTGTCTGTTGTTTTCTGTTCCAATCAAGAACGCTGGTTGCGATGTGGAACGGGCGTTCCGAGTGTGACCCCTTGATGTGACTCGTGCCAACAATCAGGTCAATGTTTCCACCCGCTATGATCGAGTTCTGGTTCAGCTTCCGTACCAAACGCAACATCACCGAAGTGCTCTTGTTACGGTTTGACAATCGTCTCACACTGCAGACCGAGTTTGTTTTATCACAGCCCATCGTGTCGACTTGAGACATTCCGAGTGAAACGTTCATTTTCTCATGTATCATTTTCTGCTGCGTCGTCTTTCAAGAGCATTTCATCTGTGAATCTGTCCTCCATATTGTGACCTCAGATGATCGGTTCTTCAACGATTTTCCCTGTGTTTTAGTGAATTGGCAGGGGCGGATCCAGGGGCCGGGCTGGGGCGGCCCTCCCCGAAGAAATGTCACCCTGTTGATTTTTGCGCACGTTTTGTTTCATGTTGCCGCGTGAAGTTTACAAACGTTGTGTCCCCTCGACCCGAACCTGGATCGGCCCCTGACGGCTTGCTGTACAGTTTGTAGAAAGAATATTCAGAGAAACGGCGGAACGTGCTTCGCGCTGCAGGATAGTAGATCTGTGAAATTTCGCGATGTCTTCCCTTTCATTGCTGGGTGGAAGATTGGCACTTTCAGCAGCGTGCTCTGTTGCCTGTGAGCGTACCATGTGAACATCGTACCATGTGAACATGGAGCGTACCATGTGAACATGCCCTGTTCAAGTTCTCTCAGAATCGTCTTTTTGACGTCGCTGAGGCCTGCGCTGCGAGCCCTTGATTCATAGAACGTGGGTGTTCAGGAGGAAGTCACGGGTACGGATGTGGGGGAGCAAACCAGCGGCGTCACTCACGACGCGTCCTGTTGGCCACGAGCTGCGGAGCGTGTTGCCAAACCCGACAATTTTCTTCTGCCGAGCATTCCTCCTGAGTTTGTGTGAGTATTCCCAAGTTTAGATCTACTTCGCATGACGCAGCATGACGTTTCTGTGGTGCTGAGATCAATGTTGTGTCCACCGAACTGAGCTTCAACTTTTCTGGAAGATCGGTCTTTTTCCTGTGATGAGGTGTCTTTCCGGAAAGAAAAATGTTTCGAGTTTGCATTATTTCGGTGAAAGATGGCTGCCATGTCTCAAAGAATGCGGGTGCGAATATTGATGTTCAATTTGCTGTTTTCTTGGACAATCGTCTGACTGAATCGAGCGGTGCTTCTTCCAGTAAAATTGATTGACTGTTGACGTCTTGTGGAAACACTGACGTCTGTGCTGTCTCTAGGCAACGTTACGTAGGTCGCCACGCATGAATCAAGAGCTGTTGTACAAACTGCAGTACGAGAGCGAAAACCTGTGCCTTGCAACCAGAGGTCACCAGGCAACAGTGGCCAAAGGGTAGGACTTCCAGACAATTGCACCTTGCCTCATCAACCCCCCCCCCCACCTCTGAATGCTCCAACACAATCGTTACATTCCACTGATCAAACGGAATCTTTGCAGTGACAAGTTGACATACGATGGGCATAGATCTGTTTTGTGCGCGCCGCTGGACTTTGCGTTGCTGACTGAAGCCACAATCTTTTCATGTACGCCATGTTGAATTTCTCAATTGTACGGTGCATGACTTATTTCTGGAACTATTTATGAGCATAATTTTCAGAATATTGCCTTGTACATGAAAAATACGTTCGCTGTTGAAAATACAAATTTTAACGCAACTTTGCCTTTTTTTGCGCCGTAATGAGACAAGACGCGACTGGATTCAGATGTAGTTTTATTCCGTCACAACCGAAAGAGATTTCGAAGACAGCGTCCCCCCTCAACTTGAAAACAATATTCTTCTCTGATCCTGGAAACATCTTATTTTCACACTGTCAGCAGTTTGAGATCAGCTGTTTGAGAAGCTGAAGATTCACCCAGTCCCACCGAATTCGAACTCGCCCAGTTCAAAAACGGATCCTCATTCACTTGTGATTGAACTGCAATTCGAACTCGTTTCACCAGAGAAAATGGATGTTCCACCTGGTTTCCGGGTCTACGAATCAGGTAGGACTGGGTGTGACCGAGAAATCTTACGACGATGCAGCCCGAAGGACTGGTGTGACTCTGTGGTCTGTTCATTTTAAATCTACCGCGATGCTGGTCGTTGCTTTCGATTTTCCTTTTGTTTTGCCGTGTGAGAACCTCTCCCCTAAGTCTCTCTCATGCATGAGCTCTTCTCTTCAATTGACCTACATGTATGAGGATTTAATTTCCTTTTGTGTGTCATGTTGACAAAAAATCTCAAGCAAAGACCAGAAGTCACGTCACTAGAAATGGTGAGAACGCTTCAAGGGCGGAATAACGCAAGGCACCAGACTCAAATCCTTTGTTCGATGTGAAGGAATCACGAAACCCGACGAACCAGTTGAGCAAGACGCTCAAGAACGACAAGGCCTGTTGCACGCGTGGATAAAACGAGCTGGAGACAAAAAGAATTCTCACAAACAGCACCAGAGCGCAACTGTGGCATCACGTATCGTGAACTAACAATTTCTCAATTTCATGTCAAGCACTACCAAATGTTACCATTCCTCAGATGTGGTCGACACGCTTTTTCAACAAACGTTCAGACGACAAAACTTTGGTTGAAACGTAACAGATTTACAGAACAACAAGAACAACTAGAATCAAAACTACTGCAAAACACAACAAGCTGGGGGTTCTGGACGTTGGCCGAAACGTGCGCGCTCCATGTTCGTATTTGGAAAAGGACAGCAAGGCACTGAAATGGCCTGGAGGGCAATGCGAGTTGATACAAATGATGCTCACAGGAAATGACGTCATGGACAAACTGCTCAAAAAAAAAAAGACCTTCACGGTTCCGGCACTCAACACACTTCACTGGTACTCAACACAATGCTAACAAACATAGACGTTTACGGCCCATTTCACACTGGATGCGTCGTTCTTTGCGTCCATCTGGGTCAAAGGCACTTCGCGACGTGTCCAGTGACGCGACGCACGACGCATCCGTGTGACACAGGCTCACGCCTGGGACAACTCACTTCGCGTTCGACTAGATACAATCGACGCATACTGTGGATTTCAATGCGTTAAGAACTCCCGTGAAGGGGCACGTTACGATCACTCCGGAGTCTGCCCAATCCGACAACTGTATAATTCAACAATGCTCCTTCAACTTTGTGTTGTGCCAAATTGTGCAGACTCCGTGTGTGTGTGTGTGTGTGTGTGTGTGTGTGTGTGTGTGTGTGTCTTTGTGTGTGTTTATGTGTGTGTGTGTGTGTGTGTGTGTCTTTGTGTGTGTGTGTGTTTGTGTGTTGTAACTCACGTGAGAGCGTTCGTTGTAAACTCGAGTGGTCAAATTTCCAACTATGATACAAAGAAAAACTTTTTTTTTCCGAGGGAACAAAGACAAGCCCCAGTACCCCTGAACCAAAAACCTTTTGATAGTATTCGATTTGGCGCACCAGTCATGCACTGGTCCCCTGAGATGAGAAGTCTCGTTGCTCGTACGAGTCGGCGCACTGAGAACCATTTCCCATTGCACCGACTCCCACTGGACATCGACCGGCGACAACATTGTGGGTGCAATGTCTGTTTTCCTACAACAGCAATCAGGAGAGACGGAATTCCCGACTCGACGCTAAGTTCGTACAGCATCACACACATCACTGTTTTACGTGTTACTTTTTCAAATCACTGAAACCTTGAAACCTAACACACCGCAAACATTCTGTAACAGAAACAACCCTGCCAAATTTTGCTTCCCCAAACGAAAAGGATTTCATTCTGATTTTCGCCATGGCGAAATGTCAATGGGACTCTCCTTCTTGTTGACACTTGTTTCCTTGACTAGCTGACGGCGGCGGATGCTGTTGGCGCCCTCTACCGCTGGTCCCGTCACCCACGTGACCCGAGCCACGTGACTCAATGCTCGGTTCCGTTCGCCTCCTTCTCGTTGGCGTCGCTCGAGTTTTCGAAGCCTCGAGGGTTGTTCGTCTGCCACCGCCACACGTCTTCGCCTGGAAGGAGACGTCAACGATCAGAGCGGATCCAGGGGCTCTCATTGGCTCTCCACTGGATGAAAACATTTTCCAGTTCTGAGTTGAAAGCTGTTCCCCCTCTGAAGTTAGTTTTCAACGCCAAGCTGGGTCCGCGAGAGAATGGCGCGAAGATCACAGTTACTTTGCATGGAACTTCGGGAGTGAAACAGTTGCAAGGAGCCCTTCCGCCGGAAAATCCTCTGCTTTTCTCGTCTTGGCAGGGAAGACCATGGGGTCGGCAAGACCCTTGAGGGGAAAAGGAGCCACACACACAGATTGCTCCGTCCGTTGCACACCACCAGAAGTCATTGGGCGTGCGTCACAAGAAACACCCAAAGACGTGTGCACGGGCGTGTCCTGTGTGAACCCGCCTCCCAGGAGACTCACACATGCGGTCGAGGCCGAGCTTGGCCTTCCAGCCGAGCTCCTTCTCGGCGAGGCTCGGGTCGGCGTACAGCGTCGCGGTGTCGCCGGTGCGTCGCGGCGCCACCTTGCACGGGATCTGCGGAGGAGGGAGGGAGACGGCGTCAGTGTGCGTGATAGGGGAGGGAGGGAGAGACAGACAGAGAGTCAGAGAGTGAATGGACGAAAGCTTGTGCGTGTGTGTGTGTGTGTGTGTGTGTGTGTGTGTGTGTGTGTGTGTGTGTGTGTGTGTGCGTGTGTGTACGTATGTGTGTGTGGCTGGTCAGATAGCTCGCTTTCTATTTTGGTGAAAACAATGTGCACGTCTTTCTGTGCGTGTGTGTATCATCGGTGCGTGTACCTCCTTTCCGGCCGCTTTCTCCAGCGCCTTGACCATGTCGAAGACCGAGTACCCCGTCCCCGTGCCCAGGTTGTAGATCTACGAATAGAGCAAACCCAACGTCATCATGAGCATTCAAAGGAAACCAGACGATGAGGCAGAACTGTGATTTTGTTGACGCGGTATTCCTGCGCGGTGCTCTTTGAAATTTTTGGGCGCTCGTTCCGCACGAAACTGGCCTCATACAGACAAGACCGCGACGCGAGAATGGCTCAACAGCGACAAAGTTCTCACCTTGAGACCACATTTCTCCGAGAGTTTCTTCAGTGCTGCCACGTGCCCCTCCGCCAAGTCGACCACGTGGATGTAGTCCCGCACCCCTGCAACACACAACACGTGCTCTCGTGCAATGCTGCCCTGAAGGAGTCCAGAGAATGTGCTGTGTGTGTGTGTGTGTGTGTGTGTGTGTGTGTGTGTGTGTGTGTGTGTGTATGTGTGTGTGTCTGTTGTTTGTGTGTTTTGTGTGTGTGCGTGCGTGCGTGGGTACGCGCGTGTGTGTGCATGCGTGTGTGCGCACCTGTGCCGTCGTGCGTGTCGTAGTCGTTGCCAAAGACGTTGAGGTGCGGCCGGCGCCCGACGGAGACCTGCGCGAGGTAGGGCATCAGGTTGTTGGGCGGACCGCACGGGTCCTCCCCGATCCGGCCGGAAGGGTGCGCCCCGATCGGGTTGAAGTACCGCATCAACACCACGTTCCACTCCTGTAGCGAGATATGTGTGTGAGTGGGAGTGTGTGTCGTGTGAACCGTTGTTTGAGAGAGCAGAGAAAAGAGTGAGATGGCGTACGTGAGTGTGCGAGTGTGCGTGTGTGTATGTATGTCTGTGCGTGCGTATGTGTGAGTGTGTGCAACAGCCTTCACTAAATGTACCTGTGATTGTGTGTGTGTGTCTGTGTGTGTCTGTGTGTGTGTGTGTGTGTGTATGTGTGAGTGCGTGTTGCAACCGCCGCCTTGACTGAATGCACCTGTTTTATGTGTGTGCGTGTGTGTGTGTGTGTGTGTGTATGTGAGCTACATTACGTTTGCGCGCCCACTCACCTTGTCCGCCTTCTGCACGTCTGTGAGGATCTGCTCCTGGATGAACTTGGTCTGACCGTACGGGTTGGTGCACTGCCCGGCCGGGTGCAGCTCGTCCACCGGGAGGTACTGCGGCTCCCCGTACACCGTCGCCGAGCTCGAGAACACGATGTTCTTCACACCGAACGCGTCCATCGCCTGGGAACAACAACAGGGCCAAGTTCGATTTGGCGCAACAACGCAGTGCCGCGCTTGCGCGTGTCCCATTGCGCGCAAACGGCGGCAAACTCAAATCCATAGGAAGTCAGCAGATCTAAATAATTAATAAGTCCTTTATGATTTGTAGAAAAGAGCTTTGGTTGGGTTTGGGCCCACCTAGGGTCTTCACCACGCATTGTCTGACCAAATGCAAGCCACGGTCCCTGAGAACAAACCCTCATCATTTCCGGGTCGGTACCGAACGCACCTCGATGAGGTTCATGGCGGCCTCCAGGTTGGTTCTGTAGTAGAGCAGCGGACGCTGACACGACTCCCCGACCGCCTTCAGACCCGCGAAGTGCATCACGTGACTGATCTTGTGCTGCAACACGAGACGCCCAGAGAACCAATCAGAAAGCGCCCGCAATGCAGCGCAGTGTGCGGCACATTTTTCGTTGCTGCGATTCGTTGCTGAGAAACGGACTGACGTCAAGCGAAGCCGACCGAACTTTTGATTGAATTAGCGGTTGTCATTGTGAATGGATCGCGTGAATCAACAACTTGTCAGGCTGTATCGATGCTTGAAACTTTGCAAAAAAGAGATGCTCCAATATCGATCGAACCTTTTGAAAGACGGTTTTCAGCTGCTGGAGGTCGCGCATGTCGATGTTGTAGAATGGAATTTTCCTCCCACAGATCTCTTCCACCCGCCGCACGCACTCTGAAGCGACATGACGTCAAAGAATCAGCAAATTGGCAGTTTCAGTGAAAACCCAAATGCAAATGCAACCCTCAGTTACGGGGTGTCAGAATGCAATTTTTGTTGAAATTGCGTGAGCCTTTTCCGTTACAATACGTAAAGCAACAAATGAAAGCTTGGGATTGGCAATAAGTTTGTTGAAAATGAGAGGTCATGGTGTTTTCTGTTCATACAAGTACAGCAGAAATGAAGCAGCAGAAGTGTGAAATTTCCAGGTGGAAAAGAAAGTGTCCATTTCTGTGAATTCAAGATCAAGTATTTGACTGACTGAAACTGAAGGGAGGCACGTCAAAAATTGCATTTGTGTTTGAGGAATCAGGCTTGCGGAACAGTTGCTGAAAGTCGCAAATGTGTTCGTCAAAGTTTTCTTCGTGTTCACTGCGCCGACGCGGGTTCAGCGCTGCGCAGGCACAGAACGCCGCGCGTCGACGTGAAGACGCCGCGTGACGTACCCAGGTTGGCGTTGACGAGGTTGTCGACGATGACGGCGTCGTACCCGGCCTTGACGACCTCGATGACGGTATGACTCCCGATGTACCCCGCGCCGCCCGTGACCAGCACGCACTGCGCCATCCTCCCGTTTTCCTCACTGCGAAGACACGTTTTATATTATCGCTCACAATTCACGTGGTTACAACCGGTTCTCCGCACCACACAACATGAACTCTGCATCGCATGGCGCACGCGTGCTCTTCTTCTCCCTGCAAAGTTACGCAGTTTTTTGTGACTCACCAAGCCAGTCCACGCATCTGTGCTCGACGTGGCGTGTACACAAACGCAGGCCACACCCAAGTCATTCTCTGTCCCCCACAACACACTCGTGCACGAAGTGACAGACACAAAACGAACACGAAACTATTTCCGTGTTTTTTTTATGCACCACTGTGCACTTGCAGCCAATCAAATCAACATTCCAAATATAATTATCGAACACGATTGACAGCTGTTTATCACTGCTTGACGAGCGCGAGCAAGCTGCTCACACTGGACACGTCGCGCGTTGTAACTCTGCTGCTCAATGGGCGTTGCGTCGTCACTTGCGGAACGACCCCCACTGACTTGTACAGGGACGCTGACCAAGACGCGTCCCGGTGTGAAAGCTGCCCACACGAGTCCCTGGAGGAGAGCCTTTGTCGATACACAAGTTTAACGAGTGTACTTCGATTGATTTTTTGCAGGTCGACCGTTGTACATTTCCTGTTCCTCACACGCTCACTTTTGTTCCGGTGACAGTTGTGTTTGACAGGAGCAGACTTATTGTCGAAGTTGCTGCGCTCTTCGTTGACTTGACGACAGGCGTCACATTCTCACTTGTGCAGCACTGGTGTGACACGAGCTCCAGTTTTTCCCCAGTTCGGATTCCACGGGTGGTTTTGGCGAGGGACGTGTCAGAACGCAACACATGCCCATTTACTTCTTGGTTCCAAAATTTTGGGTGTTCAAGCACTTGACGTCGTAAACTACCTCACAATTTACAACGCCGTGGGTAACCTGTGCCTCGTGGAGTTTCAAAAACTTACGAACCATGTTCAACGCACTGAGCTTGAAGTACTGAAGGGAAAGGTTCACCAGCCCCTGATGCCGGTGTGACGAAATGGCCAGACCCCAAAACCAGAAGACACAGGTGTCTGGCCATTTCAAGTCCCATCTGAAATGGCCAAGCACTCAACAAGGCCCTGAGTGGCATTTTCAGGGAGTGTCTTGCCATTTCAGGTCAGACATGATACCAGGAGACACAGGGTATCTGGTCATTTCAGGATGGACCTGACATAGCCGTGCCTGGGTAGGCCCCTGGCTGCTCCGGCAGCACAACAATGATCAATCAAATTGTTTTCAACTTCCGCACAAGTAGTTTACGATTTTCAAATCCATCACCCAGCATGATGCGGAAGTCTACGATTGTCCGATCGATCACCCAGAACCATGTTTCATTCAGTACTGTCTCGCTGCAAACAATCCGAACAAAAAATAACCAAAGCGACCAACGCGTCATACCACAGCGACCAACGCGTCACCAAAGCGACCAACGCGTCTTACCTGATGAGTACGACCAAACAGACAATAGAACTGCGTGTGTGTGAGGTCGATAATTTTATTCTCGTGGGACCACTAAAGCCGCGTTCACACAAGATGCGTCGTGCATTGTGTTCCATAATGCACTCTCTTGACTTCGGACAATAAACGTTCAAACGTACGACATCGTTCTTCCTTTAAATCCAAGCTCATCTTCGTGAGACATGGTGACAGTTGGGATTT